>ERZ809207.20-NODE-20-length-155241-cov-19.896737_pt1 | contig 155241 bp, 142 predicted proteins | sample MGYA00520515_ERZ809207 | MGnify/ENA primary metagenome ERZ809207 (study PRJEB31570, sample SAMEA3213009) | Homo sapiens | biome: human-gut; feature: human gut; material: fecal | place: Sweden | collected 2011 ... | reverse complement strand
TTGCAGATAGTGAGGAAGAGGCAATAAAGCAGGTAAGAGAAACAGGACATTGTAGATATGCTTATTTGACGGAAGATGGAAAATGTGAGATTAAGCTTACAGAAAAACAGAAATGTTGGTGGATAGATTCGGCAAAGAAATCAATACAAAGAGTATTGGATGAGGCAAACCAGTTAGATGGTTGCATATTTGAGGTTAATGATAATTTTACAGATTTAAATGTTCAGATAAGTAAAGAAAAGGTATCACCAGATTATTTTTATACTCAAGTTATACAGGTTATTTACTGCGAGGAAATAATACAGCTATTTTCAGGAGAAGATGAGTGGTCTGTACATTTTGTTGTGAAAAATATAAATACAGGTTATGAATTAGTAAATGTAAATTATCCTCAGGAAGAGTGGGAAATATCGGGTGAGACTTGGGATGAATAAGGAGAAATGATATGAAACAATACGTTATAGGAGGATTGTAAAATGACAAAAATCAAGAAAAAACATAAGGCATTAAAAATTATAATAATAGTTTCAGCAATACTGATAGTACTATTAGGTGTAATGAGATATTTATTTGGAAATAAAGAAGTAATGTTTGGAGCAAATGTAAATTCAATGTCTTACAGTAAGGACATTTCTCCGCAAAACTATAGTTCAGTAGATGAGGCTATGAAAACTGTAGATGAAAAACTTAATTCAGAGGAGAAGATATGTCAGATTGAAGATAATGGTGTTGTTCATGTGTATGTGCAAGGGATAAATACTATAAAAGATAAAAATGGAAAGGTTGATCAAATACGACAGTATGTATCATGTTATGATTTTATAGTAGTATCTAAAGGCTATAATTATAGTGGAGTACGTGATTTGGCAATTGGATTAAATAAGGAAAAGGAATACAGCTGGAAGGATACATTCTTAGCAGATCTGTCACAAAGTAGATTAAGTGGTTTGGAAAAACAGTATGGTGTTCTTCCAGCATGGGGCGTCACAGATTATTCTGACATTAGCAATGTGACGGTTGATGACCAGAAAATTGATGAAGTGCATGAAATTGATGTCGATGGTGAGACATATTATCTTTGGATAATTTATGATTTGCAAACGCAGAATAAGGTTTCTGATGTTATAATAGAGTAAAAGAAACTAGGAGTAGAAATGGAAGTGAAAAAAGTGGAATGTACAGGAAAGTGCTATTTTGTATTATTATTAGCATTGTTTCAGTTTATGGAATGTGGAATATTGTTAATTGTGATGTTAAAGTGTAAAGTTCAAGCTTTTTTTGCGTATGTATTATTAGATTTAATATTAGTTATGCTTTGTTCAATAGCAATATATTTCTTATTATACTGGAAAAATAAGAAGATAGTTATGTCAGATAATGAGATTATCTATTATCCAATAATTGGTAAAGTTAGAACATATTCATGGAATGATGTCAAAGAAATATATTACAAATCTGGCTTGAGAGGTCATAGTAGACTTGTGATTGAGACGGATAAAAAATTATATATGGATTGTGAAATGATGAAAAATTGTGGAGAGATAGTAAAACTCATAATGAAAAAAGGATATTTAAAAACAAATATCTGATGAAGATATTCTGATTACATTCTTGTACAGAGAGAGGCAAGGATGTAATCATAGACTATGCCTATGACCACAGGGGAAATCTGTTATCCGTAACAAGCGGGGAAGGAGTCTTAAGAGCATACGGGTTTGATGCAGCAAACTAGATGAGCAGTTCCATGGGAATGACAGACGAAACCATCCAAAAGGCAGTCTATCAGTACAACGGATTAGGTCACAGAATGGGACAAAACATTGCAACAGGGGGTGCAGCCCCGGCCCGGACCAGACCTATTTCTGGGATGGCAATGTTGCCGGAATGGAAGAGGTAAAAAATGTGATAATAGTAGTAGGCATAATAGGATTAATAGCATTAATATTATTTATAAAGATGAAATATGGTACATATGGATATTATGATTTTCAGCATTTTTTTGACCAAAGTAAAGAGAATATTATTGAAACCTATGGTGAGCCTATAGAAGATGAATATATAAATGAATATTGTGAAGACATGACATATGAGGATATTAAATTCGTAATATCATTGCCGGGAGAAAAGCCTGAAAGTGCTAGAATTACAAGTCCTAACATACGGTTTTGAATTTTGAAAATTGGAGTAGGATCACCAAAATGGGAAGTTATGCTGGCATATGGATTGAAGAAACCATTAAAAAATGATAAGAAGAATCAGTATAGTGTACAAAATGGTATATATGCAACAACATTTTATTTTGATGAAAATGATCAGGTGTATAAAATGACATGTGGAGTAGGCATATACACTTTCTAGAAATGCGAGCAAGTGTATAACTTTAAATAAAGCCATGAACATTAATATTATTGTTGGTAACTATATAAATGTAACACATAAACTGTGCAAAAGCATAAATTAATGTGCTTAAAGTAGATAAAAAGCATTTCAGCTATGATGCGTCAGACAGAATCAGCACAGTAACTACAAGATTTAAATGGAATGTGGGTTACGATAGGCAGCAGTAACTACGTTTGTTATGGAGAGTGTTGGTGGTTATGCTAGTATAATTAGCAATGGTAACGAAATACTAACAGATAAATATGTGGTATATATGCGAATAGGATATGTATATGTTGTGGTAATAGCAGCTGCGGCACTGGGGTCAATGTTATATGGAAATGATCCAAGTAGTGCAGGGCAGACAATTATTAATTTTATTAATAATTTTGTAAATAATGGTGTGTGTCCAGCGCTTCAGTAATATGAATGATATAAAGGAAGAAAGATAACATGATTAAGAAAAAAAAGAAAATAATAATCGCAATAATCGTATTTGTAATAGTGTTTATTTGTATATGTATAATAATGAGATATTTGCATAGGGATGATGAATTTTTAAAGGGAGCAAATGGAAATGCTATGACATATATTAATGATGTACATCCAAATAAATATAAGTCTGTAGATGAGGCATTATTAGATGTAGATGAAAAAGTGAAGTCAGAAAAACAGTTATGTCAGACAGAATATAATGGGGTAGTTCATGTTTATATGCAGGGAAAATTTCAAAACAAAGAAGAAAATGAAGGAAATACATCATATGTAAATTGTTTTGATTTCATGAAAGATAATGAGGGATATACTTATTGTGGAGGACGTGTTTTAAATATTGATTTTGTGGAGAGTCTTGCAGAAGACAGCTATACATGGGAAGAGACTTTTGTTTCGGATCTTTCACAAAGCATGCTTCACACATTTAAAGCCAGTGTAGAGAAGAAATATAAAGCAATTCCGGCATGGGGCGTCACAGATTATTCTGACATTAGTAACGTAACGGTTGATGACCAGAAAATTGATGAGGTACATGAACTTGATGTGGACGGCAAGACTTATTATCTCTGGATAATAAATGATTTGAAGACACGAAACAAGGCATCCGAAGTCTGGATAGAGTCTGTTGACAAGACTACCCAAAACCGATAAAATTACACCTATCAAGGCACACTTATGGAAACATAAGGTCGCAAAGCCAGAGTCTAAAACAGTTACACGATGTAATGACAGATCGGCTGCATCATTCACGGAAAGTGGATGCTGCAGCCGTTGTTTTTATTTTGAAGAAAGTCGCTGTAAGCAGGCAGCCATAGTGAGGCAAATATAGAGAACATGCTGCGCGCAGGTTATGGAAACGCCAAGGATGATGAGTGGATAGATAATGCAGATCTGGAAGAACCTAAGTATTACAGTGTGAGTGTCACGAATACATTTAAGAGGGCGGTGGATATATAAGACAAGAATGGATATAATTGACTATTACAGCGAAAAATGTGACCGTATCCGTATGTCTGAAAGAGCTGCCGTTTGATGTAAGCATATGCAATATTACAGACAGCAATGACAGGGAGATATTGGACAAATATTATAACGTCAAGGTAACAAATGGAACTATTAATGAAAAAGTAGGAAAAGAAAATGAGAAGGTCAATCAGATAGATGCGTATGGAATGGTAGATAATCAGATTGTAAAAGGGGAGGAGGTTAAAATTATGTATTTACCTAATTTAATGAGAGGGGAGATTGACGAAAGAAAATGATGACAATGTATATCATTGCAATAGTTTTACAAATTAGAACAAGAGACAGAAAATCCATTTGTGTTCAAAAGATTTTATAACGAAGTAACTTATTATGGTGAAACGATGAGACAAATTAGAGAGTATGAGGAAGTTTTTGAAGATAAGTTAGAAGATGATGTGAAAATACAGTTGTTAGGCTGCTAAATGAAAGAGGGAGAATGAGTATCGATTTAAAAAAAAGGTGAAAAATGACTAAAACAAGCAAAAAATGTCTAAAAATCAGATTGAAAACTAATTGCTCAATGTGCAGTTTTCACAAAGTTGTTCCCGTGTGACCGTTGTGTGACCGAAAGATTGTATAATGTTATCTAGAGGTTAAGTATGAATAGTTAAAATTAAATAAATGGAAGGAGAAATATTTGGAGTAACAATAAATTGAGGTATCAATAAACAAGATAGATGTATTAAAGCTTTTATGATAAGCAGGTCGGAAAGAGTAATAGTAATTATCATTAAGCTTTTACATAAGTGAAAATGAATTAATAAAACAAGAACATTAAAGGGATAATGTTCAAGGTAAAGAGATCGGAAAAAATTTAAAAAAAATTTAAAAAAGTACTTGCATTATTCGTTTGACCATGATATTATAATACATGGTTCGTTGGTCAAGCGGTTAAGACGCCGCCCTCTCACGGCGGAAACACGGGTTCGATTCCCGTACGGACTGCTAAGTATTTAAAGCCGGTACATTCATGGAAGCATGATGTACCGGCTTTTTCGTTGTATATATTCATATGAGGCAGAGCTATTTATGAGCAGCTGCAGCTACTGTATGTTTTTTGATGCCGTTAGGCGTTTTTGTGATGCGAAGGGCAACGACAATTATTGCGGCGGCAAACAACAGCTGTATTCCCATGCACATGAAAATGAAGCCAAGCTCCTTGACCGGATGAAAGTCAATATTTTTTACAGCCTGGTTGTACCAGTAGGCAGGCAGGAAGTGGGCGGCTTTTATGATGCCATCACTTAGAAATTCCTCCGGCACAAATATACCGCACAGGAATGCCATGCCGAGTGACACGGTGTTAGCAAACATGTTCAGTATCTCACTGTTTGAGGTGATTTTACTTATGAAAAAGGCAAATGCCAGTGAAACGAGCATGTAGCAGAGCATGTTGAGTGTGAACAGGAAACCTGAAAACGAGAATGTGCTGCCTTTAAACATGATTGTAGCTGAGACAAAAATTACAGCGCATACCACAAGTCCAGTTAAAATTACACCCAAAAGCAGCTCGCGGTTGTAGTTTGCAAATTTATAGGATGAGCAGGATGTTCTCTCCTTGATTTCTTTTTTGGAGAAAACCTGAAGGACAGGAGCTATACCTGCAATCATCATGACAAGGAGCACCCATCCCAGATAACTGAAGCAGTAGAATATCCCTGAGTGCGAGGTGACACTTTTGCCGCTGAGCAGCGAGACAGAAGCCTTTTGACTTAGCGAGGTGTTTACTGCGGCTAGAGCATCAGCTTCAGAGTAGCCGGAAGAGATGTAGGTATTGTACGTTTTCGTAAAGCTGTTTATGGCAGACTCAAAGGTGGTCGCTGCCTGTGTACCGGGTATGGTCACGACATCGAGACTAAAGCCTTCTTTTATGATGAGAATACAGTTTACATTTCTGGCAAAAAGCTCATCCTGCATAGTTTCGTTTTTGTCATTTTTAATATTTTTTTTGATGCATGTCTTTTTAAGATATTCTGTCAGAGCTTTGCTTTCTGATGATTTGTCGTAGTCAAATACCGCAAATTTGGGCTTGGCAGCCTCATAATCACCTTCAGCTTTGTTTGTGCGTGTCGCAGTGAGAACGACCATGATACCTATGAATATGGACAGGTACATAATCATCTGGCCCATATGTCTGTTGAGTATTTTGAAATATGATTTAAATACTTGCATATTTTTCCCTCCGAAGCAGTGCAAAGGCAATGATTAAAAGAATCACTGATTCAACTGCCATTATTGATATATTTCTGAAAAATCTGTCGTAGCTGTCATATACGTTGAGCGAGTAAAAGCAGTCGGATATGAGACAGGCAGGGTTGAGGCGGTTAGCAATCGGAAGCTTGTGCTCAATCATATCCTTTATCCCGTTGGCGCATAAATCCGCAAGCACGGAAAGCACCATGCCGATTCCGACAGAGATACCGATTTTGCTGCCCTCTGTAAGCTTGGGAATGGCACCTATTATCACTCCGATTGAAAGTCCAATCATGCAGCCGAAAAACAGTGTAAGGAGGATTGCCGGATATTTGTTTCCGAAGTCCACACCGAGTAGTGTCAGGTAGACTAATGCAATTAGCTCGACAACAAAATGGATGATTAAGAGTGAGATATACTCTGAAAAAATCAGTATGTTTTTGCTTAGAGCTGCAAGGCTTTTTCGCATGCCGAGAGGACTTGTGTTTGCAAGCAGACGGTTTGTGGCTGTCACAGCTGAAAATGAGGCGAACAGGCAGCTCATCGCAAATACAGCGTAAAAGTAATTGGTGTATTCATCCTGATTTCCCGATGAAAGAGAAATCTCTTTATACTCTGATGTGGTGTCAGATAGTCCGGCAATTGCAGCCTCAAGTGCAGCCGGATTTGTCTTTACTATGTTTGCAAATACGTTTTTTTGCTGTTTGTACTGTGTCAGGATGCATTCAAGTATTGTGGCATTGTATGAGTTTTCATCTACTACAAGTGAAGCATCCTCTGTGTAAATAATGCCGGTCACTTTTTTGTCATTTAGAGCTCTTTTGGCTGCTGAACTATCCATTAGCTTCATGTTTATGAGGTCTGAAAATGAATTTGTGCTATCGGACTTGTCGTCTGATTTACTGACGGAATCAGTATGGTTTACATCGAGAGACTCAAGCACGCTCATCAGAGTGTCATCGTTTTTAGATTCAACCACTGCCACATTTATTGTCTTAAACATTTCATCCTTTTCAAACAGATTTCCGAATGCCATATACATAAAGGTGGCGAGCAACAGTGGAAATGCAAGTGTCCAGAACAACGTGACTTTCAGGCGGAACATGCTTAGCATGGTGTATTTTGAGTTGTGAAAAAATAATTTTAGTCCATTCATTAATCCCTTAGCTCCTTTCCGGTAATCTCTAAGAATACGTCGTTAAGAGTCGGAAGCTGCGTGTACACCTGACCGAAGGACAGATTATTCTGCTCTAGATAATCAAGCACATGGATTATATTGTGGCGTCCACCACTGAAATAAATCCGAAGCTGTCCGTTTTCAAAGCTGACCTGATATGCATTGTGCAGCTGCTTTAATGAGTCAAGCTGTACTTCTGACAAGTCTGCAATTTCTACGTTTATTGTCTCTGTATTTTTGATCATGCGCTTTAGCTCATCCTTTGTGCCGAGCGCGAGAGCCTTGCCCTTATCCATGATGAGTATTCGGTCGCAGAGCTGTTCAACCTCTTCCATGTAGTGTGAGGTGTAGATGATTGTCGCACCATCACGGTTTAGTTTTTTTATGCCCTCCAGAATCTTGTTTCTGCTTTGAGGGTCGACAGCCACGGTCGGTTCATCGAAGAAGATGAGCTTTGGCTTGTGTGCTATGCCACACGCGATGTTGAGACGTCTCAAAAGTCCGCCTGAGAGCTTCTTTGGCAGAAATTTGCTGTAATCCGCTATGTCCACGAAATCCATTGCTTCCTTTACATATTTTTCGCGGAGCTTTTTGTCACTTACGTAAAGACCGCAGAAATAGTCGATATTTTCATATACAGTCAGCTCGTCGTATACGGCCACATTCTGCATGACCACGCCGATTTCGCGTTTGATATCGTAGCTGTTTGAGTACATTTCCTGCCCGAATACCTTTATATCACCCTTATCGTATGTGAGCAGGGAGAGTATGCAGTTTATAGTTGTGGTCTTTCCGGAGCCGTTTGGTCCGAGCAATCCGAAAATTTCGCCGGTTTTAACGGTCAGATTGAAATGGTCGAGTGCCACAAGCTCCTTGTAGCGTTTTACAAGGTTGGTTACTTCTATCGCATTTTTGGTTGTATCCATTGAATTGCCTCCATAATGTTGTATTTTCAGTTGCAAGCCTGATATTTGGCTCAATAACAGATTACTATATGGCGTGCCGGAAAGTAAGTGTCAAATGTCACATTCGTATTTATGTTTGGATGAGGTATTGTTGTGTAAAAAATGACATTTGTCATAGTGACGTTTGATGGAATTTGTTGTAAGCTTATTTTACGGAAATGGAGGCTTTTGATGTATAAGATATGTAGTCAGTTTTTAATAGTTCTATCATGCGTGATGCTTATGGTGGTATCCCTTCAGGTCGATTACGTCATGATAGCGTGCATACTTACAGGAATAATCGTATGTACATTTATAGACATGCAGGATGTGCCGCAGATGAGTCCTGCTAACGAGAGCGAAACGGCAGACCGGGCTTTGGATTTGATTCTGGCGGTTTATATTCTGTCCGGAGTATTTTTTGCACCATCATTTTTTATGCTGCCGTATGCAGCGATGGTATTCAGAAAGAGAAAATACACGGTGTCGAGGATGGCTGCAGCCTTAGTGGGGATAGCTGTATCGGTGGACTGTATTTTAAAGATAAAACATATAGCACCCGGGATTTTTTATATCCTGGAGGTTGTACTTCTCATGGCTTTTGCGGTAATGCTTTCGTATTTCACAGAGCTGCTTTTAGGGTATCAGATGAAGCTGCACAGCATGAGAGATGCGTCCATGGAGCACGACATGCTTATGGAGCAGATGAATCACCAGCTTATCGAGAAGCAGAATGCGCAGATATACAATGCCACGCTAAAGGAGAGAAACCGTATCGCAAGAGAGATACACGACAACGTGGGTCACATGATTACGCGCTCTATTTTGCAGGTGGGAGCAATCGGTGTGATAAATACCGATGAAAAGCTTAAAGCGCCTATCGCAGACCTAAAGAGTACACTCGATACGGCAATGGACAGCATGAGAAAAAGCGTTCATGATTTGTACGATGAATCGGTCGATTTGCGTCAGGCGCTTGCGAAGCTTAAGCCTACAGACAGTGCATTTGCATTTTCACTCGAATATGACTGTGAGGATGATGTGCCCAGAGATGTCAAGTATGCTTTTATTGCAATTGCAAAGGAAGCGGTAAACAACGCAGTTAAGCACAGTAACGGCGATGAAATCAGGATAATAGTCAGAGAGCATCCCGCCTTTTACCAGCTTGAGATAATGGACAACGGCACAACGGCTGACGAAAGAAGACTTTCGGGAGAAACAGGAGATGGAATAGGCATAAAAAATATAAAGGAGCGTGTTGCAGCGATAGGAGGAACCATGCGGATAAAGGCAGACGATGGTTTCATGATATTTGTGACGCTCATGAAGAAGTGAGAATATACATAAAAATCAAGGCTTGAAAAAGAAAGGAACAGGACATGAAAATAGTAATAATAGATGATGATAATCTCGTATCACTTTCGCTGAATACAATACTGAGCGCACAGGATGACATAGAGGTGTCTGCGGTTGGAGACAGCGGGCAGCAGGCGGTAAAGCTGTACGAGGAGCATATGCCCGATGTGATGCTCATGGATATAAGGATGCAGGGCATGACAGGTCTTGAAGCAGCAGAAAAAATACTCGCAAAATATCCGGATGCCAAAATACTTCTTTTGACCACATTTTCGGATGATGAATACATTGTAAAAGCAATCTCGCTGGGTGCGAAGGGCTATATACTAAAACAGGCCTTTGAGAGTATTGCCCCGGCACTTAGAGCTGTAAACAACGGACAGACAGTGTTTGGAACACAGATAATGGACAGGATACCACACCTGTTCGGAGCTGATGGTGAAGCTTCATCAGGCACCGGTCAGGCCCGGTTCATTGACGCAATGAAGAGCTATGATATAAGCGGCAAGGAGCTTTCAATCATAGAGCTGGTTGCAGAAGGACTAAACAACAGGGAAATAGCGGATGAGCTGTATCTGAGTGAGGGAACCGTACGAAACTATATCAGTGTCATACTCGAAAAGCTGCAGCTGAGGGACAGGACACAGCTTGCATGCTTTTATTATAAAAGTATGGTATAACATGAAACTTTTTCTATGGTGTGGGACACATATATAGTGAAGGGAGGGATGCAGATTGATTAATAAGGCACAGGATGACTTTTTTAATGAGCTATATGCCTCAACCAATCAGAAGGTTTTAGCGTACATCATTGTAAAATGTGGAAAAACTGAAGATGTAGCAGATATATTTCAGGAAACCTATACAGAGGTTGTTAAAATAATACGAAAACATGGAATATCATATTTTAAGCAGCCGGATGCACTTGTAATGCAAATAGCAAAGAGAAAAATTTTTCGTCATTATAAATTAAAAGAAAAGCTTCGTGGCATTGAGGAAATGAACGATTATAATATTTTGTCGGCAGATGAAAATGATATAGCTGTACAACAGACTTCGTTTGACGATATAGCAATATCAAAAGAAACAGTACAAAGTGTGTTTACATATCTTTCTGCGAAGGATGAACTTACTAAAAAAATATTTTATCTATATTACTATATGGATAAAAATATTTCAGAAATAGCACTCCTTTTTTCTGTAAAGGAATCAACCATAAAAAACAGATTATATCGTACCCTAAGGGAGCTTAGGCAAAATCTGGATAAGGAGGATTGATGCAGAATGAAAAAAAATGATATTTTTAGACAGGCAGCGCAGCATGAAATGCCTGATATTGAGCAGGTAAGAAAAGAATGTATCGAGGAATTACATACCACTCACAGCTCAAAACGATATCCTGCATATTTTGTTGCGATAGCGGTTGTGACTGTGGTTGTCTTGTGTATGTGTATCACGCCGGTGAGGTCATTTGCAGCCGATATGATTGAACATATTCAGGCATTAATTGATGTTAATAATGATTCGGTACGTGATCTGGTGTATAGAAAATATAGCGGTCCGACTGTTTATTTGGAAAAAGATGAAACGGTAAGCATATACTCATATACCGGTTATGAGGATGTATATATTTTGCTGGCGGAGGCAAAAGAAGCTGAAAAACTGGGAGCTATAAGCAGAGACGTTAAGGTGAGCTATAAAGTGCCGTATAGTGGGGAGTATTATATTCTTGATGGAGAAAATAAGGAGAATATAACAGACCGGGTTATTGTAGAACATGAGGGAGGAGCAGAAGATAACATGAAAATTTCTCAATAAGGAAATCTGCCCTTGCAATATACCCCACTGGGGTATATAATGCTCTTGAAGACAGATACCCATAAGTGGGTATGGTTAGACATGTAAAACAAATGCATAATGCGGAACAAAGAACAAATGGAGGTACCCATGACAGAAAAAGAAACCAAATGCTGTTGCTGCAACCGCAAAAAAGAGCGGTCAGAGCAGGAATATAAGGATCTCATCAACAGACTTAGCCGTATAGAGGGGCAGATCCGTGGGATCAAGCGTATGCTGGATGAGGATTGCTACTGCCCTGACATCATCACACAGGTGGCGGCCGCAAATGCCGCGCTCAACAGCTTCAATAAAGTCCTTTTGGCCAATCATATAAAGACGTGTGTGGCAGATGACATAAGGGCCGGCAAGGATGAGACAATAGATGAGCTTTTGAACACACTGCAGAAGCTTATGAAGTAGTATTATAAGAAGGCAGGTATAAAAATGAGTACAATAATCACAATATTAATAATAGCAATAATTGCCGCTCTGGTGATTGTGGGCTTAAAGGAGACTATTAAGCATTCAAAGGGCGAGGGCGCCTGCTGTGGCGGTGGAGCCATGAAGGAGGACGAGGAAGCCACAGTACAGCTTACAGGCGAGATAGTCACGAGAGCAGATGTGCACATAGACGGAATGCACTGCATGAACTGCAAGAACTCAGTCACACGCTCACTTCAGAAGATGAGCGGAGTATCGGCAGATGTGGATTTAAAGCATGGCGTGGCACATGTTGAGGCAACCAGAGAGCTAAGCGATGAGGAAATCACATTTGCCATCGAAAGACTGGATTTCAAGGTGACAGGAATTGAGAGATTTTAGAAAAGTCTTATGAATAGTTAGATTCGAATAGTAGAAAGAAGGAAATACAGACAGTATGAAGCAATATACAGTTACAGGAATGAGCTGTGCGGCATGCTCTGCCAGAGTGGAAAAGGCGGTCTCTAAGGTTGATGGTGTGACGAGCTGCTCTGTCAGCCTTTTGACCAACTCGATGGGAGTCGAGGGAAGCGCGACAGATGCGCAGATAGTGGAGGCAGTAGAGCAGGCGGGCTATGGAGCGAGTCCCAAAGGCACAGCAACAGAATCAGAAAATGACAAAGCAAATAACAGCTTAGAGCAGCTAAAGGCAGCGCAGGATGCGCTTGTAGACAGGGAGACACCGAAGCTTGTAAACAGGCTTATAGCATCGATCATATTCTTAGTTGTTCTCATGTATTTTTCCATGGGACATATGATGTGGGGCTGGCCGTTGCCTGAGTTTTTCAATGGAAACCATGTGGCTATGGGACTTTTGCAGCTTCTGCTTACAGTGGCGGTAATGGTCATAAACCAGAAGTTTTTTATCAGTGGCTTTAAGGGCTTGATTCACGGCGCTCCCAACATGGATACGCTTGTTGCGCTTGGCTCTGCGGCATCGTTTGGATACAGCGTGTATGCACTTTTTGCCATGACAGCTGCGCAGGTGAATGGCGATATGGATGCGGTCATGTCATATATGCATGAGTTTTATTTTGAATCCGCAGCCATGATTTTGGCACTGATTACTGTCGGAAAAATGCTTGAAGCGCACTCAAAGGGCAAAACAACAGACGCTTTAAAGAGCCTGATGCAGCTTGCCCCAAAGACAGCAACCGTTGTAAGGGATGGCGTGGAGCAGGAAATTTCTGTGGATGCAGTGAAAAAGGGCGATATTTTCGTGGTCAGACCCGGGGAAAATATCCCTGTGGACGGTGAAATAATAGATGGAACAACCGCTGTCAATGAATCGGCACTCACAGGAGAGAGCATCCCTGTGGATAAGCAGCCGAAAGATGCAGTAAGCGCTGCCACAGTGAACCAGTCAGGCTTTATAAAATGCCGCGCAACGAGAGTAGGCGAAGACACCACACTCTCACAGATTATACAGATGGTTTCTGATGCCGCAGCGACAAAGGCACCTATTGCAAAAATCGCTGACAGGGTATCAGGAGTATTTGTGCCGGCGGTTATTACAATTGCAATCATTACAATAATAGCATGGCTTATAGCCGGTGAGACCGTGGGCTTTGCGCTTGCCAGAGGCATTTCGGTGCTCGTGATAAGTTGTCCGTGTGCACTTGGACTGGCAACTCCTGTTGCGATAATGGTAGGAAATGGCAAGGGCGCAAAGAGCGGTATACTCTTCAAGACAGCGGCAAGCCTTGAGGCAACAGGCCGCACACAGATTGTGGCTCTTGATAAGACAGGCACCATAACAAGCGGTGAGCCGAAGGTGACGGATATCGTGCCGGATGATACATTTTTTGAGGAAATCGGCAAGCATGCCGGAGCGCTTCTTGCAATAGCCGCATCAGTCGAGGCCAAGAGCGAGCATCCGCTTGCAAAAGCCATTATGGAGCGCGCTAAAACGGATGAAATCGCTGTCGCAGAGGTGACGGATTTTAGCGCTGTTGTAGGAAATGGTCTGACTGCAATACTTGCAGGCAAAATGATAAAAGCAGGAAATCTTGCTTTTGTCAGCAAATTTGTAAAAGTGTCAGATGATATGCGTGCGAAAGCTGTCGAATTTTCAAAGGAAGGAAAAACTCCTCTGTTCTTTGCCGCGGATGACAGGCTTTGCGGTATCATAGCCGTTGCGGATACAATAAAGGAGGACAGTCCGGAAGCTGTCAGACAGCTTAAAAATATGGGTATCAGAGTTGTTATGCTCACCGGTGACAACGAGCAGACTGCCAATGCCATTGGAAAGCAGGCGGGAGTTGACGAAGTCATCGCAGGTGTGCTTCCGGATGGTAAGGAGGCTGTCATAAGGAAGCTAAAAAAACAGGGCAGGGTAGCCATGGTTGGTGACGGAATCAATGATGCACCGGCGCTCACACGTGCGGATATGGGAATTGCAATCGGCGCGGGAAGTGATGTGGCAATAGATGCAGCGGATGTTGTCCTGATGAAGAGCCGCCTTATAGATGTACCGGCAGCAGTGCGGTTAAGCCGTGCTACATTGACAAATATACACGAAAATCTGTTCTGGGCATTTTTCTATAATGTAATAGGTATTCCACTTGCGGCCGGTTTGTGGTATCCTTTATTAGGATGGAAGCTCAATCCGATGTTTGGAGCGGCGGCGATGAGCCTGTCGAGCTTCTGCGTTGTTACCAATGCTCTGCGGCTGAATCTGTGCAGGGTGTATGATCCTAAGCATGACAGAAAAGCAACACCAGATAGAAAAAACAAAACAAATAAACCAAATGAAAGTGAGGAAAAATCAATGACAAAGACAATGAATATCGAAGGAATGATGTGCGGCCACTGCGAGGCAAGAGTAAAGAAGGCACTCGAGGCGCTTGATGCAGTTAGTGAGGCAGCAGTAAGCCATGAGAGCGGAACTGCAGTAGTGACATTAAGCTCTGACATTTCCGATGAGAAATTAAAGGAGACTGTAGAGGCTGAGGACTACAAGGTTACATCCATTCAGTAATCAGTCAGACAGTATAACAATATGAAGAAATATATAGCATTGGTATTGGTTGCAGTGCTGGTGCTTGGGATTTTTACAGGATGTGGTAACAATGGCAACAAAGAGACAGAATCACAGACGGATGAGAAAGCCACTGAGTCGGTGAATTCTGCAGAAAATAATACTGAGGACAGTACGCAAAACAGTACAGAAAATCAGAATGTGGCTGACACAGAGCAGCTCACCACAGAAAACGGACAGGAGAGCTCAGTTCTTGCCTGTCCGTCAGTAAACGGTAAGCTGCATGTGGAGGGCAGCAAGCTCGTTGATCAAAATAACAACGAGGTGCAGCTTCGCGGAGTCAGCACACATGGTCTTGCGTGGTATCCACAGTATGTGACCAATGATTGCTTTGCCACGCTGAAAAGCTTTGGAGCAAACGTGGTGAGGCTCGCCATGTATACCTACGAAAGCGGTGGCTACTGCACAGATGGTGACAGGCAGCAGCTTGAGACACTTGTGCAAAACGGAGTGCAGTACGCGTTCAACAACGACATGTATGTCATCATCGACTGGCATGTGCTAAACGAGGGCAATCCAAACCGCTACAGTGATGTGGCAAAGACATTTTTTGCCAAAATGGCACAGCAGTATGCCTCATACAACAACGTGATTTACGAGATTTGCAATGAGCCGTGCAAAGGTGCGACTTGGGGCGATGTGAAGTTTTACGCCAGCGAGGTCATTCCGTCAATCAGAAGCTACGACAAGGATGCAGTCATACTGATAGGCACACCTAACTGGAGCCAGGATGTGGATGAGGCAGTCAAGGACCCTGTCACAGGCTATGATAATATCATGTATACATTGCATTTCTATGCCGCAACCCACAAGGAGGACTTGCAAAACAAGCTAAAATCGGCGGCAGACGCCGGACTGCCGATATTTGTATCAGAGTTTGGCATCTGCAGCGCCGACGGAAATGGTCAGGTGGACATAGATTCTGCAAACAGCTGGATAAGCCTGCTTGACAGCTACGGTATCAGCTATGTGTGCTGGAATCTGTCCAATAAGGACGAAAAATCAGCGCTTCTAACAGCTGCCTGCGATAAGACAAGCGGCTTTACCTATGAGGATCTAAGCGATGAGGGCAAGTGGCTGTACGGTGTGCTCACAAGTCATGTGACACAGGAATCATCCGGAACATGAAAGTATCTGGAGGTAATCGGCTGTATGACGAGCTGCCAAATTATGTGACACAGGTCTTGAATTGGCGAAAAGCCTCAGATGTACGGAAAACGGCGCACCTGCTAATGCAGGGATAGAAGCATCCATGCACTCAGCCGGCATGCACATGAGGCAGATGCAGATACTTCTCTCTGGTGGCAAGTCCGCCGCGGATATGGCGCTCGGACTTGTTGATATCGAGAATGTGACGCGCTTTTGCGGCAAGTTCCGGGTCAATGCGAAGCAGCCTGTCAGCATCCGTGATATCCTTGTGCACAGTGGATTTGCTGATGCCAAACTGCTTTGCAGCCTGACGCACCGTGGCATTGTTTTCAACTATGTAGTTGGCGATTTCCACCGCCCTTGTCTCAATATATGATTTCAAAAAATACTCCTGCATATTCTGTTGTTACAGTTTATGCGGGAGTATTTTTAATATTACACACAGGTTGTAATTCTATTTACGTTTTTCGTAATAAAATAAGAAAACGGTTTCTTAACCGCAGGAAAGCGGTATCTTAAGTGAATTAAGCGTATGCGGATGCGATGAGCTCAATACATTTATCGTATCCAAGCACAGAGCTGTTTAGCACCAGGTCATAATTTTTCCTGCTGCCCCACTCCTTGTCGGTAAAGTAGCGGTAATTTACAGAGCGCTTCTTATCGACATCCTTTAGCAGCTTTTTGACCTCGTCATCGCTTTTTTGGTAGAGCTTTTTTATTCTTGCAGCCTTCTCAGGCTTATTTCCCTCTATAAAAACATTTAGCACATCATCCCTGCCAGAAAGAATGTAGTCTGCGCAACGTCCCACAATAACGCATGGCTCTTTTTGCGCAATATCCTTGATGAGCTTCTGCTGGATATTGAAAATCTGGTCGGAAAGAGAAACTCCTGTGATATCGCGCCCTACAAATGCATATGAAAAAATACTTCCGGCAGGCGCATATTCGCCCTGATTTGCGACAATCTGCTCAGAGATACCGAGCTCCTTTGCCACATGCTCAATTATTTTTTTATCGTAAAACTCAATGCCGCATTTTTGAGCAATCTGCTCTCCGATAAAGCGACCGCCACTGCCAAATTCTCGGCTTATAGTGATTATTTTAAAACTCATGATGAAACCTCCCCGCTTATAAAAGTGTTTATAATTCATTATAACGTAATTGCACATAAAATCAAAACAGAAATTTAACAAAATCGCTTGCAGATAAGCACTCCGTAATCTATAATGACATAAGAATACATGTTGCTTTTACGTAATCAATGAGATGGCAGCAGATAACATATGTTATGTTTTTGTTATGGTTTACACCACAGTGTGGCAAACAGCAATTACGTGACGTTTCAAAGATTGTAAAACAGCAGCATAGCGAATAAACAATTAGGAGGAAAACATGGATCAGGAAAAGGTCATAGTCATAGACTTTGGTGGTCAGTACAATCAGCTTGTTGCGCGCCGTGTCCGCGAGTGCAACGTGTACTGTGAGATTTACTCATACAAAATAGACATTGAGAAAATCAAAGAAATGAATCCAAAGGGCATCATCCTTACAGGAGGTCCAAACAGCTGTTATGAAGAGGATTCTCCATCATACCAGAAAGAGCTGTTTGAGCTGGGAATACCGGTGCTTGGCATCTGCTACGGTGCACAGCTTATGATGCATAAATTAGGCGGAAAGGTAATCACACCGGAGGTTGGAGAGTATGGAAAGACAGAAATCACATATTCTGCAAACGGCGTGATGTTCAAGGATCTGCCATCAGAATCAGTATGCTGGATGAGTCATTTCGACAGAATTGCAGAGGCTGCACCGGGCTTTGAGGTAGTTGCGCACACTGCAGACTGTCCAATAGCCGCAACACAGAATGTTGAGAAGAAATTATATGCAGTACAGTTCCATCCGGAGGTACTTCACACCAAGAACGGAACACAGATGATTTATAATTTCGTCCGTGGCGTATGTGGATGTGCAGGCACATGGAAGATGGATTCATTTGTCAAAAACACAATCGACGAAATCAGAGAGCATGTCGGTGACGGCAAAGTGCTCCTTGCACTTTCGGGTGGAGTAGACTCATCAGTACTCGCAGCACTCCTTGCCAAGGCAATCGGCAAGCAGCTCACCTGCGTATTCGTAGACCACGGACTTCTCCGCAAGAACGAGGGCGATGAGGTAGAGGGCGTATTCGGCAAAGGCGGTTCGTTCGACATCAACTTTGTCCGCGTCAATGCACAGGAGCGCTACTACAGCAAGCTTGCAGGCGTCACAGAGCCTGAGCGCAAGCGTAAAATCATCGGTGAAGAATTCATCCGTGTATTCGAGGAAGAAGCTAAGAAAATCGGAAAGGTTGACTTCCTTGCGCAGGGAACCATCTATCCGGACGTAGTGGAGAGTGGACTCGGCGGAGAATCTGCAGTCATCAAATCACACCACAACGTAGGAGGTCTCCCGGAGCATGTCGATTTCAAGGATATCGTGGAGCCACTCAGAAACCTCTTCAAGGACGAGGTACGCAAGGTCGGACTGGAGCTTGGATTACCTGACTATCTCGTATTCCGTCAGCCATTCCCAGGCCCAGGCCTTGGAATTCGTATCATCGGCGAAGTCACAGCCGAAAAGGTACGCATTGTCCAGGATGCAGACTGGATTTACAGAAGCGAAGTGGAAAAGGCAGCAAAAGAGTACAAAGAGGCCCACGGCGAGGAACCATCATGGATGCCAAACCAGTACTTTGCAGCCCTTACCAACATGCGTTCAGTAGGTGTCATGGGTGATGAGAGAACATATGATTATGCCGTTGCAGTCCGTGCAGTCCGCACTGTGGACTTCATGACAGCCGAAGCAGCCGAGATACCGTTTGAGGTACTTCAGACAGTGATGAGCAGAATTATAAATGAGGTAAAGGGAGTCAATAGAGTATTCTATGATTTGACCAGTAAGCCACCAGGAACTATTGAGTTTGAATGATGAAATGAGTTGAAAGAAGCCAGTGTTCATGCGGGTTTCAAGCAAATTTGTTTAAGTGCTGGCAACGATTTGGCAACATTTCGGGTATCATTCATTAAATAACAGAATACTTCAATAACATAAAAACCTTACTGATTTTCAGAAATATAGCTGAAAGTCGGTAAGGTTTTTTGTGTGAATAAAGAACTGACAGGCGGTAGGGACAGTGTGTGTTTTAAGGCTGAAAATCAATTAGTTTCGTCTTTTAAAGCCTGTGTAATCAAGTCACTTAATCCTTGTGAGGGTACAGTTTTCTTCCAGTGATTTGAAGTATCTAATTCGGGATATTTATATCGCCATTGGTCGTATTCCTCTTTGGTTATCTCTCCACGTTCCAGACGGGCAGCCTGCTCCTGCCATGCGTGGAACATATCAAACATGGTGGAGTAGGTGGAGCCGGTGGACTTATCCAGCCTCAGGCAAACTTCCCCGTCAATCTCTCCGATTTTCAGCCCGTACATATCTTCCAATGCAAAGAGTGTGTGCATAAGTCCGATGTAGCTGTCTATCTCAGGGACAGTGATTGCACGAGGACTTACGTCAAGGATATGTGCCATTTCTTTTACAAGGTCTTGTTTCGGCGTTCTGGCTTCTGATTCGTACTGCGCCATACGGACATCAGAGGTCTTTCCGAGAAAACCGAGGATTTCGCCCAGTTGCTTCTGCGTCATGCCTTTCCGATTGCGGAAAAAGCGGATTCGTTTGCCGATTGCCATAATAAAACCTCCGTTGTAGTTATAGTGATACAATCATTCCTGACTTAAACATTTCTGTTGAAGTTAGTATAACATGGTGCAATAGGAATAGCAAGGAAAACTTAAATAAAAAAAGTTAAGATTTTTCTGCAAACCGCTTGACTTAACGGAATTTATTTAGTATTATAAATACAACTTAAACAAAAAGAGTTAAAACTAAATGACCGTCCAAACTGAACAAACGCCATGACTTCCAGAAATGGAACGAGCGGCTCTCATACATGAGGGACTGGCACAGCGCCGAACAGGGTTGCCTGCCAGAACAGGGAGGCAGAACGGCGAAGATTTTAAAGGAAAGGGGGACGATAACGGAATGGCAGAAAAATCATTTATGACTGTGGAGGAAGTGGCAGCGGAATTGCGGGTGTCAAAGTCAAAAGCCTACCAGATTGTGCGGGAACTGAACGCAGAATTACAGAAACAGGGCTATCTGACGGTGGCGGGACGTGTGAACGCTACATTTTTTCACAAAAAGGTCTGTTACAGCGATTAAGCGGAAAGGAGATGATTTGAATGGCTGTATACAAAGACAATGCTACGGGAACCTGGAGGGTAATCTATCGCTTTACGAACTGGAAGGGGGAGCGGAAGCAGACACAGAAACGGGGATTTGCTACAAAACGGGAAGCGTTGGCATGGGAGCATGAGGTCATGCTGAAACAGAACTCAAAGCTGGATATGACGTTTGCCAGCTTCTTTGAGGTTTATGAAGCCGATAAGAAACAACGTGTCAAGGAAAGCACATGGGAATCCAAAAGCCATGTAATCCGCACAAAGATTTTACCGTATTTTGGGAATCGGAAGATAGCGGAGATTGAGGCAAAGGACGTTATCGCATGGCAGAATGAACTTATGGCGTACCGGGATGAGAAAGGCAAACCTTATTCGGCTGACTATCTGAAAACCATACACGCTCAGCTAACGGCGATTTTCAATCATGCTGTGAACTTCTATAACCTGCCGTACAATCCGGCAAGACGGGCAGGAACAATGGGAAATGAGATTCCGAAAGAAATGAATTTCTGGACGAAAGAGGAATATCTTAAATTTTCCGAAGCCATGATGGATAAGCCACGTTCCTATTATGCCTTTGAAATGCTTTACTGGTGTGGAATCCGCTCCGGGGAACTGCTGGCGCTTACTCCGGCTGATTTTGATTTTCAGAAGCAGACAGTCACAATCAGCAAGACATTTCACCGCTCTAAAGGACGGGATATTATCACAAGCCCGAAAACGAAAAAGAGTAACCGTACAATTAAAATGCCAACCTTTCTCTGCGAGGAAATGCAGGAATATATCAAAATGCTGTATGACATTCAGCCGGACGAGCGTCTGTTTACGGTCACAAAATCCTATCTCAATCACGAAATGGAGCGAGGGGCGAAGCAGGCGGGCGTAAAGAAGATTCGTGTGCATGATATTCGTCATAGTGCGGTTTCCCTGTTAATCGACATGGGATTTTCAGTGCTGGCGATTGGGGAGCGCATGGGGCATGAAGCGGAGAAAATCACTTATCGTTATGCTCACTTGTTCCCTACGGTGCAGACGGAAATGGCGGAGAAACTGGAAATGGAGCGTAGACATAAGGAGGATGCAAATGGAAAGAACACTTGATTACAAAGGGCGGTGGCGTAATCATACGGTAGCGTTCCGGGTGTCTGACGAAGAATCGAAACTACTCAATGATTTGGTGGCACTGTCGGGCTTGACAAAGCAGGACTATATCACAAGGCGGCTGCTGTGTCGGGATGTAGTGGTACAGGGCAATCCGAGGGTTTATAAGGCACTGAAAAACCAAATGGCGGCTATCTACGAGGAATTGAAGCGGCTGGAAGCGTTAAGCCCGGACAATGACGAATTGCTCTACACGTTGCAGGTAATCGCAATCACGTTAGATGGTCTGAAAGGAGAAGATGAATGAAAGAAAAAATGAAAACGACTGCTCCCTTATCATCTGTTGGCGCAGATGGGGCGCAGCCGCAATTAAAAAATCACACTGAAATTATAGCAAATGAAACAGCACAAATCAATCTGCAAGCCGCACAAAACCCGGAGAAATCCGGGAACGGCGGGCTTCAAACCGTTTCTATGACGGAACTGTATGATACCGTCTACCCGCCGAGAACACCGATTGTGGACGGTTTTCTCTATGGCGGCACTTATCTCTTTGTGGGTGCGCCGAAAGTTGGAAAATCGTTCTTTATGGGGCAGCTTGCCTATCATGTGGCAATGGGGCTTCCTCTGTGGGATTATCCCATCCGAAAGGGGACGGTATTGTATCTGGCACTGGAAGATGATTATGCGAGGCTTCAGCGGCGGCTTTCCGGTATGTTTGGTGTGGAATGTGCGGATAACCTGTATTTTGCGACACAGGCAAAGACATTGAATGAGGGCTTAGACAGGCAATTAGAGGAATTTCTGAAAGCGCATACGGACGCGAGGCTGATTATCATTGACACGCTCCAGAAAGTGCGTGAGGTCGGCGGGGACAGGTACAGTTATTCCAGCGACTACGAGATTGTGACAAAATTAAAGTCGTTCAGCGATAAATACGGTATCTGCCTGTTGGTGGTTCATCACACACGCAAGCTGGAATCTGCGGACAGCTTTGATATGATTTCCGGCACGAATGGGCTGCTTGGAGCAGCAGACGGGGCGTTTATCATGCACAAGAAAAAGCGCACTGACAATGAGGCAGTCATGGATATAGTGGGGCGTGACCAGCCAGATCAGGAACTGACTATAGAGTTCGACCGGGAGCGCTGCGTCTGGAAATTCAAAAAGGCAGAAACGGAACTGTGGAAACAGCCGCCGAATCCCCTGCTGGAAGCAATCAACAATTTTTTGACAGAAGATAAGCCGGAATGGGAGGGGACAGCAACAGAACTTGTGAGCCAGTTGCCGGATATGCAGATACAGGCAAACGTGCTTTCCAGAAAACTGAATGTAGTCAATAGCCAGTTGCTTAATGACTATGGAATTTTTTATGACAATAAGCGGGGGCATGAAAGGAAGATTATTCTGAAACGGCTTGAGCCGAGAGAGTAAAAGCGACGATATGCGTCGGTTGCGACGGTATTTTTTACAGTGGGCTGGTATAGAAAATATCGACGCTATCGACGCAAACCGACGCAGAAAGGATTTTTATGAAAAACGTGCAAATCCCTTATGAATTATTTGTATCTCTGCTCCGCTATCATCTAATGGAAGAAGATGATTGTCTGAATGAAATCCGGCAGGGGTTGGAACAGAAATTGGATTCTCTGGTTCGCCATGAATTATATGTGAAATATAAGACTGCTCCCACACAGGAAGAACGGGAAAAAGCCAGACGGGAATATCTGGAAAAACGTGGAGTGCCGGATAGCTTTCGCTGGTAATTTTTCTTTGATGATAACAGACAGGAGCGTGTCACGCTCCTGTGGATAGCAGACAACGAGAAAGGTGTGATTTGATGATAATTCAGCCGGAATGGGGAACCCGGAATGTGAACAAATATTTTTACGAAAGTGAAGCCCATAGGATTGCCGCACTCAATGAAATCTTTGGAGAAGTGGAACTGACTGCGGCAGAAATGCGGACGCTGGTATGGCTTGCCGGATGGGAGGAGTGTACGGTGAAAAACGTAATTTCAGCTATCCGCAAAGTTATGGCGGCGGAAGCAAAGCGGCGGGAACAGCCGCCCCGTCCGTAGGACGGAAAAGCTCCCGGCAGGGCGCAAAGGCAGCTTTTGATGGACGGAACGGCTGTCAAAAGTGCTTTTGCGTTACTTTCGGCGAAAGTAACAAAGCCTGTGCGCCGTATCCGGCGCTGATTACCCGGACAGGGAGAAAGGACATTGGTTGAAGCGAACCATCAGCTTTATGACAGGGAAAGGCTCTGTCAACCACAACAGCAGGAAATTCCATGCGAAGAATACAAACCCGGAGCGAAGTTATCTCAACGTGGAATACTGCAATGAAAATGTTAAAGACGTATATCACGAATTGTTTGATGAAGCACTCGCCCGGTATAATGAGAAGCAGACCAGAAGTGACCGCCGGATTGACGATTATTATGAGAAAATCCGTTCCGGTAAACAGGAGAAGCCGTTTCACGAAATTATCCTGCAAATTGGGGATAAGGACGATATGGGAGCCAAAACAGAGAACGGAGAGCTTGCGGCAAAGGTGCTTGATAAATATATGCAGGACTTTCAGCGGCGAAATCCTACGTTGAGGGTATTCAGCGCTCATCTTCATATGGACGAAGCAACGCCTCATCTGCATATAGATTTTGTACCGTATACGACAGGAAGCAAGCGGGGACTCGATACAAGAGTGTCGCTGAAACAGGCGTTATCTGCTCTCGGATTTAAAGGCGGCACAAGGCGGGAAACAGAATTAAATCAGTGGGTGGCTTATGAGAAAGGGCAGCTTGCCGCTGTTATGTTGGAATATGGGATTGAGTGGGAACAGAAAGGTACGCATGAGAAGCATTTGTCCGTTTTGGATTTTGAGAAAAAAGAACGGGCAAAAGAAGTCGCAGAACTGGAAGCGAAGAAAGCAAAATTGCAGGAAGAAAATGCAGCTTTTCAGGAGATTAACGAAAATCTCCATGAACAGTTGTTACAGACAGATGATGAAATCCGTTCTTTGCGGGCAGATTTACAAAGCTCCAGAAAGGAAGCGGAGAAAGCACAGAAACAGGCGGATAAATACCAGAAACGCATGAATGAACTTGCTCCTATGGTAAAGAACATGGAGAAGCTGGCTGCAGACTTTTCCGCAGACCCGGAGCAGACGCTTCCAGAAGCGGCGGTTATGGAATCTGCAAAGTCGTATCGGGAGAAGAAAGCAAAACCGCTGGTAAAGAAAATCGTACAAGTTATGCGCTCTATTTATTCAGCGTATCTGGATATTTCAAATAAGTTTGCGAAGCTGCAAGCGGCATATAACAGGGAACGGAGCGGAAACGAGCGCCTGACAAACAGGCTGGAAGAAGTCTTGGAAGAAAATCGGGAACTGCGCATAGTGGCGGCGGATTTTGGACGTATAAAGGCGAGTGTCGGCTCTGAACAGGTGAACGCTGTGATTAACCAGGCGAAGCAACAGGAACGGATAGAAGCTGAGCAGAAACGGGCTGCGAGGAGAAAGCATAGCAGGGCCGCCCGATGATGACAGAAAAAGGGAGCAAAAACGCTCCCTTTTTCCATTATTATAATACCACAAAATTGCCCTAAAAACAAGACTACCAATGTCACTATGGCGGTGCTATAATCATTTTCCAAATACGAAAATGGGGAGGAATTTCTTTTGAGCAAGGACTGGATGGTTTTATTACAAGAACAAAATCAACTGAGCAAAGTAGTTAAAACAAATGAGACAACTGAACAGTTTGGGCTTTCCTTGACAGAGCAAGACGCTAAATTGATTTTAGGGGAACGGAAAAACGCACTGGCAGAACAAAAAAGAGTTGAGTTTGGTGAAGGAATTGCGACAAAAATCATCTATGAATTTTGCGATTCTGAGTATATTCATCAAAGCAATTATGTAGAAACGATTATTCGATTGCAGGAAATATTTTATCTATATAAAAATGAAATGCATGATGAAATTACAGATGATGAACTTCTCCATTTAATGAAAGAACAGTTTGAAAATATATGTTTTGGCGATTTAGATTATTTAGAGAGTACCTGCCTTGCTAATTTTGCAGAAGCAATCAGGGCTGGCTACGAAGGATATAAAAGTTCAGACGGCTATGGAGAATATTCAAAATTTGATGATGTAAAGAGATGGGATTATGAATTATATCTTGAAACTTTGAAAGAACTCTGTTGGAGGTAAAGCAGATGGACTATGAAATGGAAGAATTAGTGCCGATCGTGGGTAAACTGGCTGAGAAATATACAGCAAATGAAAGTACATCCATAACCTATGAAAAAGCAGAACAGCTTATGGGGGCGGTCTTATATTGTATTCATGAATTATGGGAAAACAGTGGAAATATGCCGTCTTCAAATAAAAAATTATCAGCGCAAAGAGCGTATGAAATAGGTGCGGCATATGTTAGAGAAAAGACAGAAAAAGCACTGGATTTATATAACAGAATCCTGCCGGAATTTTGTCACTATGAAAATAAGTGTTTATATGATGTTTTTATTAAAGGAGTACCAGATTTTTTCAAGTGGTATGATATTCAATTTGAACCGCAAAATACAATTTTGACTCTTGATTATCCTTTGTTGAGAGATATTTCAGAATATACGGGAATAGATAAAATTTTTGAATTTATCAAGTCTATCGGTTTGGAACAGAAATTTCTGAAATTGTTTCCTTCGGGTTACGTTATAAATATATTGTCAAAAGACAACAGAAATTGGAAAGAATCAATAGACAATATATGTGAAATAGTTTTTACTCATGTCATAGGACATATAATATTGGGGAAATCATTGATAGTAATTGAGTTGGAAGAAGCCGATTATTCTTATATACAGGAAATGTTTGAACAGACTGCTTTGGAGGATATAAAAAAGCACTTGGAGGCTGCGCTTGAAATTTTTATAAGGAATTACTATGAAAATGACAGAGAACTTTTGAATTATCTTTCTGGCGCTATCAGTGGTATTGTTGTCCGTTTAAAAAATGCTGCCGATAATAAAGTGCTTAGAAATATGATTTAACACTGTCTGTTACGCAATAGGTGCTTTGACATTGACATTTTATAAGGATTTCAAAGCGATATTTTAAGATACATGATATTTTATATTTCTTGTTCCGAAAAAGGGATTCTATTGCGTAACATTTTAAAAAATAGGTTGTCAATCTGCGAGGATTTGCTATAATAAGTGCGTGGCAACATTTTGGCAACGGAAAATCAGCAAGCCAGAATAATTGATGTAATTGAAGTAAAAAGCAGCGTGTATTTGCATAAAACTTAAACAAATATAGTTAAGAACAACAAAGGACACGCCGAGTTTGAATAATCCATATGTTAAAGGGCAATATGGTTTATCGTCTTTAGGGCAAAAAACTATATCGTCAACAATAAAATAAAAAGTATCAGAGACCATAAGATGAGTCCAAGTATTCCTCATTTTACGGTCTCTTTTATTTTTATTTCATAGTAGCCGAAAGCCTTGTAAAATCAATGTTTTATGAATTATGAGAAAGAATTTAAGCAAGAGCAGCATATATTGCTTTTGATTGTTCAAGGGCAGTCACCTTTATCTATAAGAGGATAGAAGAGTTTGCCCCTGAGGGAATAAAGGGGAGTGCCCTTGGACATAGTGATATTTTTAATACTCATTTTTGGGAAAATATAAAAAGCCGGAAAAGCCTATAAATGCTGGGATTGCTTAGAATTATACAAAAACATTTAATATTTGAATTTGGGGATTTTATCGTTTTTGGGATAAATCTGGGAAAAATTTGGGAAGTTTTTGGGAAAATCATAGTTCATAACACAAATACTTACAGGAGGTTACTTAAAGTGCGAAAAAGAAATTTTAAAGGAAGGTGTACAAAGCGTTATGTACCAAAGTGTATGGATATATGCCGTACATATGACGCATTACAGGAAGCATACGCTGATGAATTGTCACAATCGGATGATGTTGAAGAATTTAGATGTAATGTGTATTTAGAAGGATTAGCAGAAGGAGATTATACAACGGATTTTGTCTGTACGAAAACTGACGGAACAATCATGGTTAGGGAATGTGTTTATCGAAGCAGGTTAATCAAGCCAATGCATTATAAGTTGCTGGAAGCATCAAGAAGCTATTGGAGACACAGAGGCGTTACAGATTGGTGGATTGTGATAAATGACAAAAAATGAATTATTGTATCGTGATGATAAGATTATCAGAATCCTACAAGTAAATGACAATCAGCTATTGGTAATTGACTGCATCAGAATGACTATGCCTGTCTGGAAGCCATTAAAAGAATTTGATGGATATGAGCCAATGAATGAGCAGAGGCTGCATCAGCAATATGGATTTGAATGTGAGGATGATGAAGTTATAGAAACATACCGCAGGCAGATTATGTATAAAAGGTACACAATGATTGCTGGAGTTATTGCATTCATAGGAGATTGTCTATATGTGTCCAGGGGAAATATGCGTAACTCATTAAAGGACATCAGTAGGTTAAATTAATAAAAATATGCCGATTCTTTCTTGAAAATGTTACATGGAATAACAAAATTAAGGAAGATATCGGTATATTTTATTATATAAGCAGTGGTACATGATAGACAAAATAATTTTGAATTTCTATATCAATGTCTACAGGAGGAGATATGCATTATGGACGATAAATTGAAAAGAACAATAGGTAATCAATTGTGGGAGTGTAGAGTTAAAAAAGGCTGGACACAGGCTTTTGTTTCCAGACAATTAGGAATTTCAATCAGAACTATTTCAAGAGTGGAAAATGGTTCAGGGATATCTAAAACATTATTAAAGAAAATGTGCAGCTTGTACAGTGTCTCTGTTAATGAATTGTATAAGCAGGATGAGACAATCATAAAAAACAGAGTTTCAGCTCAAATAGATGTTATTCCAGAAGATGTTGCAGTAAAGATATTATGTCAGAGTTCATTTGTAGGAGATATTCAGAGAGAATCCATTTTAAGATTTAATGACATCATACAAAAAGATGGTATAATGTATAAAGAACAGATAGAAGAGATATTGTCAGGAATGATTAGCATAAAACAGAACTACTCCTTATCAGATGTGGTGTACTGTTGCATGATGATTAATCAAAAGACATTAGATAAAATAGACAAAATAATAGAAGATGCTTAATTACGAATGAAAGGTGGAATGATTACGAGAATTAATAACGAATTAAAGGCTATAGAAGAAAATTTTTCTATAGAAGAGCTTTTTTTGAAACATGGGATAATAAGTCTTATGTTTTATGAGCCATTAGAGTTCCAACAGTTAATTATAAAAATTAATATGGAAAGGGATAAGCACTCTGATACTCAGAGTAGACTTATGTTTATCCCACTTTACAAAAAGGTATATTTAGCACAACGTAAAAAATTATTAGAATTATTTGATGCGGTAAAAAATAGAACAACAAAAATAATTCCAGAACCAACGAGAGAGGAAATGCAAACATATACTAATGAATCATGGGAATATTTACCGGATATTTCAAATTCAGAAAACGTGTATTTATATGCAGAAAATAGAATTAAATACGCTATTTTTAAAACGGAAGAAGAATTATATATTCTTAGAAAGTATCCTTCAGTTTATTATAATTATAGAAGCAGCTATGTTGGGGGATTGTTCAGCTATAGATATGATGATGAAATAATTATTTACGATAAGGTGAATATTATATCAGATGAAATGCATCATTTTAGATTGTGTTGCAATGATAGTAGCAAGGCGAGTGATAAAAGAGCTTTGTTAAACATAGTGGCATATTTAAATGGATGTCCCAATTTTGAATTTTTGGCTAACAGGGAAATAAACAATAAATTGAATGAATTGTATTATCGTTTTGATTTATTGGATTGTATCAGATTACGTCATCCTAATTATCTTAAATCAAATATTGAAGAGGCATTTCATTTAGAGTTGCCAATAATAAAAAATATTAATGCGTATAAGATGATTGCATTTGAAAAACTACCACATGAAGGAATATTGGATTTATATCATGCATCATTAAAACAATTTGAACCATTGCCACGTTGCGTCTTTTTGTATAGAGTATTTGAATATGCAGCATCGTATCATTATAAACCGACAATTATGCCTGCAACATATACACCAGAGGATGCTTTGAATTATTATTTGCCATTGGCTTTGAATTATAATTGTAACCCATTATATTACATAGACTGGAATAAATATGGAAAAAGAGAACAGTTGAGTAATTATTTTACGGTTTTGAAACATGAAGCTAAAATCATTTTAGAAGAGTGGAGAAACAGTCCTTATCTTTCAAGAAAATCACCAGGAGAAATAATATATTTAACGGGCAGAAATTTTACAGCTCATGGAGCTTCTGGAAATATGGGAGATAGGAACATGCAATATGATTATGATAAAAATTATTTGCATATTAATAATGTTAATATAGTTCTAGAAATTATTGCTCGGTATGTTGTAGAGTTATTGAATCCACAGTTACAAAATGTTGTAGAACGAAGAAAAAAATATTATATGGAACGATATAAAAAAATAATTGAAAATAAAGATAACTAGGTAGAAAAATATGAAAGCTGATTATATCAAAGAAATTATTAAAAAATACGATGAGATGCCATATAAATGTATATTAATAGATGGTACATGGGGAATAGGAAAAACATATGCAGTAAAAGATGCTTTAAAGGAGAATAATAATGTATGCTATTTGTCAGTGTTCGGAATAAAAGATGTACAGCAAATTTTTCATGAAACATTCTATCAGCTTGGATTAAAGGATAAAAAAGAAATAAGAAAAATTGCTTTTAAGATACTTGACATTGTTTCGGTATTATCAAAAAAAGTAGGAATTGCAAAAACAATTATAGAGTCTGTAATACAAGAAAAAGAATTGTTTTTAGAGCTTACAAAAACATTTCAAAAAACTCATGTGATAGTTATAGATGATTTTGAACGAATGAATAAAAATATAAGTGTTGAGGAAATATTTGGTGTAATAGATGAGATTAAGAGATGCAATTATGTAAAAGTTATATTAATTGCAAATACATCAGAAATTAAAAATAAAGATACATTTGATAAATACAGTGAAAAGGTAATTGATAGAATGTATGAAATGACCGAGCATACAGACAGTATTAATTGGGCTAAACTGCGTATTGATTGTGGTTTTATTGATGCATTTTTAAAACTGCATAATGTTCGAAATATAAGAACACTTCAAAAAGCTCGGAATTTATATGAAGATGTAAAATTACAATTAAAAGATGTATATTCTGATGAATTTTATAACGAAATAAAACTTGCGTGTTATGCTATTGTTGTTGAGTCAACGGATGGATTATATTATAAAGAAAATAAAGGAAGTACTAATGATTCTATTGTAAATGCAACATTTTCCATGACAAATAAATTAGAGTTCAGAATTAAAAATTATTATTTGAGAGGAGTACGCATTAGCGGAAATATGGTAAACATAATACAGAGTTATTATGAAAATAAAGCTGAATTAAATCCAGATGAGATTGATGTAGAGTATCAGATATTTTTACATGCAGGTGATAAAGCAAATTATTATAAAACGGATGATGAAATGAAGTCGTTTTTACCTAAATTGGCAGAAAATATTTGTAAAGAAAATGATATACCTAAATTAATTAAGTATGCTGATGAGTATTTAATATGGAGTGAACATTTGGAGGTGGATACGGAGCAAACTTTAAAAGAATATGAACATAAATTGCATGACTTGATTTATGCCGAGGTTGTGAATGGAAAATTAGATTATTTATCCTATGGTATAGATATTCATGTGCAATCGGAAACAAACCGAAAAACTATTAAAAAGTTGATTCAGGAAATAAAGAATGAACTGGTTAATCTATATGTTCAGTATCTCTCAGAAAATACTCATAGTGATATAGCATATCAATATTCATATAATCTGCGACAGTTTATAAGTAATAGCTATTATAAAGATGCTCTATCTGGAAAAGTTGAAAAGTTATATAACAGGAAATCTTTTCCTATTGATGATGTAACTGAGACCCAATATCATACAGCATATAATATCATGTATGTACTATACATAGAAAATAAGGAAAAATTTTTACAATATTGTGACGAAATAAAAAATACTTGCGACCATATGGCGTCACATAGAATTGATGTTCTTCTTAAAGAAATTACTGGGGAAGAGTAGTAAGATATGTAAGTGTAGATAAATGTGCATGTGCAAGAGAGAAAATAATAGAAAGTTCATGAATTTTTGTTTTTCAAATGTGTGCATAGTATTCATATAATGCACATAAATAAGTCTTGTGAATGCAAAGAAATAAGGGTGTAATAAGAATGCAACAAGGTCTCTACTATGTTAAAGGGCAATATGGTTTATCGTCTTTAGGGCAAAAAACTATATCGTCAACAATAAAATAAAAAGTATCAGAGACCATAAGATGAGTCCAAGTATTCCTCATCTTACGGTCTCTTTTATTTTTATTTCATAGTAGCCGAAAGCCTTGTAAAATCAGTGTTTTATGAATTATGAGAAAGAATTTAAGCAAGAGCAGCATATATTGCTTTTTTGTCTTGTGGTACTAAAGGAAGCTGTGTGTGAATAGAAAAATGATGGCTTGGAATGCTTGCATTTCACAGACAGCAGGAGATATACAGAGAAAGCTCTAGCCGGAAACGCAGTATAAAGAATGAAGAGCAGTACCGGGAATATCAGATATGGCATATGGAAGTGCAGGAAGAACTGGAAGAATTGAAGCAGGAGAAGAGAAATGTTAAGAGGCAGATACAGCTTGCTGATGACATTATAAAAGGAGATTTGTATACAGTTTATTATGCGGTGTCGGAGACGAATGTTGAGGTAGTGAATCCAGACAATAATCAGAATGAAATAGGCAGATAGAAAGAGCAAGCTGATAGTGCGAGAAAACAACAGACTGATTTAGATGGCAAAGAAATTTCAGAAATTCATAATTCGTCTGATGTGAATGTGACAAGAATCGATGAAAGTATAACTGATGTGACAGGTAAAAGTGAATTTGTAGAAATTAGAGAAACTGAACCTGTGGACAAAGTTGGACGGATTGTCAGGAGAATATCAGAGTTTGGTGGTTATGAGAATGTCAGTGATTCTGTTAAGTCTGATATATATGGATTCGATATTGCTGATGTAAGTGGCAGCATAAGGTTGTTTTCGAATGTGATGAAAAAACTTGGAATAAAGCTGGATGGAAATGGGCTTTATGAGGAGTTTCAGAGGATTTATGATGAAGCAGCTAGCAGAGATGTTGATAAAGGTAAGGCGGAAGATAAAATGCGGAATAGGGGAAGAGGAAGGTAATTCCTCTGCTTATTCTATAAATATAGGTTGGATATGGTCAGATGTATTATAGATTGAAAAAATCAATTTAAGATTGGATTAAAATAACTTAAATGATATACTAAAGAAGTAATAAATAGTTGTGATGATACGAAAGGGATTAGCAATGGCAATCAGATACAACAGATTATGGAAAAAATTGATAGATGAAAATATGATGAAAGTTGACCTTAGAGATCAGGCAGGAATTACAACAAATGCACTGGCTAAACTAGGGAAGAATGAACATGTAAGTACACAAGTTTTAGAAAAAGCATGTAAAGTATTGCATTGTGAGATACAGGATATCATGGAATTTGTTCCAGACGAGGAAAGGGAAGAAAAGTAATATGGCTAAGAAGAAAACAACTGAAAAGGCATTGAACATAGATAATATTTTATTTAATTGTAGAGATTATTTGCGTGCGGCACGTAATTCCGGCTCATTCTTTGAAAAAAGAGATATGATGCTTACGCTAGTGTTCTTGAGGTTTATCGGTGAAAAGTATGAGGATGGAATTGAAAATCTAAAACAGACACTTAAAGAGCAGGGATTAGATCCGGAAGATGAGAACATTAGAGCAGCATTCTTTGATGATGCTACTTTTGCAGATGGTACATATAATTTACCACCAGAAGCAAGATGGTCGACTATTATCAGTACACCGGCACCACAGCTTAATGTTGCACTTGATACAGCTTTGCAAAGGCTTGAGGAAGAAGATCCACAGTTGAAAGGCTGTTTTGTTAAAGGAACATTTACAGCACGCAATTTAGCAGCTAATGATATAAAGAAAATTGTTGATGAAGTGAACAAAATCAGTCATAAGACATTTGGAGAGGAAAAAGACCTTATTGGTCGTGTATACGAATACTTTCTTAAGGAGTTTGCGGTAAATGCTACAAAGGAGGAAGGAGAATTTTATACACCTCATGACGTAGTTCAACTCATTGCAACGATGATTGAGCCTTATGATGGCACCTTATATGATCCTTGCTGTGGTTCAGGAGGAATGTTTATTCAGAGTGCTGAACTTGTAAAGTCAAAGCAAGGAAACTTAAATGGTATCAATGTATATGGTCAGGAAAAAGAACCGGCTACATATCGCCTTGCGAAAATGAATTTGGCTTTGCGTGGAATTAGCCATAATCTAGGAGAAGAAGCAGATTCATCATTTACACATGATTTACACAAGGGGTTGCACTTTAACTATATTATGGCAAATCCACCTTTTAATCTGAAAGGCTGGTATAATGACAATTTGAAAAATGACGGTCGTTGGTCTGACTATCAAACGCCACCTGAAAGCAACGCAAATTATGCATGGATTTTGCATATACTTTCACATTTGAAGAAAACTGATGGAGTAGCAGGATTCCTTCTTGCGAATGGTGCATTGAATGATAGCGATACATTGGAAATACGTAAGGAACTGATTCAGAATGATAAAATTGAGGCTATCGTTGTTCTGCCAAGAGAATTGTTTATTACTACAGATATCAGTGTTACTCTGTGGATTCTAAATCAGAATAAAAAAGGTGGAAAATACCATGGAAGAAATCTCCGAAACCGCGAGCATGAGATACTCTTTATGGATTTACGCCAATGGACAGAAAATGCTGTTAAGGGTGAGAGCAAAAAGAAAGTTCGGTTGGATACAGAACAAATTGAGAAGGCAGCAGATATTTATCACACATGGCAATGTGAGGAAACTGATGGAGCAGCCTATGAGATACCAGAACTTTACCGTAGTGTGTGCATTAATGAAATTGAAAGTAAAGGTTGGGCTCTTACACCAAGCAAATACATTGAGTTTATTGACCATGATTTAGAAATTGATTATGAAAAAGAAATGGCTCGTATTCAATCTGAAATGAAAGAGATTATGATGCAGGAAAAGAAATCCCAGCAGATGCTGGAAGATGCATTTAGGGGGATTGGATATGGGATTGACTAAATGTATTCTAGGACATTATTTGGAATTATGCTCAAACAAAAATACAGATTTAGTATATGGAATTGATGATGTTCGTGGTGTAAATAATTTAAAACAATTGATGACAACAAAAGCAGATTTGAATGGACGAGATTTGAGTAAATTTCAAATTGTAAATCCGGGTGAGTTTGTTTTTAATCATAGAACTTCACGAAATGGTTCTAAGTTTAGCATTGCGTATAATGATGGCGATAAGCCTATTATTTGTACAGAAGATTATGTTGTATTTAAAATTCGTGATGATTGTAAAAAAATATTGAATGCAAGGTGGTTATATATGTTTTTCAATCGTCCAGAATTTGATCGATTTGTTATAACAAATTCATGGGGAAGTTCCACTGAATTCTATAATTGGGAAGACATTCAAGCAATTGGCTTAGAACTACCACCTCTTTTAATTCAAAGGAAGTATGCAAATGTTTACAATGCTATGCTCGAAAATCAAAAAAGCTATGAACGAGGACTGGATGATTTAAAACTTGTTTGTGATGCGTATATTGAGGATTTGAGGAGACAAATGCCTTGTGAGGCAATTGCCAACTATATAGAAGAGGTCAATAAAAAAAATATTGGTAATCTCAAGTTGGATTCTGTACGAGGTATAGCAACAAGTAAAGAATTCATCAATACTAAAGCTAATATGGAGGGGGTTTCTTTAGAAAATTACAAGGTAGTAGAGCCTGGAATGATTGCTTTTATTTCTGACACTTCACGAAGAGCAGATAAAATGTCGTTAGCTTTGAATCAGTCGTGTGAGAACTATTTAGTATCGTCAATATCAACTGTAATACAAACTGATAATACTAAACTACTTCCTAAATATTTGTATTTATTTTTTTGCAGAACAGAATTTGATCGATATGCCCGTTTTCATTCGTGGGGGAGTGCAAGAGAAACATTTAGCCTTGATGATATGAAAGAAGTACGAATGCCACTTCCATCTATTGACGTTCAGAAAGCCATAGTTGGTATTTATGAAGCATACAAAATACGAAAAGGGATTAACGAAAAACTCAAAGCACAGATAAAAGACATTTGTCCAATTCTTATTAAAGGTTCTATAGAAGAGGCAAGAAAAGCAAAGGAGGCATAGCCTATGGCAAGATTAAAAGAATACAATGGCCATTATTGTGAATCAGAATATGAATATGCCTTTATTGGCTTTTTAGAAGCGGAAGGTTGGAAGTATTCTTCTGGTAATAATATCTCTCGTGTCACAAAAAGAGATGTACTGATTGCTGATGATTTCAAGAAGTTTATAGCAGACACCAACCCGGATTTGACAGAAGACGAGGTGATACAGATATATGATAATGTTCGTCTTGTAGGTGCGGAAAGTGATTTTGCTACTTTGCATAAAGTATATGGCTGGATGGTAAATGGTGTTCAGTTTACGACGCAGGATGGATTGCCAAGAATGATACCACTTATTGATTTTGATAATTGGGATAAGAATATCTTCCGTGTAGTGAACCAGTTTACAGTAGAATATACAAACAATGGTCAAAAAGAAAATCGTAGACCGGATGTACTTTTGTTTGTAAATGGTATGCCACTATGTGTTATTGAGTTGAAAAATCCCGCTGATGCCAATGCGACTATTTATGATGCTTGGGAACAAATTAATATTCGCTATTGGAGAGATATTCCGCATCTTTTACATTATTGCCCTTTGGCTTGCATTTCAGATGGTGTGAAAACAAGATTAGGTACAGTGCGTACACCTTACGAGCATTTTTATGCTTGGCGCAGAGTAAATGAAGGAGATGCGGTATCCACTCTTCCTTTTGCAGAAACAGAAACTATGATAAAGGGTGTTTACGCACCTGAACGTTTCATGGAGATTTTTAGGGACTATATCTATTTCCAAGATAGTATTTACGACAGTGATGAAGTAGAAATCATATGCCGATATCCTCAGTTCTTTGCAGCAAAACTTTTAAAACAAAGCATTGTAAATTCTGTTGTTACGAGGAGTGGTAAAGGTGGTACATACTTTGGAGCAACTGGATGTGGAAAAACATATACGATGGCTTTTCTTGCACGTCAGCTTGCACTTCGTTGTACTGATATTCCGGAAATCGGTTCACCAACAATTATATTAATTGTTGACAGAGATGAACTGCAAAAACAAGGTTCAAAGCTTTTTACAAAGAGTAAAGAGTTTCTTAATCTGGGTGAAGTATCTGTTGTAAAAAACAGAACACAATTAAGGCAGGAACTTGGTGCAAGACAAAGTGGTGGTTTTTATATTTGCACCATTCAGAAATTCTGCGATAGGAAAGATGACAAAATCGGACTTATCAATGATAGGCAGAATATTATATGTTTTTCAGACGAGGCTCACAGAACTCAGCTTGAACATTCTAAGAAAATTCAGTTTAGTAAGGATGCCGATGAAAATATGAAAGCTATGGTTTCAAAACCATATGCAAAAGTATTGAAGGAAGCATTTCCACATGCTACTTTCGTTGGTTTTACCGGAACGCCTATTGCGGAAACTTATCAGACCTTTGGTGATGAAATTGACCGATATACAATGGATCAGGCAGTTGCAGATGGACTTACTGTTTCCATTAAGTATCATCCGCGTATTGCAAAGGTATTGCTTGATAATAAAAAAGTAAAAGAAATTGAGAATTATTATAAAAAATGTGCTGATGATGGTGCAACATATGAGGAGATCGAAGCAAGTAAGAAAGCAATGAGCTCTATGGAAATAATTCTTGGTGAGCCTTCCAGACTTGAGCGTCTTGCTACAGATATCCACAACCATTATGTTGCGTCTTGTGCAGGTGATCCGGATAGAATACAAAAAGCAATGGTTGTATGTTCTAATAGAAAGATTGCTTATGCATTATTACAGAAGTTTAAGGATAAATACCCGGAATGGTTTGAGAAAAAGAAATCACCGGATTGGGTTTCTGTAGCAGAAGAGGAACTGAAAGAATTGAAACCGATGCCATTTATGGCAATGGTATCTAGTGTCGGCAGTAATGATGAAAAAGATATGTATGATTATCTTGGCGGAGTTAAAAATGATAAGCGTTCAGAAGAATTGGATGCTGCTTTTAAACAGGAAAAATCTAATTTCAGTATTGTCATTGTTGTAGATATGTGGATTACAGGCTTTGATGTTCCTTGCCTTACATATTTATATAATGATAAACCTCTCAAAAAGCATTTGCTGATACAGACAATAAGCCGTGTAAACAGAAAATATCCGGGGAAAGAATATGGTATGGTTATCGACTATATTGGTATTCGCGACAATATGCGTGAAGCTATGAAGGTATATGGAGGAGATACATCTGTTGCACCGACATCCGATGATGTTGAGCAGGCTACATCAGTGTTTAGAGAAGAACTAGAAGTGTTGAAAAATATGTTCACAGGTTATGATTTATCACCATTTTTAAATCTGGAATGTGATCCTATAGAACGATACAGACTCCTTGCAAAAGCAGCGGAATATGTATTTGTATCAACAGAAGAATTACAGTCGGAAGGAAATAAAGGTGTTCAGAAAGTTTCTTTCAAAACATACTTTTTAAAGACAGTAAAACGAATGAGGGCAGCTTTTGATATTTGTCAGCCTTCAGGTTATCTTGGGGAAGAAGAATCTGCACTTGCACAATGCTTTATGGCTATAGCAGGTTTTGTTCGTAAGATGAGCGGAACAAGTGAAGTAGACACTGATACGATGAATCGTGCAGTTTCAAAGATGGTTGAAGAAGCATTAAAATATAATCAGGTGGAAAGTGTTCTTGAAAGCGGAGAGGAAGAAGATATTTTTTCTCCGGAATATTTTGAAAAATTATCTGATGTCGAAATGCCGGCAACTAAATTGGAACTTCTTGTGAAAATGCTCCGTAAACAAATTAAGGAATATGGAAAAGTTAATCAGTTAGCTGCAAAATCATTTCAGGAAATGTTGGAAAAGACGATTGCAGAATATCATGAAAGACGTAAACATCTTACTGCTGAAGAAGCCGGTGAGACACAGGAAAAGGCATCAGAGGATATCATTAAGATTGCAACGGAACAGGCTTTAGCTATTCTTCGTCAGATGAACGAAAATAGGGAGAGTTTTCGAAAAATTGGCTTAACATTTGAGGAAAAAGCATTCTATGATATTTTGATTTCACTTCGAGAACAATATAACTTTGAATATGGAACAGATAAAGAAGTTGATGGTGTTGTAGTAAATGATAAATGTAAAGCATTAGCTAAGAAGATAAAAGATATTATTGATACAAAATCCTCATTTGCAGATTGGCTCAATAATCAGAATGTTCGGAATGATTTAAAATTTGAAATAAAGATATGTCTGGTTAAGAATGGTTATCCGCCTCAGTATAGTCCGGAAGTATTCAACAAAGTTATGGAACAGGTGGAGAATTTTGAAGAGTATTCCGTAACAGAAGATATAGGAAATGAAGCAGCTAAGTCTGCAAAGATTTATCAATATGAGCCAGAGTATAATGTGATGAAGGTGGCGGAAGATTCGGCACATTATGGTGATTCAAAAAATAATCAGTAGGGGAGGCACTGAAGATGAAGTACATTTTTTTCTATGATGAAACAGAGCATAGTAGAAAGATTAATTATGAAACTGTTACTGCGAATAATTACTATGATAATTTCATAACTGGAATTGTAGGGTGGAAAGCAGAAGAAGATGAATGTATTTCTGACAGATACCTTGCTTTTGAATCGAAGTATGCTTATAGAAAAAAAGACGGAGAATTAAAGAGCCAGACCATGAAAGCAAAAGATTTTAGGCTTGGGTTTGCTTCTCTTAATAATCATACGATTGAGTTTTATGAAGACCTTGTATCATTATTTGATGAGAAAATAATTATTTATTTTTCTGTGTTTAGCAAAATAGAGTATGTTATTAGCCAGTTGTTTGTAAATTATCATAGTTCTATGTTTGTTGATGTTGATTACATGAAATACTCAATAATTAAGGCTATCAATGTATATCGACCACAAAATGTGATAGAAGCAATTTATAAAGAACCACAAATATTTGTTAAAGAACTACGGTCTTTTTTAGAAGATAGGATTATTAAAAATCAAGCGAATACTGCTTTGAAAGAGCATGAGAATCAAGCATTTCAGGAAATACTTTTACTGCTTGAGGACACAGAGGTACCCGAAACATTAGATTGGTCCTATTTTGCACCTTTTGATGGATTTAAGAAATTGTTGACAGAGATGAATGTTAATGAATATCAGTTGATGATTGACCGAGAAGGAAAAGAATCGCATACATTGAATTCTGCAAAGAATGTAGGACTTAAAAATGTCATCGAAGAAGATTCTAAGGATTATATTGGAATCAGAATGGCTGATATGCTTGCTGGATTGATATCTCGATTGATGCAATCATTGAAGATGTCGTTAACTGGAGATTATAAAGATGGGAAAATGAAGAAGACACTTTTAGATTCGGGCTGGTTTGCATTGAATCAAAGACAGCTTGATTTGTATAAAAAATTATATCGGGTAATTTGTGAGATTAATGACTATTGGTACAAATCTTTTTCTGGAATTTATTCGGATGATTTAGTGGCTTTTGTAGCACTTCTTCAATTTATGAATCATTTTTCAGATGCAGATGAGATTCGTAATAGTAAGATAGAAATGCAACCAGAATATTATAATGCTTTTGTCTGCGAGAACTTGAACGAACGTTATAAAATAATGAGAAACAAATTACCGATTGATCCTATAGTAGAAGATGGCAAAGATTATTTTTATAATCAAAGAGGTGCAAAGGTTTATAAGGATATTAACAAGCAACCTATGTTGCCATTACATAGTGGACAGAATGAGTTTTATGTTCTTTCAGTTGGATTTTCACAGAATAGGACCCCATTAGTAACAATTTCTGAAAATGATAAGCCGATATGTTATAGATTGCCGAATGAGTACAGTGATTGGACTATGACTGTTGCTGGGGTTTCCAGTATGGGTGAAAGATTATTTCCATCAAAAGTGCTATTTTCGTTAATTGGTGGACGGTATTTGGTTGATATTTTATAGATTTTAATCATTTCAGAAATTTGAATATATAGTTTTGGAAAGTAGGTAAGATGACTATTGCTGATGGATATATTAAGGCGGCAATAATGTTTAGTAGTCTAAGATAGATTGTATAATCTTACATATTTTACATGCTTGTGGTATAAAAGAGAAAATAAATATACGACTAATGAATAAAATTAGTAGTGACAAGTAAGAGGTTGATTTACAATTATTTTATATTGAAGGTAAAAATATGTTTGTGGGTAAAATTAAGTTAAGCGATAATACGATGATGTTTAGACTTGATGATTATGAATTAATAATTTCAAATTCAGAAGGACAATGGACCAGCTGGAATGATATAAAAGCCATTATTAATGACGGATGGATTAAATTGGAAGATTTTTCAGAGAATGTTATATATGCATATATTGAGGATGTAGAATTTTTAAATTTGTATGAATATAAGTGCAATTTGCAATTTTATGTGATTGACTGGCATAGAAAAGGGAAAAAACATACATTAGAATTTGATCACATATGGATCAAATCAGATTGTTTAGATTACTATTTTAGAGATGATGCTAAATACAAAAGTGATATATCCAATCTTATTGACTGTTGGAATGGTAAAGAAATTAATGAGGACAGGATTAATCGGAATACTTATGAAATAGATGCATTTAATCAAAAAATTATAATTGAATTTAAAACAATGATTCAAGGCAGTGATAAGCCATTTCCATATGATGTAAGAAATGTGATGGTTTTTGGAGTGAAAAAGACATCAGATCAGAAATTGTTACATAATGCAATTCATATGGCAAAAACATTTTTTAAATTTATATCAGTGAATTCTAGAGTAGATATAATTAATCCAGTTATGATTGGCTGCGGTGATGATATCAACAATTATACAACTATGCTATATATAAAACCGGATAAAGTGGAACATATTAATTCAAATAGATGCTTAAAATATGACGATACTGAAAGTGGTTTGGCAAAATTGTTGACTATGATATGTAACAATGAAATTTGTTTTAGATCATTATTTCCATGTAGTTCGAATGAAATAACATATGCAGACATTATGAACATATGTGCGGCATTTGAATTACAGTTTGATATAAGTGTAAAACAAAATTATAAATATAAAGAGCAAGAAAAAGTAAAAAAGAAAATTATAAAAATCATAGAGGATAGTAGAGAAACACAGTTTTCTGATTCGGAAAAGATACATTTTGATGAAATACTTGTTGGTATAAAAAACGTTAAGGAAATATTAAAAAAGCGTATAGATATAGTACTTCAAGAGTTTGTACAAATCTATGGAGATTTAAACATAAAATGCGATTTCGAAGAAGATTATGTAAATATGCCAGAGCGTATAAAAAATAGTCGAAATGCGTTAGACCATGGAAATGTTGAATATAAGTTTGAAAGACAAATGTATTGGGATGCAGAACTGTTAAGAGCAATGGTATATATGCTTATTTTAAAGACAACTGGTGTGTCAGATAAAGACAAGTTATTTAATTCAGTAAAAAAGCTATCGAAATACCCTATATAAATGATTATTTGCTTTTAAGATTATAATTGTAATTATAAAGATGCGTTGATAAAATTTAGTTGGACTTATCTTAAAAGAACTAGAGAATGGTGAAAAGTGATATAGGAAAGGTAATTGATTTTACCAAGTACATAGATACTAATCGCAGTACTAACTATTAGCGCAAAAGAATTGTAAAAGCAATTGTTTTGGCATAAGAAGTTAGTTTGCAATGACAAAAAGCAAGATATATAAAATAATTCGTCGCTAAAAAGGCGACGAAAAAAGCGACGGAAAAGGAGAACATTCATGAGCATAACATTTGAAATAGTCAAATTTAAAAAGCCAACAAAAGATGATTTGTCTAATTTACATATGCTTAATCCTTATGGTTCTATTCCGATATTAGATGATGATGGCGATAGCACGGGATGGAATATTTATATGTTCAGGGCTGATGATAAGGGTATACAGAATATTATAAATAGCAGTTATGCAGTCAAAATGGAACTCCCAGAATGCATTACAGATTATGATAGTTTTTTTGAAGATTTGGGATTCCCTAAAGAGGTAGTAAGGAATGGAGATGTTCGCATTATAAAATCCAATTCCAGATATATTACTATTTCTTATGGTGATAAATCAAAGGAGATAGAAAAAAGCAGGCTTGAAAAATATAAGGTGATGGTTCGAACAAAATGTGTTGTTTTGAAGATTAAGGCTTTATGGAACAGCAGTGAAAATAATCTATATGGTATAGATAAAAAGAAAGCTATAAAGTGTATACCAGATATTGAAAATTATGAATATGTTCCAGTTAATAATAGTATGCTGGCAAAAGCAGAAATTCCCTTCTTGATATTTGAAAGAAACCGGGGAAAATGTTTTATAGAGATGTATTGATAGAATCTAGAGAAAGGAACACTTTTATGAGCAAAGAATTACAGATAAGAAATAGCACTGTTGATTTCTTGGTTTTCACACGAGATGCAGGAGAAGACGGAATAGAAGTCAGGGTTCAGAATGGCGATGTATGGCTTACGCAGAAAGCAATTTCGCAGCTTTTTGATGTAGATAGAAGTGTGGTTACAAAACATCTGAGCAATATTTTTAAAGAGGGAGAATTAGATGAAAATTCAACTTGTGCAAATTTTGCACAAGTTGCTGATAATGGAAAAACATACAACTACAAATTTTATTCATTAGCTGCAATTATTGCTGTGGGCTATCGCATTAATTCAGAGAGGGCAATGCAGTTTAGAACATGGGCAACAAAGGTATTGGATACATTTACAAAGCAGGGGTATGTTCTTGATAAAAGCAGATTGATTAATGGACAGATTTTCGACGAAGATTATTTTGAGCATCTTATTGCTGAGATTCAGGAAATCAGAGCAAGTGAGAGAAGATTTTACCAGAAAATTACAGATATATATGCAACAGCAGTTGATTATGATAAGAATTCACAGGTGACAAGAGAGTTTTATGCAACAGTACAGAATAAGATGCATTATGCAGTTCATGGTAATACAGCGGCAGAAGTGATAGTGGCAAGAGCTGATCATAATAAGGAACATATGGGACTTAAATCATGGAAAAATGCGCCAGATGGTAAAATAGTAAAAACAGATGTGTCAATTGCAAAAAACTACTTGGAAAAAGAAGAACTTGCAGAATTAAATGAGATTGTGACAATGTATCTTGATTATGCAACAAGACAGGCACGAAGACATATTCCTATGACTATGGAAGATTGGAAAACAAAGCTTGACGCATTTCTTAGATTTAATGATGCGGATGTACTTCAGGATAAAGGAAAAGTAACAGCAGCTATTGCAAAGGAATTTGCAGAAAGTGAGTTTGAGAAATATAGAGTTATACAGGATTCACTATATGAAAGTGACTTTGATAAATTGATGAATGATATGGAAAAGAATGGTATTACCTATTAATACCACAAAACTTCTAGTTGCAGAAGTAGTGGTTGATATTATAATCTCCTTAGGTGGACTTGTAAACCATCAGATTATTATTTCTGAATAGTAAACAAACCTGCAAGCCACTAGAATTACACACAATAATGACAATATAGCAATGGTACTGGATTGGTGATTATTTCACATCAGGAGCACCGGAGCTAAGCAAAGCTTAGCTCCGGTGCTCCTGATGTGAAATAATCAGATATAGTGGTAAATGAAAAGATGACATTGGTTGGTTATGTAAAAAATTGTATTAATGTACGAAGATTTGATAGCTGCCTTTTTGCTATATGACATATTGTTAAATTTATAGAATTAAATATTTTTTATGAAAAAAAGTTGCATAAAAAATATTTAATGATATAATAATGATAAGTAAATAGGAAAAGTGACTTGGAGGAATGAGCCATGATTATAGAGGTAAGAGCAAAAAACTGTTATGCATTTGAGGATGATATTACATTTTCAATGAAAGCAGATATGCGAAATAAAAAATTTGGAGCAAATGTTCACAAAGAGAATAATTTTAATGTCCTTAAAACGGTAGGAATATATGGACCAAACAATGCCGGTAAAACATGTCTAATCAAGTGCATTAGGGCAATAAGAAATGTACTTTTAAATAAGAAGAATGGACTGATGCCAAATATATTTACTGATAGTGATGTATGCGAGTTAGGTGTTACATTTATGGCATCTGGAAGAAAGTTTTCTTATGATTTTAAGTACGACGCAGAAAAAGAAGAATATATATATGAGTCATTTTCGGAGATATTTAAAGATCAGTACAACAACGAAAAGGGAGTTTGTTGGTTGAAAAAAGATACTGTTAGTGAAGTATACGAGTGTATTGATGAATCTGTTCAGACTATGATTTCTGTTGTATCGAAAAATAATTTGTTATGCTATGTGGTAGATACAAGTAAATTCGAACATATCAACGAGATGAAGCAGATTCTTGTCGGATTTGCAGAAAAAATTGATATCGTCAATATGAATAACATACCTATGCAGCACACGATTGAACTTATGAAGAATAAGAATCAGTTACAGCAAAAGGTTGTTGAGTTCATAAAAAATGCAGACTTGTATATGGATAATTTTGAATATGTGGATATGGATAAGATACAGCTGAAAACTGGTGAAGGTGACGAAAAGCCAGATGAGAAAGTGCTTGATATTCCGGAGAATATTATGGATCAAATCCGATTGGTATCCACATATAAGGGCGTCCATGTACCAAGTATGATGTTTGATTCTACAGGGACAAAGAAGATTGCCGCTATTGCCAGCTATGTAATTGAAGCACTTGAACAAGGCAGAATTTTAGTCGTGGATGAGTTGGATAGCAGTATTCATTTTAAGCTTACTAGGGCAATAGTTGCAATGTTTAATAATGAGTTAAATACAAGTGCACAGATGATATTTACGGTACATGATATTAACCTTATGGATTGCAAGAGAATGTTCCGCAAGGAGCAGATTTGGTTTGTTCACAAGGATGAAGAAGGTGTATATGTATATTCTCTTGCTGATTTTACTGCACAGCAGGGAGTACGAGATACGACAGATGTTATGGAAAAATATAGGAAAGGTGCACTTGGCGCTTTACCAGATCCAGAGTTGATTAACTCATTGCTTAGTATTAAAAGTGGTGTAAAGGGGGATGATGCCGATGCCAAATAAGCTCCCTAAGTTTTTGGATAACCATAAAATCTGTATTATCTGTGAAGGTAATGAGGAATATGAGTATCTAAATCGATTAAAAAATTTAAAAGTATGGAACGAGCAATATGATATTTCATTGGTAAATGCCGGTGGAAATGGTAATATCCCGGCAAGGTATCAGGACCGATATCAAAATGGAGCAGATGAACTTGTACTTGTGTTCTGTGATACGGAAAAGAAACCACATGAGCAGTATGAGGATATAAAGCGTAAAATCAATGAGTTTCATGGTGTGGATAGTGCAGCGAAGGAAGTGATTATATTTGGTAATCCATGTACGATGCAGATTATATCCAAGCATTGGACCGATGAAAATCTGAAATCTCCGGCAAAACCAGTAAATGCTCCTTTGATAAAGGAATATACCGGAGTAGAGAATTACAAAGGTAGAGCAGACCAGATTCAGAAAGTTATGGAACATGTTACTGCGGAGAATTACAAAGATATGAGTCAACGAGTGAGAAAACTGGATTCGGATGATTCTGTTACTGGTAGCAGTAATTTTGGAAAGTTCATAAAGCTGTTTGAGAGTGATGACAGTAGTTGGATTGAGGAGATTAATGGATATTTATAAAATAATTTAATTATGATCGATGGAAGGAATGAAAATATTAGCGAAGAACATAGAAACAAATATGGCTTAGGTACAATCCGAAATTTGTCATCAGGCTGCAAGACATTTCTTAATATTGTGAAGCATCCTGATAATGTGGTAAATGTTGAGGAATGTGGACCGAATGTTCTTAGAATTATTTTTACTATGGATAATATTAAGATTTTTATGTCAAGACCAACGCTTTTTGATATCCCGGATGACGCCAAAATCAGATTTAATGATTCTGATATAGTTATAGGCGGCAGAGGATATAATGCCTGGTTGAAAGGTTGGGAAGAGATTGATTTTGAAACTGTAAGTAATGTGGCAGTTCGTGAAATTCAGCAAGTAATTCAACAGATTATTTTATGCATGAGATGAAAATGAATAATGATTATCAGATAAAAGAGCGATGTAGTTTATATACACCGCTCTTTTTGATTGGTATGGTATTTTATTTTTCTAGCAGTTTGCGTGCATATGTAAGTATTCTGCCTTCTACATTGCTGTCCTGCTTGATCATTTTGATGAGTGAATAAAGCTCAGGGTCATTGGATGAAGAAACAATAATGTAATCAGGATCTGTCTTATCAGATGTTCCGTAAAGAAAATCTATGTTGCAATTAAATGTCTGCGCAATGAAACCGACTGTAGGATAAGAGGGTTCGCGTTGTCCATTTTCATAGCGGCCATATACCATTGGCGAGATATTAAGGCGACGTGCGGCCTCTGCTTTATTTATATTTAGAGTATTTCTGAGTTGGATTAATCTTTCAGGTTGAAATTTCATAGGTAAGCTCCTTTTTAAAAATCGATATTCAAGTGCTTGAATGTAATCATAAAAGATTATAAATTATAATTTTGTTTTTTTCAATGTTTACGTTGACAATAACCATTGGATATGATATTATTTTACTAACCAATGGTTATGTATATGGATGAATAGAGGGGAATAAAATAAAACATTATATTGAGATTCAAAGACTAAGGACACAAGACGTGGTCGTTGATGATACGTTGACACTTGAAAAAAACACGGATGCATTTATACAGGGAGATATAATCAGTATCACTGAGAAAATAGATGGTGCCAATTCAAGTATATATTATGATAAAAAGCTGGATAGACTGAGATGTTTTAGCAGTAAAAATGAACTTGATTTCAGCAACCAGTTGAGAGGTTTTTTGACTTATGTTGAGAGTCTGGATAAGGAGCCGTTTATTAAATATTCGAATTATATATTTTTTGGAGAGTGGCTTGTGAGCCATACGGTCATTTATGATGATTCCAATTATAACAAATGGTATTTATTTAGTGTGTATGATACAGTTTCGGGTAGATGGCTGTCACAGGATTTTGTTAAAAAATTTGCTGAAAAATATGATTTTTGTTATCCGCATGAATTATACTATGGACCATTTATTAGTTGGAACCATTGTCTCAGCTTTGCCAATGCCCCGGCATATGGCACGCAGCAAGAGGGAATCGTCATAAAGAATCAGACTGCACTGGAGCAGGAGAGAGGTCCGCATATATTAAAATATGTAAATCCGGAGTTCAAGGAAACGCAGAAGAAGAATCATAAAAAGAAACTCGAAGATCCGAATAAATTGAACGAAAAAGCAGAGTCAGAAGAGTATATACGCATGATTGTAACAGATGCAAGGGTTATGAAGTGCTATCATAAGCTTGTTGATGATGGAATTTTACCGGAGAAATTTGAATTGAAACATATGAAGCATGTTGCACAAAATCTACCAAAGGCGGTGTATGAGGATTGCGTGAAGGAGGAATTGGAGATTTTAAAGAAAGCCGGTGAGTTTGGAGGCAAACTTTGCGGTAAGGTGACAATGGAAATGATTAAAGATAAATTGAAGATTGGTTGACTTTTTTGGCTGAAATTGTTAGGATATAAATGAAAGTTTACCACTGACCGATATGTGGTATATAAATGGTCGGGTTGAAAGTTTACCACTGACCGATATGTGGTATATAAATGGTCGGGTTGAAAAAGTCTTTTGCAGTAGTGCAAGAGACTTTTTTTGTGGAGATTAACAAATGATAAGGAATGGTTTTTATATTATCAAAGATAGCTTTTTTTCGGATATGTCGGATCCATATTTGAAAGGAAATAAAAAACAAAATAGACCACACTACTATTGTTTTGAAGATAGCAATTATAATGGAATATATTGGATGATTCCTCTTTCAAGTCGGATTGATAAGTATAAGAAAATAGTAAGTAAAAGAACCGATAAAGGAAGAACCTGTGATATAATTCACATTGTGAAACTTGATGATAGTCATGAAAGCGCTTTTCTGATACAGGATATGTTTCCAATTTCAGAAAAATATATAGAACGGGAATACACTATAGCAGGTAATCATCTTCGTTTAACCAGTGAACATGCTGCAAAAGAAATTGAACAAAAAGCAAGAAAAGTTTTGGGAATGCTGAAAAGAGGAATAAAATTTACTCCAACCCAACCAGATATACAGAAAATATATGAGAGGCTGCAACAGGATTTACCAGCAACACATTTGTAATTTTATAATAATCCGGGGGTATTTTCACTGTTTCCACCTATAATCCCAAAATGGTTTAATAACGTTTGCTAACAATGCCTATTGTAAATAAAAGCTATCATCATTACAATAGAGATTAGAAATGCTTCGAACAATATGAAAGGCATAAAACCCATATGAAAAGACACACAAACATAATAATCACAGCCGTGGCATCGCTGCTTATCGTCACACTTGCGGGCAGAGAATTCATTAAAAATCATAAGAAAGAGTCTAATGATAAATCGTCTACGAATGTATCAGAAAATACATGTGAAGATATACCTGACACAAGTATATCTGACACAAGTATATCTGATACGTGTGTAGCTGATATGAATACATCTGACACGAGTACATCTGAAACAGAGATCCTGAAACAGACTTATGAAAATAATAAAGAGCAATTTTATATATCCGAAATTCCGGATGATATTTTTGAAAAAATGCAGGGCAAATCCTACAAGGCAGATTGTACACTCCCCAGAGAAAATCTGCGATATATACATGTACTACACGTAGGCTTTGACAATCAGGTGCATGAAGGTGAGCTGGTTGTAAATAAAGATATCGCAGATGATGTACTTGAAATATTTAAGGAGCTCTATGAGTCCGGATATCAAATAGAAAAAGTCAGACTCATTGATGAATACGATGCAGATGATGAGGCATCTATGAGCGACAATAATTCATCGGCCTTCAATTTCAGATTTATCTCCCACACTACAAAGATATCGAAGCATGGAATGGGAATGGCGGTGGATATCAACACTCTATACAATCCTTATGTCAAAACAGTCGATGGGGAGCTTTCGATTGAGCCTGCAAATGCCGCAGATTATGTTGACCGGAGCAAGGATTTTTCGCACAAGATTGACCATGATGATTTATGCTATAAGCTGTTTACGGAGCATGGTTTTGAGTGGGGAGGCGATTGGACGCATTCCAAGGATTATCAGCATTTTGAAAAATAGTGCTGATAATTTCTACGGAAGCAGGTGACCTGCAGCCAGGTACAGCTCATACCATTCCTCGCGAGTCAGAGTAATATCGCATGCCGCGATAATTTCCTTTAGGCGGCTTTCGCTTGAAGTTCCGGTAACAATCTGCATATTTGCCGGATGGCGTAAAATCCATGCAGCCGCAATAGTAGTATCGCTGACATTATATTTTTCGGCTATCACATGAAGTTTTTTATTCAGTTCCGGGTATTCGTCGCTTCCGAGAAAACAGCCTTTCCATGCCGGCATCTGAAACGGAGACCATGCCTGAAGAGTAATGCTGTGGAGGCGGCAGTAGTCGAGCAGACTTCCGTCGTGATCAATTGAACCGGGTGTTTCCATATTGACTTCCATGCCATTTGCAACGAGATTGGAAACAGGAATGCTGAACTGAACCTGATTGACAACGAGTGGTTGGCGGACATATTTCTGTAGCAGTTCAATCTGCATCGGCTTATGGTTTGAAACACCAAAATGGCGAACCTTTCCGCTTTCAAAAAGAACATCAAATGCAGCGGCAACCTCTTCCGGTTCTACGAGTGCATCCGGACGATGAAGAAGCAGAAGATCAAGATAATCTGTATGAAGCCTTTTTAAAATACCATCGACAGATTTCAGAATATGCTCCTTTGAGAGATCATAGAAGCCTTGGCGGATACCACATTTTGACTGCAGGTAAATATCTTCACGCTTTATGGATGGATCGTCTGCAATTGCTTCGCCGAATACGCTCTCGCTCATACCGCCACCGTAGATATCCGCGTGATCAAAGAAATATGCGCCCTGTTCCAGAGCAGCATGAATAAAATGATTCATCTCATCCTTTGATTTTTCAGAAAGGCGCATGCATCCAACTGCAACTGAAGGAACCTTTCGTATGTGATTGCCTAAAATTGTTTCTCTCATAGTAAAAATCTCCTTTGTAATTATTTTCTAATTCCCATAATGAGTGCGGCGTAGCCCCAATCCCATATGAGCTTTGCAAAGCTGTTTTCAAGATATTCGCGTATGTCATCATCATCATATCCTGTCATGCGTGAGATGATGACAATATGCTCTCTGATGGTTTCATATGTCAACGGACTATTGGCATTGTGACTGGACCACAAGAAAAGACTTTGACGTATAGCTGTGTATTCAATCATAATCCACTGCATTTTGATAATCATGTGTTCAATAATCTTTTTAGTGGATGCTGCCTCAGGCGATATCAGGTCGGAAAACAGCTCGTTTGCCAGATAATTGCGAAAAACAATGTCATAATCTGTGAGTATTGAGCCAAATTGTTTCTGCGATGTTTGCAAGGTGCGGCTTATGGAATTATTGTCTGACTGTGAATAAATATTTGAGTATTTACAAGCCTCGGTCAGTACAGGCTGAAGAAAGGCTGTGTATAACCCCTCTTTACGATAATTTACTGATAAATCCTGAAGCAGCTCATTGCATTCAATAAATGTATCTTCGTCCGGGATATGGATATCTTCCATGGCGGTATTCAGTTCATTAAGCGTCTGGTCGGAAAAATATTCCTGTATATGTGCATTGGTGATTGGCTGGTTTTTATGTAATTCCAATAAAATGTAAAGCCCGTCAAGCAAAGCCGGCTCCACTGAAAGCCCTTGGTCAGATATCAGTTTAATCAGATTATCACGGATTAAAAATGCCGTAGATAAATTATTCCGGGTCTCGGATATTACAGGAAATGTGACAGGTTTTTCGCACCACAGGTCGATAACTGCCGGACAGCACGGCATGAGTGTTCGTTCCTCATGTGTTGAAAACCGGTGAATTTCTCTGGGAAACAGTGAACATGTCTCTGAAAGCACTTCATCTGAGTATGTCATTACAAGATGACATAGCTTATCCTTTGAAAGAAACGGACACCGATGTTTTTCGTCCAGTTTAATAACCAGACTGCCATCCTTATGGCATGTGTAAGAGCTTAGATTGTCACTTTTTCCAGACACTTTATCAGCAGAAAAAGGGGCTATAGATAAAGTATCCGGAGGAGAAAGCTTCTTCCATTTGCGGTTTGTAGCGTCATCTACTGCAATTTTCCATTCCTGACAGCATGTGATACTGCATTTGTCAGCAATACATTTGAAATTGTTGTAATAGTCCGGTTGATAGTTTTTCATGTTTTTCCTTTACTTATATTATACAGATTTGTGAATAGAGCATAGTATAGCTTGTTATTATCAATCAATCACATGATGATTCAGCCATTTTCTTGAGTGGAATCTGGCAGTAAATATAATAGAACGAAGCATCCAGTCACAAGCCATGCCAATCCACACTGCAATCGGACCAAAGCCCCATACACGGCAGAGGTATATGCACAGGCTTACACGGCAAAGCCACATTGTGCAGCAGGATACAATCATGGAGAATTTCACATCGCCTGCGGCACGCAGTCCATATGGTGGGATGAAGGATGGTACCCAGCAGATTGGCTTGGCAATTGTGATAAAGGTAATCATCTCAAAGCAGAGCCGTGCACTGGCAGGTTCCATTCCGGCAAGCATTGTAATGGGCTTTGTGAGTATGAAAATAATCAGACAGCTGGCAATGATTACGACCTCAGACACCAGTGACAGTTTTTTGATATAGTAGACAGCTTCATCCTTTCTGCCGGCACCCAGACACTGTCCTACAACAGTCATAAGACCTATTCCTATTCCGATAGCGGCAATACCATTTAAGTTTTCGAGGATATTGGTCATGGCCTGGGCTGCGATGGCCACGGTTCCAAGAGTGGATACAGTAGACTGGATAGCCAGCTTTCCAAACTGGAACATGCTGTTTTCGATTCCTGATGGGATACCGATGAGCAGGATTTTTTTAATCAGGCCCCATTCAGGGCGTATAGACATATAGTTCTTTATGAAAATCGGTTCATTTTCCCTTCGAAGCTGTATGATAACGACAATCGCGCAGAATATTCGGGATACGAGAGTGGAAATAGCAGCTCCCTCAACACCCATACCGAAGCCGAAAATCAGAATAGCGTTGCCGCCGATATTCATAAAGTTTGAAATAACAGATATGACCATAGGATTGCGACTGTTATTCTGTGCGCGCATAATGGATGCGCCGGCATCATAGAGACCTATAAAAGGAAATGACAGCAATGTAAAAAAGAAATAAACCTGTGAGTTTCTCATTACATCAGCTTCAACAGCGCCAAATATGGCACGAAGCAGCGACTTTCTTGTTATCAGACAAAAAGCAGATAAAAGTACAGACAGAAATGCCATGACAAAAAATACCTGTCTTGCAGCATGGCGGGCACCTTTTGTATTGTGACTTCCCAGATACTGTGAACAGAGAATCGCACCACCGGCGGCAAGCGCTGAAAGTGCCTGTATGACAAGGATATTGATTGAGTCTACAAGCGAGACCGCTGAGATAGCGGCAGAACCTACATTGCTGACCATCATTGTATCCACAGTTCCCATAAGAGAGGCCAATAGCTGCTCTATTATAATCGGAACCAAGAGCTTTCGAAGCTGAGTATTTGTATAAATATGATTGGTTGTAGTATGCAGGTTTGCTGTTTTTATTTTATCTGAATGTAAATTTGTCATATATGATTACCTTTATAACTGTATATTTTACGTGTTTAGGTTAGTACGATAAATTCGTAATGTCAATAAGGAATATTTAAAGTGCTGGCAAAGTGTTAGTAATAAAATTATTTAAAATGTCAGTAACTTCTGTTTTTTGAACAATATTGCACAATCCTCTTTTATTTTGAACCAAAAAGTTATACAATAGTACCATAGTAAAAGGCATCAAAACTAATTCCAAAATTAAATCACGAGAGGTATCAACATGAAAAAAGCAAAGAAACCACCTCTGTACAAAAGCTTCGGCTATGCCTTCGAGGGTATATTTACATGCATCAGAAATGAGCGCAATATCAAGATACACTGCACTGTCGCGATACTTGTAGTGATAGCAGGAGCGGTACTTGGGATAACACCGACTGAGTGGTGCATCTGCCTGACGCTGTTTGGACTGGTGATAGCCCTGGAGCTGGTCAACACTGCGATTGAGTCAGTTGTAGATTTGGTAACGACAGAACGAAAGCCGCTTGCCAAGACAGCTAAGGATACGGCAGCAGGAGCAGTGCTTGTGGCAGCAATAATGGCTGCGATAGTTGGACTTATCATTTTTGTGCCAAGGATTGTTTCACTATAATAACAGGAAATGGAGGATTTTACCATGGAAAGACTTACAGACGGATTAAAGAAGATTTTACTTGCAGGAATAGGAACAGTGGCAGTGACCGCTGAGAAATCAAAGGAAGTGCTTGATGAGATGGTCAAGAGAGGTGAGCTGACTGTCGAGCAGGGCAAGGTGCTCAATCAGGAGCTTAAGCACAATATCAAGGACACAGTAAAGAAAAATGTAAATGTATCTGTTAAGCCACAGTCACCGGAGGAGCTCGAGGAGCTTTTGGACAAGATGACACCTGAACAGATACAGGCTTTAAAGAGCAAGCTTGCACAGATGGATGAGGCTGACGTGGATCAAGAAGCTGATGAAAGCGTCTTCGAGGATGAGGACATTGTAACAGATACTTCAGCTGATGAAAAAAGTGCTTCCGGTGGAGAATCACAGACAGTGGATATAAAAATAGAAGCTGAGGACGATAAAGAGGAAAGCGTGAACTAGTATGGATGGCCGCCTGAAGGAGATGACAGCGGTACTTAAGAAGTACAAGCTCACGCATGGACTTACACCCGAAAAATTCAGACTTATATTGCAGGAGCTGGGACCTACCTATATTAAGCTTGGACAGATAATGTCGCTTCACTCGGATATTCTGCCAAAGGAATATTGTGAGGAGCTTATGAAGCTATGCTCAGATGTGGAGCCGATGCCGTTTGAGCAGGTGGAGGCTGTCATAGATGCTTCATTTGGCTATTCATGGAAGGATGTTTTTACTTCAATAGATAAAAAGCCTCTTGGGGCAGCTTCTATAGCGCAGGTGCACAGGGCCACACTTAAAACCGGTGAGCAGGTGGTTGTGAAGGTGCAAAGGAAGGGCATTCACGAGGTGATGTCAAAGGACATGGCGCTGCTTCACAAGGCGGTTAAGCTTGTGCCGCCCATCTCTATAAAGGGCATTGTGGATTTTGACATGGTGCTTGATGAGATGTGGGCTGTGGCACAGGAGGAGATGAATTTCCTGCTTGAGGCATCCAATATTGAGGAGTTTGCCGGCAATAACAGGGATGTTGCATTTGTAGCCACACCAAAGCTTTACCGCAAGTATACCACATCACATGTACTTGTCATGGAGTATATAAAGGGCTTTAATATCGATGACAAGGAGGGGCTTTTAAAGGATGGCTATGACCTTGAGGAGATAGGCAGCAAGCTGATTGACAACTATATCAGGCAGGTGATAGAGGATGGCTTCTTCCATGCGGACCCGCATCCGGGTAATGTAAAGATAAGGGATGGCAAAATTGTCTGGATTGATATGGGCATGATGGGAAGGCTTTCTGAGCATGACAAAAAGGAACTGAGCAATGCTGTTTACGGCATCGCCATGAACGATATCGGCATGATAGAGGATGCGGTGCTTGCAATTGGTGACTTTAAGGGTGAGCCTGACAGGGCAAAGTTGTACAAGGATATCAAAATAATCATGAATAAATACGGCAGTCTGGATATGGGACAGGTCGATGTCGCAGAGTTTATTCAGGAGCTTTTGGAGGTAATGAAGAACAACCGCATTGTTATGCCGCACGGTCTTACAATGCTTGCGAGGGGCATCACTCAGATAGAGGGCGTGCTTGCAGATATTGCACCGGGCATCAACATGGTTGGGATTGCTTCTGAAAGGATAAAGCAGGAGATGTTTAAGAATTTTGATTTGAAGGGCGAGCTTAAAAAAGCCGGGAAGACAGCATACAAATCAGCTCACCGCATGGCAGAACTGCCGGAGAGAATGGCGCAGATACTCGAGGAATATCAAAGAGGGCAGACACGCATAAATTTTGACATGCATGCTTCTGATGAGCTTGCGAGGCTTTTACACAGGCTGGTGAGAAATATCGTCATGGGCTTATGGGTTATGGCACTTCTAATCAGCTCAAGCATAGTGTGTACCACAGATATGACACCTAAGATACTTGGAATACCGGCGCTTGGTGTGATGGGATATGTGTTCGCATGCATCATAGTGCTTTATACGATTGTGAAGCATTTCATATCCAGACGATGAAAAAAAGCAGGATTCTGAAATTAATCAGAAATCCTGCTTTTTAATTACGTTATATTATTTCGATGATTTTTTACTCTTTGCTTTTTTAGAATCCTCATCAAGATGATATTTGTCCTGATACATGGTGAACTGACCTACAAATGCAGGCTCCTGTCCGGCCTTAAGCTCATTGAGATAATCATGTGTCTCGAATGATGAGTTGTGTGTCTGAATCAGGCATACAGCAATGTTTGAGCAGTGATCCGAAGCTCTCTCACAGTTTGTGATGTAATCTGTGAGGAATACGCCGAGTCTGCTGTCACATTTGCCCTTCTGAAGACGCTCGATATGATAATTTCTAATCTCCTTGGTAAGATCGTCAATAACCTGCTCAAGCGGCTCAACCTTGACTGCCTCTGTCAAATCGTTTTTGCTAAATGCCTCTACAGTGAGAGTGAGAATCTCGCGCAGAGCATTGTTGAGCACCGTGAGCTCTTTTCTTGCGTTCTTTGAAAATTCAAGCTTGTTGTCATCAATCTGCTTGGCAAGCTTTGCCATATTTATCGCATGATCTCCGATTCTCTCGAAGTCATTGATTGCATGAAGCATCTTTGAAATCTCGTTGTTGCCGCCCTCAGAAACATCCTTTCCGGATAAGTGAATGAGGAAGGTGTCAAGCTGATCCTCTAAGTAATCAAGGCGCTCCTCCATGACTTCAATATCATCAAACTTTGAATCTGAGTAATTGTCAAAGAGATCTAAAGCATTCTTGAAGCTGTCTCTTGCAAGCTCAGCCATCTCGTTTGTCTTCTCAAGACATTCTTTGACAGCAAGTCCAGGTGAGAGTAAAAGTCTCTCGTCGAGTACAACCTGTCCGTCTGCGTTGTCAGTTGTGACAAGCTTCTTAGCAATCTTTACAAGGGAATTGCTAAACGGAAGAAGGATAATAGTGGTAGCGACGTTGAAGATTGAGTGGAACACCGCAATCATTACAGGAGTGATGCTGTCATTAAATAATGTCAGATCAACAGCATAACGTGCGATACAGTATACTACAAGTCCTATTGCTGTACCGAACAGATTGAAGCTGATGTGGATGATGGATACTCTCTTGGCGTTTTTGTTTACGCCGATTGACGAAAGCAGTGCAGTCACGCATGTACCGATGTTCTGACCCATGATGATCGGGATAGCCATGCTATATGAGATAGCACCTGTCATGGCTAAAGCCTGCAGCACACCAACTGATGCGGCAGATGACTGGATGACTCCGGTAAATACAGCACCTACAAGCACTCCGAGGAATGGATTGTTAAAGGTGGTGAGCAGTCCGGTAAATTCAGGCATATCTGCGAGTGGTGATACAGCGCCGCTCATGAGCTGCATACCATACATGAGTACGGCAAAACCTGCCATGATGATTCCAACGTCCTTGCGCTTTTCCTTCTTGCTTCCCATAATCATAATCACACCGATAAGCGCGATGACAGGGGAGAAGTTCTCAGGCTTTAACATCGAGATGAACAGATTGTCACTTTCGATACCTGAAAGACTAAGAATCCATGCGGTGAGAGTGGTTCCGATGTTGGAACCCATGATGACACCAACAGTCTGGGCAAGCTCCATGATGCCGGAGTTTACGAGTCCGACAAGCATAACAGTAAGTGCGGATGAGGATTGGATTGCAATAGTGACTATTGCTCCAAAAAATAAGCTCTTGATAGGGTTTGAGGTTACCTCCTTAAGTATCTTTTGGAGATTGCCTCCTGCGAGCTTCTCAAGACTGCCTGACATAACATGCATTCCGAAAAGGAAAAAGGCAAGTCCACCGCATAACTGCAATATAGAGTAAATGTTCATGTTTACCTCCGTTTGTAAAAATAATTTGTTTTACTATTTGCTCCAGTTATACATATTTAGTTTACACAAAACACATATAACATAACATAATTTTTACATTCTATCAATATAATCTGAAATTTTAATAAAAAAAGTGATATTCACTTTTGAACACTTTTGAAAACGTTTTAAAATTTATGTATATTTATGTTTTCTTGTGTTTACTTTTGAAGGAAAACGTTGTACAATTACAGTATAATAATTTAAGGTAATTATTCAGAAATTTACATTACAAGGTGGAGGTATATTATGTCAGACGTAAAAAGTGTTATTGAAAGCGGCAGGGCTGTGCTTGGAATAGAGTTCGGTTCTACTAGAATAAAGGCGGTGCTTATCGGGGAGGATCATGCTCCTATAGCCACAGGTGCCCATGATTGGGAAAACATGCTTGTGGACGGCATCTGGACATACAGCCTGGATATGATTTGGGAGGGCATTTCAGACTGCTACAGCAAAATGGCGCAGGATGCAAAGGAAAAGTATGGTGTTACCATCAAAAAGCTTGCGGCAATCGGTATTTCCGGCATGATGCACGGCTATCTGCCTTTTGACAAGGAGGATAATCTGCTTGTGCCATTTCGGACATGGAGAAATACCATCACAGGTGAGGCTGCAGCAGAGCTTACTGAGGTGCTTGGCTTTAATATTCCGCAGAGGTGGAGCATAGCGCATCTGTATCAGGCTATATTAAATAAAGAAGAGCATGTATCAAAGATATCATATTTCACAACATTGGCAGGCTATATTCACTGGCAGCTCACAGGTGAAAAGGTCATGGGTGTCGGTGAGGCATCAGGCATGTTTCCTATCAATTCGAAGACCAGGGATTATGATGCGGCAATGCTTGATAAATTTGCAGCATTAGATAAGGTAAAAGAATATCCGTGGGATATAAGAGACATTCTGCCAAAGGTGCTTACGGCTGGAGAAAAGGCAGGTACGCTGACAGAGGAAGGAGCTAAAAGGCTTGATGTAAGCGGCAATCTGGAGAGCGGTATATTGCTTGCACCGCCGGAGGGAGACGCAGGCACGGGAATGGTCGCAACCAATTCTGTTGCAGTGCGTACCGGAAATGTATCAGCGGGTACATCTGTATTTGCTATGGTGGTGCTTGAAAAGGCACTTAAGGCAGTTCATGAGGAGCTTGATATGGTCACCACACCATCGGGAGATGCGGTAGCTATGGTGCACTGCAACAACTGTACGTCAGACTTAAATGCATGGGTGGGATTATTCAAGGAATTTTCAGAGCTGTTTGGCATGGATATAGATATGAATGACATATATGGAAAGCTCTACAACAATGCACTTACAGCCGATAAGGACTGTGGCGGCCTTGTGGCCTTTAACCTTTTCTCGGGAGAGCCTGTCATCGGACTCAACGAGGGCAGACCTATGTTTGCCAGAAAGCCGGATGCAAGGATGAATCTTGCAAACTTTATGCGCACACATCTCTATGCAAGTCTTGCAACACTAAAAATCGGCTGTGATATTCTATTTAAAGAGGAAAAAGTAAAGGTAGACACACTTTACGGTCATGGCGGTCTGTTCAAGACAAAGGGTGTGGGCCAGAGCATACTTGCAGCAGCCATGGACGCACCGGTTGCGGTCATGGAGACAGCCGGAGAGGGCGGTCCGTGGGGCATGGCAGTGCTCGCAGCTTATATGGTGAATAAAGCAGATGGAGAGCCTTTGGAAAAATATCTTTCAGACAGGGTATTTAATGGCGAAAAGGGCATAGTAATGCAGCCGGACCCTGACGATGTAAAGGGTTTTGATGAGTACATAAATACATATAAGGCGGCAATTGAGGCAGAGCGTGCCATGGTAAAGGCGCTTCCGCTGTAATAGCAGTAAAAAATAATAAGAGAGGAACAAAAAATGCTTGAAGAATTAAAGAAACAGGTTTACGAAGCAAACATGGAGCTCCCAAGAAGAGGGCTTATCACATATACATGGGGCAATGTCAGTGGAATTGACAGGAAAACAGGCTATTTTGTCATCAAGCCAAGTGGAGTGGATTATGATGTGCTCACCCCTGATGATATGGTAGTCATGGATCTTGAAGGAAATAAGATAGAGGGAAAATACAAGCCTTCGTCAGACACTGCAACACACTTAGAGCTCTACAAAAAGTATCCGGATATCGGAGGAATTGTACATACGCACTCACCTGAGGCAGTTGCATGGGCACAGGCCGGCAGGGATATTCCGCTCTACGGCACCACTCACGCAGACTATTTCCTGGGCTCAATTCCATGTGCGAGAAATCTCACCACAGAGGAAATCAACGAAGCCTATGAGAAAAACACAGGCCTTGTCATCATAGAGACCTTTGAGAACAGAAAAATCAATCCTGTATACACACCGGCAGTGCTCTGTCAGAATCACGGACCGTTTGCCTGGGGAAAGGATGCGGCTGAGGCTGTGCACAACGCCGTTGTCCTTGAGGAAGTGGCAAAGATGGCCAGACTCACAGAGTCAGTAAATCCTGACGTGAAGCCGGCCCCAGACAACATAAAGGAGAAGCATTTCTACCGTAAGCATGGTGCTAACGCATACTACGGACAGAACTGATTTGTGGCTGCTATACGGGCCATAAGTGCCGGTTTCCGGCGCACACATGCTCTCGTGTTCGCTACGCTGCATCACTAAGATACTGTACGAATTATGCTTTTTAAGTTTTCTATGCTTGACAAAACCGGCTTTTATGCGCCGTCCGTGGCGCATAACGCCTTGCCCCGCCGTCCATGGCGGGGCATTTTGGCGTGTGAAGCATAATTCTACAGTATCTAAGTGACTCCGCTATGCGCTCTCACGAGAGTATGTGCACCCCGGAAACCGGCACTTATGTCCCTTACGAAGTATATAAATCCACAACCTAAGGGACGTAAGCCCCGCAAAGCGGTGGCGCACACGGACTCCCGTGAGAGCGCATAGCGGAGCTGTTTAGTGGCTGTAGAATTATGCATAGAAACGCAGAAATGCCCGGCCATGGAGGGCAGGGCAAGGAGAAATCGAGCCATGGAGGGCGAGTTTCGACGGTTTCGTCGAGCATAGAAAATGTAAAAAGCATAATTCGTACAGCCACTTAACAGCAAAGCGTAGCTCGAAGGGGAGTCCGTGTGTGCCACTGCTTTGTGGGGCTTACGGCCCGTAGTATTAGCCATATTTTTTAAGGTATTTTGTGTTTACATAGCACAAAAAATGTGCTAAATTTTTATGTAAAGTACAGTCTCAAATGACTGTAAATAAGACATAAGGTGGTTGATAGAATGGTACTGGCAGTTGAGGTAATAGTCTGCTGCTTAATATTTGGCATATACAGAGTAATACGGATAAAGCGGGATCCGGCATATAAGATAAGCAATATGCCCGAGAAGCTGCAGAAAAAGGTCATGCATATGCGTGGCTACAGAAATCGGAATATCCGTATCATGACAGACTGGGAGAAGTTTGTAAAGAAGCTTCCGACACTTATATTCTGGACGATAGCGCTTGTCATACTGACATCAATAGCAGGGGCAACAAGCTTTTCAACGGGCTTTGTGTTTGCACTTTTGATATGGATGGCAGTCCTATTGTTTCTTGAACTGGTAGTATACTGTGGCTGGTATGCACATACACCGAAGGTGTGGATAAAGGGTACCGAGGATATGGCGAAAAAGACATATACCAATTATGCACATTATATCGGGCTGATACCACAGAGAGCTCTGATGGGAATAGTGGTTGCTATTATAGTGGGTCTTGTGATAGATATGATTCCAAGGCTTGACAACAACAATTATTCGCCGAAATATACAGAGATAGAGGATACCTTAAAGGCAGCCTGTGACAATTACAGGATTCCGGGCATGGCTGTTGAGGTGGTAGATGCAGAGGGCGTGCTTTTCTCCGGTACATATGGGGATTGCAAGAGCCTTGACACGCCGTTTATCACCGGTTCACTCAGCAAGTCGTTTACTGCGGCATGCATCATGAAGCTGTATGAGGGAGGACATCTGAATATTGACAGCCCTGTAAATCCTTATCTGGATGCAGCTGAGGTATTCAAAAATCCAAAGGATGCGACAAGGATTACAATAAGACAGCTGCTCAATCATACCAGTGGACTTGGCGTGTACCAGCATGTGGGAAATGCAAAGATTGTTGGCAAAAATGGAGAATATACCTATGCGAATGTCAATTATGACATACTTGGTCTTATAGTGGAAAAAGTATCAGGTGTTAGCTACAGCGATTATCTGACAACGACATTTTTTACACCACTTGGCATGACTCACAGCAGCGCAGCCTATGCAAAAGCGAAGGAGGATGGTCTGATTACAGGCCACAACAATTATTTCGGTTTTTCTGTGGAAAGCGATGTGAAGTATCCGCTCAGCGATTCGTGGTCCACTGTACCGGCGGGCTATATTGCATCCAGCGCAAATGATATGGGAAAATATCTGCAGATGTATCTGCGTGGCGGCTATGGAATACTCTCTGACAAGAGCCTTAGCACAATGTTTCGGGCAACAGTTCCTATGGATGAGTCAGGTGAGACAGGCTATGGTATGGGCTGGGTACGTTCGGATAAATATGTCGAGACAGTGTACAATCACACAGGTCTCACGGAAAACTATATCGCAGACATGTATCTGCTTCCGGAGAGCGGCGTGGGTGTTGTATTCCTCGCAAATACCAATGACTATATGGTCACAAACAATCTGATGAACAAGGTAACCTCAAAGGTTGTGATGACGCTTATGGGATATGCAACAGACGAGCTTGACCCAAAGGATTATGTCGATGCGCACCTGTTCTATGACCTTGTTTTTGCAGCATTTATATTGGTTGCGCTGATGGAGATTATCAAGTCGCACAAATGGAGAACAGACAATAGCGGAAACCTGATAGCGAATATTTTTCTGCATCTGTTTTTGCCGGTGGGCATAGTTATTGCGCCTATTGTCGGAGGCATACCATACTGGGTAATAAAGGATTATGTTCCTGATTTGTTTATTGTTTCATGCCTGAGTGTAGTACTTCTTGCAATAGGTGGAATCTTGAAGCTTAAAAACAGGAGAAATTCATAAGATAAAAGCAGAAGAAATAGAAATGCGGCTACTGTAATATGTAGCCGCATAATTTTTTGACCATAGCATCGTGGGAGGAGTCACAGCACACTCCGACAGTACATGAAGAGTATAAGCCGGAGGCTTTGACAAATTCATTGTCATCTGCTGAAAGCCTGATACCACAAGGATATTCCTTACCATCTATTGTCACATATGCAAGCCTGTCCTTATATTTTTCAAGGACGGCTTTATCCAGATATTTGCTTATATCTTCAAAGCAGACATTTTTGGCGTAATAATCAAAGGTCTTATCATCCATAAAGCATATATCGTATTCGTTAGAAGCAAAGTATGCTGTGAGGACTGCCATGTTCTGATAGTCTAGGCCGCTTTTGTCTACATCGACACAGATATTTTTGTTTAAGGCAATTTCATCCTTTGACAAATCATAGCCGTTATCTGTGAGAAAGTCATTGAAAATATCGGCGCCGTTGTCCTCTGTGGTGCTGTTTTCTGCATTTACGCATAATACGCTCAAAACAGTATTTTTCTGCGCAAGCCGGCCGCAAATAAAGGTTGTGACTGCTATGATTCCGATAATGACAAGAAATATCGGTATTTTGTAATAGTCCCATATATATTGTATTTTCTGACTGAATGTCAGCTCCTTAAAAGGTGTCTTTTGTTCCATGATTTTATCTCCCTCTGATATGATGTGCTGTAGTTTAAAAATATTATAAGGTAATTTATAGAAATTTACCAATAAACATTCTATTAACTGCCTTTTTCTTTTTAGATTATTATGCTATAATGAGCCAAAACACAGATAATACAAAAGGAGAATAATATGAAAGCAAGCCACAGAAAAGATGTTATAATCGCCAGACTGATTTTTGCAGCAATATGTCTTTTTCTTATTGCCCTGATTGCTACAATAGTGATTACCGTTACCTCAAAGGGCGGCAAAAAAAAGGAGCAGGACAAGGCACAACAGAATGCAGTTAGCGAAAGTGAAACTGACAGTGCCGGCGATAGTGATACAGAGATAGGCGCCATATATCTGCCACAGCAGACTACAGAGGGTACCGAAAAAACTTACGTCACTACTACAAGCAGTGTAAACATGAGAGAGAAGCCTGATAAAAACGCAAATATAGTTACTGTTATAGCACAGGATGTGAAGCTTGAGTTTGTATCAGAGGACAATGGATGGACACAGGTTATCTTCCAGGGACAGACAGGCTATGTCAGCTCTGACTACGTCAAGTCAGATATGGCTGACAGCACTACAGACAGCGGCACATCAGGTGCGGCAAATAGCGGGGCTGCCAGTCAGGGTACAGGAGCTGCAGATAGTGCTGCACAGTCACAGTAATAGATACGTGGTGAGGTAATGTATATGACAGGAATTATATGGGCATGTGCTGCAACAATTATTGCAGCATGTGTGCCTATTTTGGCCAAGGTTGGAACTAAAAAGACAGACCCGGCGCTGGCGGGAAGCATTGCCGGGATTGTTTTATGTGCGTCTATATTTTTTTACAGGAAAGATAATATAATGGGAAGCAGCCTGATTGCACTCGGCCAAAGGAGCGTTATATTTATACTTCTGGCAGGGCTTGCAACAGGGCTTTTTGGCATCTGTTTTTTTAAATCCATACATGAGGGCTACACATTTCAGGTTACAGCTATAGTTAAATGCAGCTATATAATCACGCTTGCAGCGGGATTTTTTCTGTTTCATAACACTCCTGACACTTTTGACTATATAGCGATTGCACTCATGATTGCTGGAACGGTTATTTTAAATCTGGATGGAACCGGTATTTTGTTTGCGCTTCTTGCTGCAGTTTGTGCGTCGGCAGCATATATTCTGGTGTCACTTGGCGGGATACAGCCGGATAAGGGCTTTATTGCGTTCTGGTGTGTATTTATAGGAACGCTGGTGCTTATTATATTTACTATTGCGACAGGAGGCATGAAGAAAATCAGATCCATGTCATTTGTTGATGGTATATGCCTGATTCTTGCAGGCATTGCATACCCGTTAGCATATGATTTTTATGGCAGGGCAGTTTCAATGTCCGGCAGCTATGCAGGGTATATTTTTAATTTGACGATTATTGTGATGATGATATGCTCCAGCGTGATACTGAAGGAGAAGGTATCGGGAAAGAAATTCCTGGGCGCATGCATTTTTATTGCAGCATTGTTTGTTATAGCATGCAACTAATAGCTGAATATAGCATATAATGATTAAAAAGAGGTTTTTTGATGTTACCTTTTTATAAAACATTTCCGTTTATGGATTACTATAAAAATGAGGATGCATTTGCAAAGGACCTGGGGATGATAAAGGATATGTATCCGCATGATACGGCGATGATACAGTCCGCAGTAGAGCAACGCATGGATGAGCTGGAGTATGAGGGCAGCTTTATCTATGATGAGGTGCCTGACAGACAGCGTCTTTTCGATGAGGCAGACAGGATTGCCGGCAGATTTATCTCAGAGCAAAGCAGCAGGTGCTTTATCTGTACAATAGCGGGCATACTTTTTAACTGTGAACTCTGCAGACGAAGATGCAGATACAGAAGGTACCAAAGATTCTGGTAGATATAAGGATATGATTTTATGAGTAAGAAAGTGATAAAGCCGATAGTACTTATAGTAGTATTTATTGCAGCATTAATTACATTTTGCATAACTACAAACAAGGGAAATAAGGATATGACCACGAAGCAGGCGGATGCAACGCTGCCGGTTATGTCATTTAATCTGGATAAAATAAAGATAAACACCCTCCATGGATATACTACTGAGATGGATCCGACAAAGATGCGCGATTGCGTTATTCCGATTTCGGATGACAGGAAGCTCTCATTATCCATTTCAACATATGGTATGGCTGTTGACAGAATATCATATAAGATCAGAAGCATGGATGGCAAGAGGCTGGTGGCCGATGACGAGATATCTTCTTTTTCTAATAAGGATAATACTATTCAGGCGGACGTAAACATGCCGAATGTTATGGATGAAAATACTGAGTATCTTTTGGTGTTTACCATCACAAGCGGTCAGGATAATGTATATTATTACAGCAGGATTATGCAGACCGATGGAAAGGCAGCTGCAAAGGTTGTTGAGTTTGCAAAGAAGTTTCATGATGAGACGTTTATAAAGGATGACAAATCATTCTTTACAACATACATGGAGACAACAACCGGTGACAGAAATACGCTTGCATATGTGGATCTGACATCTACGGTGAGTCAGATTACCTGGGGCTCAATGGCCGCTGCACAGTATACGAATCCTGTCATAGCCCTAAAGGAAATAAACGATTCTTATGATGTGGTTACAATAGACTATGTGATGAGCTGTGTGGACGGTAAGGGTGAGACTGAGTATTACAATGTAAGAGAATATTTCAGGCTGCGCCAGACGGAAAGCCGTATGTACGTGCTCAACTATGAGAGAACGGCAAATCAGATTTTTAACAGTGAAAACAGCTTTATATCGGATTCAGGCAGCGTAATGCTTGGTATCAGAAGCAGTGAGGCAGAGTACAGGGCTAATGAAGCAGGCAGTGTGATATGCTTTGTCCAGGAGGGAGATTTATACTCCTATGATATCAACAATGGAATGATAATCAAGGTATTCAGCTTCAGGGACGCTGAGGGCATTGATGAGCGTGAGAACTGGAATCATCACGATATAAAGATTGTCAGTGTAGACGAAGCGGGCAGTATTGATTTTGTGGTATACGGATATATGAACAGAGGCACCCACGAGGGAGAGGTGGGAACCGGTGTGTACCATTATGACGGTCTGGCACATACTATAGATGAGGAAGCGTTTATTCCTTCTAAGACATCATATGAGGTGCTAAAGGCTGAGATGGGCAAGATGCTTTATCTCAATGAGAAGAATGAATTCTATCTCATGATGGATGACAATCTCTATAGGATTAATTTAGGCTCGATGTCAGTAAAGAAGGTGGTTGAGGGCTTGTCCACAGGCTCTTACTGCGCATCGGAGAGTAACAGATACTTTGCATGGGTGGATTCTGCAAATCAGTACTCATCAAATACCATAAAAGTAATGGATTTAAAGAGTGGCAAGACCTTTGAGGTCAAAAAGGGCGACGACCAGTATCTGCGTCCGCTGGGCTTCATAGGTGAGGATTTCATATATGGACAGGCGAATGCTGCTGATGTGGTCTCTGATGCAGCCGGAAACACAACATTTCCGATGAATGGCCTTATTATTCTTGATACATCTGACCAGTCGGAGCTTAAGACATATACCCCTTCGGGCGGCTATGTCGAGAAAATTTCTGTGGATGGATATACGGTAACGATAGATCTGATTGCACAAAACAATGGTGTGTATTCAGAAATCGGTCAGGATACCATTATGAACCGGGAGGCTGATTCGAAGCAAAAGATAGCTCTTGATACGAGTCAGTCCGATACAAAGCTGACGGTCAGCGCTATTAGTATAGCAGGTGGTAAAAAGCCGGATAAGCTGAAGCAGCTGACAGCACAGATGACTATAAATTCGCATGATACTACTGTTGATTTAAAGTTTGATGACAATACAGTCCATTTCTATGTTTATGCAAAGGGGGATGTGATTTTTGCATCTGATAACATCTCGGATGCCATAAAACAGGCAAATGACAGCATGGGAGTGGTAATTGACTCAAACCAGCAGTATGTATGGATGAGGGCAAGAAAAAATGCAGTAAATGCATTTGCGAATATTGCATGTAATGAAATCGATAAGGATGCTGACAGTGTCGTGAAGTCAGTAAGTGCAATGCTTACCTACAATGATGTTACGGTAAGTGTGTCTGAGCTGATTGGAGCAGGCAGCAGTGCTGTTGATGTGCTCAAAAACAACCTGCCGGACAAGGAAATCCTGGATTTACAGGGAGTGTCTTCTGAGGATATTATCTTTTATATCAGCCAGGGCAATCCGGTATTTGCGATGACGGGAAATACGTCGGCAGTGCTTGTGACAGGATACTCTTCAAATGGAGCTTTATATATTTATAATCCGGATAATGGCGCAACAACATCGATGAGCTATGAGGATGCTGACAGAATGTTTTATAATGGTGGCTTGCATTTTATCACATACATGACAAAATAAACAGAATAATGTTGTAATAATGCCGATTTTGTGACATTAAATGTAAGCTCCTTAGGTAAAGTTTAACAGAAATTTTCATAAGGATTGAAAAGCGGTTACAATTGGGATATATTAAATAAGTATGAAACAGGTTTAATACTTTTTGTTTAAGGAGAACGTATGAGTAAGAAGAGTATTGTCGTTACAAAAGTATGTGAAGGTCATGATAATCCAATCGCAGAGCTTGTTCAAGTGGCATGCAAGTTCGATAGTGAGATTACATTGGAGAGTGACAATCGCAAAATCAATGCAAAAAGCATCATGGGTATTATGGCATTTAATCCTTCAGATGGAATGTCTGTTGATATTGTTACAAAGGGTGATGATGAGCAGGAAGCTTTAGTTGCAATTGAAAATTTTTTAGTATGTGAATAATGAGCATGAGGAGGAAAATAGTATGCGTAAAAAGAATAACTCAAAGACAGTTAAGCAGGCAGTAAAGCCGGTTGAAGTTAAAAAAGAGGAAACAGTGGCACAGCCGGTTTCAGAGCCTAAGGCTGATGCAAAAGCCGATGTAAAGGCTGAGGTAGAAAAAGCCGTAGAGAAGACAACCGAGAAGGTTGAGAAGGCTGTTGAAAAGACAACTGAGAAGGTTGCTGAGAAGGCCGCTGAGGTTAAGGACACTGTTAAGAAGACAACAGCAAAGGCAGCAAAAGCTGCAAAGACAGCTAAAGAGGCAAAACCTGCAAAGAAGGAGCCGGTAAAGCCGGAGATTATTGTTCAGTACCAGAACAGCGAGGTTGATACAGCAGCTGTCGAGGAGCGTGTTAAGGCTCAGTTCGTTGCTGAGGGACACAAGGCAGGCTTCATCAGAAAGCTTAACATCTACATCAAGCCGGAGGAGTATTCTGCATACTATGTTATAAATGATAAGTTTTCAGGTCGTGTAGATTTATTCTAGTCAGACATTATTAGGGAATACATATTTTATCTAGCGCATAATAAAAGCCGATACATTTCGTGGAGACACGGTGTATCGGCTTTTGTTTTGTGTATAAGTATGTGTAAAAGCAGCTGTATGACAGTTTAAATGCATTATGAAATACTTAGTGGACAAACAAAAAAGGGTAACAAAAAAGCGGGTGATGGGAATCGAACCCACGTATCCAGCTTGGAAGGCTGGTGTTCTACCATTGAACTACACCCGCATAGGAATATTTAATTTGTTGTATAATGCCCAGTTCCGGAATCGAACCAGAGACACACGGATTTTCAGTCCGTTGCTCTACCAACTGAGCTAACTGGGCTTGTCTCACAACAAAAGTTATTCTACACGATTTGTCTGTTGATGTCAATATTAAAATCGAGAAAAATTGGATAGTTACAATAAATAAGAAATGTAGTATTAAAAACTATATAAAATAGAAAATGATATAATTTTATCTTGACATGAATACCATAAAGGGTTACTATGTGTATATGTTTGATTATCAAATAATTTGAATATCAAACAGAAAAATGGAATTTATACATGTTCGGAGGTACATATTATGTTGAGAGAACTGAGAATCGGAGATATGGTTGCAAAGCTTCCTATCATTCAGGGAGGCATGGGAGTTGGAGTGAGTCTTAGCAGACTGGCCGGAGCTGTTGCTAAGGAGGGTGGTGTAGGAGTGATTTCCACCGCGCAGATTGGCTTTGAGGAGCCGGAGTTTGAAAAGGACCAGGCAAAGGCTAATCTGATTGCTATCAAGAAGCATATTAAGAAAGCAAAGGAGCTTGCCTGTGGACATGGAATGGTAGGTGTCAATATCATGGTGGCTTTAAAGCATTACAAGGAGCATGTTCTGGCTGCGGTTGAAGCAGGTGCTGATGTTATTATAAGCGGGGCAGGACTTCCAATGGAACTGCCTGAGCTGGTCGATGAAAAGTCACATACAAGGATTGCTCCGATTGTTTCTTCAAAGAGAGCAGCAAATCTGATTCTTAAAATGTGGGCACACAGATACAACCGCACAGCGGACTTTATTGTTATCGAGGGACCAAAGGCCGGAGGACATCTGGGATTTTCCAATGAACAGCTTGCAGATATGGAGCATATGGATTATGACAGCGAGATTAAGGAGATTATCAGCTGTGCAAAGACATATGAGGAGAAGTTTAAAAAGCACATTCCGGTAATTGTAGCAGGTGGAGTGTTTACACATGAGGATGTCATGCACTGCATGGAGCTTGGAGCCGACGGAGTGCAGGTGGCGAGCCGTTTTGTGGCGACAGAGGAGTGTGACGCATCTGATGCCTATAAGCATGCTTATCTGAACGCGAATGAGTCTGATGTGCAGATTATACAAAGCCCGGTCGGAATGCCGGGGCGAGCTGTCAGAAATGGGTTTATCAGGGGATTGGAAAAGGAAAAGCAGCCTATCACAAAGTGCTACAATTGTCTTGAGAAATGTAACCCTGCAACAGTGCCATACTGTATTACGAAGGCACTGATTGCAGCGGTTAAAGGAGATATGCAAAACGGTCTGGTATTCTGTGGTGCCAATGTGGGCCGCATAAACCGGATGACTACGGTTCACGAACTTATGAGTGAGCTTGTGGGAGCATAGGCAGTACATCCTCACAGTAGCAGCGAAGCACTTCACCTACACTCCATGCCTGCGCATAGCAGCCACGGCCGGTGCAAAGTGTCAGGCCGGTGTAGGAAATCGTTTTGTACTTTTATGTTAAATTGCATCTTAACCCTCCGAAATTTCACTAAATTTTTATAATATTTTAACCTATAAACATGAAAAAATCTATACGAAACGGTAAAAATCTGTTATCATTATAAAGATATATATTTTCAATATGCAAAGGAGAATTATAATGGAAGTATTTACATTGATTGCGCGTAAAAAAAATGTGGCGCTGGTATTTGTTTCGTACCTGCTTGTGGCTCTTGCTGCGATAAGTCTTCTGACTATCTGCATCGGCTTTGCACCGGGTATTTTATTTGCAGTAGTATTTGGACTTATTGCATATCTTATGATAATGGCACAGAACACCGAGTTTGAATATTCATATTTTGACGGAGAGCTGCGCTTTGCCAAAATTAAAAACAAGAGCCGCAGAAAGCGCCTTGGAATATACAGCATGGAGTCTGTAGCAGCAATCGCACCGGCAGGTGACAGAAGTGTATACAATTACGAGAATGGAAATGAGATCAAGAAAATAGACTATACCTCAGGTCAGAAGGATGTACCTTATTATGATATCGTCATCAAATCGCCTGATGAGAACGTACTTATAAAGGCGGAGCTTGATGACAAGTTCCTCACAGAGGTTGAGAAAAAATACAGATCAAAGGTTAAAAGAAGAGAGGAGTAATTACTCCTCTCCTTCCAAATGGTACATTTTGGATTTTGTTTTGCCGGCATCGTATCCGGTTGAGTATCCTTTGTTGCCGTTTAACAGTCTCAGACATTTGGGACAAAGAGTGCCGAAGGTAACAGGTGCACCGCACCGCTGGCAGTGAAGACCGGCTATAGTGGAGGCTGATTCAGCCTGCTTGTACTCGATGCGTCCGTCCTTTATCCAGCTCTTTACCTGTCTAAGCGGTATCTTAAAATGTTCTGCAACCTCGTATTCATTTACGTCGTGGGTACGGATAAATTCCTTTACCTCGCGGAATAATGCCAGATCAAGGCATCGTGGGCAGAGATTCTCTTTATAGTCATGTGGCAGAGGCCTTTTACAGTTTTCACATACTTTTGTGTTGTTGTTAAAAAGACTTTTAGGATTATCCATAGGTGCCTCCTTAAGCTTGTTTTATTCATTATATCATAACAGATTTTATAAAGAAAGTAGGGACTTTTATAATGTCAATTGCAGTTTTCGATTCAGGAGTCGGCGGAATAAGCGTCTTAAAGAGCCTGGTTGAAGTGATGCCTAACGAAGATTTTATATATTACGGTGATTCAGCAAATGCGCCTTATGGTACCAAAACACTTGAGCAGGTGCGAGCTTTGACCTGTGAGCATGCAAAGGAGCTGATTTTAAATCAGCATGCAAAGGGGCTTGTTGTCGCGTGCAATACAGCCACCAGCGCGGCAGTGCGTATATTAAGAGAACAATATCCCGATGTTCCTATCGTAGGGATAGAGCCTGCAGTCAAGCCTGCGATGCTTTTTATGGAAAATCCGAGAGTGCTTGTGATGGCTACACCTATGACTATCAGGGAGGAAAAACTTAAAAAGCTTATGGACAGATACAGACATTTGGGTGAGATTATTCCATTGCCTTGTCCTGGGCTTATGAATTTCGTTGAGAGAGGTGACTTGTACGGTGATGATGTGAGACAGTATCTCGAGGAACTTTTGTATTCATATTCGCATGGTGAGATAGATGCGGTTGTGCTGGGATGCACACATTATCCGTTTGTCAGAAAAATGATACAGGAGGTGCTTGGAGATAGGGTGCGTGTGTTCGATGGAGGAAACGGTACAGCGCGTGAGATGAAAAGACGTCTCGCAGAAAAAGGTCTGCTGACAGACAGCACCGCTGCAGGTATTGTGGATTTTCAAAACAGCCTGACCGGACAGAGCCATGAGGATAAAATACAGCTCTGTAAGGCACTTTTTGACAAAAAAATTTAGTTGTTATTTACAAAATATTACAAATCTAAAAAAAGTATAAAATAATCACGACCTTTTTAATAAAATATTTCTAAAATGTACATTGTTAGGACATAATTACCACATATACTTATATCTGTAAGAGGAACAAAACCTTTTACATTATTCCCTTTTTATTAATAAACATTTTCATAACTAAACTCCTCGAGAAAGGATCGCGTTGTTACCGCGTGTAACATCGCGGTCCTTTCTCACGTTTTGCATGCAGGCTGCGGAGCCGCAGCCTTACTGTTTTAGTTATGCACAACGCTTCCACATATATCGTTCAGCACACACATGTCACAGTGCGGTGTGGTTCGTGCAGTGCATACGGCGCGTCCATGATCAACCAGCCTGTGGCAGAAGTCATTGCTCTCCTCGGGTGGGATGATTTTCCAAAGCTCCATCTCCACCTTTTTCGGATCCTTTATTCCATCTACAAGTCCTATACGGTTGCAAAGGCGTATGCAGTGTGTGTCGGTGACGATGGCAGGCTTGCCGTACACATCACCCATAATCAGGTTGGCACTCTTTCTTCCGACTCCCGGCAGCTTCAGCAGATCGGTCATATTGTCAGGCACAAGACCGCCAAAATCATCGCGAAGCATTCTCATGCAGGCACTTATATCACGTGCCTTACTCTTTCCCAGGCCGCATGGACGTACAATTTCTTCTATGTCGGAAACATCAGCATCGGCGAGAGCCTCGATGGAAGGATATTTTTTGAACAAATCCACCACGACTACATTTACGCGGGCATCAGTGCACTGGGCTGCGAGCCTGACTGATACGAGGAGCTTCCAGGCCTCGTCGTACTCAAGAGTGCAATCGGTGCGGGGATATGCGGTTTTTAGTCTTTTTATTACTTCAATGGCTAATTTTTCTTTTGTCATATGATCCTCCTTATATTTGTTTTGTAACTATTCAGTAACTTTATTTTATAGTATACAAAAATGCGCGGAGATTGTAAAATGGATTTACGTGGAGCGGATTACGTGAGAGGAACGGTATGAAACTGGAAAATATGAATAACGCATATGCAAATAAAAAATGTACAAATAACATATATATAAACAACAGATATGCAATAGAAGTAACTAGGAAAAGAATAAAAAACATGTATCTTCGTGTGAAGGACACGGATGGCACACTATCAGTGAGTGCTCCTTATGGCATGAGTGATGCGGAAATCAGGAAATTCGTGGAGAGCAAATCAGACTGGATTGAGCAAACCACACGGGAAATGCTTGTTGCAAGACAGCTTAAGGAACAGGAGCCTGTTTTAGCACCTTTCATGGAGAGAGAGATGCGCAGGGAGCTTAAGATGCAGCTGCAGAGGTTTATCGACAAATGGGAGCCGGTTATGGGAGTTAAGTCAGCCGGCTTTACGATAAAGAAGATGAAGACAAGGTGGGGATCATGCAACGTTAAGTCACATCATCTGAATTTCAACCTTCTGCTGGCTAAGGTGCCGTCGGAGTGCGCAGAGTATGTGGTGGTTCACGAGCTTACACATCTGCTTGAGCCAAGCCATAATGCCAGGTTCTGGTCGCTGATGGAATATTATCTGCCGGAAAGCAAAAAGCTGCGTAAACAACTAGCTGGCTTTTCTGCGCAGGATATGATATGATATTGTTAAAGACTCACTTAGAGAAAGGAAGCTTCAAATGGAATTTTGGGATATATACGATAAGGATAAAAAACCGACAGGCCGTACAATGAAAAAAAACGACTGGATACTTAAGGATGGAGAGTATCATCTTTCAGTGCTTGGCGTGATTCACAGACCTGATGGCAGGTTCCTTATCACACAGCGTGTCATGACAAAGGCATGGGCACCGGGCTGGTGGGAGGTTTCAGGAGGAGCCGCACAGGCAGGTGAGAGCTCATTTACCGCAGTCTGCAGAGAGGTGAAAGAAGAGGTGGGCCTTGATGTATCACAGTGTCCGGGAGGGCTTGCCTATACCTATCACAGGGAGAATCCGGGCGAGGGTGACAACTATTTCGTGGATGTTTACCGCTTTGAGCTTGATTTCAAGGAGTCTGACGTACAGATTCAGACAGAGGAGGCACTTGGGTTTAAAATTGCCACACTCGATGAAATAAAAGAGCTTGCTGCGCAGGGTGTGTTCCTGCACTATGACAGCATAAAGCAGGTATTTGAAAAATAATTGCTATGATTATGATAATAAGATAACATAGAATTATAAGATAACATAGAATTATAAGGAGCAGATTATGGCATTACCAAAGGATCCGGTTATGCTGCTTAGCTTTGTAAACACACAGCTTCGGGACAATTATTCAGGATTGAAGGAGCTTGCGGCAGCATATGATATTGATGAGAAAGAGCTTTGCGACAAGCTTGCACAGATTGATTACAAATATGACGAGACTGTCAATCAGTTTAAGTAGATTTTCAGCATACATATTAAAAGTGATGGAAGGATAAGATAATGGAGACATGCTGCGATTTTTGTGCATACAATGAATATGATGAGGATGATGAGGAGTATTATTGCTCGGTAAATATGGACGAGGATGATATGGCGAGATTTGTCCAGAGCAGCTATAAGCGCTGTCCGTTTTACCGCTCAGGCGATGAATACAGGGTTGTCCGTCACCAGATGTGAAGCATTATAACAAAATATAATAAATATAATTAAAAAATAAATTGCATTAATCAATTTAAGGCTGTATAATAAGTTGGTTATTTTAAAAATTAAGAATTTACAAATATACAAAGCATATTGATAAGGAGGAAAATTATGCCTGTAAAATACGTGTTCGTCACCGGTGGAGTTGTTTCCGGTCTTGGAAAAGGAATTACCGCAGCGTCTCTTGGACGTCTTTTAAAAGCTCGTGGATACAAGGTGACAATGCAGAAGTTCGATCCATACATTAATATTGATCCGGGTACCATGAACCCTATTCAGCACGGAGAGGTGTTTGTAACAGACGATGGAGCTGAGACAGATCTTGACCTGGGACACTATGAGCGTTTTATTGATGAGAGCCTGACAAAGAACTCAAACGTCACCACAGGAAAGGTATACTGGTCAGTATTACAGAAGGAACGTCGTGGTGACTACGGCGGAGGAACAGTACAGGTTATCCCTCATATCACCAATGAGATAAAGAGCAGATTCTACAGGGATTTCACATCTGAGGATACCACAATCGCAATCATCGAGGTGGGCGGTACAGTCGGCGATATCGAGAGTCAGCCGTTCCTCGAGGCAATCAGACAGTTCCAGCATGAGGTGGGACACGACAATGCCATCCTGTGTCATGTGACACTGATTCCATACATCAAGGCGTCAGGAGAGCTCAAGACAAAGCCTACACAGGCAAGTGTAAAGGAGCTTCAGGGCATGGGAATCCAGCCGGATATCATTGTATGCCGTTCAGAGCATGAGCTTGATCAGAAGCTTAAGGACAAGATTGCGCTGTTTTGTAATGTACCGAATTCACACGTATTACAGAACCTTGATGTGGAGTATCTCTATGAGGCACCACTTGCCATGGAGCAGGAGAATCTTGCAAAGGTTGCATGCGAGTGCTTGAATCTCGACTGTCCTGAGCCGGATCTTGCAGACTGGAAGCAGATGGTTGAGGATCTCCGTCATCCTGATAAAGAGGTAAAGATCGCACTTGTCGGAAAATATACAGCACTTCACGATGCATACATTTCAGTTGTTGAGGCACTGAAGCATGGCGGTATTCCTGAGCATACCACAGTTGATATAAAGTGGGTTGACTCAGAGGAACTTAATGATGACAATGCAGCAGAGGTATTCAAGGGCATTCAGGGAATTATCGTTCCGGGAGGCTTTGGAGACCGTGGTGTTGAGGGCATGATTGCAGCAGCTAAGTATGCCAGGGAAAACAATATCCCATATCTGGGACTCTGCCTTGGAATGCAGGTGGCAATCATCGAGTATGCGCGCCACGTATGTATGTTCCATGATGCACACAGTATAGAGCTTGATCCAAACACTACTCATCCGGTTATCGCACTTATGCCTGACCAGAACGGAATAGAGGATATCGGAGGTACACTTAGACTTGGCTCTTATCCATGTGTACTCGACAAGACATCAAAGGCATATCAGGTATATGGCACAGAGAATATAAGCGAGCGTCATCGTCACCGTTATGAGGTCAACAATGACTACAGAACAGCTCTCACAGAGCATGGCATGAAGCTTTGCGGTACATCACCGGATGGCAGAATCGTGGAGATGATTGAGATTCCGGAGCATCCGTGGTTTATTGCCACACAGGCACATCCTGAGCTTAAGTCACGTCCGAACCGTCCACATCCGCTTTTCCATGGTTTCATAGAGGCGGCAAACAAGGTGAACAGATAATTTTTCGTTATATTTAATACAATATTTAGAAAGTGCGGTTGATTTTGACCGCACTTTTTCTTATAATAAAGTGAAGCTTCACACTTTATATATGGTGAGGAGACGGTTTCATATACAATATATTCCTTGGAAAATAAGAAGTCTGTAATGATATTTTTCGGGGATAGGGTTTCATGGGAATGACTATAAAAATTACAGGTCAAAATTGCCTTGAAGCTTGTAATAAATAAGAAAAGAACGGAGAAAATATGGATAATCAGGGACCTAATAACTATAATTACAACAATGGCCCGGGCAATAATGGGTCCGGTGGAAACGGAAATAACGGTGGTAACAGACCTGGTGGAAACGGTGGCAGAAACAACCGTGGCGGACAGGGTATCATGGCATTTATCCTGCTGACACTCGTGGCATTGTTTGTGTATGCACTTATATCAAACAGCATATCGCATGCCAGCACACAGGAAAAGTCATACAGTGATTTCATAAAACAGCTTGATAAGGGTAATGTCAAGAGCGTGGAGTTTGATTCCTACGAGATAGACTACAAGCTTGTGGATGACGGACACAAGGATTATGACATCACATATTACACAGGCCGTGTGGCTGATGATGAGCTAGTGCCGACACTCAAAAAAGCAAAGACCTCAGAGGGCAAGTCTATTGAGATAAAGGCAGCGATACCTGATAATACATCTACATGGATTTTTAATATATTAAGCTTTATAGTTCCGCTTATTTTACTGTGGGTGCTTTTGGCATTTGTTTCAAAGAAGATGGGCGGTAGCATGGGGATGGGAGTCGGTAAATCGACTGCCAAGGTATATGTGGAGAAGTCCACAGGCGTCAACTTCAAGGATGTTGCGGGACAGGATGAAGCCAAGGAATCTCTCCAGGAGGTTGTTGATTTCCTTCACAATCCTAAGAGATATACAGATATCGGAGCCAAGCTTCCTAAGGGAGCGCTTCTCGTGGGACCTCCGGGAACAGGTAAGACACTCCTTGCCAAGGCAGTAGCAGGAGAGGCAGGAGTACCGTTTTTCTCACTTGCAGGTTCAGACTTTGTGGAGATGTTTGTCGGAGTCGGAGCTTCGAGAGTGCGTGATTTGTTCAAGGAAGCACAAAAGATGGCACCATGTATTATCTTTATCGATGAGATAGATGCAATAGGAAAGAGCCGTGACAGCAGATACGGCGGTGGCAATGACGAGCGTGAGCAGACATTAAACCAGCTCCTTGCAGAGATGGATGGCTTTGATACATCAAAAGGATTACTTATATTAGCAGCAACTAACCGCCCTGAGGTGCTTGATAAGGCACTTCTTCGTCCGGGACGTTTTGACAGAAGAATCATTGTTGACAAGCCTGACTTAAAGGGACGTCTGGAGACCTTAAAGGTACACTCAAAGGATGTCAAGATGGATGAGTCGGTAGACCTTGATGCACTGGCACTTGCCACAGCAGGACTTGTGGGCTCAGACCTTGCCAACATGATTAATGAGGCTGCCATCAACGCAGTCAAAAACGGCAGACAGCTTGTAAATCAGGCAGACCTCTTTGAAGCCTTCGAGCTTGTAGCCGTCGGCGGCAAGGAAAAGAAGGACCGTGTCATGAGCGATAAAGAGAGAAAAATCGTCTCATACCATGAGGTTGGACATGCACTTGTATCAGCCCTGCAGAAAAATACAGAGCCTGTGCAGAAAATCACAATCGTACCACGTACCATGGGAGCACTCGGATATACACTCCAGACACCTGAAGAGGAGAAATACCTTGAGACAAAGGACGAGCTTCTCGCCAAAATCACAACATATATGGCAGGTCGTGCAGCAGAGGTGCTGGTATTTAACTCAGTCACAAGCGGAGCCGCAAATGATATAGAAAATGCCACAAAGATAGCCCGTGCCATGGTAACAATGTACGGAATGTCAGATAAATTCGGCATGATGTGCCTTGCAACAGTACAAAACCAGTACTTAGAGGGCGGAGCAGGATTAATCTGCGGAGAGAATACAGCATCGCAGATAGATGATGAGGTACTCTCAATCATAAACAGCAGCTACGCAGAGGCTATGAAGCTCCTCGATGAAAACAGAGAAATCCTCGACAGTATATCAGATTATCTCTACCAGAAGGAAACAATCACAGGTAAGGAATTCATGAAGATGTTCCGCGACATGAAGGGACTCCCTGACCCGGACGAAGAAAAAGATGGTGAAGAGAGCAAAGAGCAGGAAAATGCACAGAATGATGAGACATCAGCAGCAGATCCGCTCCTTCGTAACGCCACAGACCAACCTGCAGATACAAATGAATCTTCCGGATATACAGCGCCGGATGATAATACATTGAATAACTAGTACCTTATATGTCAATTTTCGGACACAACGAGCAACCAAGCAATTTTCGCGTAGCGAAAGAGCGTATAAAAAATTCGTACAAATAAAGAGCGCAGTAGAAAAGAGTTTCGCACACATAAACTGAAAAAAGCCGGAGGAATACACTGTGTGCCATGCCGGCAACCACACAACCTGAAAGTGCGAAACTCCACACCACAACCTAAAATAGCGAATATGGAAAAAACATTTGATATCAAAGAAGAATTAAAAAAACTCCCGGATGCCCCGGGAGTTTATATTATGCATGACAGGGATGATGTAATCATATATATCGGCAAAGCCAAAAGCCTGACGAAGCGAGTACATCAGTACTTTCAGGCGAGCCACAATGAGGGCATCAAGAAAAAACAGATGGTAGAGCATATAGATCATTTTGAGTATATAGTCACCGACTCTGAACTTGAGGCCCTTGTTTTGGAGTGCAACCTGATAAAGGAGCATACACCAAAGTACAATACTATGCTTCGTGATGACAAGACATATCCGTACATCAAGGTGACACTGGGAGAGGACTATCCGAGGGTGCTGTTTTCGCGTCAGATGAAAAAGGACAAATCCCGTTACTTTGGTCCGTATACGAGTGCCTCTGCGGTGAAAAGCTCGATAGATCTGATAAACAAAATCTATAAGCTTCGCACCTGCAACCGCAGGCTGCCGCGTGATATAGGAGCAGACCGGCCGTGCCTCAACTATCATATACATCAGTGCAGTGCACCATGCCAGGGGTATGTGACGAAGGAAGAGTACGCCATATCTGTAAAGGGCGCGATAGATTTCTTAAACGGTGACTATGAGCAGACAATAAAGGCTCTTAGCGATAAAATGTTAAAGGCCTCAGAGAGCATGGAGTTTGAGAAGGCGGCTGAATACAGGGATCTGATAAACAGTGTGAAACAGGTAGCACAGAAGCAGAAGATAACAAATGCCGACGGCGAGGATAAGGATATCATAGCACTTGCAAATGACGATACTGATGCAGTAGTGCAGGTATTTTTCATAAGAAACGGAAAGCTGATAGGCAGAGACCATTTCCATGTGAGGGTTGGAAGCGAGGAGGCTGCGGATGATGTGTTAAATAACTTTGTGAAGCAGTTTTATTCCGGAACACCTTTTATACCGCGCGAGGTCATGCTGCAGAGTGAGATAGAGGATATGGCTGTTTTGGAGCAGTGGCTCAGTGAAAAGCGAGGCAGGCGTGTAAATATAAAGGTGCCGCAGAAGGGCATGAAGGAAAAGCTTGTTGAGCTTGCCTACAAGAACGCACTCTTAGTGCTCAGCCAGGATAAGGAGAGGATAAAGAGAGAAGAGGGGCGCACAATAGGAGCTGTAAAGGAAATCGAGGGACTTTTGGGCTTACATGGCTTAAACCGTATGGAGGCCTATGATATTTCCAATATCAACGGCTTTGAGACCGTCGGCTCCATGATAGTGTATGAGAAGGGCAAGCCTAAAAAGAGCGATTACAGAAAGTTTAAGCTTCGCACAGTTACGGGACCTGATGATTATGCGTCAATGCACGAGGTGCTCACACGCCGCTTTACACATGGCATGGAAGAACAGAAGCAGCTTGAAAAAGATGGTTCTCCACAGGAAATAGGTAGCTTCAACCGTTTTCCGGATATTATAATGATGGATGGTGGAAGAGGTCAGGTAAATATATGCCTTCAGGTGCTTTCTGAGCTGGGACTCGACATACCTGTGTGTGGCATGGTGAAGGATGATTTCCACCGCACAAGAGGTCTTTATTACAACAATGTGGAGATACCTATCGACCGCCACGGCGAAGGCTTCAAGCTCATCACGAGAATACAGGATGAGGCACACCGCTTTGCAATAGAGTTTCATAGGTCACTGCGCTCAAAGAGTCAGGTACATTCGGTGCTTGATGATATTGAAGGCATAGGGCCGGCACGCAGAAAGGCGCTTATGCGCCGTTACCAGTCGCTAGAGAAGATAAAGGAAGCAGATGTCGAAGACCTTATGCAGACAGAGACCATGAACGAAAAAGCAGCACAGGCAGTGTATGCATTTTTCCACTCTGCCACGTAGATTTTGAAGCTAATCTGTGGTATACTAAAAAATAAATATACATCAAGGGGGACCGCGAATGGATACATTACACTCAGTATCAGTTGCAAAGGTAGCAGAATTGCTCGATCTCAACAATCTCACAAAAGAGATGAACCTAAAGGAGAGGGCGATAGAGTGCTCGGACGTCAACAGACCGGCGCTTCAGCTCTCAGGATATTTTGATCATTTTGAGGAGAGACGAATACAGATTATCGGAAATGTAGAGTATACCTATATAGAGAAGATGAGCGACAGCGAGAAAAAAGAGCGCTATAGCCGCTTCATGGAGTTTGATATACCATGTATCATCTTCTGCAGAGATTTACAGCCGGATGAGATATTTATGGAAGAGGCCAGAGAGCACGGTATTCCGGTGCTGTCAACAGGTCGTTCCACATCAAGCTTTATGGCTGAGCTCATCTATTGTCTTGGTGAGCAGCTCGCACCATGCATCACAGTGCACGGCGTGCTGGTAGATGTATACGGCGAGGGAGTAATGATCACAGGCGAGAGCGGTATCGGAAAGAGTGAGGCTGCACTCGAGCTCATCAGACGAGGACATCGTCTTGTGACGGATGATGTGGTGGAAATCAGAAAGATCAACGAGCATACGCTCATGGGTACTTCGCCTGAGATTACCAGACACTTTATAGAGCTTCGTGGCATCGGAATCATCGATGTCAAGACACTTTACGGAGTAGAGTGTGTAAAGGAAAAACAGCAGATAGACCTCGTAATCAAGCTCGAGGACTGGAAGAAGGAGGCAGATTACGACAGACTCGGCCTCGAGGAAGAATATGCCGAGTATCTCGGCAACAAGGTAGTGTGTCATTCACTGCCAATCAGACCGGGACGTAATCTGGCAGTCATCGTAGAGACAGCAGCAGTCAATCACAGACAGAAGAAGATGGGCTACAATGCAGCTCAGGAGCTGTATCGCCGCGTCCAGGCAAATCTTACAAAAAATTCGGAGGTATAATAAATCATGGCAATAGAAAAGAAAAACGCCTGGGAGAAATATCCCCAGGGACCTGAAAGAGAAAAATTATTTGCATTTGCAGAGGATTACAGAAGGTTTATATCCGGCTGCAAGACAGAGCGCGAGTGCACGGCATCAGTTTATGCTGACGCCACAGGACACGGCTTTGTAGACCTTGATGAGCTCATCGAGACAGGAAAGAGCGTAAAGGCAGGAGATAAAATCATAGCAAACAATATGGGAAAGGGACTGGCGCTGTTTATCGTGGGCAGTAAGCCTCTTGAGAAGGGTATGAATATCCTCGGAGCACATATTGATTCACCTAGAATGGACTTAAAGCAGGTGCCTTTATACGAGGACACAGACATGGCACTTTTAGACACACATTATTATGGCGGTATCAAGAAATACCAGTGGGTCACACTGCCGCTTGCACTTCACGGAGTCATCTGTAAAAAGGATGGCAGCACAGTGACAGTCAATATCGGAGACAAGCCAAATGATCCTGTAGTGGGTGTGAGCGATCTGCTTATTCACCTGTCAGGCGAGCAGATGGGCAAGAAGGCCTCAGAGGTCATAAAGGGCGAGAGCCTTGATGTGCTGATCGGAAGCATACCGGGACCAGAAAAGGACGAGGACGACAAGGATATCAAGGAGAGAGTAAAGGCCAATATCCTCACAATACTTTCACAGGAGTACGGTGTGGACGAGGATGATTTCCTTTCAGCAGAGATAGAGGTGGTACCTGCCGGAGAGGCAAGAGACTACGGACTTGACAGAAGTATGATCATGGGTTACGGCCACGACGACAGAGTGTGCGCATATCCTTCATACAGAGCTATGCTTGAAATAGAGGGCGCACCGGAATATACAAGTGTATGCCTGCTCGTGGACAAAGAGGAAATCGGCTCAGTGGGAGCCAGCGGCATGCAGTCACGCTTTTTCGAAAACTGTGTGGCAGAGGTGATGAACCTGGCAGGAGACTACAGCGAGCTTGCAGTCAGACGTGCACTGAAAAACTCAAAGGTACTCTCATCAGACGTATCAGCAGCCTTTGACCCGAACTATCCATCGGTTATGGAAAAGAAGAACTCGGCATACTTCGGAAAGGGCCTTGTATTCAACAAATATACAGGCGCCAGAGGTAAATCAGGCTCAAACGATGCCAACGCAGAGTACGTTGCAAGGCTTAGAAATATCATGGATACAGCAGATGTTTCATTCCAGACAGCAGAGCTTGGAAAGGTAGACGAGGGAGGCGGCGGAACAATCGCATATATCCTCGCAAACTATGACATGAATGTTATTGACAGCGGTGTGCCGGTGCTCAACATGCATGCGCCATGGGAAATCATCAGCAAGGTCGATTTATATGAGGCATTCAGAGGCTACATTGCATTTTTGAAGGAAGCATAGGCTAAAGGAATATAAGATGAATCAGACATTTGTAAAAAGTGTAACAGAACAATTGCCGCAGCTTGGTCTCCTGCAGGATGAGCCGATGAAAAAACACACGACATTCCGCATAGGAGGCTCGGCAGATTACTATGCAGAGCCTGATATGAGTCAAATTTCAAAGCTTATAGAGATGGCTAAGGCATGTGATATGCCGGTTACAGTGATAGGAAACGGAAGCAATCTGCTGGTAGGAGATAAGGGCATCAGAGGCCTTGTAATTGGTATTGGAAAAGGCCTGTCCGAAATCGATGTGACAGAAGCTGTGGCGCAGCAAAGCACAGCGCAGGACCTCACAGCACAAGACAACTGTCATATCATCACAGCCGGCGCCGGGGCTATCCTTGCAGCAGTGGCGGCAAAGGCAGCGGAGGCATCGCTTTCAGGTCTTGAGTTTGCATCGGGCATACCCGGAAGTGTTGGAGGCGCGGTAGTCATGAACGCAGGAGCCTACGGTGGAGAGATAAAGGATGTCCTAATCGATGCCACAGTGCTCACAGCAGAGGGCGAGCTAAAGACTGTCACAAGGGATGAGCTTGACTTATCCTACAGGCACAGTATAGTCCAGGAAAAGGGCTATATAGTGTTGTCAGCCAGATTCAGGCTCACACCAAAGCCTAAGGATGAGATAAAGTCATATATGGCAGAGCTTCGCACAAAGAGAGTGGAGAAGCAGCCGCTTGAGTACCCAAGTGCAGGCAGCACCTTTAAGAGACCGGAGGGCTATTTTGCAGGGAAGCTTATCATGGATGCAGGTCTTCGAGGTTACAGCGTGGGAGATGCACAGGTGTCGGAGAAGCACTGCGGCTTTGTAGTCAATAAGGGCGAAGCCACTGCAGCGGATGTCCTGACACTCATAAAAGACGTGCAGGAAACAGTTTTAAAGCAGTTTGGAGTAAAGCTCGAACCGGAAGTTAAGATGATTGGAGAATTCTAGTGAAATTTGTAATAGTGACGGGCATGTCAGGTGCCGGAAAAAGCACAGCAATGAAAATGATGGAGGATATGGGATATTTCTGTATAGACAATCTGCCTATACAGCTATTAGATAAGCTCATAGACTTTTCAAACACCTTCCACAGTGATGTGTCCAAGGTGGCAGTCGGCATAGATGTGCGAAACGGTTCAGGAATTGATGAGATTCCACAGACGCTCGAGCAGCTAAGGCAGAAAAATTTTCCGTATGAGATACTTTTCCTCGATGCTGAGGATGAGGTGCTTGTAAAGCGATACAAGGAGACGAGGCGTAATCACCCTCTCGCAGGCAGTGAGCGCATCAATAAGGGCATCGTGCTTGAGAGGGAAAAGCTGCAGTATTTAAAGGACAATGCTGACTATATCATAGACACAAGCCAGCTTCTCACAAGGGAACTCAAAATTGAGCTTGAAAAGATATTTGTGCAGAATGAGGATTACAAGAATCTCTTTATCACGATACTTTCCTTCGGCTTCAAGTATGGCATACCGTCAGACTCTGATATAGTCATGGATGTGAGGTTTCTGCCAAATCCCTACTATGTGGACGGACTACGCGCGAAAACCGGCAATGATAAGGAGATACAGGACTATGTCATGCAGTTTCCGGAGGCAAATGAGTTTATCGACAAGCTTGATGATATGATAAAGTTCCTCATTCCAAACTATATCTCTGAGGGCAAGAACCAGCTTGTTATATCTATAGGCTGCACCGGAGGCAAGCACCGCTCGGTAACGCTTGCAAACGAGCTGTACAAGAGGCTTAGCGGCTGTAATGACTATGGACTTAAGATAGAGCATCGCGACATAGGAAAGGATGCATTGAGAGGTAAATAACATGTCATTTTCCAGTGATGTAAAGGAAGAGCTGGCAAAGCAGATATCAAAGAGCAGGCACTGTCAGCTCGCTGAGCTTGCAGGCATCATAGAGCTTTCGGGCCGTATCAATGAAAAAACAAAGGGACTTGAGCTCGACACCGAAAACCTGCTGCTTTTAAATAAATATGCCACACTTATGAAGCGTGCCTTTGGCACAGATACCACAAAGGCGCTGGATGAGCAGGATACCGGAAAGATACTTGCAGCGCTTAAAATCACGGCACAGCCTGTCAACAGACAGACCGCAGACGGACTGCTTCTTATGCAGACATGCTGCAAGAGAGCCTTTATCAGGGGAGCCTTCATGGCAGCAGGCTCGATAAGCGACCCCAACAAAGCGTACCATTTTGAGATAGTGTGTCATACGAAAGAGCAGGCGAAGCAGCTTCAGGAGCTCTTGTGCGGCTTTGATACGGATGCCAAGATAGTAGAGCGCAAGGGGCACTATGTAGTGTACATAAAGGAGGGCGCCCACATCGTGGATAGTCTCAACATCATGGAGGCATATGTGTCACTTATGAAGCTGGAAAATGTGCGCATATTAAAGGAAATGCGCAACAGTGTAAACCGTAAAGTAAACTGCGAAACCGCAAACATCAGCAAGACTGTGAATGCGGCAGTAAAGCAGATAGAGGATATCAGACTGATACAGAAAATGAGAGGACTCGATGATTTACCGGCGCAGCTTCGGGAGATGGCGTTGCTTCGGCTTGAATATCCGGATGCACCGCTAAAGGAGCTCGGAGGATATCTGGATCCGCCAATGGGTAAATCGGGAGTCAACCACAGGCTTAGAAAATTATCGGCGATTGCGGAGGAACTGAGATAGATGAAGAAAAAGCTTTTATTTGTATTTAATCCCAAATCAGGCAAGGGACTCATAAAGGAGCACCTGGTAAATATCGTGGACATCATGACAAAGGCAGGATACAAAATCACCATTTATCCTACACAGTGTCAGGGAGATGCCATAAAAAAGGTCAGGAAAAATGCTGAGAAGTATGACCTTGTAGTGTGCAGCGGCGGAGATGGCACACTCGACGAGGTAGTGACCGGCATGGAGCAAAGCGAGGTAAATGTACCAATAGGATACATCCCTGCGGGCAGCACCAATGACTTTGCAAACTCTCTCGGCATACCAAAAAATATGGAGGAGGCCGCAAGAGTTGCCGTAAACGGTACTCCATTCCCGTGTGATGTGGGAGGCTTCAACGGAGATACCTTCGTATATGTCGCAGCCTTTGGCCTTTTTACAGAGGTATCCTACCAGACCTCGCAGCAGATGAAAAATATACTGGGACATGCAGCATATATTTTAGAGGGTGCAAAGCACCTGATGGATATCACCTCGTACAGGATGAAGGTGAGCCATGACGGTGAGATAATAGAGGATGAGTTTATATATGGAATGGTGACCAACTCCCTTTCGGTAGGAGGCTTCAAGGGCATATCAGGTCCTGACGTACTGCTTGATGACGGCCTTTTTGAGGTGACACTCATCAAGAATCCAAAAAACCCAATCGAGCTCAACAAGATACTTGCGGGACTGGCAAACCGTGAAAATGACAATGAGCTCATCTACTCCTTCAAGACCAGAGAGCTGCATGTGGAGAGTGAGGAGGAGGTACCGTGGACACTCGACGGAGAGTTTGGCGGCAGCCACACGGATCTGACCATCACTAATCTGAACAAACAGATTACCATTATGTGCTGATAAATACAAAATCGGGCATAAAATAGTAATAGTACACAATTTTTTGTCTGATTGTGTTAAAAATTTAACTTTATTTTTATAAGGTTATGTAATATAATAACATTAGCTTTTAATTAACAGGAGGAAAAAATATGTTAGTATCTGCAACAGAAATGCTTAAGAAAGCAAAAGAAGGACATTACGCAGTAGGTCAGTTCAACATCAACAACCTTGAGTGGACAAAATCAGTACTTTTAACAGCAGAGGAGCTTAAGAGCCCTGTAATCCTTGGTGTATCTGAGGGTGCCGGAAAGTACATGACAGGCTTCGGTACAGTAGCAGCAATGGTTAAGGCTATGCATGACGAGCTCGGTATCACAGTACCTGTAGCACTTCACCTTGATCACGGCACATACGAAGGATGCTACAAGTGCATCAAGGCCGGCTTCACATCAATCATGTTCGACGGATCTCATTATCCAATCGATGAGAACGTTGCAAAGACAAAAGAGTTAGTAGCAGTTGCTCATGCAATGGGCATGTCTATCGAGGCTGAAGTTGGTTCAATCGGTGGCGAGGAAGACGGAGTTGTTGGAATGGGCGAGTGCGCTGATCCTGACGAGTGCAAGAGAGTTGCTGATCTTGGTGTAGATATGCTTGCAGCAGGAATCGGAAACATCCACGGAAAATATCCTGCAAACTGGCAGGGACTCAGCTTTGAGACTCTTGATGCTATCCAGCAGAAGACTGGTGTTATGCCATTAGTACTTCACGGTGGTACAGGAATCCCAGCTGACATGATCAAGAAAGCAATCGACCTTGGAGTATCTAAGATCAACGTTAACACAGAGTGCCAGCTTTCATTCGCAGATGCAACACGTAAATACATCGAGGCCGGAAAGGATCTTGAGGGCAAGGGATTTGACCCTCGTAAGCTTCTTGCTCCAGGTGCTGAGGCAATCAAGGCAACAGTTAAGGAGAAGATGGAGCTTTTCGGATCAGTTGGAAAGGCTGAATAATATTATTGCAATTTAGTATTTTTGCACATACTACTTTACAAAATATTTATATCTTGTAGTAAAATTTTATAAAACTTAATTTTTTTAATGCAAACACTTGATTTTTGATACTCAAAGGAGTATCTTAATTTCAGAAATAATGTTAAGCGAAATGAACGAGGGCGTTCCACCATAGATGGAGTGCCCTCTTTTTTAATAAACTAAGAAGTCCGGCATAAAACAAGAATATTCGAGTTTATATGTTGTGCAGCTGTTTAAACATTATTTGAAAATAACAATTCACTCAAGGGGATTGATGAACAGAAAGGATGTAAGATATGAGCGAACAGGAATATTTCAACGTAGCAGACATCTTTGGAGAGAACGTATTTAACGATGCAGTTATGCAGGAGCGTCTTCCAAAGAAGGTTTACAAGAAGCTCCATGAGGTTATGGACGAAGGAAAGGAGCTTGATCTCGAGACTGCTGATGTTATCGCACACGAGATGAAGGAATGGGCCATTGAGAAGGGTGCAACACACTATACACATTGGTTCCAGCCACTTACAGGCGTTACTGCTGAGAAGCATGATTCATTTATCACTTCTCCAATGCCAAACGGAAAAGTACTTATGAGCTTTTCAGGAAAAGAGTTAATAAAGGGTGAGCCGGATGCTTCATCTTTCCCATCAGGTGGTCTTCGTGCTACATTTGAGGCAAGAGGATATACAGCCTGGGATTGTACATCACCTGCATTTGTAAGACAGGATGCAGCAGGCGCAACACTTTGCATTCCAACAGCCTTCTGTTCATACACAGGCGAGGCTCTTGATCAGAAGACACCTCTTCTTAGATCAATGGAAGCAATCAACGATCAGGCACTGAGACTTCTTAGATTATTCGGAAATACAACATCAAAGAAGGTTACACCTTCTGTCGGACCTGAGCAGGAGTACTTCATCGTAGACCGTGAGAAGTATTTACAGAGAAAGGATCTCATCTTCACAGGACGTACACTTTTCGGAGCTATGCCTCCAAAGGGACAGGAGATGGATGATCATTATTTCGGAGCTATCCGTGAGAGAATCGCAGCTTACATGAGAGATGTAAACAAGGAGCTCTGGAAGCTTGGTGTTTCAGCCAAGACACAGCACAACGAGGTAGCACCTGCACAGCACGAGCTTGCACCTATCTATGCTGAGTGCAACGTAGCTGTTGACCACAACCAGCTCATCATGGAGACACTCAAGAAGGTGGCAGGCCGTCACGGACTCCAGTGCTTACTTCATGAGAAGCCATTCGCAGGAGTTAACGGTTCAGGAAAGCATGACAACTGGTCAATCACAACAGATGATGGTATTAACATGCTTGAGCCTGGCAAGACACCACATGACAATGTACAGTTCTTACTTGTACTCACATGTATGTTAAAGGCAATCGACGAGCATGCAGCACTTCTTCGTGCGGCAGCAGCAGATGTAGGAAACGATCACAGACTTGGAGCTAACGAGGCACCACCTGCAATCCTTTCTATCTACCTTGGAGACCAGCTTGGAGACGTATTGAACCAGCTTATCGCAACAGGTACAGCTACACACAGCTTAAAGGGTGAGAAGCTTGAGACAGGTGTTAAGACAATTCCTGATTTCATGAAGGATGCTACAGACCGTAACCGTACATCACCATTCGCATTCACAGGAAACAAGTTCGAGTTCCGTATGGTTGGTTCACAGGATTCTGTTGCACAGGCCAACATCGTGCTTAACACAATCGTTGCTGAGGCATTCTCAGACGCTTGTGATATACTTGAGAAGGCAGACAACTTTGACCTCGCTGTACATGATCTCATCAAGGATTACGCAGTAGAGCACCAGAGAATCGTATTCAACGGAAACGGATACTCAGATGAGTGGGTAGCTGAGGCAGAGAGACGTGGACTTCCAAACATCAAGTCTATGGTAGATGCAATTCCTGCATACGTTGCTCCTGAGTCAGTTGCAGCATTCGAGAAGTTCGGTGTATTTACAAAGACAGAGCTTGAGAGCCGTGCAGAGATCGAGTATGAGACATATGCAAAGACTATTAATATAGAAGCAAAGGCTATGATTGATATTGCCGGAAAGCAGATTATTCCTGCAGTTATCAAGTATGTTACATCACTTGCACAGTCAGTTAACTCAGTTAAGAGTGCAGTTGCTGATGCAGATGTATCTGTTCAGTCAGAGCTTCTTATAGAGAGCTCAGCTCTTCTCTCAGATGCACAGGTTGCACTTGCAAAGCTTAAGGATGAGACAGCGAAGGCCGGTGCTATGGAAGAGGGCAGAGAGCAGGCTGTTTACTACAGAGATGTTGTAAAGACTGCTATGGATGCTCTTCGTACTCCGGTTGATGAGCTTGAGATGATTGTCGACAAAGAGATGTGGCCAATGCCATCATATGGCGATTTAATCTTCGAGGTTTAATCCTTGTAGTTTCAGGACCAAAGCTTACGGAAAGCTGTTTAGAGCGGCATATATGATTTAATTTAACATAATAATAAAATGGAGACATTTTGCTGAACCACGAAGCTGTGGAAATTGGTGAAGTGTCTCTGTTTTTTTATAAATTTTACTTTCAATAAAATGAAAAAAATGAAAGAGAGGACATTACTATGACAGAAGAGATTAGTGGAGTAATTTTCGGAGTCTGGTTCCTTATTGGAGCAGCATTGGTATTCTGGATGCAGGCAGGTTTTGCTATGGTAGAAGCAGGTTTTACCAGAGCAAAGAATACCGGTAACATCCTTATGAAAAACCTCATGGATTTCTGTATTGGTACAGTTGTATTCATACTGATTGGTTTTTCACTTTTATTAGGTGAAGATGTTCTTGGTTTCATCGGTAAGCCGGGATTTGACATCTTTACATCTTACAAAGATTTTGACTGGTCAAACTTTGTATTCAACCTGGTTTTCTGTGCGACAACAGCAACTATCGTATCAGGAGCTATGGCTGAGAGAACAAAATTTATTTCCTACTGTGTTTATTCAGGAGTTATTTCAGCACTTATTTACCCAATCGAGGCTCACTGGATCTGGGGCGGTGGCTGGCTTTCACAGATTGGCTTCCATGATTTCGCAGGTTCATGTGCCATCCACATGGTTGGTGGTATCAGTGCTCTTGTAGGAGCTGCAATTCTTGGACCTCGTATCGGAAAGTTTACAAAGGATAAAAACGGAAAGATTACAAAGGTAAACGCTATTCCGGGACATAACATCACAATCGGTGCACTCGGTGTATTCATTCTCTGGCTTGGCTGGTATGGATTCAACGGTGCAGCAGCAAAATCAGTAGAGCAGCTTGGTTCTATCTTTGTAACAACAACAATCGCACCTGCACTTGCAACAGTAGTTTGTATGATTTTCACATGGCTCAAATATGGCAAGCCTGATGTGTCAATGTGTCTGAATGCTTCACTTGCAGGACTTGTAGCTATCACAGCAGGCTGTGATGTAACAGATGCACTTGGTGCTATCATTATCGGTTCCGTAGCAGGACTTCTCGTCTGCTTCGGTGTATGGTTCCTTGACAATGTACTTCGTGTTGATGACCCTGTAGGTGCTGTCGCAGTACATATGATGAATGGTATCTGGGGAACAATCGCTGTTGGTCTTTTTGCCACAAACAGTGCTCCGGGATATTCAATTGCTGATTCAAAGGGTAACGAGCTCGTAGGACTTTTCTACGGCGGTGGATTTAAGCTTTTAGGACTCCAGCTCACAGGATTTGTTTCTGTTGCAGCATGGACAGTAGTTACTATTACAATCGTATTCCTTGTTATCAAGGCTACACTGGGACTTAGAGTTTCAGAGGAAGAGGAAATCATCGGACTTGACCCAACAGAGCATGGTCTTCCATCAGCATATGCAGGATTTGCTATCATGGATGTATCAGGTGATGTTATGGATGTCAATGAAAATACAGACCTTGGTTCTTCTGAGTATGCAACAGCTTCTCAGGCAAAGAAGGATGCAGCAGTGCCTGTTGTAAATGCAACAACACCGGCTTCAGCAAGCGGTATCCACAAGGTTGTTATTATTTCAAAGCTTACAAAGTACGACAAGCTTCGTAAGGCTATGAATGACTTAGGTGTAACAGGAATGACAGTGACACAGGTTATGGGCTGTGGTATCCAGAAGGGTGCCGGCGAGAAATACCGTGGAGCTGAGCTTGATGCGACATTACTTCCAAAGGTTAAGGTTGAGGTAATCGTTGGCAAGATTCCGGTAGAAAAGGTTATTGAGACTGCTAAGAAGACTCTCTACACCGGACATATCGGAGATGGTAAGATCTTCGTTTACGACGTGGCACAGGTTGTCAAGGTTCGTACAGGCGAGGAAGGAATTGAGGCATTACAGGATGTAGAGTAATGCAAATTATTATCTAATCCCCTTAGCATATATACATCAACAAAAACCCCCGAGGATATGATCCTTGGGGGTTTTGCTTTAGATAATTAAGTTGTAAATCGTAATGGTTAACGATGAGTGTTACCGGATGAACCGGAGCTGCCGGTATCAGTACTACCTGAACCAGAGCCACCAGTACCGGAAGCACCGGCTCCAGAACCGCCTGAACCGGAACCGCCAGTGCCAGTACCGGAGCCACCAGTACCAGCACCTGAGCCGGCAGCGGTACCAGTTCCAGCCCCACCTGTCTGTGCTCCAGCCGCAGTGCCGTCAGTACTGTCCGGTGTAGTACCGGAATTGGTAGGATCCGTGGTGGTTGGTGAGCTGTTAATCAGCGATGTTGCATCATGTAATGTACATACGGTATTCATGAACGTATCATCTGCCATGAATTCATACTCAGGGCTGCCTGATACAGCGACTGTTATAAATACCTTTGATGTTTTATTCGGACAATACGGACCGGCAATGGCTCCCGAATCGGCACAAATCTCAAGTGCAACATGATGGTCGCAGCTGTCTGTCGGCACAGTGTCCGTATCAAAATATTCGGTTGTCAGCATTGATCCTCGAGGATCATTGTCACATGTTCCCTCTAAAGGAACAAGTCCTGATTTGCTGCATACCGTGGTATTTGTTATACCATCCGGCTGTACAAAGTCTTTGGTTTCAAGTCCTTCATGGATTCTGCTCATGGCATTCCTCCATATATTCTTAGGATAGGATGTGAGCTTGCCGGATTGTTTTGAGTTGTCATCATAGCCGCCCCATACGACACATGTGTAGTATGGTGTGTAGCCTGCCCACAGGCAGTCGCGGTTACTGGTTGTGGTACCGGATTTACCCGCCTGGGCTATCTGGCTGTCAAAGCGCGCCAGCTTTCCGGTTCCCTGTGTCAGAACATCCTTCATGGCATCTGTAAGAAGCCATGCCGTAGTATCCTTGATTACAGTACGTGTGTCCTGTGTAGTGGTCTTGTCAAGTAATACATTGCCATCGTGGTCAAGAACCTGAGTGTAGAACTTTGGCTCTAAGTATACTCCGCCGTTGGCTATAGTAGCATATGCACCTGTGAGCTCAAGGTTTGTGACACCCTTTGTCAGTCCGCCGAGCGCCAGTGACAGGTTTTTGTCGGAATCGGTGAGAGTTGAAATACCGAAATCCTCCGCATATTTGTAACCGAGCTCAACCCCGATATCCTGTAAGGTTTTGACTGTTACAATATTGATGGACTTTGTTATTGCCCATCGGATGGAGGTAAAGCCTCCGAAAGATTTGTCATAGTTGTTAAAGGTTTTTGAACCTACTGTAAACGGTGCATCATCCTGCACGGATGCAAGTGTTTTGCCGCCTGCATCGAGAGCAGCAGCATAGCAGCCGATTATCTTGAAGGTAGAGCCGGGCTGTCTGCATGTATCTGTAGCTCTGTTCCATGTTCTGTTGCCGGATTTGTCACCGCGACCGCCGACCAGTGCCTTTACTTCACCGGTGCTCTGGTCGATGACTGTCATGGCAACCTGTGGTTCCAGCGTGATATTGACAGCTTCAGAACCCTCCACAATTGAATCGCCCTCCTCAAGTACATCCTGCTCGTACTGTGCAATAGCTGCATTGCATTCATCAGGGCTTGAGTAGTTGATGCTGAAATCATCATTGTTGGTTTTCTTCTTATAAAAAGAGAGCATGGTCTGGTTCGTGTAGGTCTTGTACGAACCGTCTGCCTTTTTTACTTCGAAGGAAAGCTGGAACGAATACTTTGCGTCGGACGGATAGTTGGATGGATTGTTTGCCTCCTCGTCGCATATAGTCTGCATAGTAAGGTCCTGGGTCGATTTGATAGTCAGTCCGCCCTTGTAAATCAGCTTGTAGGCTTCTGTCTCAGAGTAACCGGCGGCTGTGAGATCGTCGAACACGTTGTCGATGAGCGCATCAATAAAGTATGTGTTCACAGAGCCTGAGCCTGTGGTGTTGTACTCAGCAATTCTTGAGTAGACATCATCGGCCATGGCCTCATCATATTGCGCCTTGGAGATATAGCCCTGATCCTTCATGTTATTTAACACCTTTTCACGTCTCTTGGCATTTTTGTCAGGGTGTGTGATAGGGTTGTAGCCGGATGGATTCTGAGTGATACCTGCGATGACAGATGCTTCGGAAAGCGTGAGCTCTGAGACATCCTTGTTAAAGTACTTCTTGGATGCGGCCTGCACACCGAGGGTATTTGCTCCCAGATTGACCGAATTCATGTAGTTTTCAAGAATCCAGTCCTTGTCGTTTACCTGCTTTTCGAGCTCAAGGGCAAGGTACTGCTCCTGAATCTTTCTCTGAAGCTTTTCTACAAAGGAAGTTTCGCTTGTCCAGCTGGTCAGTACGTTGTTCTTGATGAGCTGCTGTGTTATTGTGCTGGCTCCCTCACTGAATCTGCCCTTTGACAGACCGGAGATAAAGGCTCTTCCGATACCATGCAGGTCGATGCCGTTGTGGTCGTAAAAGCGTTCATCCTCGATTGCAACAAAAGCATGCTGCAAATCCAGCGGAATCTCATCGATGGTGACATACTGCCTGTTTGCCCCCTGACCTACGAGTGTGGCGGTTTCTTCTCCGTTTGCCGCCAGAACGGTAGTTGAGTAGCCGGTAGGAGTGACATCGATCTTTGATATGTCAGGTGCGGAATCAATGATTCCCTTCATGACACCGATTCCTGAACTGATGCCGGCTGCGCCTGCTACAATTACTACAACCAGAAGAATCTTTAGAACAATGAGCTTGAACTTGTTTTTGACCTTAGAGCTCTTATTGTCATATTTCCGGAGCAGCTGCATTGTAGCTTTTTTGCCGTAATTCATATATAGGCCTCCTTGTCATTATAAAGATTTGTAATCTTGTTTGTATATACTGTGATTAGAAAATAAACAGTATACATTATTATATCAAATATAGCATTTAAATGCAATTTACAGATTGGTTTTCATATTATATAATACAGGTAACAATTATAAAGTGTCTTTAAGATGCATGAGTGTAATCAGGCAATATCAGGATGGAAAGAATATCATATGTCAGAGAATACTATAAGCCTGTACGTGTACAAGGGCGGACAGGGTGAGATAACAGAGAAGAAATCGAGGTTTATAGCAACCGTAAGGCCGGTAGAGTCTGAGGATGAGGCTGTAAGCTTCATCAATGAGACGAAAAAGAAATACTGGGATGCAAGGCACAACTGTAGTGCCTTTGTTATAGGAAAGAGACAGGAGCTGACCAGATGCTCGGATGACGGGGAGCCTGCAGGCACCGCAGGCCGTCCTATGCTTGATGTACTCCTTAAGGAAAATATCCACAATGCCGCTGTTGTTGTAACGAGATACTTCGGTGGGGTGCTGCTTGGCACAGGCGGACTGGTGCGTGCGTATCAGCAAGCCACAAAGGCGGGGCTTTCGGCAAGTGAGATAATAGAGAAGAAGGAGGGTGCAGTACTGTTTATCAGGACGGACTATACCGGAATCGGAAGACTTCAGTATCTGTTGGCACAGGAGAAGATTACGGTGATGGACACAGCGTATGAGGCGGATGTGCTCGTGAAAGCCGTTATCCCGGAAAATGATAAAAAACGCATAGAGAAAACAATCATAGAGCAGACAAACGGCACGGCAAAGCTTGAGTGGGGCGATGAGGTGACATTTGCTGAATATGATGGCGAGGTATTGCTGTTTAAAAATTAGCCGGTGCTCATATTTTAGCAGGACAAGCAGAATTTATATTCAATTACATTTAATTAAAATAAAAAAATGCTTGACACTATATAACCACATGTGTATAATATCATTTATTGAGACAACACATTGGCCCATCGCCAAATGGTAAGGCAACGGACTCTGACTCCGTCATTTCAAGGTTCGAATCCTTGTGGGCCAGCTAAAGAGAACTTCGATAGAAGTTCTCTTTTTTTCTTGTGTAATAATGCGATTTGTTATAAAATAAAAACGTATATGACTTAAACAGTTATAGAAGGATGGTGTAATATGAACAAGAATTTTTTGAGAATTATTAATTTTATAGAAGAACTCGGCTCTGAAAAAAAGACACCAATTACTATACAGCAATACCAGGATATCATTAATAAAAGCTCAAATCTTTGGATGTCCAATGGTGTGGATGAAGCGTTTAGATTTATCAGAAGTTACTTCAATTTTATAGACTAGAGGAATTAGATATGGCTTTTTCATTTGACAGCAGAATACGTTACAGCGAGGTGGATTCGTCATGCAGACTGAGCCTTACGGGGCTTACCAATTATTTTCAGGACTGTAGTGTGTTTCACTCACAGTCACATGATGTGGGAATCAGATTTCTTGCTGACAATCATATAGCATGGGTGCTTTCATCATGGCAGATATGCATAAACAGGCTTCCACTGCTTAATGAACAGGTAAAGATATCCACATGGGCATATGGTATGAAGGCGTTTTACGGTTACAGAAATTTCACACTTGAAGATGCAGGCGGCAGCACACTGGCATATGCCAATTCTGTCTGGGTACTTGTTGATACACGAACCGGCAGACCGGTGAAGGTGCCTCAGGAGTTTGCGGATACATACGGTCTTGAGCCACAGCTTGAGATGGAGTGTGCAAAGCGCAAGCTTCATATTCCTGATGATATGGAGAAAAAGGGTGAGATTGAGGTCCCTCAGTTTTTTATAGACAGCAACCATCATATGAACAATGAGAAGTATGTTATGCTGGCGCAGCAGCTTCTGCCGAATGATTTTGAAATATCTGAGCTTCGTGTGGAGTACAGAAAAGAAGCAAAGCTTGGTGATACAGTTATATCATACGTGAAGTACACATCAAAGAGTGTGACAGTGGTGCTTGCGGATACGGATAAAAAACCGTATTCGGTGGTGGAGTTTTTGAGTAAGCCGGTACCGGGAAAATAATTATAATTCCATTATTTAACAACGATACAGTTTTGATACAGAAAGGACGGAAAAACATGAGATTAGGAGAATATCAGGAACTTGTATGTGTAAAGAAGGTTGATTTTGGCATATATCTGTCAACATCTTCGGCTTCGGAGGAGAGGGTACTGCTTCCGGCAAAGCAGATTCCGGATGGAGTAAAGCAGGGGGATAAGCTTAAGGTCTTTGTATACAAGGACTCTAACGACAGACTTATTGCTACGACAAACGAGCCAAAGCTGACACTTGGAGGTTTATCAGTGCTTACTGTCAAGGAGGTGACTAAAATAGGGGCGTTCCTTGACTGGGGACTTGAAAAGGACCTGTTTCTTCCTTACAAGGAGATGGTCAGAAAGGTCAGCGCCGGAGATGAGATACTTGTTACATTATACATAGATAAAAGCCAGAGGCTTTGCGCTACCACAAAGGGTATTTACCATATGCTGAGCACCGATTCGCCATACAAAAAGGATGATATGGTTTCAGGCCGTGTGTATGATTTTAGCGACAATTTCGGTACATTTATCGCTGTGGATGACAAATATTCAGCAAAGATACCGGTTTTTGAGAATGCCGCTTATCTGAAGCTTGGAGATGTGATAGAGGCAAAGGTCACTGATGTCAAGGCGGATGGCAAGCTGGACCTGACAATGAGGGAAAAGGCATATATTCAGATGGATTCCGACTCTGAAAAGCTCCTTGAGCTGCTTGATTCATACGCAGGTGTGCTTCCGTTTTCGGAAAAGGCTAGCCCGGAGGTAATCAAGAGAGAAACAGGACTTAGCAAAAATGCATTCAAGCGTGCAGTTGGTCATTTATATAAGGAAAGAAAGATTGATCTCACAGATGGCAAAATCCGTCTTAAGAAATAACAATCTTTTTAATAAATTTTAACAGGAAAGAAGGGCAATAACATGAAAAACGTTATCAGTACAGACAAGGCACCGGCAGCAATCGGACCATATTCACAGGCTATCGAGGTAAATGGTATGGTATATACTTCCGGAGTGATACCGGTAGTTCCGGAGACCGGTGAGATTCCTGAGGGCTCACAGGCACAGGCAAAGCAGGCATTTACAAATCTGTCACATCTGCTTGAGGCAGCAGGAACAAGCATGGATAATGTGGTAAAGACTACAGTTTTCATCAAGGAGATGAATGACTTCGGTGCAATAAATGAGGTATATGCCACATTTTTTAACGGAGCATACCCTGCAAGAAGCTGTGTTGAGGTTGCAAGGCTTCCAAAGGATGTAATGCTTGAGGTTGAGGCTATTGCTGTAAAATAAAATTATTACATAAGTATTTCATGCGACATAAGTCCTATTCGTTGGAAAAAGTCAAGATTTTCTTAAGAATTCTCTAAGAAAACGTTGACATATATATGTTGCTTTGTTATAATGACAAAGTAATATTTGTAACAAATTCGTAATAACTGTTACAAATTCATACAACGGAGGGTAAAATGAAAGTAAATTATGTGAAACTCACAGCCGGGGTACTTACAGGTTTTATGGCTCTGTCCTCAGTGCCATATGCAGTATATGCGGCTGGACCTACTGCAGGAGTAGCTAGTTATACATCAGATATTGTTAGTACATCAAACACTCTTACAGCCGGTGTTACATCTATGTTGACAGATGTAATGTTAAAAGGTGATGAGACATCAGAGACTGCAACAGATGTTGCGACAACAGATGCTGAGCCGGTTAAATCAGCATATGCTGATACAGCAGTTGCACAGGTTAGCGACAGCGTTAATATACGTGCGAGTGCAGATGAAAACAGCGAGTCTCTTGGAAAGCTCTATAACAATGGAATTGGAACAGTACTTGAGACAACCGATAACGGATGGTACAAAATCCAGTCCGGTTCAGTAACAGGATATGTAAAAGGTGATTATGTTGTAGTTGGTGACGATGCACTCGTACAGAGCGCAGGCCGTCGCGTGGCAACAGTCAATACTGAGACACTTAAGGTCAGAACAACAGCATCTACTGATGCAGAAGTACTTGGTCTCGTGTCCGGAGAGGATGATCTCACAGTTGTGGATGAGTCAACAGACGGATGGGTAGGTGTATCTACAGCAGACGGTACCGGATATGTATCTACAGATTATGTGACACTCGATACAGAGTTCACTTATGCTGAGTCTAAGGAAGAGGAAGCAGCAAGACTTGCCAAGGAAGAGGCAGAGCGTAAGGCGGCTGAGGAAGCAGCCAGAAAGGCTGAAGAGAAAGCTAGAAAGGCTGAGGAAGCAAAAGCAGCCAAGGCAGCAGCAAAGAAGTCATCTAAGTCTTCAAGCAAATCATCAAGCAGTTCTTCATCAGAGAAGAGGTATAGCGCACCAAGTGGTTCAAACGGACAGGCTGTTGTTAATTATGCATCACAGTTCGTTGGCAATCCTTATGTTTACGGTGGCTCAAGTCTTACAAACGGAACAGATTGTTCAGGATTTGTAATGTCAGTTTATGCACAGTTTGGCATCAGCTTACCACACAGCTCATCAGCAATGAGAAGCGTTGGATACGGTGTGAGCACAAGCGATATGCAGCCTGGAGATATCATCTGCTATAGCGGACATGTTGCTATCTACTGTGGTGGAAACACTATTGTACATGCAAGCAACCCATCAGACGGTATCAAATATACATCACCGGCTAACTACAAATCAATCATTGCAGTTAGAAGAATTTTCTAATAAATTCATGCCGGATAGGTAAATATGAATCTATAAAGACCTTCATCTCATCGAGATGGAGGCCTTTTTTACATAGAGAAATTTTATTTTTGCTTATGATATTTGAAATAAGTGGCTTGTATGATATACATATATGTTTAAAAACGGGATTAATTTAAACAGAATGGAAAACTGGGCTGTCAAGCGTAATTTTTATCACATATATCAAAATAGCAACATGCACAAAAAAGTTGATATGCCAAACCCGGTAAATTCGGATTGGGGATAAATGTGGATAACTATCAACAAAAGTAAACCTCAAAGTGCCCTAAAAATGAGTTATGCACGGAGTTATGCACATTATCCACATTTTTGAATGTGAGCAAAAGAACAACTGTTTTGTAAAGTTCTGATAAAGTTGCACTAAATTAGTAATATTTCGGAAATAATATTGACATTTTAATTGTAAATAATATGATTAAAATGCTTTATAATTGTCGGACAACTTAAAAAGTGTTGATTATGTAAGTTAATTTTGTTATACTTCAAATTATGATTAAAAAGATAGATATTGCAGGGCTACAACTTGATAACTATACAGTACGCGAGATGCTCATGAGAGTCGACAGGCGTATTTCAGAGAAGATACTCACTACAATAGAGGAAGTGAATATGGATACGCTGGCATTGGCGGAGTCTGATGAAGAGGTGAAGCAGGCGCTGGAGGCATGCGATTATACTGTCATTGCGGATGAAGGCATACTAAGGGCGGCATCGGCAGATACCTTGCAGCGTCGGCATGAGATAGAAGATCATGACTTCTTTTATGAGCTTTTTAAGCGGCTTGAGAGAAATGATAAAAAAATCTTTGTGATTGCAGAGTCACAGAAAGCTGTTGATGAGGCTGAGGAATTTCTGCTTGGATTATTTGACAGAGCGCGAATATCTGGCAAGGGTGTTCTTGATGACTCACCGGGATGCAGCGAAAATCTTGTCAATGAAATTAACATCGTTTCACCTGATGCGATTGCATCATTTCTTCCGTCTCCGTCACAGGAGAAGTTCCTTTTACACAACAGGGAAAAGCTGTTGATGAACCTCTGGTACGGAATCGGAAATAATAAGTTCATGGGGAAAAAGCATGGATTTATTGGAAAAATAAGAAAAATGCTTGATGTGAAGCGCCTTACGCATCTTATCAACACCTATGAACATAGACAAAACAGTTCAATATAGTTAATTCTTATAACAATAAAAGAAAAAATAAGAGGAAATGTGTAAAAATTGTACATTTACCTCTTTATTTTTTTGTGCGAATGTATTAAAATAATAGCAAGTATTTATGCAATTAGTTATAAAGTGACTGTGAGGGCAATGCACAGTTACAAAAAGGGGAGAAGGAGAACGATTTATGATTTCCAATCAGATACTTCAAAATACAATTGATGGCCTTAAAGGAATTACGAGAACCGATCTTTGTGTGATAGATGTTGAGGGCAAGATTCTTGCAGCTACGTTTCCGAATGCAGAGGCGTTTATAGAGCCGGCACAGGCCTTTGTTGCATCACCGGCAGACAGTCAGGTGATTAATGGATGCCAGTTTTTCAAAGTCTTTGATGATCACCAGCTGGAATATGTGCTTTTAGCTTATGGTGACAGCGAGGATGTCTACATGATAGGCAAGATTGCAAGCTTCCAGATTCAGAATCTTCTGGTTGCGTACAAGGAGCGATTTGACAAGGATAATTTTATAAAGAATCTGCTTTTGGATAATCTCCTTCTGGTTGATATATACAATCGCGCGAAGAAGCTTCATATTGATATTGAAGTGCGGCGTGTAGTATTTATTGTTGAGACAAACAGGGAGAAGGACGGCAACGAGCTTGAGAAGATCAGAAGTCTTTTCGGCGGCAAATCAAAGGATTTTGTTACAGCTGTTGACGAGAAGAATATAATAGTAGTGAAGGAACTGGCAGAAAACGAGACCTATGATGATCTCAGAAAGACAGCCGAGGTGATTTTGAATCTGTTCAGATCCGAAGCGGATGGGGTACATATTGCATATGGTACTGTTATCAATGAGTTGAAAGAGGTGTCGCGCTCATATAAGGAGGCCAGGATGGCTCTCGATGTCGGAAAAATCTTTTTCGAGGAGAGGAATATTATAGCATATTCCCAGCTTGGAATAGGTCGTCTGATATATCAGCTCCCGATTCCTCTATGCAAGATGTTTATCAAAGAGATATTCGATGGCAAATCCCCTGACGATTTTGATGAAGAAATATTATCTACTATAAATAAGTTCTTTGAGAATAGCCTGAATGTATCTGAGACTTCAAGACAGCTCTACATTCACAGAAATACTCTTGTATATAGATTGGACAAGCTTCAGAAAAGTACAGGACTCGACCTTAGAGTGTTCGAGGATGCCATCACATTTAAGATTGCCCTTATGGTAGTCAAATATATGAAATATATGGAATCAATGGACTATTAAGGAGAAAGTAATGATTAAACTTGAACATGTCAGTAAGGCATATTCTGCAGGTATACCTGCTCTCAATGATGTCAATCTCGAGATTGATGATGGAGAGTTTGTTTTCGTATGCGGAGATAGCGGATCCGGCAAATCCACTTTGATTAAGCTTCTTTTAAAGGAGCTTGATCCTACAGACGGAACGATTACTGTTGACGGAAGGAATCTGACGCGCATTCGCCACAAGCAGGTTCCTAAATACAGAAGAAATGTTGGAGTCGTTTTCCAAGACTTCAGATTATTAAAGGATAGAAATGTTTATGAAAATGTAGCTTTTGCACTCAAGGTTATCGGTGCATCCACAGCTGTTATTAAGAAAAAGGTGCCACAGATGCTTTCTATGGTAGGGCTTGCTGCAAAGTACAAGTCAAAGCCGAGAGAGCTTTCGGGAGGAGAGCAGCAGAGAGTAGCTATTGCAAGAGCTCTTGTCAATGAGCCGAGCATGCTGCTTGCTGACGAGCCGACGGGTAATCTGGACAATAACAATGCGTGGGAGATTATGAAACTGCTTGAGGAAATCAACGAGAAAGGCACAACTGTTATCGTTGTAACTCATAATCTTGAGATTGTTAAGGTTATGAAAAAACGTGTTATCACTATAAAGAAAGGTCTTGTTGTATCTGACAGCAAGGATGGTGATAGTGATGAGGATTAATACGTTTTTTTATTCAATCAAGCAGGGATTTAAGAATATTTTCAGAAACAAGATGTTTTCACTGGCATCCATAGCGACAATGGCAGCCTGTATTTTTATGTTTGGTCTGTTTTATATAGTTGTGACGAACTTCTCAAGCATGGTTAAGACAGCTGAGGAGGGTGTTGCTGTCACAGTGTTCTTTAATGAGGGCACTACAGAGGATGTAATAAAAGCGGACAAGGCTCAGATAGAAAAGAGGGCTGAGGTTGGCAAGGTGGATTATCAGTCAGCGGCCGATGCATGGAGTGATTACCAGAAGGAGTATTTTGAGGGCTACGATGATGCTGCAGCTTCATTTGGTGATGATAACCCTCTCAGTAATTCAGCAAATCTGCAGGTTTATTTGAATGATGTCTCTATGCAGCAGACTCTTGTCAACTATATCAAGGGGCTGGAGGGCGTCAGAAAGGTAAACCAGTCGCAGGATGTGGCCAATACACTGACCGATTTAAATAAGCTTATCAGCTATGTATCGGGAGGTATCATTCTGATTCTTCTGTGTGTTGCGATTTTCCTTATAAGCAACACAGTTACTACAGGTATTGCGGTCAGACGAGAGGAAATAGCTATCATGAAGCTTATCGGAGCGACGGATTTTCTGGTCAGGTCTCCGTTTGTGGTAGAAGGTATTCTCATTGGACTGATAGGATCAGCGATTCCTCTGGGATTGCTTAGTGTCATATATGGAAAGATTTGTGCATATATTGCTAATAAGTTTAGTTTTATAGGAAATATGATGACATTTATCCCGACAAAGGAGATTTTCTCTACACTTGTACCGGTAGCGCTTATACTGGGCGTTGGAATTGGCTTTTTGGGAAGCCGATTCACAATTCGGAAACATTTAAGAGTATAATAATAATTATGACGGCCTGGCTCCGATCGGAGACAGGCTGTTTTAAGTTCATATCATAATATAGAGAGGACAGGACTGAAATGGATAATTCAAACAACAACGGCTTAGAATACGATGATAATTCAGATATGAGCGATAAAAAGCCTCATAGAAAGGGATTTAGAAATGGGTTCGGTGTCGGGATTGCTACAGGTATAGTGACCACCATTGTGCTTGGATTGATTGTGCTCTTTGCATACACAATGATTACAGGCAGGAGCGTGCATACCGTTGCAAAAAGCGCAGATGTGCTTGACGACAAGACCGTGCAGAAAATCGATGAGCTTGCGAACTACATAGACGAGTACTACTATGAGGATTACGATAAGGATGATTTGGAAAACGGTCTGCTGCATGGTGTGATGGAGGGGCTAAATGATCCTTATTCGGTTTATTATACCGCAGATGAGTATAAGGAACTGCAAATCAGCACGACAGGCACTTATTATGGTATCGGGGCTGCGTTAAAGCAGGATCCGGACACAAAGCAGGTGACAGTTTCGAAGGTATACAGTGGTACACCTTCTGAGGAAGCGGGACTTAAAAAGGATGACGAAATAGTCTCTGTTGATGGTGTCGAGGCAACATCCGAGGATCTCACAAAGCTTGTTGCCAAAATCAGAGGTAAGGAGGGCACTAAGGTTACGCTTGAAATCAGGCGTGGCGAGGAGGCTGATCCATTTACCGTTGAGGTGGAGCGTAAAAATGTTGAGCTGCCATCAGTGGACAGCAAGCTGCTTGACAATGGAGTGGGATATATCCAGGTCAGCGAGTTTCAGACAAACACGGCAAGTCAGTTTGAGGATGCACTTGACGGACTTACAAATCAGGGTATGAAGGGCCTTATAGTGGATTTGCGTGCTAATCCGGGAGGACTACTTACCGCAGTGACAGAAATGGTTGACAGACTGCTTCCGGCTGAATCGGTTGGCAAGCTTCCGGCAGGAACCGTCGTGTATACAAAGGATAAAAACGGAAATGTTCAGACCTTTGGTGATGACGATGGCAAACAGATTGACTGTCCTATCGTAGTGCTTGTCGATGAAAACAGCGCAAGTGCATCTGAAATTTTTGCAGGAGCCATGAAGGATTACAATGAGGATGGTTATATTGATGCTACACTTGTAGGCAAAAAGACCTTTGGAAAAGGAATTGTACAGACTATTTACAATCTTTCCGATGGCGACGCTGTAAAGATTACCACATCGAAGTACTACACACCAAACGGTCACAATATCCATAAAAAGGGTATCGAGCCTGATGTAGAGGTTGATTATGAATATACAGGAGATACAAATGCAGACTATGATATGCAGTATGATGTGCAGCTTCAGAAAGCGATTGAGGTGATGAATGAAAAGCTTAAATAAGATTGCATGCTTTCTCATGCTGTGTTGGATGGTAGTCATCTTTATGTTTTCGGCGGAGCCTGACACCGAGTCGTCTGAGCTCAGCGGCAGCGTCAGCTATCGCATAGTTTCTGTGGTCAATACTATTACCGCAAGCCACTGGGATGAGAAGGAGCTGCTCGATAAGGCAGAGCTTATAGACTATCCGGTGAGAAAATGTGCCCACATGAGTGAGTATGCCATTCTCACATTGCTTGGCTTTTTGACATTTTCGTTCTTGCATGGAAGAAGAAGATTTTTGATTCCGATAGGCGTGACCTTCCTATATGCCTGCACAGATGAATTTCACCAGCTGTTCGTGCCCGGCCGGGCCGGCAGATTCACGGACGTAGCGATTGATACCGCAGGCGGTATCATTATGCTTCTATTTATTGCGCTTGTTACACATGTGGCGCGTAAGAAGCATACAGCAGGCACTGTGAAACCGAAAATATGAAAACATGAAGACACGAAGATAAGTGGGCTGTAATTGTTGCCAGTCACAACACTGTTAGGTGAGACCCGCAACAGACATGATAATAAGCTTGATGATAAGCATGATTATAAGTGCCAAATTTAGTTGCAGTTTTCTAATATAATCGGTATAATAAAGGTATTGACGCTGGCCGAAAAAACATGGCAGATAACATATTCTTTTAAATATGTGCCACAACCAGCTTCCCGCCCCGTAAACCCAGGTTTACGGCCGGCACACAGCATGTTCCGAAGAAAAATATGAACTGCCACGGGGTTCCATTAAAAATATAAATGAAACAAAGTGAAAATAAAAAATCACTATCCGAAAAAATCCCGTGGCTGACTTCATATTTTTCAGAGGAATATACTATGTGACAGCCGCACCCCACAACCTTAATGCGGGAAGCGTAGTTAGAGCTACAAAGCGTCTAAAATGTATAGAAAGAGGTGATTCTGTGGTAGAGTTGGATAATTTCAAGTCCACGCTCCAAGGCTACAAAGCCCCACTACAGGAAGTGAGGGATTCACTTTGACCTGGCTAATAAAGAAGAAAAAATCCAGGAATTAGAGCGAGAAATGGAAGCTCCTGACTTCTGGGATGACCCGGAGAAGTCACAGAGCAAGATGAAAGAGCTTAAGAGTATGAAAGATGATGTAGCTACATACGCAAAGCTCAAGGAACAGTACGAAGATATAGAGACGATGATTGAGATGGGCTATGAGGAGAACGATGAGTCACTCATACCCGAGATACAGCAGATGCTTGATGATTTTGAAAGCACATATGACGGTATCAGAATGAAGACTCTTTTGTCGGGAGAATATGATAAATGCAATGCGATTCTGAGGCTCAATGCAGGTGCAGGTGGTACCGAGTCGTGTGACTGGGCGTCCATGCTGTTTCGTATGTACTCGAAGTGGGCTGATAAAAAGGGCTTTACCCTTGAGGTACTCGATTCGCTTGATGGCGATGAAGCCGGTATCAAGTCCATTACCTTCCAGGTAAATGGAGAGAATGCATATGGGTATCTAAAGTCTGAAAAGGGTGTGCACAGGCTTGTTCGTATTTCGCCGTTTAATGCGGCGGGAAAAAGGCAGACCTCATTCGTATCATGTGATGTCATGCCTGATATTGAGGAGGATCTCGATATTGAGGTGAAGGACGAGGATATCAGAATTGATACCTACCGCTCAAGTGGAGCGGGAGGACAGCATATCAATAAAACTTCGTCTGCTATTCGTATCACACATTTTCCATCAGGGATCGTGGTACAGTGTCAGAATGAGCGTTCACAGCATATGAACAAGGACAAAGCCATGCAGATGTTAAAGGCAAAGCTGTATCTTTTAAAGCAGGAAGAGAATGCTGCAAAGGAGGCGGGCATCAGAGGCGAGGTCAAGGAAATTGGCTGGGGAAGCCAGATACGTTCGTATGTGCTTCAGCCTTACACCATGGTCAAGGATCACAGGACAGATGTGGAGACCGGTAATGCGGATGCAGTGCTCGATGGCAATATAGATATATTTATCAATGGTTATCTGAAGTGGCTTGCAACACGTTCGGATTAAGGAGGCAAATGTGGGTTTAGTTATAGCTGTGGCGATATTAGCAGTTCTGACAGCTGCCGGAGTGACCGTTTACATTAAAGTCAGACGGTTGTCTGAAAGTCTTCTTGGTACACCTGATGTCACAGAGGGCATCAATCGTATCAGGGAGAATGTCTCTACGACTCCCAAGTCGGTTTCAGGCATGACGCGCCTTATGGAGCCACAGATAAAAAGGGATTTTCCAGAGTTTGTCTGGGAACAGTTTAAGAGAATGTCAGAAAGAGTGCTTGTGTCAGCACTTTGTGCAATCACGACTGAGGATATTTACAAGCTGGACCGTGAGGCTTCTGATGAGGTAAGACAGCAGGTGCTGGTGCGTATAGACAGCAATGAAGCGGCTGGTTTTACAGAGCATTTTGACGAGATCAGGGTGCATCAGACTGAAATCTCAAACTATGTGAAAAGAGATGGAAGGTGCGTCATCAGTATACAGAGTGCGGTTGAGTATTTTTACTACAAGACTGCCTCAGGAAAGCTTATCAGTGGTGATAAAGAGTATAAAAAGCAGACCAGATACAATATGGAGCTTGTATACATACAGGATATAGATATGCTGGATAATGCAGGGATAGGCAGTGCAGTTGGCACTACATGTCCGAATTGCGGCGCTCCGGTCAGAAGTCTTGGAGCAAAGAAATGTGAATATTGTGGCTCATATGTTGAGCCTGTCAATATAAAAGTATGGAAGCTGCAGAGCTTTCATGAAGTTGATTACAACCATATCTAAGGAGGAAGAAAATGGGAATTATTAAGGCAGTAAAACAGGCAATTGGAGGCGGCTTTGCAGATACATGGCAGGAGGTTATTGAGCCGGATAATATAGGCGACCAGACAGTCTATGCCAGGGGTGTGCTGGTAAACAGGGGGCAGAATAAAAAAGGCTCTGACGATATTGTTTCAAACGGCTCTATCATTCATGTATATGACAATCAGTTTATGATACTTGTTGATGGTGGCAAGATTGTGGATTACACAGCTGAGCCGGGCTACTACAAGGTGAGCAATTCATCTATGCCATCACTTTTCAACGGACAGTTTGGGGATTCTTTAAAGGAAACCTTTGACCGTGTGAGATTTGGTGGACAGACACCACAGTCACAGAAGGTTTATTATATCAACCTTCAGGAAATCAAGGGAATCAAGTTTGGTACGAGAAATCCTATAAACTACTATGATACATTTTATAATGCGGAGCTTTTCCTTCGTGCCCATGGTACATATTCCATCAAAATTGTGAATCCGCTTCAGTTTTATGCAGAGGCTATTCCAAAGAATATGGATCATGTGGAGATTACTGATATCAATGAGCAGTATCTGTCAGAGTTTTTAGAGGCATTACAGTCTGCCATCAACCAGATGTCAGCGGATGGTACAAGAATTTCATTCGTCACAAGCAAGGCATCTGAGCTTGGAAGATATATGGCGAAGTGTCTCGATGAAAGCTGGAATCAGATGCGTGGTATGGAGGTACAAAGTGTTGGTATCGCCAGCCTTTCATATGATGAGAAGTCTCAGGAGCTCATTAACACTAGAAACGAGGGCGCAATGCTCTCAGATCCATCTATTGCACAGGGGTATATGGTCAAAAATATGTCAGAGGGTGTCAAGAATGCAGGCAGCAACAGTGGTGGAGCTATGCAGGGCTTCATGGGTGTCGGCATGGGAATGAGCACCATGGGTAATATGATGAATGGTTTTACACAGATGGCACAAAATAACAGGTCAGCCGGAATGAATGCGCCGGGAAATGGTGCAGCAGGTATGGCAGCAGGAGTGGCTTCAGGTGCCACACAGCAGGAGGAGGCGTCAGGCTGGACATGTGAGTGCGGACAGAAAAATACAGGTAAATTCTGCAGTAATTGCGGCAAGCCTATGCCACAGGAGATTACAGAGTGGACATGTGAGTGTGGACAGAAAAATACAGGTAAATTCTGCACAAACTGTGGCAAGCCATTACCTGTAAACACAGAGTGGACATGTGAGTGTGGACAAAAAAATACAGGTAAATTCTGCAGTAATTGTGGAAAACCAAGAGCATAAGATGTTGCAAAGCTGTAATCTTTGTGTTAAAATCTTTGAGTCAAGGACAAATGTCGGTGTGTGACAAACACACACCGGCCATTTTGGAGGTAACTAAATGGCGGAGAAATCAAACTACTTCGTTTTACGGGCAAAGGCTGTACCGGAGGTGCTGCTTAAAGTAGTTGAGGCAAAGAGACTGCTGGATTCGGGCAAGCTTGAATCTGTGCAGGAGGCAACAGATGCTGTTGGCATAAGTAGAAGCTCCTTTTACAAATATAAGGATGATATTTTTCCTTTTTATGAGGGACGTAAAGGAAAGACAGTGAATCTTGTAATTCAGATGGATGACGAGCAGGGCATACTTTCCGTTGTGCTTAAGTCGGTAGCCGATGCGAAAGCAAATATTCTTACCATACACCAAAGTGTACCGGTAAATGGCATTGCGTCACTCACGTTATCTGTGGATGTATTTCCGGAGTCGGATGATGTGGATGATATGGCAAAGCAGATTGAGTCCTTAAAGGGCATACATTACGTAAAAATTTTAGCCAGGGAGTAACAAAAAGATGAAGATTGCAGTTATGGGTTACGGCACAATTGGATCAGGTGTCGTAGAAGTATTAGAAATCAACAAAGAAAAAATCGCAAAGAGAGCAGGAGAGCCAATCGAGGTCAAGTATGTGCTTGATTTAAGAGAGTTCCCGGGTACACCTATTGAGAACAAAATAGTTCATGATTATAAGGTTATTGCAGAGGACCCTGAGATCGGTATAGTTGTAGAGACAATGGGAGGCGTTGAGCCTGCATTTACATTCGTAAAGGCAATGCTTGAGGCAGGAAAACAGGTAGCAACATCAAACAAGAACCTTGTTGCTGCAAAGGGTGCTGAGCTCATCAAGGTTGCCAGGGATCATGGAGTGAACTTCCAGTTTGAGGCCAGTGTCGGTGGTGGAATCCCTATTATCAGACCTCTCAACAAGTGTCTCACAGCAGACGAGATTGAGGAAATCACAGGTATCTTAAACGGAACAACCAACTACATGCTTACAAAGATGACAGAGGAAGGTGCAGACTTTGATGAGGTATTAAAGGATGCTCAGGATAAGGGCTATGCAGAGAAGGATCCTACAGCCGACGTAGAGGGATATGATCCATGCAGAAAGATAGCCATTCTCACATCGCTTGTTGCAGGACAGCAGGTGGATTTCGAGGATATCCACTGTGAGGGTATCACAAAGATTACACCTGAGGATATTAAGTATGCAAAGGCAATGCACCGTGCAATCAAGCTTCTTGCTTCAAGCCGCAAGGTGGGTGACAGCTATACCTGTCTCGTTGCACCATATATGATAGATGACACACATCCGCTCTCAGGAGTGAATGGAGTGTTCAACGGCGTATTTTTACGCGGAAATGTGCTCGGAGATGCTATGTTCTACGGCAGTGGAGCAGGAAAGCTTCCAACAGCAAGTGCTGTAGTGGCAGATGTTGTTGATATGACAAAGCATCAGAACACAAATATTTATATCGACTGGAAGCCTGAGAAGCTCACACTTGTAAGCTATGACGATAGTGTAAACAGCTTCTTTGTGAGAACTGACTCACCAAAGAGCGAGGTTGAGGCTGTATTTGGACATGTAGACTACATTGAGGATGTGGTTGACGGCGAGTATGCATTCACAACAGGCGATATGACAGAAAAGGATTTTGCCGACAAGGCATCAAAGATAAACGTTATCAACAGAATCAGATTATAAAGGACAAAAATATGGTAAAAGGCTTATACACCGCTCACACCGGTATGGTTAATGAGATGAAGCGCATGGATGTTCTTGCGAACAACCTGGCCAATTCCGATACCTATGGATTTAAAAAAGAGGGAACCACCTCGCATTCATTTAAAAATGAACTTGCTATAAAGATAAAGGATACATCAAACTACGGACTGCACAAAAATCTGGGCAGCATGACATACGGAGTGCATCTCGGTGAGACGTATACCGACTGGGATGAGGGCAGCTTTAAGGTGACTGACAATCCTACAGACTTGGCTATCGGTGGAAAAGGCTTTTTTGCCATTGCATTTACTGACAAATCCGGTCAGACAAGTGTAAAGTATACCAGAGACGGTGCTTTCAAGGTCAATGCTGACGGTTATCTGGTCACAGCAGACGGAGACCATGTGCTCAATGCGACAGGTGCATTGAGTGGAGATGGCGGTGAAGCAAACTGGGTAAAGGTAGACCCGAATGAAAAGTTTTCGGTAAACTCACTGGGATATATCACACAGAACAATCAGTTAGTTGGCACTATCGGTGTTGTCGATGTGGATAACTATGACTATATTGAAAAATATGGTGAAAATCTCTACAATCTGACGGCCGGGGGTAATATTATAGCTTCCGATGCCGAAATAGAACAGGGAGCCTTAGAAACTTCAAATGTCAATGTGGTCAATGAGATGGTCAATATGATTACGATACAGCGTGCATATGAAGCCGGACAGAAGGTTATTACATCTATTGATGAGACATTAGACAAGGCTGTCAACAATGTAGGAAGAGTATAAGGAGATATGCCATATGATGAGGGCACTTTACACAGCCGCAACAGGTATGCGTGCTGAGCAGACAAATGTAGATACAATTGCAAACAATCTTTCCAATGTCAATACGACAGGCTTTAAGGGTCAGAGGACAGAGTTTAAGTCTCTTTTATATCAGACGATACAGACCCGTTCTACATCCGGAAATGGTGATGCAAAGCCGGTAGGAGCGCAGGTGGGGCTTGGTACCCGTGTGGCTGCAACCACATCCACTTATACTCAGGGTCCGCTCAATTCTACGGAGAAGCCTACTGATTTTGCTTTGGAGGGCGATGGCTTTTTTGCAGTGAGAGGTACTGACAATCAGACCTATTACACGAGAAACGGTGCCTTCACATGGAGCCAGTATGGAAACGGACAGACTATACTTACTGATTCACAGGGCAATCCTGTCATGGATACAAACGGTAATATCATAGCTGTGCCGGCAGGTGTGTCTGCTGAGAAGATGAGCTTTGGAGAGGATGGTGCGGTAGGTTATATGACGGCACAGGGCAATTATATTAATCTGAATCAGCGAATTGCTGTGTATCAGTTTAATAACCCGTCAGGTCTTGAAAAACAGTCAGGAAGCCTGCTTGCAGCAACAGCCAATTCGGGCAATCCGATGCTTGAAGCTGCAAACCCAGCTCTTAAAAACAGCAAGGTTGTGACAGGATATCTTGAGGGCTCAAATGTGCAGGTAGCTGACGAGATGGTTAATCTAATTGTGGCACAGCGTGCCTACGAGCTCAATTCAAAGGCCATCACAACAGCTGATTCGATGCTTGAGACAGCAAATAATTTGAGGAGATAGTAGCATATGGATATAAGCGCAGTATCAACACTTGCAAACTCAAATAATACATCTGCGGTGGCAGACAAGCTTAAGAATAACGTAAAAAATCTGTCATCAGACTCTACAGAGGACGAGCTCAAGAGCACACTTAAAGATTTTGAGTCTTATTTTGTGGAGCAGGTCATAAAGGAAATGAAGGATTCCATGACACTAAAGAGTGATGATGAGGATTCCTCTATGTCGCAGTACAAGGATATGTTCATGGACACTGTCATAGAGCAGATGAGTGATACGATAGTGGAGAAGTCCGGAGAAAACATCACACAGCAGCTTTATGAGCAGATGAAGCGCAATTACAATATTTCATAATAATTGATAATAAAAAGCCGGTTCGGCATGCTTGCATGTGGTTACCGGCTTTTTTAGTGCAAACTTAGTAATTGCAGATACGCATGCTCTAGGGTATAATATTAAAAAAATAAAACTATTCAGAGTCACAATAAAAACACACAGATACGGAGAAATTCAATTGGAAACCGAAACAGTCACAGGATACGTTGATCATATAATATACAGAAATGCAGAAAACGGGTATACGGTACTTGTTCTTGTAGTGAACGAGGAGGAGCTCACATGTGTGGGTACTTTTTCGGACATTGCTGAGGGTGAAAATATAGAGGCTCACGGTGAGTATACAGAGCATGCCACCTATGGCAGACAGTTTAAGGTAGTAAGCTTTGAAGAGAAGGAGCCGGAGGATGAGATGGCTATTGAGAGGTATCTGGGCTCAGGAGCCATACATGGTATAGGACTTGCACTCGCAGCACGTATTGTCAGGAGATTCAAGAAGGATACCTTCCGCATCATAGAGGACGAGCCGGAGAGGCTTGCTGAGGTAAAGGGCATCAGCCAGAGAAAGGCTATGGAGATTGCGGACCAGGTCAATGCAAAAAGAGACTTAAGGGAAGCCATGATTTTTTTGCAGCAGTACGGCATCAATATGAATCTGGCTGTGAAGATATATAATAAGTATGGCGGAGAGATATACAGCGTGCTCAAGGAAAATCCGTACCGCATGGCGGATGATATCGACGGAGTTGGTTTTAAAACTGCAGATGAGATAGCGGCGCGGGTTGGCATCAAGACTGATTCTGATTTTAGAATAAAAAGCGGTATACAGTATGTTTTGCAGCAGGCTGCCATGGACGGACACACATATCTGCCGATGGAGGAGCTTACGAGGCGTGCTGTATATCTGCTCGGAGTGGAAAGCTCGCAGGTTGAGGCACATTACATGAATCTGGCCATGGACAGGAAGATTGTCATGCAGCTAAAGGATGATATAACCCAGATTTATGCTAACACCTTTTATTATATGGAGGCAAACACGGCAGCCATGCTAAAGCAGCTTGATGTGACGTATGATGTGCCGGATATCGAGATAGAGGCTGCAATCAGAAATATAGAGAAAAAGACAGAGATGGAGCTCGATGAGCACCAGGTAGAGGCGGTGAAGGAAGCAGTCAGAAATGGCCTTTTAGTCATTACCGGAGGACCCGGAACAGGAAAAACCACCACCATCAACACTATTATCAAGTATTTTGAGCTGGAGGGCATGGATATTTTTCTGGCTGCACCGACAGGCCGTGCGGCAAAACGCATGAGTGAGACGACAGGCTACGAGGCACGCACAATCCACCGTATGCTTGAGTTAAACGGCGGCATGGACACAGGAAGCGCAGCTGGCTTTGAGAGAAACGAAAGGAATCCGCTCGAGACGGATGTAATTATCATAGATGAGATGTCGATGGTTGATATATCACTCATGTACTCATTGCTAAAGGCGGTTGTGGCAGGTACGAGACTCATACTTGTAGGAGATGTGAACCAGCTTCCGAGCGTGGGACCGGGAAGCGTGCTAAAGGATATTATTGATTCAGGTGCCTTCCACACGGTAAAGCTTACAAAGATTTTTCGTCAGGCGAGCACGAGCGATATTATAGTAAACGCCCACAAGATAAATAATGGAGAAGAGGTATCGTTAGATAATAAGAGCATGGATTTCTTTTTTCTAAAGAGATATGATGCCGACAAGATAATAAATGTTACATTACAGCTAATAAAGCAGAAGCTTCCTAAGTTTGTAAATGCTACAGAGTATGATATACAGGTGCTTACGCCTATGAGAAAGGGACTTCTCGGAGTGGAACGTCTAAACGGTATATTGCAGGCGTATATGAATCCGGCAGACAAGAGCAAGCGCGAAAAAGAATACAGGGGCACGATTTTCCGCGAGGGCGACAAGGTGATGCAGATAAAGAACAACTATCAGATAGAGTGGGAAATCAGGACAAAATTCGGACTCTGTGTGGATAAGGGCATGGGAATCTTCAATGGAGATACAGGTATCATTGAGGAAATCAACGATTTTGCCGAGACCATGACCATATCATTTGACGAGGGCCGAAAGGTGGAGTATCCGTTTAAGCTTTTGGAGGAGCTTGAACTTGCATACGCGGTCACTATACACAAGTCGCAGGGAAGTGAATATCCGGCGGTCGTTATACCTCTTTTGAGCGGCCCGAGAATGCTTATGAACAGAAATTTGCTCTATACGGCGGTTACAAGAGCAAAGAAATGTGTTACCATAGTGGGTGACGAACAGACATTTTACGAGATGATACAAAACAACTCACAGCAGAGACGCTATAGCGGGCTTAGAGACAGAATAGTGGAGGAGACTATCTGATGAAAATAAGAAAACTTACAAATGAAGAGATAAAAGGGGCATGTGCCTTTGCGGTAAGTATATACAATATCGCAATCAGAGGCTGCTTTCTGACACAGGAGAGTCATCGATATTTTGATGAATATATGGATGCAGACAGGCTGACGGACGAGGAAAGGACCGGTGCTCTTGTAGTATTTGGTGCGTTTGATAGCAATGTGCTGTGCGGAGTGTGCGGCATGACAAACGAGGGGCATATCACCATGCTGTATGTACATCCGCAGTATTTAAGACGTGGAATTGGCAAAAAGCTTCTGGAGAGAGTCAGGATATATGCGCGCATGCAGCTTAAGCTCATGCAGGTGTCTGTAAATGCAATGCCGGCATACACGGCAGACTACTTCAGGCGTGTGGGCTTTAAGAGTGCATATCAGGGAGGCTTTTGCAATGGACAAGGCGATATGTACGTTCCTATGACAGCAAAAAGCATATATCAGGTGGAGTATACACCGCGACATATAGCTGATAAGACTTTTATTGCAATTTCAGTTGGCTTTACATGCCTTGTATTTTTTTCAGGACTGATATATGCGGTATGCGCGGGGCTTACTCCGTAACGCTCAGATGCAGTTTTAATGGGCTGCAATAGTTGCCGGTCATACTTTGGTGTGAACAGTAACTAATATTGTATACATAAATATGCATATTTATGTAACAAAAAACAGTTGAAAAATCGGCTGTATTATGATACACTTTTTACAATTTAAGCAGATATACTATGCAACTACACTTTATAAGAAAAAAGAGACGCCCTCTTTTTTTTTGCGCAGACGTAAGGTTAGTTGCAGCTAAGAAGCTTATGGTTACAAAGTATAACACGAAAGGGCAGGGTAAAGATGAAAGCATTTTTAATTCTTGAAGATGGTAATGTATTTACCGGAACCAGCATTGGTTCAACAAGGGAAGTCATTAGTGAGATAGTATTTAACACATCAATGACAGGATATCTGGAGGTACTTACAGATCCTTCCTATGCAGGACAGGCTGTTGTAATGACTTATCCACTTATCGGAAATTATGGAATCACACCGGATATGGAGTCGGAAAGACCATGGCCGGATGGATATATAGTAAGAGAGCTGTCACGTATGCCAAGTAATTTCCGCTGCGAGGGTACTATACAGGATTTCCTCGAGAAAAACGATATTCCGGGAGTGGCCGGCATTGATACACGTGCGCTTACAAAGATTCTCAGGGAAAAGGGTACTATGAACGGAATGATTACCACAAATGAGAATTACAATCTCGATGAGATTATTCCAAAGCTCAAGGCATATACTACAGGCAATGTGGTTGACAAGGTCACATGCACTGAGAAAAAGGTTTTAAAGGGCCAAGGAAAGAGGGTTGCCCTCATGGATTTCGGTGCCAAAAACAACATCGCCAAATCACTCAATGAAAGAGGCTGTGAAGTTACAATTTACCCTGCACACACAACCGCTGAAGAGATACTTGGTGACAATCCTGACGGAATCATGCTCTCAAACGGACCTGGAGATCCAAAGGAGTGTGTAGATATTATAAAGGAAATAAAGAAGCTTTATGACAGCAATGTGCCGATTTTTGCAATCTGCCTCGGACATCAGCTCATGGCACTTGCAACAGGCGCAGATACACATAAGATGAAGTACGGACACAGAGGTGGAAACCATCCGGTTAAGGATCTTGCAACAGGCCGTGTTTATATTTCTTCCCAGAACCATGGATATGTGGTTGACACAGATAAGCTTGACCCTAATGTGGCTGAGCCTGCATTTATAAATGTCAACGACGGCACTAATGAGGGACTTAAGTATGTGAACAAGAATATCTTCACAGTTCAGTTCCATCCGGAGGCATGCCCTGGACCACAGGATTCAGCATATCTTTTTGACCGCTTTATTAACATGATGGGAGGTAACCAGTAATGCCAAGAAATAATGATATTAAAAAAGTATTAGTTATCGGTTCCGGTCCAATCGTAATCGGACAGGCCGCAGAGTTTGACTATGCAGGAACACAGGCCTGCCGTTCCTTAAAAGAGGAGGGCGTTGAGGTATGTCTGGTAAACTCAAACCCTGCAACTATCATGACTGATAAGCAGATTGCGGATCAGGTATATATCGAGCCACTTACTCTTGAGTCATTAAAAGAGATTATCATAAAAGAAAAGCCTGACAGCATCCTTCCTACACTTGGTGGACAGGCAGGACTCAATCTCGGCATGGAGCTCGCTGAGTGCGGCTTCCTTGATGAGCAGGGAGTAAAGCTTATCGGAACAACAGCAGAGACCATCTTCAAGGCTGAGGACCGTCAGGCCTTCAAGGATACCATGGAGAAAATCGGTGAACCAATCGCGGCTTCACAGGTTGTAAAGAATATCGAGGACGGTATTGCATTTACCAACAAGATTGGTTACCCTGTAGTTCTTCGTCCTGCATTTACACTCGGCGGTTCCGGCGGTGGAATTGCTCACGATGAGCAGGAGCTTATAGACATACTTTCAAATGGACTTCGTCTGTCACGTGTCGGAGAGGTTCTTGTAGAGAGATGTATCGCAGGATGGAAGGAAATCGAGTACGAGGTAATGCGTGATGCCAACGGCAACTGCATCACCGTATGTAACATGGAAAATATCGACCCGGTCGGTGTGCATACAGGAGATTCAATCGTAGTAGCACCTTCGCAGACACTTGGAGATAAAGAGTATCAGATGCTTCGTACATCAGCGCTCAATATCATCAACGAGCTTCAGATTACAGGAGGCTGTAACGTACAGTATGCCCTCAATCCTGACTCATTCGAGTACTGTGTTATCGAGGTAAACCCACGAGTTTCACGTTCATCAGCACTCGCATCAAAGGCTACAGGATATCCTATCGCCAAGGTTACAGCCAAGATTGCACTCGGCTATCACCTCGATGAGATCAAGAACGCTATCACACAGAAGACATACGCAAGCTTTGAGCCGATGCTTGATTACTGTGTAGTCAAGATTCCAAGACTTCCGTTCGACAAGTTCCTCACAGCAAAGCGTACACTTACCACTCAGATGAAGGCTACAGGAGAGGTAATGAGTATCTGCAACAACTTCGAGGGTGCCCTTATGAAGGCTATCAGATCTCTCGAGCAGCATGTTGATTCACTTATGTCTTATGACTTTACAGGTCTTACAGATGATGAGCTTGAGAAACAGCTTGCAGTTGTTGATGACAGACGTATCTGGGTTATCGCAGAGGCGCTCCGCCGTGGAGTTAAATACGAGCATATTCACGAGATTACTAAGATAGATCTTTGGTTTATCGATAAAATCTCAATACTTGTTGAGATGGAGAACCGTTTAAAGACAGAGGAGCTTACAGTTGACCTGTTAAAAGAGGCAAAGCGTATCGAGTTCCCTGACAATGTTATCTCACAGCTTACAGATATTGATGAGGCTGATATCAAGAAGATGCGTTACGACAACGGCATTGTGGCAGCCTACAAGATGGTTGATACCTGTGCCGCAGAGTTTGAAGCAGAGACACCATACTACTACTCAGTATTCGGCAGCGAGAATGAGGCAGCAGAGACAAATCCACAGAAAAAGGTGCTTGTACTTGGTTCAGGACCTATCCGTATCGGACAGGGTGTTGAGTTTGATTACTGTTCAGTTCACTGTACATGGGCGTTTGCCAAGGAAGGCTGGGAAACAATCATCGTAAACAACAACCCTGAGACCGTTTCAACTGACTTTGATATTGCTGACAAGCTCTATTTTGAGCCACTCACAGCAGAGGATGTTGAGAGCATCGTTAATATTGAAAAGCCTGACGGAGCTGTTGTACAGTTCGGTGGACAGACCGCCATCAAGCTTACAGAGGCACTTATGAAGATGGGTGTCAAGATACTTGGAACAAAGGCTGAGGATGTAGACGCAGCCGAGGACAGAGAGCTCTTCGACGAGATTCTTCAGAAGACAGGTATCCCAAGAGCAGCAGGTGGTACAGTATTTACAGCTGAGGAGGCAAAGAAGGTAGCAAACGAGATCGGTTACCCTGTACTTGTCCGTCCTTCATACGTGCTTGGCGGACAGGGTATGAAGATTGCATGGAATGATGATGAAATCGAAGAGTTTATCGGCATCATCAACACAATCACACAGGATCATCCAATCCTTGTAGATAAGTACCTTATGGGTAAGGAAATTGAGGTTGATGCAATCTGTGACGGTACAGATATCCTGATTCCGGGTATCATGGAGCACATCGAGCGTACAGGAGTACACTCAGGAGACTCCATCTCAGTTTACCCTGCACATACTATCTCAGAAAAAGCAAAAGAGACTCTGGTTGAGTATACAAAGAGACTTGCACAGGCACTCCATGTTGTTGGTATGATTAATATCCAGTTTATCGACATGGATGACAACATCTATGTTATCGAGGTAAACCCACGTTCTTCAAGAACAGTACCATACATCAGCAAGGTTACAGGTATTCCAATCGTAGACCTCGCAGCAAGAATCATCATGGGTGAGACAATAAAGGGCATGGGCTACACACCTGGACTTGCTCCGACAGCCGATTACATTGCAATCAAGATGCCGGTATTCTCATTCGAGAAGCTGCGCGGCGCTGAGATTTCACTCGGACCTGAGATGAAGTCAACAGGAGAGTGTCTTGGAATAGACAAGACCTTCAATGGTGCGCTTTACAAGGCATTTGAGGGTGCGGGAGTCGAGCTTCCTAAGTATAAGCAGATGATTATGACTGTAAAGGATGCTGACAAGCCTGAGGCAGTAGGTGTTGCAAAGCGTTTTGAGAAGCTTGGATACAAGATTTATGCTACAAGAAGTACTGCAAAGTACTTACAGGAGCACGGAGTAAATGCTCTTCGCGTAAACAAGATATCACAGGAGTCTCCAAACGTCATGGATCTTATCCTCGGACACAAGATAGACCTTGTAATCGATACACCTACACAGGGTAACGGAGACAAGACAAGAGACGGATTCCTTATCAGGAGAAATGCAATCGAGACAGGTGTTTATTGTATCACAGCCATGGATACAGCCAATGCACTTGCACATGCATTAGAGACTGCTTCTGACAAGAAGACACCGGTTGACATTGCAACAGTTAAGAATCTTTAAAAGTATATAGAATATATTTTATCCCCGGACAGTATAGCGGATATGCTGCCCGGGGATTTTTTATAAAATGAAAAATATAATGTGTTATGCCTGTATGCATGCCGCAGGTTATAATAGCATCGGTTTTTGTTAATCTGACGGAATAGTATAAGTAATACGCGTGAAAAATATGCAAAGTTTAATAGAAATTTGACAAATTATTAACAAAACCAATTGATTTTTACATAAATTTGTAGTATAATAACTTTGTTAAAAAATTAACAGCACGGATGTGCAATACAATTTAAAGGAGATAATATAATGGCAAAGAAAGTTGTAATCGCAAGTGCTTGCCGTACAGCAATCGGCAAAATGGGCGGAGCATTAAGCAATACTCCAGCCGCAGATTTAGGTGCAATCGTAATTAAGGAGGCTTTAAACCGTGCAGGTGTTGCTCCTGAGATGGTTGACGAGGTTAAGATGGGTTGTGTTATCCAGGCAGCTCAGGGACAGAACGTAGCTCGTCAGGCTTCTATCAAGGCAGGACTTCCAATCGAGGTTCCAGCTATCACAATCAATGTTGTTTGTGGATCAGGTCTTAAGTGCGTAAACGACGCTGCTACAATGATCAAGGCCGGTGAGGCTGATATCGTTGTTGCCGGTGGTATGGAGAACATGTCAATGGCTCCTTACGCTATGACAAAGGCACGTTTCGGATACAGAATGAACAATGCAACAATCATCGATACAATGGTTAACGATGCTCTTACAGATGCATTCAACCACTATCATATGATGATCACAGCTGAGAATGTATGTGATAAATACGGCATCACTCGTGAAGAGCTTGATGAGTTCTCAGCAAACTCACAGCAGAAGTGCGAGGCAGCTATCGCAGCAGGCAAGTTCGATGATGAGATCGTTCCTGTACCTGTTAAGGTTAAGAAAGAAATCGTTGAGTTCAAAAAGGACGAGGGACCTCGTGCCGGAACAACAGTAGAGACTCTTTCTAAGCTTCGTTGCTGCTCAGGTAAAGAGGGCGGACTTGTTACAGCCGGTAACGCATCAGGAATCAATGATGGTGCTGCAGCAGTAGTTGTAATGAGCGAAGAGAAAGCTAAGGAGCTCGGTGTTAAGCCATTAGCTACATGGGTAGCAGGAGCACTTGGCGGAGTTGAGCCTGAGATCATGGGTGTTGGACCGGTAGCTTCTACAAAGAAGGTTCTTGCAAAGACAGGTCTTTCAATTGATGATTTCGATCTTATCGAGGCAAACGAGGCATTTGCTGCACAGTCAATCGCTGTAGCAAGAGATCTTGGCTTCGATATGAGCAAGGTAAATGTAAACGGTGGTGCTATCGCACTCGGACATCCTGTAGGAGCTTCAGGCTGCCGTATCCTTGTTACATTATTACATGAGATGCAGAAGAGAGGATCTAACAGAGGTCTTGCAACACTTTGTATCGGTGGTGGAATGGGATGTTCTACTATCGTTGAGAAGTACTAATTTTCTTTGCCAATAGATATATGAGGGGATGCAGGTGCATCCCCTTGTAGTGTGAATTAGTTTATTCACATCAGTTTATATATATATGATTAAGTTATGCTGCAGAGGCTTAGCACTTAAAGCTTTTGCGTCATAATATATTTTAGGAGGAATTAAAATGAAGGTTGGAATTATCGGTGCTGGTACAATGGGCCAGGGAATCGCAAAAGCATTCGCACAGGTAGATGGATACGAGGTAGCACTCTGCGATATTAAGCAGGAGTGGGCTGAAGGCGGAAAAGACAAGATTGCAAAAGGATATGCAAGACTTGTAGCAAAAGAGAAAATGACACAGGAGAAGGTTGACGGCATTCTTGCAAGCATCACTCCTGGTTTAAAAGAAGATCTCTGCAAGGATTGTGACCTCATCGTTGAGGCTGCTTTCGAGGATATGCAGGTTAAGAAAACTACATTCGCTGAGTTAGACAAGATTGCTAAGCCAGAGTGTATTTTCGCTTCAAATACATCATCACTTTCAATCACAGAGATTGGAAACGGACTTACACGTCCATTAATCGGTATGCACTTCTTTAACCCTGCTGACCGTATGAAGTTAGTAGAGGTTATCGCAGGTGTTAACACACCTGTTGAGACAGTTGATGCAATCAAGAAGATTGCAGAGGAGATTGGCAAGACACCTGTACAGGTTAACGAGGCTGCTGGTTTCGTAGTAAACCGTATCCTTATCCCAATGATCAACGAGGCTGCTTTCATCAAGATGGAGGGCGTTTCAGATATCGCCGGAATCGATGCAGCTATGAAGCTTGGTGCTAACCATCCAATGGGACCATTAGAGCTTGGAGATTTCATCGGACTTGATATCTGCCTTGCAATCATGGACGTTCTTTACAATGAGACAGGTGACAGCAAGTATCGTGCATGCCCACTCCTTCGCAAGATGGTAAGAGGCGGAAACCTTGGATGCAAGAGCGGCAAGGGATTCTACGTTTACAACGCAGACCGCACAAAGACACCTGTAGACGCACAGTAGGAGCAATAAAGCCATTCGTTGGCTTTATTTCGGATAAATTGAAAACAAATTATAAATTTCAAGGAGAATAAATCATGGATTTCACTTTAGATCAGAAACATGAGATGGCTCGCGACCTTTTCAAACAGTTCGCAGAGACAGAAGTTAAACCTCTTGCACAGGAGACTGACGAGACAGAGGTATTCCCAGCAGAGACAGTTGCTAAGATGGGAAAATATGGATTCATGGGCATTCCTGTACCAAAGGAGTACGGCGGACAGGGCTGTGATCCACTTACATACGTTATGTGTGTAGAAGAATTATCAAAGGTTTGTGGTACAACAGGCGTTATTGTATCTGCTCATACATCACTTTGTATCGATCCTATTATGACATTCGGTACAGAGGAGCAGAAGAAAAAATATGTTCCTGACCTTGCTTCAGGCAAGAAGATCGGTGCTTTCGGTCTTACTGAGCCGGGCGCTGGTACAGATGCACAGGGATGTCAGACAAAGGCCGTTTTAGACGGAGATGAGTGGGTTCTTAACGGATCTAAGTGCTTCATCACAAACGGTAAGGTTGCTGATGTTTACATCATCATTGCTATTACAAGCATCACAGAGGACAAGCGTGGACGCAAGAAGAAGAACTTCTCTGCATTCATCGTAGACAAGGGAACACCTGGATTCTCATTCGGAACAAAAGAGAAGAAGATGGGTATCCGCGGATCATCTACATACGAGCTTATCTTCGAGGATGCACGTATTCCAAAGGATGCATTACTTGGAAAAGAGGGAAGAGGTTTCCCAATCGCTATGCATACACTTGATGGTGGACGTATCGGAATCGCTGCTCAGGCACTTGGTATTGCAGAGGGCGCATTAGAGAGAACTATCGAGTACACAAAGGAAAGAAAGCAGTTCGGCCGTTCAATCGCACAGCAGCAGAATACACAGTTCAAGCTTGCAGATATGGCTACACGTATCGATGCAGCTAAGTATCTTGTATACGCAGCAGCTATGAAGAAGGCAGAGTTTGCTAAGAACCCTAAGGTTTCTTACTCAGTAGATGCAGCAAAGGCTAAATTATTCGCAGCAGAGACAGCTATGGCTGTTACAACAGAGTGCGTTCAGTTATTCGGTGGATACGGATATATCCGTGAGTACGATGTAGAGCGTATGATGCGTGATGCTAAGATTACAGAGATCTACGAGGGAACTTCAGAGGTTCAGCGTATGGTTATTTCAGGCTCATTACTCAGATAGTTAAGAGAGCTATCATAACTGTAGAGCTACTTAGAATAAATAAAGGAGAACAAATACATGAATATCGTAGTATGTATTAAACAGGTTCCTGATACAAAGGGTGGAGTAAAATTCAATCCTGACGGAACACTTGATAGAGCTTCAATGCTTGCAATCATGAATCCAGATGATAAGGCTGGTCTTGAGGCAGCACTTAGAATCAAAGACGAGACAGGCGCAAAGGTTACAGTTCTTACAATGGGACTTCCAAAGGCTGATGCAATCCTTCGTGAGGCAATGGCTATGGGCGCTGATGATGCAGTTTTAGTAACAGACAGAGTACTTGGTGGAGCTGATACATGGGCTACATCTACTACAATTGCAGGTGCATTAAGAAATCTCGATTATGATTTAATCATCACAGGCCGTCAGGCTATCGATGGAGATACAGCACAGGTTGGACCACAGATCGCAGTTCATCTTGGACTTCCTGTAATCTCATACGCAGAGGATATCAAGGTTGAGGGAGATTCTGTAGTCGTTAAGCGTCAGTACGAGGACAGATATCACGTAGTTAAGGCTAAGATGCCTTGTCTTATCACAGCTCTTTCAGAGTTAAATGAGCCTAGATATATGACACCGGGCGGAATCTTCGATGCATTTGACAAAGAGGTAACTGTCTGGGGCAGAGCTGACCTTAAGGATGTTGACGATTCAGATCTTGGACTTAAGGGATCACCTACAAAGATTGCTAAGGCATCTGACAAGGTACCTAAGGGAGCTGGAGAAAAGGTTAACCTTGATCCAACAGAGTCAGTAAACTATCTCATGGAGAAATTCAAAGAGAAACATATCATCTAGTATGGAGGAACCAAAAATGGGTTTAGAAGAATATAAGGGCGTATATATCTACGCACAGCAGGTAGACAATAAGCTTAGCGACATCGCCTTTGAGTTAGTCGGTAAAGCTAAAGAGTTAGCAGCAGATTTAAATACAGAGGTTACTGCAGTACTTCTTGGATCTAACGTAAAGGCTCTTGCAACAGAGCTCGGTGAGTACGGCGCAGACAAGGTAATCGTTGTAGACAATCCTGCACTTGAGACATACAGAACAGAGCCATACGCACAGGCTCTTGTATCAGTAATCAACGAGTACAAGCCGGAGATCATGTTAGTTGGTGCAACAGCTATCGGACGTGACCTCGGACCAACAGTTTCAGCAAGAGTTAAGACAGGTCTTACAGCTGACTGTACAAAGCTTGAGATTGGTGATTTCCCAATTAACGCTATGCCTGGACAGGAGCAGAAGCACAACCAGCTTCTCATGACACGTCCTGCATTCGGTGGAAACACAATCGCAACAATCGCTTGTCCTGACAACCGTCCACAGATGGCAACAGTTCGTCCTGGTGTTATGCAGAAGCTTCCTAAAGAGGCTGGCAGAGCAGCAGAGGTTATCGAGTTCAATCCTGCACTCGAGGAGAACAACCGTTATGTTGAGATCATGGATATCGTTAAGGCAGTTGGCAACGTAGAGAACATCATGGACGCTAAGGTACTTGTATCAGGCGGACGTGGAGTTGGAAGCGCTGAGAACTTCGAGATGCTTCGTGACCTTGCTTCATGCTTCAAGGGTGGTATGGTATCATGCTCTCGTGCAGCAGTAGAGAACGGCTGGTTAGCACAGGATTATCAGGTAGGACAGACAGGAAAGACTGTACGTCCACAGATTTACTTCGCAATCGGTATCTCAGGAGCCATCCAGCACGTAGCAGGTATGGAGGAGTCTGATCTCATCATCGCCATCAACAAGGACGAGGATGCTCCAATCTTCGACGTAGCTGATTACGGCTTAGTAGGAGATTTAAAGAAGATCGTTCCTCAGCTTACAGCAGCTCTTAAAGAGGCAAATGCTGACGCATAATCGCATAATAATGCAATAAAATTACATTACTAATACATTTAAACACAGTACTGTTTATCGCAGTGCTGTGTTTTTTTGACCATAAATATAGCGTAATCTTATAAATATAAAGAGTTTTTTTGGGAAATAAGTAATTTTCTTAATAAAAAAACATCCGTGTGTAAATCGCAAAGGATTTGACTCAGATGTTTTATTTGGAAGTTTGTTTGATATTAGAAAGACCTAATATATAGTCAGCGGACACATTATAGTATTTACATAAAGCGAGCAGATGGTGAATCGGTAGTTCATTTGCTCCGCGCTCATATCTGGCATACATGGTCTGGGATGTACCCAGATAATCGGCTATTTGCTGTTGGGTTTTATCGTTATCTTCCCGTAGATTGCGCATTCGTTGAATGTAATCCATATTCCCCCCTCCGTACATGTACATATAACTTAACATAATAAAGATGTTTACTATTGAATTTAGTAAATATTTGTACTATAATTTATGTAGGAAAGATGTCACAGGATGATAAAGAAAGGAAGGTATTAACATGGCTTTAATAAGATGTCCAGAATGTGGAAAAGAAATAAGTGATTCGGCACAAGTGTGTCCAAATTGTGGCTGTAAGACAGAGTTGGGAAATCAAAATGAAATTATGAAAACTTCTTTACTCGCGGATATAGGTTTTACAGTTTTAGGAATAATATGTGCTATATTTGCATTTGTAGCTTACTATACAGTTAGTACGGATGCATTTGTAGTGTTGATTATTTTGGCAGCTGTTTTATTTATTATTGGCTCAGTCTATGGAAGATTAATAAGAAAAAATAATAAGAAATAATATCTTTGAGAGACGTAAGATGAATAAGAAGATAATAACTATAATATTTACTCTAAGTACTATGCTTTTTCTAGTCGGATGTTCTTTTACAAACAATGAATCAAATGGGAGTGATAAAAATTATACCTATAATGATTTAGACGAGAATCAAAAAGAAATCATAGATAATGTGTATGCTGAATTAGGTGATTGGGGATATACATATGAGCCAAGTGCTATTCCGGCGAGTAAGATAAAGTTTTTTTATGAGGATTCGAAATTGATATTTGCGGCTTTTCATGATTATGGGGGTGGAAATGGTGGAGGCTCTTATTCAGTATATGAAATAGATGAGAATTCTGGAACTGTAAGTGGACATTCATATGACACGCTAAACGAAAATGATGTACTAAATAAACGAGTTTTAGCTGTGGAACTTTTATCGGGAGAAAGTTTTGATGTTGAAGCTTCCGAAGACTCGCAAAAAGGTATTTTGGCAAATTCATATGGTAAAGCTGTAAATGAGTAATAATATGACTATAACAGAATTGGAGAAAATTAAAAATGGGCTATTGCGGTAATTGTGGTGAAAAAATAGAAAAAGGAGCTAATTTTTGCGGTAAATGTGGTGCGGTTGTTGAGAAAGAACAATCAGAACATGTTTATGATGTTATAGCACCAAAGAACAATAGCGCTAGAGTATGGAAAATTATAATCCCTAGTCTTATTGTTGGAGTAATTGTAATATGGGGATTTATGCAATTGATGTCTGTATCGGATAAACCGTGTGACTGGTGTGGACATAGTCCGACTGTGGCATATAAAGAAAGCGATGGTTCTTACTCTTATGTTTGCAAGGAATGTAGAAAAAAATGTGCATGGTGTGGAAAAAAAGCTACACGACATTATGAGAATATGATGCATAAGGAAGTTTTTGTATGTGAAGAAACTTACAGGAAAATGCACGATGATTAACAAATGCTATTTGTGTAGGAAGGATGGTAAAATAATGAAGAAGAAAACTGTAAAAATACTTATGGGTGTAGCGTTGATATCAACATTACTAGGAGCATGCTCTACAAATAGAAGCACACAGAATGAGCAGAAAACATTAAATACGGAAATATCTAAAATTGTAAAAAATCATTCAGAGAGTACATATGAAGAAAATACAAAGGAAAATACCGAGAAAGTAGTAGAGAAAAATACCGAAGACAATTTATATCTTACAACTGATTATAAAGTTGAAGATTATTGTAATGGATATTTTATTGTATCCAAAATGGATGGGAGATTGTTTGGTGTAATAAATTCTAAAGGTAAGGAAGTTATTCCATTAAAATATGATGAGGTGAGTTTTTATAATAGACAAGAGGTTGAGCAACAGGGAGCAGATACTTTATTGTTTCAAGCAAGCTATCAGGATGAAGATTATTTATTAGATACTGAAGGTAAGGAATTCGATTCAGAAATGGAAATTAAACCTCTTCTGGGGAAAATTGATAGTAGTATAAAATATTATTCTAGACCATTAAATATGAAATATGTTGATAAAGAATATACTAATGGAGATGTAGAATATGCATCAGGTAACGGAGAAATTAATTTTTATGATAAAAATAAAAGCAAGGTTGGAACGTTTTCGACAGGCTACCCAATTATAGAGTATTATCAATTAACAAAAGATTATTATTTAATTGATTCATATGAAGGAATTAACGATTATCATGTTTATCTGAATAATAAGGATAATACAACGATTTGGGATGGTTATGCAATTAGTCATTCTTTAAGAGTTAATATTATAGACAATAATGTATTGATAAGTGTTAATACACCAGGAGATGAAAAAATATATTGTTTGGCATCCGATGGTAGTATCTCTGAAGTGACCGGATATTATACAGATTATACTGGAATTCACAAAGGACAGAGTGAAAATAGACCAAGATATACAATTGGAAAAGATGATAATATTAAAATTAAAAGTTATGATGACACATGGTTGTTAGAAGGTGATGATATAGAAATATGTAATGATAGATATTTTGCATTGGATCCAATAAGTTCTGAAGGTTCAGTATGTAGATATTTCTTTCTAAAAAATAGTGATTCTAAAGTTGTATTATTAGATGCAGATGCTAATATTATTGATACTAATGATTTATTTACATGGGGGAACGATTATGAACCTTCACTTAAAGGGAGCTGTATATCTGATGATACTGTTATAGCTGGATCTGATGCATTATATATAGCTAGACAAAACGGTGATAAATATGAAGTTTATAGATTTGCAGCAGAAAAATAATCAGATATATGATATAGATAAATAGTAAAAAAGTGATTCATGATAAGTGTAATATTCCGTGAATCACTTTTTTATTAAATTAAGTGGTAGAAAAAATAGATTCTTTTATGGATGACTATACAGCAGATGAATATATGAGGATGAGAAATTTTCTATAGAATATGACATAAGAGAATTTATAAATCACTAACATGAAGCGTATCATAAACTGATTTTGGATGTGCAAAATGAGATAAGTGAGGAGATATCAATAATGAAGAGAGTGATTAGTTTTTTTCTTTGCGCAATTATGCTAATGTCATCTACATATACGGCATTGGCTAAAGAAACAACTGATATATCTTATAATACGCTTTCTGTTGAGTTCTCGGATAACCTTGGAACAGCAGAAGATCTTAATGTAATGGTGACAGAAGAACATCTTTATGTAGATGCAGAACAGTTGGGAGATAGACTTGGTTATCAGGTTGAAGTTGGAAATGAATATGTAGCAATTTACAATAAAAATTTTAGTAATACAGTTCCTTATGGTCTTACTACTTTTTATTATGATAGTACAAAAGTAAGACATATGTTATTTAATAAAATGGTTGATTATGAAGCTCCATTTAAGATTGTTAAGAATTCTGATGGTGTGTGGATTCCATTTGAATTTAGTCTTTTATTATTAAATAGTTCTGATGTTGTGCTTGATAATCAGGTGCACATTGAAATGCCACAAAAAAATATCGTAGATATTTATATGGATATATTAAAAAATAATGATAGATATTTATTTGATTGGAAAAGCGATGCCGGTGCTTCAGAAGGTTCAATATTTGCCATGGGGACAGGAGCATATTTTGTTCAGGTATTTAGTGGTATTTTGGATAAAGATGGAGCGTCGTGGTCTCAATTAATAGATAGTTTTTACCTGAAAATGGATAGCTATGATCGAAAATATGCAGAGAGCTTTGCTAGAATGTTTTGTACATACTCAGATGAAGAATTAACTCTTAATGCAAAAGCAATGAAAGAGAAAATGAAACCTTTTAATGGTGATAATTGGGTTGCAAAATCAATAAAAAAAGTTGACGATATTATAGATGATAATATTGGAGATTTATCTGAAAAAACAGCTGATTTAAAGAAAAAAATTGATGTAGAAAATGGCACATCTGTAGCGAAGTTTAACAAATCATATCAAGAACTTGATAAAATGTGTAATACAGCAGATTATTTTTCAGATATGACAGATCCATTTTTAACCGCTTCAAAAGAATTTAAGAATGTTACCAGCTTTTTGGATGTATTTTATAAGATATCGGAAGTTATTGGTTATGCCAGCGAGTTTAAAAATCAGGACGAATTTGCAGTAAAATCATTAGATATATTAATAAAAAATTCTGATTCGAGCTGTGTTATGTCTAAGGCTATGAAAGATAGCATGGGAGATTACAAAAAGACACTGGAAACTGATATTGTAGCATATTCTGCGTATAATTATCTGATGAATAATATGACAGATTTATTTACAGATACTATAGATATATCAACTACAATACTGGATATGGATTCTAAGCTATACTTGTTAGCGTGGGATATTGCTAAAGGGGCGATTCCGCTTGTCAAAAATAGTCTAAGCAATACTGACTGTTTTTTACAGAGTATGTATGCGGGAATTATACAGTCTGACACCTTTAGCACATATATAAACAAACGAAATGTTGTGTTTGGAGATGCTAAGAATATAACACCGGAAAATCTGTATGAACTCTCCCAGTATTGTTATGCATATCTTAAAAGCTGTTATATAACAAGAGATGCAGCAGTAGGATCATTAACTGAAAAAACAAAGAAAAATAATCCTACATATGAAAGCACACAGAAGATGGTAAATCAGGAAATTGCGGAATATTTGATTAAGTTAAAAAATGCTGATAAAACAAATAAGTATGGGTGCTATGGATTCTTGCCAGAAAACAATGAACAGTATTTGGGTGAGTATGATGATAGTTCAATTATAGATGCTGTGCAAAATAAAAGTGATTTGAAAGATTTTGTGGGAATATGGGTATTGGATAGTGTTGCAACAAATAAGAATAATGATCGTTCTCTTAGTTTTATGTATGGAAGTGGATTAACACAGTATGGTGCTGATTTAGAAATTGATGAAAACGGCGATTTTTCGTTCTATATTGGAATAGGACTTGGTGGAAAGGGGGTATGTAGCATTGAAGATGATCATTTAAACTATAACATTAATATGTATGAACAAAATCAGAATGTTCAAGATACAATGCTTATTGGAAAAGATAAAAAATATTTGATAATGAAAGATATAAATGATAATTCATATAATCTTTATTGGATAAGAAAAGGATCCCCAAGTGTTTATAGTGAGATTGAAGAAGAAAATGTTGGAAAGGATGGAATAGAACTTTCCGTATATATTGGAGAGAACATATCTCAAATAGATCAAAACATAAAATTTACAATTGAAAATGAAGTAGATGCAGGAAAATTTAAACAAAATGATAATGTTTGTTTTGCTTGTCATAAGGACGATAGCATTAGAGAGATTGATATAACTGGCGATGGTGGTTATATGTTATATGGGATTAAATATAATATGGATGGGGATAGCGTAAGAACTATATTGAGTAAAAGCGATATCTGGACAATACAAAAAGATCAAACAGAGACTATATTTTGTAAAGATAAATCAAATACTTACTATTTTGACATTTATCTGGAAAATGGAAGTGTAAAATCATTATCTTTACATTCTGCGGATAGTTATTGTGGATACAATCATGCAGAATAAACTAATGCGAATAATCTTATTAAACGCATTGTATCCGTGCAAGTTTTGTTTATTAAAATACATAGTAAATCATTTCTATTAGGAAGGAGCAGCAACATGAAAAAATGCAAATTTATAAAATCAGGAATAGTAATCGCGATTCTAGGATGTTCAATCATTTTTACAGCCTGTGACGTTAATACCGACAAGAAAGTAGAAAAGCAGGCAAACAAGGTAGTTGACGCAGTGGAATCCAAAGATATAACAAAATTAGATGCTATCATTAACGGAACCGATGAAATAAAAGCAGATGAGGAATTAAAAGATTTTTTTGAGACAGACACCGAAGCAAAGCAGAAAAATGGTTTGATGTCTAAAATTATAGAGCATGATACAATAAATGTGAAAAAGGTGGGAAAAGATACAGTTACATATAAAATAACAGCACCTGATTTTTCCAAGTATTTTACCGAGATGAAAAAGAGCGAAGTGACAGAGGAAAATATAGAATCATTTACAGATGATTATATTTCAAATGCTGAAAAAGTGACTAATGAAGTGGAAATTCCATATACATATAAGGATGGAATTTATTCAGCAGAATACGATACTGAGCAATTTGTCAATGCATTGACCGGCAATTTGGTTACTGCTTATCAGGAGCTGATGCAGGATGTACAAAAGGAACTTAGTGAGGAGACTGGTGATGAAAAAAATAATTAGTATTTTGTTAAGCGCAATAATATTATTGACAACCGGCACAGCGTATGCGACAGAAACAAAGAGTGCAGATATTTCGTACAATACACTTCCGGTTGAGTTCTCCGATAATTTAGGAACAACAGAAAATCTGGATGCAATGGTAGATGATGGACGTTTGTATGTAAATGCAAAACAGCTTGGAGAAAGGCTTGGATATCAGGTTAAAGCAGGCGATGAGTATGTGGCTGTTTTCAACAAAGAATTTAGCAATAATGTACCATATGGTATTACAACATTTTACTATGACAGTACAAAGGTTGGACATATGTTATTTAACAAGATGGTAGATTATGAGGCTCCGTTTAAGACAGTAAAGAATGCTGATGGAGAGTGGATTCCTTTTGAATTCAGCCTGTTATTGTTAAATAGTTCAGATGTTTTACTGGATAAAAAGATTCATGTTGATATGCCGGAGAAGAATATAGTTGATATCTACATGGATGTGTTGAAAAATAATGAACGTTATTTGTTTGATTGGGAAGCTGATGCCGGAGCGACACCAGGTTCAATGTTTGCAATGGGTACTGCAGCCAATATGGTTCAGATATTTAATGGTGTGCTTGACTGGGATGGAGCATCATGGTGCCAGTTGATTAATTCATTTAGCATGGATTCGTCAAGCTATGATGCAAAGTATTCGGAATCATTTGCAAAGATGTTCTGTACTTATTCAGATGAAGAATTGAGTCAGGATGTAGATGCAATGAAGGAAAAACTGAAGCCTTTTGATGGAGGTGAGTGGATTTCAGATTCAATGAAAGACATTGATGATTTGTATGATGATAAGATAGGAGATTTGTCTAGAGCAACTGCTGATTGGAAGAAAAAGGTAGTTGCTGAAAATAAGGCATCTATGATTGCATTTAACAAATCATATCAAGAGCTGGACAAATTATGTTCAAAAACAGATATTTTTAATCATCTGACTAATGTTTTGGATGATTTCTATTCTATAGTAGAAATTGCAGGGTATGCAAGTGAGTTTCAAAATCAGGACAAGTTTGCAGTAAAATCGTTGGATACATTTATTAAGAATTCCAATTATGGCAGTGTTATGTCTACGGCTATGAAAGATGGCTTGAGTGATTATAAAAATATATTGGAAACGGATATAGTGACATATTCAGCATATAATTATCTGATGAATAATATGGGTGATATGCTTAAAGATGCCATCGATATTTCTACTGCATTACTTGATACAGAATCAAAGATATATTTGTTAATATGGGACATTTCCAAGGGGACATTTCCTTGGGTGAAAAATGGATTAAGCAATACGGACTGTTTTTTTGCAGAGTATGTATGCCGGAATTGTACAGTCTGATACTTTCAAGTCTTATATTGATAAAAGGGATACTGTGTTCAAGGATGCAAATAATATAACATCGAAGAATCTGTACGAGGTGACACAGTATTGCTATGCCTATTTAAAGAGCTGTTATATTACAAGAGATGCAGCGGTTGGAGCGTTAACTGAAAAGACAAAAGAAGATAATCCGACTTATGAGAGCACACAGAAAATGGTCAATCAGGAAATTGCAAAGTGTCTTGTTAAGCTAAAGGATGCGGATAAGACTAATAAGTATGGTTGCTATGGTTTCTTACCGGAAAATAATAATCAGTATCTTAGTGAATATGATGATGGCGAGTTGTTAAAGTGTGTGGTTTCTTCTGTGGATGGAGAAGAATTATATAAAGATGTTCTAGATATGTATTATTATAAGATTAAAAATCAGAATTGGACTGATAATGATGAGGTTAGTCCATTGTTTAGCAATCCATATACGAATTTGAAATCTTTGAATAATGTAGGATATGCATTGATAGATATTGACCGGAACGGAGTCCCGGAATTACTTATAGGGGATAATGAATCTGTATCAGATGGAGTAATCATTGATTTATATACATATATAGATGATAGTATAGTTTACCTTGATACATCAGGTGAAAGATATGGGATCAAGTTATCTAAAAACGGAAGAATATACAGATATGGCTCTGGCGGGGCGGGGCTTACAGAAGTGGAAGAATGTAAGATAGATATGGATAACCTAAAGCTTACAACGGTAGAAGGAGTTCTGTATGATGAGGACGATGCTAAGGACACACCATGGTTTTATGGTGAAGGAGATGAATATAGCAATTCAAATGGATATGACATTAGCAAGATGAAAAATATTACTGAGGAAGAAGGTATGAACAAGTGGGATGAATATAGTAACAATATTAAGGGGTATACAATTAGTTTCTTTTCAAATTATACACCGAAAAAGAGCAAAGAAGATATAGATGCCGGTATATATGAAGAATTCATAAAGAATGGCGAATATAATAATTATTTAACTTCGGATTGGGAATATGGTATGCCATCTCAATATGCTGTATTAGATATTGATGGTAATGGAGTTGATGAATTGATTATATATGGAAATGAAAACGAATGGGGAAATACTATTGTTTTTACATATAAAGGTGATACACAGGAGATTGTACCAATTCAAGCAAATCTTTATGACACTGGAGATACATCACGCAAAACGAATGTTATATGGTTTTGTAAGAATATGGAGTATTCACCACAATATCATGCATTAGCATTTACTGATTCACATTATGGAGTAGGTAATGAAGATTATTTGTATTACACGATAAATAATGATGTTTTTGATATTGCATTTGATGTGAGCGCTTTTACCAATTATAATACTGGAGATATACGATATTCTAAAGGTGGAATAAATGTAGAAAGAAATGATATAAGCGAATCAGATTATGAAGCATATATAAACGAATTGAAACCAATTGAATGGAAGAAATTGCCATAATATCAATTTACAATAAAATATAATTATGTTCTTGCTTGCATCAGATATTCTTACCCCCGGCGTAAATGTCGGGGATTTTTCAATTGTTATATTTCGCAAAATCCGATATACTAAGCTTTATATTGTTTATAAATAAATCCCATGTACTCACACCTGTCTTATTAATTCAGAATATTGGGGATAAGATTAGAGGACATGGTGTAAGTTTATGTCAAATGAAGGAATCAGAACTAAATCGACAATTGTAACTAAAAGTAGTTGCAATAAATGGAAAGTGATGTATAATAATAAAAAAGGAGATATATGTTATGGGGAAAAAGGACAAACTGATTAAGAGATTAAAATCACGACCAAAAGATTTTACGTTTGATGAAGCAGAAACTTTATTGAAATATTTTGACTTTGCCTATTCTAATAAAGGAAAAACCAGTGGATCCAGAGTTATATTTGAAAGTGAAAATCATGGATGCATTATGCTCCATAAACCACATCCACAAAAAGAGCTTAAGGATTATCAGATCAAACAGCTAATAGAATATCTTGAGCAGGAGGATCTTATATGAATAATACTATGGAATATAAAGGCTATGTTGGAAGTGTTGAGTTTTCAGAGGAGGATGTAATTTTCTATGGAAAAGTTATGGGAATACGTTCATTAATATCATATGAAGGTGAAAATGCCAGAGAGCTTGTAGAAGGCTTTCATGAAGCTGTTGATGAGTATTTGCTAATATGTGAGCAACAAGGAAAGGTTCCGGAGCAGGCATATAAAGGAAGCTTCAATGTTAGAATATCACCGGAACTCCATAAGAAAATTGTTATATATGCAACGGAACATGATATTACTTTAAATAGGTATGTTGAACAGACGCTTGAAAAATCTCCTGCAGCAGTGCAGATGTAATTGAAGGACATACCCTCTGGCAATTAATTTAAGATAATTTGCCGGAGGGTTTTGTTATACTACGACGTCTAGTCGCATATTATAAATTTACCCCCACATATATGAAAAATTCGGCTAATTTTACAATTGAGGCATTTATCCCAATGTGATAGAATAACATCGTTCAATCAAATGTGGAGGGATTGGATTTCGAAAAGTTAAAAACTTTAGCGCCATGCACCGGCAGGTACGTAAAATGATGCCGGTTAACGAGGTTTCAGGTTATCGAAAATTCGGCGGATGCCTGGACGCATATATGGATGCGCATCTCAAGCCAAATATGATGGAGACATCAAAACAAAGCGAGAGAACCATAAAAATCAAGTAGCTATTCAGTACAGAACAGTTACATATTTGTACATTTAAAATTATATATCGAAAAGGAGATCTAACACTATGTGTGGAATTATAGGATTTACAGGCCGTTTAGAGGCTCAGAAGATTTTGACGGAAGGACTCGCAGCGTTAGAGTATCGTGGATACGACAGTGCAGGTATTGCTTATTTCAAGGATACTGGCAAGATTTCTATTCGCAAAACCGTCGGAAAGGTTAAGGATCTTCTCGCTATCTGCGATGATGAGAACAATTCAACCTGTGGAATCGGACATACAAGATGGGCAACACACGGCGGAGTTACCAATGCCAATGCTCATCCTCACAAGGTTGGAAATGTCGCACTCATCCACAATGGTATCATTGAGAACTACCACGAGATTGTAAACAAGTATGATCTTGCAGACTCTCTTATATCTGAGACAGATACAGAGGTAGCAGCGGCTCTTATCAACAAGCTCTATGACGGAGATCCAAAGGCTACTATTAAGAAGGTAGTAGCAGAGCTTCAGGGTTCATTTGCGTTCTGTATAATGTTCAAGGATCAGCCGGGAAAGATTTTTGCTGTCAGAAATGTAAGCCCGATGGTTGCAACATATTGCGATGACGGAGCATTTATTGCATCAGATCTTACAGCGTTTATCAAATATTCGAAACGCTATTTTATACTTCCAGAGTACACTATCATGACAATGACTGCTGATGGAATCGAAATGGAGGATTTAGAGGGTAAGAAAGTTGAGCCGGATTATCTTGAGGTAAACTGGGATGTAACGGCAGCTCAGAAGGATGGATATCCGCATTTCATGATCAAGGAAATTCATGAGCAGCCGACAGCTATCACAAGGACTATCACTCCAAGAATCAAGGATTCACTTCCTTGCTTTGAGGATGATAACATTCCTGATTCGTTCTTCGAGGATATAAGCGACATAACAGTTGTAGCATGCGGTACAGCCATGTATGCAGGAATGGTCGGAAAAGCTCTTTTAAAGAACAAGTTTGGTATTCCTGTTTCTGTTGAGATTGCATCAGAGTTCAGATATGAGCAGCCTGTTCTCACAGACAGGTCAATGGTTATTTTTGTGTCACAGTCAGGTGAGACAATCGATACCTTAGAGGCACTTCGTCTTGCTAATAAATATACTAAAAAGACGCTTTCTATCGTAAATGTAAAGGGTTCAACAATAGCCCGTGAGAGTAACTATGTACTTTATACACACGCAGGTCCTGAGATTGCCGTGGCAAGTACCAAGGCATACACAGTTCAGGTGGCAAGCTTTTACCTGATTGGATGCAAGCTTGGTCTTGTATCCGGCCGTATGACCAAGGAAGAGGCAAAGACATTTATTGAGAATCTGCAGGAGGTTCCAAATCTCATTGAGTCAGTTATCACACAGGCACCTGAGATTGAACAGCTTACGAAGAGAATGACAAATGCTACAAATGCGTTTTACATAGGCCGAGGACTTGATTATGCATTAAGCATGGAGGGCGCACTCAAACTCAAAGAGATTTCTTATATTCATGCTGAGGCTTATGCAGCAGGAGAGTTAAAGCACGGTACAATCGCGCTCATCAGCGAGGGTGTTCCGGTTATCGCAGTTGCTACACAGAACCATGTATACAGCAAGGTCATCTCAAATATCCGCGAGGTAAAGGCGAGAGGCGCATACGTTATCCTTCTTAGCAAGGACAAGGATATTACAGATAAGTCAATCTGTGATGTGCATATCTCACTCCCACAGGCACCGGATGAGTTTGTGATTTTCGAGTCAGTTATAATCTGTCAGCTTATCGCTTACTACACATCAACAGGAAAGGGCTTAAACCCTGACCAGCCACGTAACCTTGCAAAATCAGTTACAGTAGAATAAATAATTTCCCCGGACATTTATACAATGTCCGGGGATTTTTTTTCACGCTTGTGTGATACAATGCAGCATATGTAAGACATCGATGTATATGTCAGTGATTTGCAATGCAACAACGCATTTTGTTAAAAAATTGTTAAAAAAATAACGAAAACTGCTTTACACACTTCTTGCACGGTGGTATGATACATAAATGCGGGTTACTCATACGAGAATCCAGCAGCCATACAATTTTCATGTGCGCTTTTATGCCGTGTGACAGAATCACAGCATAAACAGAATTAGGACGAGACCCATATGGGCTTTTACCAAAAGGAGGAAAAACAATGCGCAATTCAAAAACAAACGAACTTGTACTGACAGGTTTATTCACAGCCATTATCATTATCATGGCATTCACACCACTCGGATATATTCCGCTCGTAGTTATCAACGCTACGATTATTCACATTCCGGTAATCCTTGGTTCACTTTTCTGCGGACCTAAAAAGGGAGCATTCCTTGGATTTGTATTCGGGTTTACCAGTTGTTTAAAGGCAACTATAGTCGGAGGAACTCTTTCATCCTTTGTATTTTCGCCGGTGCTTGCCGCATCCCTGGTCGGAACCTCAGGTATATTTAAGAGCTTATTCATAGCATTTGTTCCAAGAATTTTAGTAGGTGTTATACCTTATTTTGTATATATAGGCATCAAAAAGGTGCTTGCGTCAGAGAAGAAAAATCTCTGGGGCACAGTTTTAAATGTGCTCATGTCAGTATTCCTTGCATTCGGAGTATATGCATTCCTCGGCAAGATGTCAGAGTCACTTTCACAGGCAGCCGCTTTAGGAATCGGCATAGCAGTCGGAGCTGTAGTATTTATAGTAGTTGAGGCTGTATTTATCAGAAAGAGCACACAGGTTATTCCGTTTGTATATGCAGGTGTAGCCGGTGCCATGACCAATACACTGCTTGTAATGGGCTCAATCTTCGTGCTTTACAAGGATGCTTATGCAGATGCAATCGGTGTGGCAGGAAACGCGGTGCTGGGTGTTATCACCGGAGTCATCAGCTTTAACGGAGTAATTGAGGCAATAGTTGCCGCAATCATCGTATACCTTGTTGGATTGGTTTTAAATACTATCAAACCAATTGCAGCAAAATAAATTCAGATAGATTTAAAATAAATGTGAAATTGTATGTACGGCGGACTGATAAGGTCCGCCTGTTTTATAAGCAGTTGGACTAGGAATGGTAAAAAAGCATTTGAGTTAAAAGAAAGGCATGATACAAGGTGAAACATATGCATGAAATAGACATAATGGATATCGGCGGATTCAAAATAGGCCAAGCCGAGGACACTAAGGGCTTGACCGGCTGTACGGTATTTCTTTTTGATAAACAGTCACCGGCGGGAGTTGACATAAGGGGAGGCGGACCGGCTTCGCGGGAGACACCACTTTTAAATCCTGTGGCAGACGCAAAGGGTATACATGCTCTTGTACTGTCAGGCGGCTCTGCCTTTGGTCTGGATGCAGCGGGAGGCGTGATGAAGTATCTCGAGGAGCGCGATATAGGCTTTGATGTGGGAGTCACAAAGGTTCCTCTTGTGGTGCAGTCGTGTATTTTTGACCTGGTAATAGGTGATAAAAATGCAAGGCCTGATGGCAAAATGGCATACAAGGCTTGTGAGAACGCTTCTTATGATACCTTTTTACAGGGAAATTATGGAGCCGGAATGGGCGCAACAGTCGGAAAATATATGGGGCGTGAGCGCAGCATGAAGAGCGGAATAGGAGCCTATGCAGTACAGCTTGGAGAACTAAAGGTTGGAGCAGTGGTGACACTGAACGCACTTGGTGACATATATGATATAGATACAGATAAGAAAATTGCCGGAGCACTGGATGAAAATGGGCTGCTTTTTGATGACGAGACAGCGTATTTTGAGGCAGCGGCGAAGATTCAGAATATGTTTACAGGAAACACCACAATTGGTACAATAATAACAAATGCAAAGCTTGACAAGACCGCACTCAACAAGGTGGCATCCATGGCTCACAATGGCTATGGCAGAGCAATCAGACCCGTGCACACGATGGCAGACGGAGATTCAATCTATGCTGTATCAGTGGGCAGTGTGCCTGCAGATATCAATCTGGTGGGACCAATGAGTGCCTATGTCATGGCAAAGGCCATTGCCAATGCAGCTAGAAGTGCAAAGTCTGTGGATGGCTACAAAGCATTTTGCGATGTAAACAAAAAATGACTGCAGAATAATAATAGTTTTATACAGAGGTGAAAATCATGTTAAAAGGAAAAACAGTAGTTTTGGGAGTGACAGGAAGTATAGCGGCATACAAGATAGCAAACCTTGCGAGTATGCTTGTAAAACAGCACGCCGATGTCAACGTCATAATGACACACAATGCAACAAATTTTATAAATCCAATCACATTTGAAACTCTCACAGGCAACAAGTGCCTTGTGGACACATTTGACAGAAACTTTGAATTCAATGTAGAGCATGTGGCGCTCGCAAAGAGAGCAGACATCTTTATGGTGGCACCTGCATCAGCCAATGTGATAGGCAAGATGGCAAACGGAATCGCAGACGATATGCTTACCACCACAATACTTGCAGCCAAATGTCCTAAGCTTGTTTCTCCTGCCATGAACACCAATATGTACGAGAACAGGATTGTGCAGGACAATATCAAAAAGCTCGAACACTACGGCTTTGAGATGATAAAGCCGGCTGAAGGATATCTTGCATGCGGAGACACCGGTGCAGGAAAAATGCCGGAGCCACAGACACTTTTCAACTACATAATGAGGACAATAGCCTGTGAAAAGGACCTGGCGGGCAAAAACGTACTCATCACAGCCGGAGCGACGCAGGAAAAAATAGACCCGGTACGTTTTATCACCAATCACTCAACAGGCAAGATGGGGCGTGCCATAGCAGAAAACTGTATGCTCCGCGGTGCGCATGTTACACTGGTCAACGCTTCAGTATCGGTTGAGCCACCTATGTTTGTAGATGTGGTAAATGTGACATCGGCCGCAGACATGGCGGATGTGGTGAAATCAAAGGCTGCTGAACAGGATATTATCATCATGACCGCAGCAGTAGCGGATTTTTGTCCGTCACATCCGGCTGATGAGAAAATAAAGAAAAATGACAGCTCATATGAGGCTGTAATTGAGCTTGAGCGCACAGAGGACATCCTTTCATACCTCGGAGCACACAAGGCTAAGGGACAGCTCATATGCGGTTTTTCTATGGAAACCCAGAATATGCTTGAAAACTCGAAAGCAAAGCTTGCAAAGAAAAATGCAGATATGATAGTGGCAAACAACCTAAAGGTGGCAGGCGCAGGCTTTGGAACAGATACCAATGTGGTCACACTCATCACGGCTGACGACTGCACAGAGCTTGAAATCATGGACAAGAGCTGCGTTGCAGCAAGGATTATGGACCGGTTGCTGCAGATGTAGAATTACTACACCATGCAGTCCACAGCCGGCAGCTCCCCGGTCACATCGAGGAAGAGATTTGCAAAGGTCTGCTCATAGTAAGGCTCCACCCAGAGCAGGCCGATGCCGAGCGACAGCACGCAAAGCACAAGCATACCGATGAAGCTTACGTTAATGTAGATGACTCTGAGTATGTTGCCACGAATCAGTTTTATTGCATGAGTCAGACATGCAAATACTGATAAATCATCGCGAGAGAGCACCAGATACAGGTAAAATGGAAACAGAACCAGTACAATAAAGCTGAGCACGGCACTTGCAGCATATAAAGCGATAGCAATTCCCATGGTGTCACCGCTTAGTTTGAAAAAGTTTCTGGCTACAAGGAAAGGCGCCTTTGCAATCATAGAGATGGCATAATATATGATGTATGCTCCAAAATATCTGTTGGAGTGATTCATAAAGCAGTAGAAGACATCGCTGATACGGCACTCTTTCTTTCTTGCCATATTAAGGTGGAAACGTATGAGTCCCATCTGCAGCACGCCGACCACGATAGATAAAAGAACCTCGGCAATGTAGTAGATGACGGTCTGAACCTTTGTGGCATATACATTTCCGAGCAGGTAGGTAAACGGCAGGTCACTAAACAGATTTATGAGTGTGACAGTGAGAAAAACGCTCATGCTAAGTCTGTATCTTCCGTTCAGGTTCTCTCTTGATATTCTTTTTAATTCTTTGGATTTCTTTTTTGGGTTCATTATATTTCTCCTGAAATAATAGTTTTGAATTAATGCTTAAGTTAGGCTTAAGTTAATGTTTAAATTAATGCTTTGACAATTGTCAGATATATAGCATATACTTGTATTCATATGGTTACACAAAATCACAGGAAGGACCACACATATCATGCAGACAGATGAAACAATCGACAGGTATTTCTATATAACGGGCTGGATATGCATAGCTATATTTGCGGCTCTTGCGGCAGTGATTGGAGTATGCGGTACGCAGATACTCACAAAGGTGCCTCCATGTCCGTTGCACGCATATACAGGCTACTATTGTCCGGGGTGCGGTGGCACGAGAGCCACATTTGCGCTGCTGCACGGACATCTGATAAGGTCGTTTGTACTCCATCCGTTTGTGCCGTATACAGCCGTTTTTGGAGGCTGGTTTATGCTGTCACAGACACTGCAGCGGATAAGCCGCGGCAGGCTGCACATCGGAATGCACTTCAGGCCATTATATATGTGGCTTGCACTTGCCATTATTGTGGTAAACTGTATAGTCAAAAATATGCTTATATTATTTTGCGGTATTCATCTGCTGAAGTAGCTCATTGTAGTCGATACCGGTCAGGTTCTGGTATTCCTTTAATATACCCTCTATGCTTCCGTATTCGTGAAGCATGGCGGCAAACGAACCGATATAGATAATAAGAGTGATAACAACAGCGGCAAACGCAATCCAGAATGAGGTCATAGCCATGCTGCTCATTGAGGTGGCACCGCCTTTTGACAGTAACGCAAAAATCATGGCAAGCGAGCCACATATGATAGACACATAAATACAGCTGCACGACGCGATGGCAATTATTGAAAGCACAAGTGCTGCAACCTCCATATTGCGTGAGCGTTTATTGTAGAAATTGTTGTTGGGATTAAAGCCCGGCCCATAATTGCTGCCGAAATTATAGTTATAATCCTGATTATAATCAAATTTTTGTGGATCCATAATAAAATTCCTTTCTATAAAGTTGATTTTATTGTATCACTTCATTTATAATACGAAAAGAATAAGTTTTTTAAAGAGGTAAAAAAATGGATATTATTGCTGCAATTGCAGAAGAACTGCAGATTAAAAAAGGACAGGCCGAGGCCGCTGTCAAGCTGGTAGATGAGGGAAACACCATTCCTTTTATCGCCAGATACCGAAAGGAGGCAACCGGCTCATTAAATGATGAGGTGCTCAGAAATCTCTTCGACAGACTGACATATCTACGTAATCTTGAGGACAAGAAGCAGACAGTGCTTGCAAGCATTGAGGAGCAGGGCAAGCTTACGGATGAGCTTAAGAAGGCAATCCTTGAGGCACAGACACAGGTGGCGGTTGACGATTTGTACAGACCTTACCGTCCGAAGAGAAGAACCCGTGCCACAATCGCAAAGGAAAAGGGCTTAGAGCCACTGGCACAGACCATTTTAGCGCAGGAATCGTCTGTTGATATCATGGCAGAAGCAGCTAAATATGTGGATGCAGAAAAAGACGTGGCAGATGAAGCGGCTGCACTTGCCGGAGCAAAGGATATCATTGCAGAGAACGTATCCGACAATGCCGGTTACAGAACAAAAATCAGAGAGCTTACCATGCAAAAGGGGCGTCTTATATCGACAGCTAAGGATCCAAAGGCAGAGTCTGTCTATGAGATGTACTATGAATTTGATGAGGCTCTTTCCAAGGTGGCAGGTCACAGAACACTCGCAATTAACCGTGGTGAGAAGGAAAAAATCCTCACAGTAAAGATAGAGGCACCGACAGAGGATATCATAAAATATCTTAAAAAGCAGGTTATCACAAATGATGGAGCGCCTACAGCAGCCATACTCACAGAGGTAGTGGAGGATGCGTACGACAGGCTTATTGCCCCTGCCATAGAGCGTGAAATCAGAAACAATCTGACAGAGGAAGCAGAGGATGGTGCCATAAAGGTATTCGGAAAGAACCTGGAGCAGCTTCTCATGCAGCCTCCAATTGCAGGACAGGTTGTGCTTGGATGGGACCCGGCATTCCGTACAGGCTGTAAGATTTCTGTCGTAGACCCTACAGGAAAGGTGCTCGATACCACAGTAATCTATCCGACAGCACCACAGAACAAGGTCGAGGAGGCAAAGGCCGTAATCAAAAAGCTCATAGACAAGCATCATGTCACTCTTATCTCACTCGGAAACGGAACAGCATCGCGTGAGTCAGAGCAGGTGATTGTCGAGCTGTTAAAGGAAATTCCGGTAAAGGTGCAGTACATCATAGTAAATGAAGCAGGTGCGTCAGTATATTCAGCCAGCAAGCTTGCCACGGAGGAGTTTCCGAATTTTGATGTGGGACAAAGAAGTGCCACATCCATGGCGCGTAGACTTCAGGATCCGCTCGCTGAGCTTGTAAAGATTGATCCAAAGTCAATCGGAGTCGGACAGTATCAGCACGATATGAACCAGAAAAAGCTCTCAGAGGCACTCGGAGGAGTTGTAGAGGACTGCGTAAATAAGGTTGGTGTAGATTTAAATACAGCATCAGTTTCATTGCTTGAGTACATATCAGGCATCTCAAAGACCATTGCCAAAAACATCGTGGACTACAGAGAGGAAAACGGTAAATTCACATCACGTTCACAGCTTCTTAAGGTAGCAAAGCTTGGACCGAAGGCATTTGAACAGTGTGCAGGCTTCATGCGTATCTCAGACGGAAAGAACCCGCTTGATGCCACAGGCGTGCATCCTGAGTCATATGATGCCACAAAGGCAGTGCTTGAAAAGCTTGGCTACACAATGGAGGATGTAAAGAACGGAAATGTAGTTGGAATCTCAAAGAAGGTATCTGATTACAAGGCGCTCGCAGACGAGGCAGGAGTTGGTGAAATCACACTGCGTGACATCGTAAAAGAGCTTGAAAAGCCGGCAAGAGACCCGCGTGAGGATATGCCAAAGCCAATTCTAAGAAGCGATGTCCTTGAGATGAAGGACCTCACACCGGGTATGGTATTAAAGGGCACAGTCAGAAACGTAATAGATTTCGGATGCTTTGTGGATATAGGAGTACACCAGGACGGACTTGTGCATATCTCAGAGATATGTGACCGCTATATCAAGCACCCGCTTGAGGCTGTCAGTGTAGGTGACATAGTAGATGTGCAGGTTATGAGCGTTGACCTCAAAAAGCAGCGCATCCAGCTTACCATGAAAATCGGACAGGGCACAGACAAGGCCGGTAAGTCAGAACACAGCGGCAAAGACAGTGTTGCCAACAAGGCTGACAGAAGTAATAGAAATAACGGTGGCAAGAATAGCAGAAACGATAGAAATAGTACAGGCGGCAAGAATAATAACAACAGAAACAAAAAGCCACACTACATAAAGGGCAAGAAAAATAATTTCTTTGACAATATTATTCTTGATAATTAAAAACACCTTGACAAAACACTTCAAAGTGCATATCATAGGTTTGTAAATAAATAGGAATTCTTCAGGGCAGGGTGCGATTCCCTACCGGTGGTACAGCCCACGAGCCGCAAGGCATGATTCGGTGTGATTCCGAAGCCGACAGTATAGTCTGGATGAGAGAAGATTATTAGGTGTCATTACACTGTGATATTAAGTCCCGGAAGATTTTCTTCCGGGATTTTTTAAAGCAGCTATTCAGATTTTAGATAGCTGCACTCACAATATCCTCAGGATTCCTTAAGCATCAAAGGAGTGTAAAATGGACGTAACAACAAACAACACAAAATCAAAAGTAAACATCAGACTTTTAGTCGGCACAGGAATGTTAAGCGGACTTGCATTTGTACTTCAGTACCTCGAGTTTCCAATTCCAATCATGCCGTTTTTTATTAGGTTTGATTTTTCAGACCTGCCTGCACTTATCGGAGCATTTGCATACGGACCGTTAGCAGGAGTGATTGTAGAGTTTATCAAGAACCTGCTTCACTGTACAGTAACACAGAGCTTTACGGTAGGAGAGCTTTCAAACTTTATTCTCGGAGCAGTATTTACAGGAACGGCAGGGCTTATATACAAGAAGAACAAGACTAAAAAGGGTGCCATCATTGGTGCGATAGTCGGCTCGGTTATAATGGGAATCATCAGCTTCCCGTCAAACCTGTTTATTGTATATCCAGCATATGAGAAGTTTACACCAATAAATGAAATCATGGATGCATACAGCAAACTTCTCCCATCAGTAGGCAAGCTGTGGCAGGCACTTTTAATATTCAATGTTCCGTTTACCATCGTAAAGGGACTTATATCAACACTTATCACAGTGCTTATATACAAGAGACTGTCACCGGTTTTAAAGGGCAGAGGATAGAGAAAATACCTGACACAATATATATTAGTCACAAACATAAAGAGCGCAGTCAATTGCGCTCTTTTCTTTTTTTAAAAGGAATGTTATAATAAATCCAAATATTTAGTTGGGAGCAGGACATGAAGCTTGAATTTGATGTAAAAGTAACAGAAAAAGATTTATATTCATTTAATATAGAGCAGGCGTACAAGGGCAGTCAGGGTGTCATATCATTGCTGTTTGCTGTGCTCTTGGCTGCGGCAGCAGTGTTAAGCGCACAAAAAGGCAATACGGAGTATGTGGTGCTTTATATTATAGTTGGTATTCTGGTGCTGCTATATGTGCCGTTTTCACTCAAGGGCAGGGTAAAGATGATTATGAAGACAAATGAAGTTTTCTCAAAGCCACTGCATTTTGAGATAGATGAAAAGAACATAAAAGTAAGCCAGGGAGAGGAGATGGCGCAGCTTCCGTGGGAGCAGGTGTACAGATTCGTGGCAAATGATAAGAGGATACTTATATTCAGCAACAGGAAGAATGCATACATTCTCTCAAAGGAGCAGCTGGGCGACAGCTATGAGCCGTTAAAGGAGCTGGCAGGCAGTACACTGGAGAAATACAGACTGAAAATCAAATAAACAAAATAGATATAAGATAAAAGATAAAATAATTAGATAAGGGTATAAGCTGGTAATATGAGTAGTGAAGGAAATATAACAGTAATAGAAAGCTTTTCGGCAGATGATACGCATGCACTTGGGGTTACGCTTGGACAGCAGGCAAATCCTGGGGATGTGTGTACACTTGTGGGTGATTTAGGAGTGGGTAAAACAGTGCTCACGCAGGGCATAGCAGAGGGGCTTGGCATAACAGAGCCTATAAACAGCCCTACATTTACCATAGTGCAGGTGTACGAGGAGGGGAGGCTTCCGTTTTATCATTTCGATGTATACAGGATTGGTGACATTGAGGAGATGGATGAAATAGGCTATGAGGATTATTTCTACGGAGATGGGCTTACGATGATAGAGTGGGCAAATCTCATTGAGGAGATACTCCCAAAGAAGAGAAAAGAGATTACTATTGAAAAAGACCTGGAAAAAGGCTTTGACTATAGAAAAATAACAATAAAAGAGGTTTTATAATGAAGATACTTGCGCTTGACAGCTCAGGGCTTGTGGCCAGTGTGGCTGTCGTATCGGACGATAATCTGATAGGAGAATACACGATAAATTATAAAAAGACACATTCGCAGACACTTCTTCCGATGCTTGATGAGGTGGCTAAGATGACAGAGCTTGACCTTAAGACAATAGATTTTATTGCGGTCTCAGCAGGACCTGGATCGTTCACAGGGCTTCGCATAGGCTCTGCGACGGCGAAAGGGCTTGCACTGGCACTGGATAAGCAGATAGTTTCTGTGCCTACTGTAGATGCGCTTGCATACAATCTGTGGGGCAGTGCAGATGTTGTGTGTCCGCTTATGGATGCAAGAAGACAGCAGACCTATACAGGGCTGTATGATTTTACCGATGGCAGGATGAATACCATTTTGCCGCAGTGCGTAGTGATGATAGAAGAGATAGTTGACAAAATCAATGAGCTCGGTCGCAGGGTGATTTTCCTTGGAGACGGAGTGGATGTGTTCAGGGATTATATTAATGAGCACGTAAAAGTGGACTATGACTTTGCGCCTGCCATGTGCAATAAGCAAAGAGCATCGGCTGTAGCATGTCTTGGACAGGTGCTCTATGAGCAGGGCAGGGCAGAAAATGCAGCAGACCATAAGCCTGAGTATCTCAGATTATCACAGGCGGAGAGAGAGAGACAGGAAAAGGAGAGAGATTTTAGAATATGATAATAAGACCCATGGAGCCGGAGGATGCAGACTCGGTGGCGCAGATAGAAAAAGACAGCTTCACACAGCCCTGGAGCAGACAGGGATTTTTGGATGCCATGAGGCTTCCGGAGAATATCATGCTTGTGGCACAGGAGGATGGCGAGATACTGGGGTATCAGTGCACATATGTGTCATTTGATGAGGGAGAGCTGACCAATATAGCAGTCAAAAAATCAGCACGAGGAAAAGGTGTGGGTGCACATCTTATCAGATGCTTGCAGGAAAAGGCAAAAGAGTCAGGTGTTGAGCGCATTGTGCTCGAAGCCAGGGTGACTAATGAGGCTGCGATATCACTGTATCAGAAGATGGGGTTTGTAAACCTTGGAATCAGAAAAAATCTATATGAGCATCCGGTAGAGGACGGTGTCATCATGTCCTATACTGCGGAGGAAAATTTATGTTAGACGTGTGTTTACTTGGAACAGCAGGCATGATGCCTTTGCCAAACAGATGGCTTACGGCACTTTCGCTAAAATATAACGGCAGCAATATACTTATTGACTGCGGTGAGGGAACGCAGATTGCGATGAAGGAGGCCGGAATCAATTTCAAGCCGATAGATATTTTATGCATCACCCACTTTCATGCAGACCATATCAGCGGATTGCCGGGGCTTCTTCTTACAATGGGAAATGCCGAGCGCACCGAGCCGCTTACCATTATTGGACCTAAAGGGCTTACAAGGGTTGTCACTGCACTTCGGACGATTGCGCCGGAGCTGCCTTTTGAGATAAAATGCATAGAGCTCAATGAGCAGGATGAATATTTTGAGATGAACGGATATCATATCCATGCATTCCGCGTAAAGCATGCGGTGCTGTGCTATGGCTATTCGGTTGAGATAAAGCGTAGTGGCAGATTTTCCGTGGAAAGAGCAAAGGAAAAAGAAATTCCGATGCGCCTGTGGAATCCTCTTCAGAAAGGCAATACCGTTGAATTTGAGGGCAGAGTGTATACTCCGGATATGGTGCTTGGACCGGCAAGAAAGGGCATAAAGGTCACATATTGTACGGACTCAAGGCCACTTGAGCACATAGTGGAGGCAGCAGAGGGATCAGACCTTTTTATCTGCGAGGGCATGTATGCTGAAAAGGAAAAGATAGTAAAAGCAAAGCAGTATAAGCATATGACCTTTTACGAGGCAGCAGACATGGCAAAGAGAGCCGGCGTGAAGGAGCTGTGGCTTACACATTTTTCCCCGTCACTTGTCCGTGCAGAGGATTATATGCCACAGGTGAGGGATATTTTTGCAAACGCATATCTTGGAAAAGATGCAAAGAGTGTGGAGCTCATGTTTGACGAGGACTAAGGAGGGGCGATATGAAGAAAACAGGTATAGTTATTTTAACAATAGCGCTGATTGCTGCGATATGTGGTTCGTTTTATGTCGTAAACGACAAGTCTAAAAGGGCTAATCAAAAGGAAAAGGTACTGACCGAGGTACAAAGAATAACAACTAAGGATCTCGACAAGAACTATCCGCAGACACCTCGTGAGGTGGTGAAGCTTTATAACAGGATTGTGAAGTGCTACTATGGTATGCAGTATAGCGATGAAGAGCTTGATGCACTCACCGACCAGGCGCTTAAGCTTTTTGATGACGAGCTTGCAGCAAACAATCCAAAGGATACCTACAAACAGTCTGTCACGGCAGATGCGCAAAGCTACAAGGACCAGGGCATTACACTTGCTCAGACCGGAGTGTGTGATAGCAATGATGTAAAATATGTCACCGATAATGGTAGTAAAATTGCATATGTAAAGGCATCTTACTTCATGAAGGAGGGCAGCTCGTATTCTAAGACATATCAGGAATATGTACTCAGGCAGGATAAGGAAGGCTGTTGGAGGATTCTTACATTTTATAAGATTGCTGCAGATTCTGATACGGAAACAGAATAGAGTAATATAATTAAGATTGGTGTAATAAAATGACAGAAAATACAGAAACAAAAAAAGAAATTAAAATACTTGCAATTGAAAGCTCATGCGACGAGACTGCGGCGGCAGTTGTAGTAAATGGACGTGATCTGAGAAGTAATGTGATTTCATCGCAGATAGCTCTTCATACTTTATATGGAGGGGTAGTACCGGAGATAGCTTCCAGAAAGCATATTGAGAAAATTAATCAGGTTATAGAGCAGGCACTTTCAGATGCACATATGACACTCGACGATATAGACGCAATAGGCGTAACATATGGTCCGGGGCTCGTAGGAGCACTGCTTGTAGGCGTGGCAGAAGCAAAGGCTATAGCATACGCAAGAAACATTCCTCTTGTCGGAGTGCACCATATAGAGGGACATATCAGCGCCAATTATATAGAAAATAAAGACTTAGAGCCACCATTTCTGGCACTCGTCGTATCAGGAGGACACACACATCTGGTGAGAGTGGTAGATTACGGCAAATATGAGATCCTCGGACGTACGAGGGATGATGCGGCAGGAGAGGCCTTTGACAAGGTAGCGAGAGCAATAGGACTTGGCTATCCGGGCGGTCCTAAGATAGAAAAGGTTTCACATGAGGGAGATCCGCACAGCATAGAGTTCCCGAGAGCAAAGATTGTGGGTGGAGTTTATGATTTCAGCTTTAGCGGGCTTAAATCAGCAGTACTCAATTATTTAAACGGCTGCAGGATGAAGGGACTGGAAATAAACCAGGCAGACGTGGCAGCATCGTTCCAACAGGCGGTTACAGATGTGCTTGTCGGACACGCTGAGAATGCCATAGATGAGTTTAAAATGGACAAATTTGCCATTGCGGGAGGCGTTGCTTCTAATGGTGTTATCCGTCATGCGATGGAGGAAATGTGCGCGCGCAAGGGTGTTAAATTCTATCGTCCGTCACCGATACTGTGTACAGACAATGCTGCTATGATAGGTGCGGCGGCATACTATGATTTTATAGCAGGTAAGAGGTCCGGACTTGATCTGAATGCGGTTCCGAATCTAAAGCTTGGTGAATGATTCTGTAATTGCTTCCGGTTACACCGGGGTGCAAACATAATGTGCAGATTTATCATGGATAGGAAAATAAAAGAATATGGATAAGAAGAAATACACAGCAATCATACTGTCAGCCGGTACAGGAAGCCGGATGAAAAGTAATATGCCAAAGCAGTATATGGAGCTTTTGGGGCAGCCTGTGATTTATTATAGTATAAAAGCATTTGAGGATAGTCCGGTGGATGAAATAGTCATAGTCTGCAGTGCAGATTATATTGAGTATTTCAGACATTCGATAATTGAAAAATATGGCTTTAAAAAGGTGAAAGCAATAGTGCAGGGGGGCAAAGAGCGCTACAACTCGGTATATGAGGGACTTAAAGCAGCAAACGGCACGGACTATGTGCTGATCCATGACGGCGCACGCCCTCTGGTGGATAATGAAATAATAGTCCGTTCTATGCATACGGTTGAAAAAGAAAAAGCATGCGTAGCAGGAATGCCTGTAAAGGACACAATAAAGGTGTCAGATGAATTGGGATATTCAGCAAATACTCCTGACAGGAAAAGCCTGTGGCAGATTCAGACGCCGCAATGCTTTGAATATGATTTGCTGGCTCAGTCCTATGATAAGCTGTTTAGTGACATGTCATATGGGAAAAGTGTGCCGGCAATTACGGATGATGCAATGATAGTAGAGTATGGGAGTGACACAAAAGTAAAGCTCATAGAGGGCTCGTATGAAAATATAAAGGTCACAACTCCTGAAGATATGGGGATTGCAGAACTTTTTTTAAAGAAACGCAGAAAAATGTAAAAAAAATAGAAATTAGTGTTGACATATTGTAACATTGATGATAATATAAATCCTGCGCTGAACAAGTGCAGACAACTAAACAATTAAGTATTAATTGTGACACGCAGGGGTATCGAAGTGGTCATAACGAGGCGGTCTTGAAAACCGTTTGTCCGCAAGGGCGCGTGGGTTCGAATCCCACCCCCTGCGCTTTCTTTTGCCTTAAAACAGATATGCAAAAGAAAACAAAAAAGTTCTTGACAAATGAAAAACATTTTGATAGAATAAACAAGCTGTCGCAAGACAGAGAACTTAAAACAGAGTTCAAAAAAATAAAAAAGTGCTTGACAAACGAACAGCGATTTGATAAAATAATCAAGCTGTCGCAAGAGAGCAAAACAAAGAACATTGATAACTGAACAGTGAGAAACCTTGAAAGATTTTGAGAATCAATCAGAACGCTTCAATGAAAATTGAAGACCTTTAAAACAGTAAATTCAGAATTTGTGCGAAAGCGATGAAAACAATCTGCTTGCAGAATTGTTTGAGGAGCTACGGACAGTTGCAAATTTATTTGCAACCTGAATGAACGAATTAGCCAAGTTTAACTTGACTGAGATCAACTTTTTAACATGA
>ERZ809207.15-NODE-15-length-173410-cov-11.246425_pt1 | contig 173410 bp, 135 predicted proteins | sample MGYA00520515_ERZ809207 | MGnify/ENA primary metagenome ERZ809207 (study PRJEB31570, sample SAMEA3213009) | Homo sapiens | biome: human-gut; feature: human gut; material: fecal | place: Sweden | collected 2011 ... | reverse complement strand
CGGGATACGGAATGCCCTACATCTCCATCGCCGCCGTGTATGAATCGCTCGCCCTGGCCACGACCGTGCGGAATGATTGCAGGTAGTGCGCCATCGCCGTGTTGACGGTCGAATGTCCCAGCGCCACGGCTATGTCCTCGATGGCCGCACCGTGCTCCAGCGAGATCGTAGCCCAGCTGTGGCGCAAGCAGGTCATGGGGACATGCGGCAGGTCGAGCCGCTTGCAGAACGCGCGGAACTTGCGGGCGACGGCGTTTGGGTCAAGCAGGCACAGACGACCAGACCTGCGCGCCCCACGGATGGCGCGCAGACGCTCTAGGGCGAATCGCGGCAGTTTCAGCTTGCGGTCTGACAGCTTGGTCTTGCATCCCGTCTCGATGACCTCGCCGCCTACCACGTGCAGCCCGCGCCGGACGTGCACCCATCCGCTACGCCAGTCCACATCCTCGATACGCACGGCGCACGCTTCACATCGGCGCAGACCCAGGGCAGCGCCGAGCAGGACTGCGGTCTCGAACGGCTGTCCCACGATAGCTTTGAGCGTCACGCGCTCCTGCTCGGCGGTCAACGTGGGGCGACGAACAGCGGGCTTTTTCGGCAGCTCGACCCCTTGCGTCACGTCCCAGATTCTGAGCTGGTGGCGGCGCAATACCCATCGGTAAATCTGCCGGAATGTCTTGTACGCCTTCTCGGCGGCACCGGGTAGGGCGAACCCGTCCACCCAGTCCTGCACCTGCTCGAATGTGATCGTCTCAATCTCGCGCTCGCCCCACATCGGCATCAGGTGGCAGCGGATGGCGCTGCGGTAGCCCTCCAGCGTGGTGGCGCGCAGGCGCTTGTCCTTGTCGGCCATGTACTCGGCGGTGGCATCGGAAAACAGCATTTTTCATAGTCCAATCTCTCGGAAATCCCAGACGTTTCGCATGGTAGCCCGTCGCGTTACGCCTGGGATTTATTACGCATGGGGCGACCGTAATCGACATGGGAAGGAGGACGGATGGAGGTACTCAAGCTCTTCGCGCCATACGGGCCGGGGTGGCTCGGCGGCGTGCTGCTGGCGCTGATCGCCTTCTATTTTGGGCGGCAATTCCTCGAGGAGTACAAGCGGCAGAACGAGCGCAAGGGCGAGATTGACCTGAAGCGCGAGGAGCGCAAGCAGGATGAGGTCAAGGAGCGCGCCCAGCGCGACCGCGAGCGCTCGCAGATGGAGGGCCGCATCGCCGCGCAGATGGAGCGCAGCAACAGCCTCATGGAGGCGATGAAGACACTCATGGAGTCGGTCGTTGCGTCCAACGAGGTCCTGCACGCCGACTTGGCGCACAGCCAGGCGCGTAGCCAGGGAATGGCGGAGAAGGTCGACCACATCTGCGACCGGGTCGACCTGATCTACAACAAGGAATCCGACAGATAGGAGCAATCTAATGAATGAGATCCAGGCGGGCCTCACGGTGTGCACGGTGCTGGTCGTGCCGTACATCGTGCAGGCCATCAAATCAAAGGCCATGACCGGCAACGTGGCGCGCTGGATTGCCATCGCCGTCTCGGCAGGATGCGGTGCCCTCACGGCCATGTCGGGCGGCATGCCGACCGACCCGTCGGCGTGGGTGACGTCCATCTTCGCGTGCGTCGGCGGCGTGCAGGTGGCCTACGCGGCCTTCAAGAGCGTCGGCGTTACCGACAAATGGCTCGATGCGCTTCTGGCGCTCGGCGACATCAAGGAGGACTAATGGCAGACTTCGCCAACGTGCAGCCGGACGAGTACAAGCTCCTCGGCTGCAACTTCAGCGCCGGCCGTCCGTACGGCATCAAGGGCGTGACCATCCACCACATGGCGGGCGACCTCACCGGCGACCAGTGCAACGGCATCTGGCGCGGCGCGGGGACCTCGGCGCACTACTGCGTCGACCGCAACGGCTACATCACGCAGCACGTCAACGACACGGACCGCGCATGGGCCTGCGGCGACGGTATCGGCACGGGACGCGGCAACGACACCACCATCAGCATCGAGCACGCCAACAGCGCCCGCGGCCCGTGGACGGTTCACGAGAAGGCCATCGAGAGCGGAGCGCACCTCGTCGCCGCCCTGTGCCTGTACTACGGCCTGGGCCGCCCCGAGTGGTGCAAGAACGTGTTCCCGCACCGCTACTGGAGCTCAACGGCCTGCCCGGGCGAGCTGGCCGGCTCCCAGCGCGACCATTACATGCAGCGCGCCCAGGCGTGGTATGACGCTATGAAGGGCGGCAAGGCACCTGCGCCGTCCGCGTCCCCGGTGCAGCCCGCCCAGGGCACCCCGGCGGCCTCCGGCGGCTTCTCCGCGAGCTCCGGCGCACGCGTGCCCGTGCACTACTCGCTGCACCTCAAGGGCGGCGGCTGGCTGGACGAGGTGACCGACTTCGGCGCCGGGGACAACGGCTTTGCAGGGTATCCGTGCCGACAGCACGACCTGCTGTGCGCACGCGTCGACCGCGGCACGCTCAAGTATCAGGTGCATACCATCGAGGACGGCTGGCTCGACTACGTGACCAAGGGCGACCGCGACGACACCGTCAACGGCTGCGCGGGCATCGCCGGTCATACCATCGACGGCGTTCGCATGTACTACGTGACCCCGGGCGGCGAGGAGTACAAGCAGGCGTGGTACCGCTCGCAGACCACCGTGCGGCCAGGATGGCTCGATACAGTGTGCGACGATGGCTCCACCTACGGTGGCGATGATTTCGCAGGCATGTACGGCGAGCCGCTCGACCGTCTGCAGGTCTGCGTCACCGACGGGGTGCCGTGGTAATGGCTTTCGGCATGGGCGCGGCGCTCGGCGCGATTTTGGGCAGCTTCGTCACGGTTGTCGCGCTCGCCCTGATCTGGGGCGGGAGCGACCGCGAGCGATAACAGCAAAAGGGGCCGTGGCGGTTCGTCGCCACGGCCCCTTTTTCGTATCCCGCGAATATCCTAAGTTGCCGCTAAACCCTAAGTACGGTCAGCGTGTTGCGGTACGTTCAGCGAGTTTTGCCTGATGGTCAGCATCAATAGTGAGCTGCGGCAAACTGTCTCAATACTGCCACATGTGGTTGACGGGGCCGGAGCCTTTGCCCATGTCAAAGCCAGCGGCGAGAGCACCCGTTAGGTAGGCCTTGCCGGCGTTGACGGCATCGGCAAGATCCATGCCCTGGGCCAGCGCGCAGGCGATGGCGGACGAAAGCGTACAGCCAGTACCGTGCGTGTTGCCGGTCTCGATGCGCTTGTGGCGGAACCACGTGGTGAGCGGATCGCCCAGATGGTTGCCCTCGTCATCGAGCGGCGCGGGCTCTGCTAGCACATCGTTGGCCTCGTTGACAAAATGCCCGCCCTTAACGAGAGACGCGCAGCCAAAGCGACGGGTGAGAAGCATGGCGGCATTTTGCTGCGTGCGCTCGGAATCGACCTCATAATCGAGCAGCGCCATGGCCTCGGGAATGTTGGGCGTGATAACGGTCGCCAGCGGGAACAGGCGGCGGGTAAGTGCCTCAGCGGCATCCTCGGCAATGAGGCGAGCACCCGAGGTGGCGACCATGACGGGGTCGACGACGATATTTTGTGCGTCCCAGGCGCTCAAGCGGTCGGCGATAACCTCGATAATCTCGGCAGAGGAAACCATGCCGATCTTGACGGCGCTGGGTCGAATATCGTCAAAAACGGCATCGATCTGCGCTGCGACAATATCCGGGGAGATGTTCTGCACGGCGGTGACGCCCAGGGTGTTCTGTGCGGTGATGGCTGTGATGGCCGTCTCGGCATACAGACGGTGCGCCGTGATGGTCTTGATGTCGGCCTGAATGCCGGCGCCACCGCTGGAATCGGATCCTGCGATGGATAGAACGGCGGGTACCTTACTGCGATCCATGTTCGCTCCCTTGTTCGGTCGGATTCAAATGGGTCTTCTGCCTGCATTATAAAGTGCCCGGGCCGGCTGTATGCCGATCCCGGGCGGGTGGTGCAATCTTTACGCAAATGTAAGAAAATGTTCACACGTCAACAATTGACGAACACCTTGTTACCGATTGTGGCTTCGGTGACGCGTTAGTCCTCCATACCGAGGTCGATCGTCGTGCCTTCGAACACTTTGTTAACGGTGCGGACGGCGCACATCTTGCCACACATGGTGCAAGTGCCCTCGGTGGCGGCGGGGGATTCCTCATAGCGCTTCTTGCCGGTGACCGGGTCGAGCGCGCACTTCCACATGGCGTCCCAGTCGAGCTTACGGCGTGCCTGGCCCATCTTGTCGTCCATGTCGCGGGCGTGCGGCACCTTCTTGGCGATGTCGGCGGCGTGTGCGGCGATCTTGGTGGCCATGAGGCCATCGAGCACGTCCTGGGCGTTGGGCAGGCACAGGTGCTCGGCCGGCGTCACGTAGCACAGGAAGTCGGCACCGGAGCTGGCGGAGATGGCGCCGCCGATGGCAGCGGTGATGTGGTCGTAGCCCACGCCGATATCGGTCACCAGCGGCCCGAGCACATAGAACGGGGCGTTGTGGCACAGGCGCTTCTGCAGTTTCATGTTGGCGGCGATCTCGTCGAGCGCCATGTGACCCGGGCCCTCGACCATGACCTGGACGCCGGCGGCCCAGGCGCGCTTGCACAGCTTGCCCAGCTCGATCATCTCGGCGGTCTCGGTTGCGTCGTTGGAGTCGTAGAGGCAGCCCGGGCGGCAGGAGTCGCCGAGCGAGATCGTCACGTCGTACTCGTGGCAGATTTCGAGCAGCTCGTCGTAGAACTCATAGAACGGGTTCTCGTTACCGGTGACCTCCATCCAGCCAAACAGCAGTGAGCCGCCGCGGCTGACGATGTTCATGAGGCGGCCGGTCTCCTTAAAGGTCTTGGTGACCGACTTGTTGATGCCGCAGTGGATGGTCATAAAGTCCACGCCGTCCTCGGCATGCGCGCGCACGACTTCGAACAGGTCGTCCTTGGTAAGCTTGACCAGCGGCTTTTCCATGTAGCCGATGGCGTCATACATGGGGACGGTGCCTACCATGAGCGGCGTCTCGTCGATGAGCTGCTGGCGGAACTGGCGCGTCTTGCCCGAGTTGGAGAGGTCCATGATGGCGTCGGCGCCAAAGTCCTCGGCGATCTTGACCTTCTTCCACTCCTCGGCGGCATCGGCCTTGTCGCCCGAGATGCCCAGGTTGACGTTGACCTTGGTGGACAGGCCCTCGCCGACACCAAAGGCGCGCATGCCCTTTTTGATATGCACGATGTTGGCGGGAATGGCGATGCGGCCGTCTGCCACGCGCTCGCGGATGTACTCGGGGTCGCGATGCTCGCGCTCGGCAACCTCCTTCATCTGCGGCGTGATCTGCCCGGCGCGGGCGAAGTCGATTTGCGTGACGAGCTTGGGCTCGGTCTGTGTGCTCATTGGCACGGCTCCCTTCGTTGGCATTACCCATATCAGGTTTGCGGGTCAGGGCGGGCGCGCCCAGTCTCAGCCTACCGTCTTGTCCTGCAAGCTCCCCGTTTATGTGGTGGGCTCAAGTATAGCCTGAATGGGTACGATTGACGCGATGAGCATGCCCGTGGGGAGGCGAACATGGAAGACAAGCATCTATATCGGGAGACGCAGTGGGATGTGTCGGCCGAGGAGAGCCGCGCGCACCATGGCCTTGTCGCGATTGGTTTTGCGGTGCTTGCCGTGCTGGTGATTGCCTTTTGTATCTGGACGTTTGGCGGTCGCGGCGGCGCTGCCTGGGAGTTTGAGGCCGACGAGGCCCTGCCGATCATGACGGTGAAGGTCGCGGGCGGTAACACGGTGGCAGCTCCCGGCGACTATTGGTATCCGTGCGATGGATTTGTCCAGCTGCAGCTGAGCGGTGGTTCCATTCCTGGTGAAGAGATCGAGCGCGTGACCTTCGATGCATCGCTTAAGACGCTGTCAGTCGAGCTCAAAGATAAAGGGGATGTGCCCACGACGATGGATATCGCGCTGACGGAATGGCGCCTGGAGCCCCCGTCGGGCGTCAAGGTGTCCGAGGTGGAGCATGTCAAGATTACCTATCAGGACGGCTCGACAAATGAAATTGCCAAAGCCGACGGCTTGGCGGAATAGACGTCGTGCCTAGGTAGCACATTTAAAAGCAGCGGTGGTCCTACAAGGCCTGTTCGTTCAGGAAGACCAAAGTATTTTTATTTGAAAGCTCGGGAAAGTGTCGATAACCAACGTCGAACGCGGTAAGTTCGCTTGCATCCTCGAGCTTGTTTTCTGCCATCCACCGCACCATGGAGCCGCGCGCCTTTTTGCTGGCGGTCGAGCGCTGGATGGGCTTGCCGTTGCGGATACCTTCGCCAAAGAGACATGTGACGACCGTGGCGTCGGTGGTGAGGCAGGGCAGAACGGCTTTGGCGTATTCCGCGCTGGCGAGGTTGACGATCGTAGCGTTGGAGCCCGCCGGAGCGATGACCCGTGCGAGCTTGTCGCCCCAAAACGCGTAGAGGTCTCGGGCATTGTCGACGGCAAGCTTCGCGCCCATCTCCAGCCTATACGGTTCAACGGCATGAAAGGGGCGCACGCATCCGTAAAGGCCCGAGAGGATCCAGAGATGGTTTTGCAGCCAGTCGAGCTGTGCGGAATCCATCACCTCGGGCGCCATGCTTTGGTATTGAATGCCGTGATAGGACATGACGGCAGGGGAGATTCGACGCGCGATATCGGGATCGGCGAGGTCGGCATCGCTCAGGACGGGCATAAATTCGTGAAGCGTATCCAGGCACGTTGTAAGCAGCCTGTCGCTCACATTCCAAAGGGCCTGCAGGCCGCCGCTGCCTTCATTCCGCTCGATATCTAGCAGTGCGCGGTGGAGGCGAGCTGTCTCGCGCACAAAGGGTGGAATGCCCAGGACTTCAAAAGCATCTTGGGCCGCGCGCATCTGCTTGGCGGGCGAAATGATGACCTGCAGCATGGACTCTCCTCTGCCAAAAAGGAAGTTGCGGTGGAATACGGTCTGTTTTGGCCGTTTATGGGCCAGTTTAGTCCGTATTTCACCGCAACTGATGAAGGGTTGGTTAGGCGCGCTCGATGAAGGCCTTGTAGCCGCGATATGCCTCGTAGATATCGGCCTTGTTGGCGACCTCCCACAGGGCGTGCATGGACAGGACGGCAACGCCGGAGTCGATGACGTTCATGCCGTACTTGGCCATGATGTAGGCGATGGTGCCGCCGCCGCCCGCGTTGACGCGGCCGAGCTCGCAGGTCTGGAAGTCCACGCCGGCCTCGTCCATGATGTCGCGGACGAGGGCCACGTACTCGGCGTCGGCGTCGTTAGATCCGCCCTTGCCACGGCTGCCCGTGTACTTGTTAAAGCACAGGCCGCGACCCATAAAGGCTGCGTTCTTGGTCTCGAACTTGCCGGCATAGCCCGGGTCGAAGCCGGCGGACACGTCAGAGGAAAGCATGCGGCTGTGGGCGAGTGCACGGCGCAGGGCCAGCGGGCTATCCTCGCCGGCGAGCGTCATGATCTCGGCGACGGTGTTCTCGAAGAAGCGGCTCGTCATGCCGGTGGCACCCACGGAGCCGATCTCCTCCTTGTCGACGATGAGTGTGATACTCGTGCGCTCCACGTTGGCGACGTCGATCTGGGCGAGCATGGAGGGATAGGCGCAGACGCGGTCGTCGTGGCCATAGCCCAGAATCATGGAGCGGTCGAGGCCCATGTCACGGGCCGGGCCGGCGGGCACGACCTCGATCTCGGCGGAGAGGAAGTCCTCCTCCTCGACGTCGTACTGCTCCTTGAGGATGTCAAGGAACATCTGCTTGACGGGCTCCTTGGGGGCGTCCTTGTCGTCCTCATCAAACTTGACGGGACGGCCGCCCACGATTACGTCGAGGATTTCGGCGTCGATGGCGTCCTTGGCGGGCTTGGCCATCTGCTCGCTCGAGAGGTGGATCAGCAGGTCGGAGATGGTAAAGACCGGGTCGTCTGCCTTGTCGCCGATGTTGATGTCGACGGTGGTGCCGTCCTTTTTGCAGATGACGCCCACGAGTGCAAGCGGGGAAGCGACCCAGTGGTAGCTCTTGACGCCACCGTAGTAGTGCGTGTCGAGGTAGGCCATGTCGCCGGCCTCGAAGGCGGGGTTCTGCTTAAGGTCCAGGCGCGGCGAGTCCACGTGGGCGCCCAGGATGTTAAAACCCTGCTCGAGCGGGGCGGCGCCCAGGTTGACGAGCATGAGGTCCTTGCCGTGATTGGCGACGTACACCTTGTCGCCGGCCTTGAGCGCGCGGCCCTCGGCGATCACGGTCTCCAGATTGACGTAGCCCGCCTCCTCGGCCATCTTGATACCGGTCTTGACGCACAGGCGCTCGGTCTTGTTCTCGCTCAAAAACTGCTTATAGCCGCGGCAAAGCTCCTCGAGCTCCTCGATCTGCTGTGGCGTGTACTTTTTCCATGCGCAGGGACGCTCCATGACGCAGGCTCCTTTCGGATCGATCGTGCTGGTTGATGTACCGTGAGCCATCGTATCACGCGCGGGGCCGCGGCGGCAGGGAAGCCTGAAGTGCGGTGGCCGCGGGGCGGGGAGCGTGTAAACTGGAGTGAGCAAACCGTGCCCAGCCCAAAGCGAGGTATTCAATATGTCTGACAAGCGCCGTACCTTTGCCGTCATCGACGGCAACTCGCTCATGCATCGCGCCTTCCACGCCGTGCCGCCCACCATGAACGCGCCGGACGGTCGCCCCACCAACGCGATCTTTGGCTTTTTGAATATGTTCCTCAAGATGATTGACGCCTTTAACCCCGACGGTGTGGTCGTGGCGTTTGACAAGGGCAAGCCGCGTGTGCGCATGGAGATGCTGCCGCAGTACAAGGCCCAGCGTCCGCCCATGGACCCCGATCTGCACGCGCAGTTTCCCATGATTAAGGAGCTGCTCGCCGCGCTCAACGTGCCGATCTTGCAGTCCGAGGGCTGGGAAGGCGATGACATCCTGGGCACTATGGCGCGCCTGGGCGAGCAAGCCGGCTGTGACATGCTGCTGGTGACCGGTGATCGCGATATGTATCAGCTCGTGACCGAGCACGTCAACGTGGTCTCGACCCGCAAGGGCCTGTCCGACGTGGCGATTATGACGCCCGAGAGCGTGGACGATCTGTATCACGGCATCACGCCGGCGCTCGTGCCCGATTTTTACGGTCTGAAGGGCGACACGTCCGATAACATCCCCGGCGTGCCGGGCATCGGCCCCAAAAAGGCGAGCGCGCTCATTGCGCAGTACGGTAGCCTGGACGAGGTCATCGCACATGCCGACGAGGTCAAGGGCAAGATGGGCGAAAACCTGCGTGCGCACATCGACGATGCCCTGTTGAGCCGCAAGGTCGCGACCATCCGCACCGATGCGCCCGTTGAGCTCGATTTTGAGGCGACGTCCTTCCCGGCGTATTCTGCCGATGAGGTTTCCGCGGCGCTGGGCACGCTTGGTATCACCGCCATGCAGAACCGTTTCTTGGCGCTGATCGGTGGCGAGGGCGGGGCTGCTGCTGCCTCCAGTGTGTTTGAGATGCCTGCGATGGTTCGCGCAGCCGCGGGCGATGCCGACGTGCTTGGTGCCGTTGCGTCTGAAATCTCCCGCGCGATTGATGCCGGCGAGTGGGTCGCCGCCGTGGTGGACGACGACAAGGAAGAGGGCGCGCTCTTTGGGCTGACGCGCACGCTGTGGCTGGCGACGTCCAAGGGCCTGTTCGCCCTCGAGGAGGGCGACGGCGGTGCGGCGGCTGAGGTTGAGGGCTTTAACTTCGTCCACGGCGTGATTACCGGCGTGCTCGCGCGCCTGTTTATGGAGGGCCGCGTGGCGAGCCCGGATATGAAGGCGCTGCTGCACGAGCTTTCGCCTATCGATTCCTCTGAGCCCGAGCTCATGGACCCGCTGTCTGCCGATTCCACGCGCATCTTCGATACCGTGGTTGCCGCCTACCTGCTGGATTCCGACCGCTCCGAGTTCGATGAGGCGTATCTGGCCGATACCTATCTGCAGATGTCGCTGCCTGCGGCGCGCGGTGCAGAGGGTGCCGGCGAGGACGCTCCTGCACCCGCCGCTCGCACGGCGGACTTGACGCTGGCGCTGGTCGCACCGCTGCGCGACCGCATGGCACGCGAGAACGCCGCCAACGTGTTCGATGGCATCGAGATGCCACTCGTGCCGGTGCTTGCCAAGATGGAGCGCGCGGGCATGCTCGTGGATCCCGATCGGCTGCGCAGTCTGTCCGAGGGCCTGGCGACCCAGATCACCGAGGTCGAGCGAAGCATTCGCGACCTGGCGGGTGACGAGACCTTTAACATTGGCAGTCCCATGCAACTGTCGCACGTGCTCTTCGATGTGATGGGCCTTCCGACCAAGGGCCTCAAGAAGACCAAGCGCGGTTACTATTCGACCAATGCCAAGGTACTGAGCGATCTTGCCCGCGACCACGAGATCGTGCGCCTGATTTTGGACTGGCGTGAGAAGTCCAAGATTAAGTCAACCTATCTGGACACGCTAGGTCCGCTGCGCCGTGGTGACGGTCGTGTGCACACCACGTACAACCAGACCATCACCGCGACGGGGCGTCTGTCCTCGAGCGACCCGAACTTGCAGAACATCCCGACGCGCTCTGAGCTGGGCCGCACCGTCAAGACGGCGTTTTCGGCAGGCGAGGGCAGTGTCTTTTTGGCGGTGGACTACTCGCAGATCGAGCTGCGTCTGCTGGCGCATCTTTCGGGTGACGAGCATCTGGTACGTGCCTTTAACGAGGGCGAAGACTTCCACGCCGAGACGGCCGCGCGCGTGTTTGGCGTTCCCGTGTCCGAGGTAACGCCCGACTTGCGCAGTCGCGCCAAGGCCGTGAACTTTGGCATCGTGTACGGCCAGCAGGCCTACGGTCTGTCGCAGTCGCTGCATATCTCGATGGCCGAGGCGCGCGATATGATCGACCGCTACTACGAGGCCTACCCGGGCGTGCGAACGTTCCTCGACAATGTGGTGGCGCGCGCCAAGCAGACTGGCTACGCCGAGACCATGTACGGTCGCCGGCGTCATATTCCGGAGCTCAAGGCCAAAAACCCACAGCTCCGCGGCTTTGGCGAGCGCACGGCCATGAACCACCCCATGCAGGGCACCGCGGCCGACATCATCAAGATCGCCATGGCCCGCGTAAGCCGCCGCCTGGAAGAAGAGGGCTTTGCCGCCCACATGATTCTGCAGGTACACGACGAACTGGACTTTGAGTGCCCCGTCGACGAAATCGAGCGCCTCACCGCCATGGTCCGCGACGTCATGGAGCACGTAGTAGACCTCCGCGTACCGTTGATCGCCGAAGCCAGCACCGGCATAACCTGGGCCGACGCCAAATAGGAAAGCAACCACAGTTCCAAAGTAACCAAAAACAGAAGGACGCCCCTTATCAACAAGGAGCGTCCTTCGTTCAATTAAATTCAGCCAAAGTATCTAGGCGCCAAGACGCCATCTAGGCGGCAAGCAAGTCACCCAAGGACCTGGCCGGGCGAGGCGGGTAAGTTTTTCGTAGATTCCGCACGAGCCGGAAAGCACTTAATGTGCTTTCCGAGCGAGCCCAGGACCTGACCGAGCGAAAAACTTACCCGCCTCGCCCGGCCAGGCCCGATGGGACGGCTACCGAGCCGCCAAGATGGCGTCGATGAGCGTCAGTACGCCCCCGTCGTTGTTGCTCGGAATGCGCCACTTAGCATGCGCGTTCATATGCTCCTCAGCATTGTCCACGATAAAGCTGTGACCGACGCGCTCGAGCATGGGGATGTCGTTGTAGGTATCGCCCACGGCAGCGGCGTCGGCAATATCGATGCCCAGGTGCTCGCACAGGTGCGCGACGCCGGCGCCCTTGTCGACGCCCAGGTTCATAAAGTCGATCCACTCGCGCCCGGCGTTGGTGACGTAGAGCTTGTCCGAGAACTCGGGGCTATAGGTCTCGCGGAATGCGGGCTCGGCATCATAGGCGGGGAAGAAGATCGAGATCTTGTTGGACTCGATATCAATGCCCTCAAAGCTGTCGACGTAATTGATCGTGTTGTAGTAGACGCTGATCTCGTCGTGGTACTGATGGTCGCGGGCAAGCACGTAAAACTCGTCGAAGCAGCAAAGGACGGGGACGGCGCGCGGATCCTCCGAGGCGCGGCTCAAGACCTGCTGATACAACGCCACATCGATGTTGCTCTTATAGATATAGCCGCCGCGATAGATCACGCACGCTCCGTTGTCGGGACAAAAAGCGAGGCGGTTTTTGATGCCCTCGAACATCTCCTCGAGCTTGGGGGCGGGACGTCCGCTGGCGGGGCAGAATACGATGCCGGCGTCGGCTAGCTCGTCCAGGCGCTCATCAAGGCCCTGCGGTAACACGCGCTCGTCGGTGAGCAGCGTCTTGTCCATGTCGACGGCGATGAGCTTAATGTTTCCGATATTGGCGTCCGATTCGTAAGTTTGCATAAAGGCGAGCCTTTCGTTTCGAAATTGTTTCAGACGTTATAACCATCAACTCGTAGTCAGGCGTATTTTCGCAGGATTGGCGCGCGTTTGCATCACCATTCACAAACTAATGAAAAAACTTTTCAGAAATTTGAATTTGTCGCTTGTGCTGCGGGCACTTTAGCGTAATATAGCGAACATCGAAAACGGAGACGGAAAAACAACCGCTTACCGAGGAAAAGGTACCGTTTACGATATTAGAATTGCGCCCGGCGATACGTGAAAGGAGAGGCAGATGCAGTTCGTAAAGATCATCACCACTGCAGACAATGCCATCCGACGCCAGCGCGCAATTTCCCGACGACGATAACAATCGTCTCTGTCCGCATGGGGCGCAATGCCTCAACAGAGTCATTTTGAGGTCGTTGGGTTTTAAGCACGACATAGCCGCATGTTTCTAGGGCATGCCTGTGATGCATTCTGCTGAATAACCTGATATTGCACGGTTTTTGACCTCAAGGTGACTTGCAACTGACCGATGTTCTAACTAGCTACCAAGGGCGAAAGGAAACAGCCATGAGCAAGGAAAAAGTCGTTCTCGCATATTCCGGTGGTCTTGATACATCCGTATGTGTCAAGTGGCTCCAGGACGAGAAGAATCTCGATGTCGTTTGTGTCTGCGGCAACGTGGGCCAGGAAGAGACCGGACTGGATGCCAAGAAGCAGAAGGCGCTTGACCTGGGCGTTCTCGATTGCCAGGTGCTCGACCTGCGCGACGAGTTCTCCGATGAGTTCCTGACCAAGGCCATCGCCGCAAACTCCATGTACGAGAACAAGTACCCGCTGCTTTCCGCCCTGTCTCGCCCGCTGCTCGCCAAGAAGCTTGTCGAGGTCGCTCATGAGTTTGGCGCGACCTACGTCGCACACGGCTGCACCGGCAAGGGTAACGACCAGGTCCGTTTTGAGGCCGCCGTCAAGGCCCTCGACCCTGAGCTCAAGGTTATCGCCCCGGTTCGCGAGTGGGACTTGAAGTGCCGTCCCGACGAGGTCGCCTATGCCCACGCTCACAACGTGCCGGTTCCCGAGGGTGCCAACGACAACCCCTATTCCATCGACGACAACCTGTGGGGTCGTGCCATTGAGTGCGGCCACCTGGAGGATCCCTGGAACGAGCCGCTCGACGACGCCTGGGTTATGACCAAGAATCCCGAGGACACGCCCGACACCCCGACGTATACCGAGATTGAGTTTGAGGCCGGCAAGCCCGTCGCCGTCGACGGCAAGAAGATGAAGCTCTCCGAGATCGTCATCGCCCTCAACAAGATCTCCGGCGACAACGGCTTTGGCCGCCTCGACCTGGTCGAGGATCGCCTGGTGGGCCTTAAGAGCCGCGAGTGCTACGAGGTTCCCGGCGCCCTGACACTCATCACCGCCCACAAGGCGCTCGAGGACATCTGCGTCGAGGGCGACCTGCTCAAGACTAAGATTAAGCTCGAGCAGGATTGGGCCACCGCCGTGTATAACGGCCAGTGGTACAGCCCGCTCAAGAACGCGCTCGACGCCTTTATGGCCGATACCCAGAAGTTCGTGACCGGCACCGTCCGTCTGAAGTTCTTTAAGGGCAACTGCCATGTCGTCGGCCGCAAGAGCCCCTTCAGCCTCTACGACTACGGTCTGGCTACCTACGACCGCGACACCACGTTTGACGAGAAGGCCAGCGCCGGCTTTATCGAGATCGACACGCTGTCGCTCAAGACGTGGGCCAAGGTCCAGGGTCCCAGCTCTGCTGCCGCCCAGGCCTAGCGCCTCCTTCCCTTGGTATCCGCGCGGCCCATCCGCGTGATACAAAACGGGCGCACGGGGTCCCTACCTTTCGTTATGCTTGCTGACACTTCTTAACATCGGTGGCCCCTACGTTCCGCCCGCATATATGATGCCGCGTCTGCGGCTGAGTCCGAGCCCCGCCGGGGTTGTCCGGCGGGGCTCCTTCTATCAAATTGGCGGCTCTGCGCCTATATACATCTGAGGAGTACCTACTATGTTTGACGCTATTGCACACTCTTTGCTTTCTCTTGCCCCCGAGCTCGATACCGCCAAGGTGGAGGAGGTCCCTATGAGCCTGAAGGCTTGGATTGACGGTTCGCAGGGCAACATCCGGAGGGAGACGTTGGGCGCCAAGTGCATGGTGCGTCACTTCTTCGCTATTTAGCTTGTCGGCCTCGCGTGCGGCGGGAGATGTGCAAAACTAGCAGTTGATAAATCGTTTTAACGGCGCTAAACGCAGCTCGCGGACATCGGCGCATTGGTATTTGGAGAAAGGAGACGGTTCCATGGCTCTTTGGGGCGGTCGTTTTGAGGCGGGCGTGGCCGAGGTCACGCAGGAGTTTGGTGCGTCGTTGCCGGTCGACAAGCATCTCTATAAGCAGGACATCGCCGGATCTAAGGCACATGCCAAGATGCTGGCGGCCCAGGGCATTATCAGCGCCGAGGACGAGCAAGCGATTGCCGAGGGTCTGACCGGAATCGAACAGGATATCGATGCCGGCAACTTCACCTTCGACATCAACGACGAGGACATTCATATGTCCATCGAGAGCGAGCTGACGCGTCGCATCGGCGAGGCTGGCAAGCGCTTGCATACCGGACGTTCGCGCAACGACCAGGTGGCGACCGACACACGTCTGGGCGTCAAGGCGCTGGCCAAGGAGCTCATGGGGGCCAATCTTGAGCTGCGCCATGTGCTGGTGGATGCGGCTAAGAAGTACGACAAGGTGATTCTGCCGGGCTACACGCACATGCAGCACGCTCAGCCCGTGCTGCTCTCGCATCATCTGCTGGCGTATTCCTGGATGTTCGCGCGCGACTTTACACGCCTGAAGGCGGCCTTTGATGCCGCCGACAACTGTCCGCTGGGCGCTGCCGCGCTTGCCGGCACGAGCTATCCGCTCGATCGTCAGATGACGGCTGCCGAACTTGGCTTTGCGGGCGTGATTCCCAACTCGCTCGATGCGGTTTCCGACCGTGATTTCCTCCTCGACCTGCATTACGCCGGCTCCGTCATGGCGATGCACCTGTCGCGTCTTTCCGAGGAGATCGTGCTGTGGTCGAGCTCCGAATTTGGCTTTATCACGCTTTCCGACTCTTACTCCACTGGTTCGTCCATCATGCCGCAGAAGAAGAACCCCGACTTTGCCGAGCTTATCCGCGGCAAGAGCGGCCGAGTCTATGGCAACCTGGTGCAGCTGCTCGTGACCATGAAGGGCTTGCCGCTCGCTTATAACAAGGACTTGCAGGAGGACAAGGAGGGCGCGCTCGATACCGCCCATACGCTCATGCAGTGCCTGTCCGTTATGGCCGGTATGATTTCGACCTGGACTGTCAACGAGGATGCCATGGCGCGCGAGTGCGGCGTGGGGCACCTTGCCGCTACCGATGTTGCCGATTACCTGGCCAAGCGTGGTCTGCCGTTCCGCGAGGCACATGCCGTGGTGGGCCATCTGGTCCTGATGTGCGAGAAGCGCGGCTGCAATCTTGAGGACCTGCCGTTTGAGGTGTTCCAGGAGGCAAGCCCGCTTTTTGAGCGCGACATTACCGAGGCGCTCGACATCCCGTCGATTGTCGCCGCGCGCACGACCGAGGGCGGCACCGCTCCTGCCGCCGTTGCCGCGCAGCTGCAGCGTGCCGAGTCACAGCTCGTGGCCGACGAGGGCGCGTTTGGATCGCTGACCAAGGTAGTCGAGATGGGACACGGGGCAAAGTAGGGGTTTGGCTGAAGCCGTATTGCCCTTTTATCGATAAATCGTTTTGCTTTTACGGGCGCCTTCTGTTGCGGGCGCCCGTATTTTGTTGCTATGGGGGAGGGGCTTGTCGAGAACTTCTGTAGGACCTTTGGGCAGGTTGTGAAGGGGATACGTTCGCGGGTGGCAACCGACCGTCTGCTCTGTTCGATGCGGTTGATGGGCGGTCAGATGGTACTCTAATCGGGCTTCGAAACAGAAGTGACACATATGGAGCGCTTTAATAAATTGCAGCGTTTCAATAAACAGCTTTTTGTTTAACTGCAGCTAAAACTCTGTTACGATGCAGTCCAGGCGGGTGCCGGAATGGGACTTGGGCACGCGCGAACCTACTTGAAAGGCTACCTTATGGCTATCGAGAAGACCTTCATCATGATTAAGCCCGACGCCGTGCGCGATCGCAAGATCGGCGAGATTGTTGCTCGCATTGAGCGCAGCGGCCTTGTCATCGAGCGCATGGAGATGACCACGCTCGAGCGCGCTACCGTCGAGGAGCACTACGCCCATCTGGCCGACAAGCCCTTCTTTGGCGGTCTCTGCGACTTTATGACGAGCGGTCCGGTCGTCAAGATGGTCGTTTCCGGTCTCTCCGCTGTTGCTAAGATGCGCACCCTTATGGGCGCTACTAACCCGCTTGATGCTGCCCCCGGCACCATTCGCGGCGACTTCGCTGTCGATGTCAACGCCAACGTGATCCACGGCTCCGACTGCCTGGAGAACGCCGAGATCGAGATCAAGCGCTTCTTTGGCTAAACCAGCTTTGACTCCTTAAAGCTGTTAGCGTGTGGCTTTGGCGCCGCGGAATTCCATCCGCGGCGCCCTTTTTATTCCAAAATCTATGAAGGGGCCCGCTCGGACATGTGTTCCGAGCGGGCCCCTGCTGTTAGCTTGTGGTACTGAGTGGTTTAAGCCTCGTCGACGACCTTGAGTCCGCGGGTCTGGTCGATCTCGTTGAGGAGATTGACGCGACGCTCGTGGCGGCCGCCCTCAAACTCGGCGTCGACCCACTCGTCGACGATCATCTTGGCGAGCTCGGAGCCCACGACGCGGGCGCCAAAGGCCAGCACGTTGGTGTTGTTGTGCATACGGGAGAGCTTGGCGCTGAAGGGCTCGGAGCACACGACGGCGCGTACACCCTCGACCTTGTTGGCAGCCAGGCTAATTCCGACACCGGTGCCGCAGATCAGGATGCCCAGGTCAACATCGCCGTTGGCAACGGCCTTACCCACCTTGTAGCCGGCAATGGGGTAATCAAAGCTCTCGGAGGTGTCGGTTCCAAAGTTCACGACCTCACAGCCGCGCTCCTTCAGGTGCTCGGAGATGATGTTCTTGAGCTCGACGGCGGCATGGTCGTTGCCGATACCAATCTTCATGAGTGGTTCCTCTCTGGTCCGTGCGGCGGAATTGCTAAAGGTTTTACCGCGTTCGACTGCATGATAGCGCGACTTTTGTGTAAACGCTCGGGCGTTTTTTGGTCAAACGCTTTAGCATGCAACAAGACTTACTTCTCATGAATTAATGCCGTCAGTTTGCGCTTGAACGCCGTCCGCCGGAACTTGGGTTGCGGTTTTTGATGCATTGTTATCAAATAAATAGAGTTAACTATTATTGAGAGCCCAGTCCGTTATGTAAGCAGGAGATACCTATGCCTACCGATTCCATTCGCGATGCCGCTTTTTGCGATGTCTTGAACCGCGAGCTTGTCTGCGCACTCGGCTGCACCGAGCCCATTGCCGTTGCCTATGCAGCGGCGCTGGCGAGCCAGACGCTCGGATGCGAACCCGACCATATGGACGTTGCCTGCTCGGGCAATATCATCAAGAACGTTAAGAGCGTGACCGTGCCCAACTCGGGCGGCATGCATGGTATTGAGGCGGCGGCCGTGCTGGGTGCCGTGGGCGGTGACGCCAAGAGCGCGCTCGAGGTACTCGAGAGCGTTGACGACGAAGACCGTGCTCGCGTGGCCGAGCTTCTCACCGATGCCGGTTACTGCGATGTGTCGCTTGTCGAGGGTGTGCCCAACCTCTACATCAAGGTGACTGCCACGGCCGGGGGCCATACCGCGGTCGTCGAGATTACCGACCACCACACCAATGTCACGTGCCATACGCTCGACGGTATTCCGGTATGCGGCAAGTCGGCGGGGGAGTGTGCCGCTTGCGCCGAGCGCGTTGTGGCCGAGCGTGCGGCAGATAGCGCCGACACGCCCATGTCGATCGAGTCCATCATCGACTTTATCGAGGACGGTGACATTGAGGACGCCCGCGCTGCCGTTGAGCGTCAGATCGAACTGAACGGTGCGATTAGCGCCGAGGGCCTGGCGCACGCTTGGGGTGCCGAGGTGGGCCGCACACTGCTGGGCGCACGTGCCGATGACGTCGCCTGCCGTGCCCGTGCCCGTGCAGCCGCCGGGTCCGATGCCCGCATGAACGGCTGCGCGCTGCCGGTCGCCATTGTGTGCGGCTCGGGCAATCAGGGCATTACTTGCGCGCTGCCTGTTATGGAGTATGCCGAGTACCTGCGCTGCGACCATGAACGCCTGGTTCGTGCCGTGATGCTGTCCGATCTGATCGCCGTGCATATCAAGAGCTATATTGGTGCGCTCTCGGCGTTTTGTGGCGCTATTTGCGCTGCGTGCGGCGCCGGTGCTGCGATTACCTGGCTGTGCGGTGGCACGCACGAGCAGATTGGTGCGACGGTCTCGAACACGCTCGGTAACGTTGGCGGCATCGTGTGCGATGGCGCCAAGGCAAGCTGTGCCGCCAAGATTTCCGCCGCCGTCGATGCAGCGATTCTGGGCCACGATATGGCCATGCAGGGCCGCGGTTTCCGCGCTGGCGAGGGCTTGATTCAGGATACGGTGGAGGAGACTATCGCCAGCATGGGCTACGTGGGCCGCGTGGGCATGAAGGATACCGATGTCGAGATTCTCAACATTATGATCGGTAAAACCGTCGTCGACTGCTAGGGGCTCTGAGACACTGCATTTTGCTGTTGAAGCTGTCGCGCTTGAAAGCACCTGCCTGCATAGTGGGCAGGTGCTTTTTCTTTGCCGGTGAATGGTTGATATTTGGCGGTAAACGGTAGTTGAAATCAAGGAGAGTCATAGAGTTTCAACAAGTGTCAGGTGTATTCATCAACTAAAGTGCAGGTAAAAGCTGGTTCACTCATCAATAACTATGAAAATGCATGAATACTAATGAGAAATAATGATTGCGAATGAGAAATAGTTGCAATAGACTGTAGTTGCGGAAGAGGCGCCTGCCCAAATGCGCGCAACGGTCGGGGCTTCCCGCTTGAACGTTTCCTTACAGGAAAGGCAGCTCAGCGATGAAATTCGCAACCCGTATCAACTCTTACTACCGAACCGGTGAGAAGAACATCGACCACGTCTTCGATCAATTCCAGCGTGTCGGCCTCACCCATGTGGACCTTAACTACCCCGAGCATGTGGCAGGCATCCCCGCCGAAGAGATGAAGGCCAAGCTCGACGCGCACGATCTCAAGCTCAACGGCACGGCCCTTCGCTTTCGCAGCGACTTCATCAATGGTGACCTGGGCAACCAGGATCCCGCGCTCGCTGGGGAGGCGCTTAAGCTCTGCTATGAGGCCTGCGACTACTGTCGCGCCTGCGGCGGCGATACCGTGACAATCTGGCTCGGTCACGATGGCTTTGACTACAGCTTCCAGATCGACTACACCCGCGTGTTTGACAACCTCGTTAAGGCGTTCCAGGCGGTCTGCGACTATGCACCCGACCTGCATATCTCCATCGAGTACAAGCCCTATGAGGAGCGCAGCTACGCCTATATCGATACGATGGGCCTCACCGGCATGATCCTCAACGCGGTGGACCGCGAGAATTTGGGTGTCACGCTCGATTACTGTCATATGCTCATGAAGCACGAGAACCCCGCGATGGCTACCGATATCTTCGGCCGCGCCGGCAAGCTCTACGGCATTCACCTCAACGATGGTTACGGCGTGATGGACGACGGGCTCATGATCGGCATGGCTACGCCTGTCAAGACGCTCGAAATGCTTTTCTACCTCAAGAAATACGCCTTTGATCACGCTATCTACTTTGACACGTTCCCGATTATCGAGGACGCGGAAGGGGAGTGCGCTCATAACCTCGCTATGATGAAGCTTATGAATGACGCCCTGGAAAGCGTGGGCCATGAAAAAATCCAGTCCGTGATCGACGCAAACGATGCGCTCGCAGCGGCCGCGCTCGTGCGCGAGCTCTTCTGCGCGATGGGGAGGTAATCATTATATGAAACGCGATTGGGAAGCTACTGCCAAGGGCATTCTTGCCGCCGTGGGCGGCCCCGAGAATATCTCGGGCATGACACACTGCGCCACCCGTCTCCGCCTGAACCTGCGCGACGATTCCAAGTGCGACGACGCGGCCGTCAAGGAGGTTGACGGCGTGGTCAACACCGTCAACTCTGCCGGCCAGTACCAGGTGCTGATCGGCACCGAGGTGCCCAAGCTCTACGAGAAGTTCGAGCCGCTCGTCAAGGGTTCGGGCGCCGAGGTCTCCACAAGCGCCTCCTCTGACGAGGGCATCGTCTCTAAGATCTTCTCCGCCATCTCGGGCGTCTTTGCTCCGCTGCTGCCCGCCATGGCCGGCTCCGGTATCCTCCGCGGTCTGCTGATCCTTGCGGTTCAGCTTGGCCTTATCACCGAGGGCACGGGCACCTACACCATCCTCTACACCCTCTCGATGAGCGTGTTCTACTTCCTGCCGGTGCTTCTGGGCTTCTCATCGGGCAAACGCTTTGGTGCGAGCCCGTATCTGTCGGCCCTGATCTGCGCCTGTTTGCTCTATCCCGACTTTATCGGCTTGATGGGCGATGCGGGTAACGGCGCCATGAGCGAGTTCTTCGGCATTCCCGTGGTGCTTATGAGCTACAACTCCACCGTTATCCCGGCCATCATCGCCATCTGGGTTTACTCGTTCCTCTATAAGTTCCTGGATGAGCATGTGCCCGAGACCCTTAAGCTCGTCGTGCTCCCCGCGGTCTCGCTGATCATCATGGTCCCCGCCACCATGCTCGTGATCGGTCCCTTGGGCGTCTATGCCGGCGAGGGTATTGCCTTCGTGGTCAACTGGCTCATCGCCCGCTCCAACGTGCTTGCTGGCATCCTGGTGGGCGGCGGCTGGTCCGTGCTCGTCTCGATGGGTATTCACTGGGCCGTTAACCCCATCATGATTAACAATATTGCCTCCAACGGTTTCGACTACATTTGCCCGGCCACCTTTGCCTGCAACTTTGCCGTTATCGGTTGCGCCCTCGGCGTCTTCCTCAAGGCCCGCGACCAGAAGCTTAAGAGCTTTGCCATGACCGGCGCCGTGACCATCTGCCTCTCTGCCATCATCGAGCCCACGCTCTTTGGTATGCTCGTCAAGAACAAGAAGCTCTTCCTGGCTCAGATCATCGGCGGCGCCTGCGGCGGTGCGTTCCTCGGCCTCTTCAAGGTCGTCACCACTGCCTTTGTCTTTGGCTCCGTCACCACGTTCCCGGCCTTCGTCTCCTCCGACCCGATGAACTTCGCCTTCGCCATGATCGGCATGGCTATTTCGGCTGTTGTTGCCGGCGTGCTCGGCTACATCTTTACTGGTAAGGACGATCAGCTCGCCTAATCTCGCTTTGAGACCCTGCGTCATGAGCTCAAGGCCAAGACCGACCTCCATCTGATAAAGGGTCGCTGCTTATATGGCAGCGACCCTTTTTGCTTTTGCTTTTGCTTGGCTTAATTAGGTTAAACTTTGAAAATAGATGAAAAGGAAGGAACGCCGATGATTCCGTATGAGCGCCATGAACTGATTCTTAACAAGCTTAGGGAGGCCGACCTGCTCAAGATCGACGAGCTCGCGGCCTTTATGCCCGACGTGTCGATGTCTACGCTGCGCCGCGACCTCAAGGAGCTCGAGAAGCGGGGGAGCATCGAGTATCTGACCGGCGGTGCGGTCAAGCTGCATTCTGCGGCTCACGAGGCGAGTGTCTTTGAAAAGGGCGCGCAGCGGAGTAGCGAGAAAGACCTGATCGCGCGCCGCGCGGCGGCGGAGGTCGAGGACGGCGAGACAGTCTATGTCGATTCTGGTACCACTGCGACGGCCCTCCTGGGCATACTCGTCGATAAGCCGGTAACCATCTACACCACCAATGGCTATGCATGTCGCTTTACGGGCGAGCTCGCGGCCAAGGTGGTGGTTATTGGCGGCGACTTCAATCCCGTCACCTGCTCACTGACCGGGCCAATGGTGGAGAACACGTTGCGTGAGCTGTATTTTGACCGGGCGTTTATAGGCGTCAACGCGGTGGACGAGGACCGCGGCATCATGACGCCGGGTTATCCCGAGGCCATCAAAAAACGCATCGTGATGCAGAACGCCCAGACGAGTTACGTGCTCGCCGATAGTTCCAAGTTCCACGTGTTTTCAAATGTAAAGGTGCGCGATTTGGAGGGCTTTACTGTCATCTCCGACAAGCGCGACGCTAAAATCGGTGAGCGCGTCAAAATGATCACGGCCTAAGACACCGCGCCGTCGCATCTTGCCCTCAAGCCGTTGCCCACGTAACGAAGCATGGGACAAACGTACCTGACGTTTGCCCCATTCCGGATTTGGAGACTAGCTTAGTGCATCGGCTATTTGGTGCTCGTAGAAGGCCTCGATTACGGCGTTAAAGTCGCGGGCGAAGTCTTCCATGGTTCCGCGCCAGGTGGCTCGGCTGGGCTTGCCCTGGCCCACAAAGGCGGTTTGGATGCCGCAATCGGGGGACGGGAAGTCGCGTTTGGGATCGTTGCCCACCATAAGGACCTCGTGTGGCTCGAGCCCCATCACCTGAAGCTGCTCTAGATAGTAGGTGGCATCGGGCTTGCAGCGGGTGGTGTTTCCCATGTGCGTCACGAGTTCAAAGGGGGCGTCGGCCAGGTCGCCCCAGCCCATGCGGCACTCGATGGCCCCCTGGGGAAAGCTGGGGTTGGTAAAGAGCGCGCAACGCAGTCCAGCGTCCTGTACGGCCTGGAGCGCGGCGTGCGCGCCCGGCATAGCGTGGGCGTTAATGACCTCGTCGTTCTTGTACGGAAGAATTTCGCGGTCATAGTAGGTAAACGCCTCGTAGATGAGGGGATCGGAGAGGCAGATCCCGCATCGGCGCTCGACCTCTTCTTGGTAAAACTCAAGATTGGTGCGGTTGTCCGTGCCGCTGCGGCGATTGGCGTTGAGGTCGACCAGGATGGTGCCGAGGCGTGCCATCGTGCCACCGCGGCTGCGGCGCCCGATATCCGCGAGCATCGATGAGACATCCTTAAAATAGCGAAGGATGAACGCATTGAGGTTGATGCTAAGAAGCGTCTCGTCCATATCGAAAACGACTGCTTTGAGCACGCGGGCACCTTTCTCGTAAATTTGATCTAGAGTCGTTGGCTCCGGATACTTTACCCCAAAGCCAAATGCCTGGCTGGTTATCGTCAAGTTGTGGAGACGTGTGTTCATAAGATTACGAAAAAGTCTCCACACGAGTAAAAAATCGCAGTTCACGCTTGAAATCGAACTCATTTCCCCGTAACCTATACGAACGTGATTGCATAAGCGTCACATTAGTATCTGTCGGCTCCCGAGTGTTCCTAAACGTTGTGTGCTTGTCGCACCCTTCTGTAGGTCCTAGCAATCGGGGCCCCGTAGTTCGAAAGGGGTCCACCTTTGAGTGAGATTCAGAACTCGTCCATTTTCTCTCTTGACGATGTCAATGAGGAGGAGATGAACAACCTCATCGACGGTACGATTACCGACTTTGATGAGGGCGATCTCGTTAACGGCACTGTCGTTAAGATCGAGCATGACGAGGTGCTCGTTGACATCGGATTCAAGTCCGAGGGCGTTATCCCGGTCCGCGAGCTGTCCATCCGCAAGGACGCTAACCCTGCAGACATCGTTGCACTCGGTGATCCCATCGAGGCTCTGGTTCTCCAGAAGGAGGACAAGGACGGTCGTCTGGTCCTGTCCAAGAAGCGTGCCGAGTACGAGCGTGCTTGGAACCGCATCGAGGAGAAGTTCAACTCCGGCGAGAACGTCGAGGGCGAGGTTATCGAGGTTGTCAAGGGCGGCCTGATCCTCGACATCGGCCTGCGTGGCTTCCTGCCCGCTTCCCTCGTCGACCTCCGTCGTGTCAAGGACCTCACCTCCTACATGGGCACCCGCATTGAGGCTCGCGTCATCGAGATGGACCGCAACCGCAACAACGTCGTCCTCTCCCGTCGCGTCGTGCTCGAGGAGTCCCGTAAGGCCGAGCGCTCCGAGATCCTGTCCAAGCTCAAGTCTGGCATGCGTCTCCAGGGCACCGTTTCCTCCATCGTCGACTTCGGCGCCTTCGTCGACCTCGGCGGTATCGACGGCCTCATCCACATCTCCGAGCTCTCCTGGAACCACGTCAACCATCCTTCCGAGGTTGTCAAGGTCGGCCAGGAGGTCGAGGTCGAGGTTCTCGACGTCGATCTCAACCGCGAGCGCATCTCCCTGGGTCTCAAGCAGACCACCGAGGATCCGTGGCGCGCACTGGTCAAGAAGTACCCCGTCGGCGCTATTGTCGAGGGCACTGTGACCAAGCTTGTCCCGTTCGGCGCTTTCGTCGACCTGGGCGAGGGCATCGAGGGCCTGGTGCACATCTCCGAGATGGCCAACAAGCACGTCGACCAGCCTTCTCAGGTCACCCACGTGGGCGACAAGGTTCAGGTCAAGGTCATGGAGATCGACCTCGACCGTCGTCGTATCTCCCTGTCCATGAAGTCCGCTGCTGAGACTCTGGGCGTCGAGATCGAGGTTACCCCGCTGCCTTCCGAGAAGAAGGACGAGGAGACCGACGCCGAGTAAATCGGTTTGACGATCACTTGTTTTAAGGGATCCGTCCGCAATGGACGGGTCCCTTTTTTGCATTTGCTGCTGAGGTGCGCGATGCTGTCCGGGCTGTCCACAGGCTATTGGGTTGTCGGTGCATGAAAAATGCCGACATCCCGCCTCGGGGAGGAGGCGGGAACACACCGAGTAGACGGAGGGGTGTGGAGCGCGGTCGCGTCTCGACTGACGACGTTGCCCATCGACAGGACCATTGTAGCGCATGGCGGTTCTTGGTTTATCGTGTCGAGCGTTTGCGTTGTGCCATTGCCTGTGGCAACGGTGTGTTACACTCTTGCACTGCTGAGTGGGCCAGACGGTTGCGCGATGTGCTGCTTGCAGTACGCGTGAGGAAAGTCCGGGCTCCAGAGGGCGGGATGCCGGCTAACGGCCGGGCGGAGTGATCCGACGGAAAGCGCCGCAGAAAAGAAGACTCCCACCTGCGCCGCAAGGCGTAAAGGGAAAAGCTGAAACGGTGGTGTAAGAGACCACCAGCGTCGTGGTAACACGGCGGCTTGGCAAGCCCCATCCGGAGCAAGCGCGAATAGGAACGCTATGGGCCGGCCCGGTCCGCGTTCGGGTAGCGTGCGTGGAGCTGCATGGTAACGTGCAGACAAGATAAATGACCGTTCACGACAGAACCCGGCTTACAAGCCCACTCGGCACTTTGTTGACGCTGCGAACCCGTCAGCGCGGCAATCTGCCTTTCAAGCCTTCGGGCATGACCATAAGGTCAATGCCCTCGTCTTTCAAGGCACCTTGCTCGCGCTGACGGGTTCTCGCTTTCGTTTACGGAATCATCGGTGTTGCCGTTCTATTTACCGGGATTAACGGTACGTTCTTTGCCGTATTATTTAGGCTGTTTGTTGCTGCGCTTTATTTTGTTGAGGGGCTTTGTTGGACAGCTATTTTACTCTGCAATCGAATATTGAGGTTTCGGGCGAGTTTGTGGACCGCAAGAGCCGGTTTATTGCCCAGCTGGTCCATATTGAGTCCGAGGATGAGGCGAATGCCTTTATCGAGATGGTTCGCAAGCGTCATTACGACGCTCGACACAATGTTCCCGCGTGGATTTTGGTCGATGGGCGTGAGCGTCAGAGCGATGACGGTGAGCCGAGCCGCACGAGCGGCATGCCGACGCTCGAGGTACTGCGCGGCGCAGAGCTCAAAAATGTTTGCTGCGTGGTGACGCGCTATTTTGGCGGCACGTTATTGGGGCCGGGTGGCTTGGTGCGCGCCTATACCGCGGCGACGCAGGCGGCGGTGGCCGCGGCTCAGGAGGCCGGGCAGATCGTTGAGATGACGAGTGTCGTGCCTGTTGACGTGCATGTGGCCTATCCGCAGTATGAGCAGGTGCTTCGTTTGGCGCAGGATTCGGGTGCCAAGGTTTCGGATACCGATTACGCGGATGCCGTGACACTTCACTTGGTGTTTAAAGCGGGGGAGCAGGAGCCGTTTTGCGCTAAGATGCGCGAGCTTATGGCGGGGCGTGAGGAGATTGAGGTCGGCGCTCCCGAATTTGCAGAGTTCTAACGGCGACGGCCGGCGCGCTTTGGATATATCCCAAGCGCGCCGGCCGTCGTTTTATGTCGCTGCCGTTTACTCGGCGAGCTGCTTTAGCACATCACAGGCGATTTCGACGGCATCGTCGATGCAGCCGGGGCAGCTGCGGAGCGGACCCTTGTCCGATCCGATGCCCTTGAGCGTGCCGCAGACGGTCGTCGTGTTCTTCTCGCCAAAGCGCTTGGCGATTTCGCGCGACAGCTTGTAGGTCTGGCCCTTAGTCTTGGGGTTTTCCATGCCGTCGCTCATTACAAACCCCATGATGGCCACGGCGCCCGAGATGGCGCCGCAGGTCTCGGTCATGCCACCCATGCCGGCGCCAAAGCCCTCGGTGAGGGTAAAGGCGGTCTGGGGGTCGAGCCCGACGGCAGGTGCGAGCGTGCAGGCAACGGCCTGGGCGCAGTTAAAGCCACGGGCGTGGTATTCGGCAGCTTGAGCCTGACAGGCGGTGATGTCGAGCTGGGCCGTATCGATTTGCTTCATCGTTGTCTCCTTGGTTACGGTGTACTCGCCTATGGTACCCGTGACGGGGCATGTAATCATCGAGAGCTTCATGTATGCCTCGTTTTTATCTATCGAGCAAATGCCCAAGGCTTGAGATAAATACCCCTGATCAATTTGTCCAATAACCTACCTTGGGGATGGGTTGAGAGGGGTGCCGGGTAGCGGTATCGTGAACCGAATAAAACTAAAACCCAGGCAAGGGAGCTAGATATGAGCGAGCAGACCATCGGTACTACATGTGTTCAGGGCGGCTATCACCCGGGAGATGCCGAGCCGCGCCAGGTGCCCATCTACCAGTCCACCACGTGGAAGTACGACACGTCCGAGCACATGGGCAAGCTGTTTGACCTGGAGGAGTCGGGCTACTTCTACAGCCGCCTGCAGAACCCCACGTGCGATTTGGTTGCCGCCAAGATCTGTGAGATGGAGGGAGGCGCCGCCGCGATGCTTACGAGCTCGGGCATGGCTGCGAACTTCCTCGCGATCTTTAACGTGGCCGGTGCCGGCGATCACGTGGTCGCGAGCTCTGCCATTTACGGCGGTACGTATAACCTGCTCGCCCACACCATGGGCCGCATGGGCGTGACCTGCACGTTCGTTGCCCCCGACTGCACCGATGAGGAGCTCGAGGCAGCCTTTGAGCCCAATACCAAGCTCGTCTTTGGCGAGACGATTGCCAACCCCGCCCTTGCCGTGCTCGATATTGAGCGCTTTGCCAAGGCCGCACATGACCACGGCGTGCCGCTGATGGTCGACAACACCTTCCCGACGCCTGTGATGTGCCGTCCCTTTGAGTGGGGTGCCGACATCGTTACGCACTCCACCACCAAGTACATGGATGGACATGCTGCCTACCTGGGCGGCGTGATCGTTGACCACGGCCAGTTTGACTGGATGGCCCATGCGGACAAGTTCCCGGGTCTTACCACGCCCGATGAGAGCTACCACGGCGTGACCTATGCCGAGAAGTTTGGTCGCGAGGGTGCCTTCATTACCAAGGCAACCGCTCAGCTCATGCGCGATCTTGGTCCTATGCAGAATCCGCAGGCGGCCTTCTTCCTGAACAGCTCGCTCGAGAGCCTGCATGTGCGCATGCCGCGTCATTGCGAGAACGGCCTGGCCGTTGCCAAGTTCCTGCAGAGCCATCCCAAGGTGCGCTTCGTGAGCTATCCGGGCCTGGAGGGCGATAAGTACTATGACATCGCTCAGAAGTACATGCCCAACGGTACCTGCGGCGTTGTGAGCTTTGGCTTTAACGGTGGTCGCGCGGCGGCCGAGACCTTTATGAAGAGCCTCAAGCTCGCCCAGATCGCCACGCACGTTGCCGACGCCCGCACTTGCTGCCTGCATCCTGCTAACGCTACGCATCGCCAGATGAACGACGAGGAACTCATCGCCTGCGGTATCTCCGCCGACATGGTGCGCCTGTCGTGCGGCCTCGAGGACACGGCCGATCTGATTGCCGACCTTGAGCAGGCACTCGAGCAGTGCTAGGCTAGCGTTCGCATAAGGCGCCGATGCTGGCAGAAAGCTTCGGCGACCTTTAGTTCCGATTCCGTAGGCGGGACCCCAATCGCGACTGTTTACAGGCGATCGGGGCCCCGTTTTTGCGTTGGGCCACTCGAAAGGATGGATATGGAGAAAACTGCAGAGCAGCTGCGCCGCGAGCATATTGCCCTAGAGGGCGACACCCATGGCAAGAACAAGTGGGCGATTCTGTTTACCGTGCTCATCATGACGTTTATGGTGTGTCTGGATTCGACCGTCGTGACCGTGGCGCTGCCCGTGATACAAAAGGAGCTGGGCGTGGGCCTCGATCGCATTCAGCTGGTAAGCTCGGTGTATCTGCTTGCGACTTGCGTGGCTATGTTGCCGTTTGGTCGTCTGGGCGACGTGCGCGGCAAGGTGAATGTGTTCCAGCTGGGCGTCATCGTCTTTTCGGTCGGTTCGCTGCTGTGCGGCCTTTCGGCCTCGCTCGAGGTTCTTATCCTGGCACGCATTGCTCAGGGCGTCGGTTGCGCGGCGGCCATGGCTAACAACATGGGTATCATCACCGAGTCGTTTCCGGCGCGCGAACGAGGCCGTGCCATGGGTATTCTTGCGACCTTTGTGGCCCTCGGCATGATGTGTGGCCCCGTGCTCGGCGGCATGCTGGTGGCAAGCTTTCCTTGGGAGAGCATCTTCCTCATCAACCTGCCCATTGGCGTCATCTCGTTTATCGTGGGGCTCTACACGCTGCCGCATGTTAAGCCGGAGGCCGGCGAGCGCCCCATGTCCCTGATCGAGGCCGCTCGTCGCTGCTTTGCAAATTCGGCCTTCACCATCAACCTTGCCTGCATGCTCATCGTGTTCGTTGGTATTGGCGCATCTGAGTTTATTCTGCCGTTCTATTTTCAGGACGCCCATGGTTTTGGTTCCGACATTTCCGGATTGCTCTTTTTGGCGCTGCCGATGGTGAATGCCTTTATCGGGCCGCTTTCGGGTACGGTTTCGGACCGTGTTGGCTGCGAGGGCCCTACGGCGGTCGGCCTGGGCGTGTATGTGTGCGGTCTCTTTGCGGTAAGCACGCTCGACGAGCGCTCTTCTATCCCTGTGATCGTGTGCTGTGTCGCGTTTATGTCGTGCGGTACGTCGGTTTTCCAGAGTCCTAACAACTCGTTGTACATGGGCTCGGCTCCGCGCGAAGCACTCGGCTTTGCGGGTAGTCTGGGTAGCCTGGCGCGTTATGCGGGTATGGCACTCGGCATTACGGTGGCGTCGAATATCCTGTATGGACAGATGAGCGTGGCGATGGGCGAGGCCGTGACCAGTTTTGTTGCAGGACGTCCGGATGTGTTCCTGTTTGGTTTCCGTTCGGTGTTCTATGTGTTGATGGCTGTGGCCGCTGTGGGCTTTGCGCTTGCCATGGTGCGTTTGGTGAAGATGCGCGCCCGCCATTAGCGTGTTGGGAGGCTGTCTGCCACGATTCGCGCCGTCCCAAAAAGACTGGTTTGTGGTGCGATGCGGCTTGTGGGACGGGCGGGGGTCGGTCCGTGGTAGACTATCGAACAACGTTTATTAATCGCGCGGTATCGTTGCCGCGAGAAGGGGTTGCGCCATGCAGGAGCTTGAGGATCGTATTCGCCATGACGGCATCGTAAAGGCCGGTAACGTCCTTAAGGTTGATGCCTTCCTCAACCACCAATGCGACGTTGAGCTGTTCGACCACATGGGCGCCGAGTGGGCCCGTCTGTTCGAGGGTGTCGAGATCAACAAGATCCTGACGATTGAGGCTTCGGGCATTGGCATGGCTTGCATCGCGGCTCAGCATTTTGGCGGCGTGCCGGTGGTCTTTGCCAAGAAGGCGCAGTCCATCAACCTTGACGGCGAGCAGTATGCCACGACCATCTATTCCTTTACCAAGCAGAAGGAGTACCCGGTCATTGTCGGCAAGCGCTTTCTGTCCGAGGGCGATAAGGTCCTGATTATCGACGACTTCCTGGCCAACGGCTGCGCGCTTGAGGGCCTTATTAAGATCTGCGAGGCTGCGGGCGCCGAAGTTGCCGGCATTGGCATCGCCGTTGAGAAGGGCTTCCAGGGCGGCGGCGATAAGCTCCGTAAGCGCGGCTTCCGCGTTGAGAGCTTGGCCCGTATCGCCGATATGGACTGCGAGAACGGCGAGATCACCTTCGCCTAAGCGCGCAACACAAGCGATTGGTATGCGATGTGACAAAGGGACTGTCCCTTTGTCACATTTTTTGTATGAGGGGAGGTGCTGATATGGATGAGAACAAGATGGAATGGCGCGAGTATGCGCGCTATGCCGAGATGTCGGTCGAGGAGTTGGCGCGCGATTGCGAGGTGCAGGTGTTTCGCGCGACGGGTCCGGGCGGACAGGGCGTGAACACGACGGACTCGGCGGTGCGCATGAAGCATATCCCTTCGGGGATTACCGTGACGGCGCGCGAGAGCCGCAGTCAGTTCCAGAATCGTGCGAGCTGTTTGCGTAAGCTGAGGGCAGAGCTTGAGCGTCGCGGGCGTCCACCGCGTCGACGCGTAAAGACCAAGGTGCCTCAACGCTCTCGCCAGCGCAGGCTCAACGACAAACGCTTCAACGCCATTAAAAAGGCCAACCGACGCAAACCGGGCAGCGACGAATAGCCTCCTTGTAAGTTGCGGTGAAATAGGGACTGTTTTGCGGCTTTAGCTGCATAAACAGTCCCTATTTCACCGCAACTTAGGTGGGGTTAGCGGGTGGGGCGCCAGACGTGGAGGGCGCCGGCGAGGATGTCCACCTCGATGCGCGAGGCGACGATGGGCTCGCCGTCGGCCTGGATGGGGTAGTCGGGCTCCTCAAAGGTAAGCTCGACATGGCGACAGCGGCGCATGCGAACCGGCGGCAACTTGGTATGGTGGCCGTCCTTGGCCGAAAGGAACAAAGGCAGGGCTACCGCGCGAGGGACGGGGCCGCAGGCGTAGCAGACGTCGAGTATGCCGTCACAGGGGTCGGCTTCGGGACAGATACGATAGCCCGAGCCATAGGAAGGACCCAGCTGAATCGCCATGATGATTGCCCTCACGCGCTCGGCGGGCGCCCCGTCAAAGCTGACTGTCATGGGGTAGTTGCGATAGCGTAGGCCAAACTGCTCTAGTCCCGAAAGAGTGTAGAGCGGCGCGCCGGTGAGACCTGTCTTTTTGCGCAGCTCGGTGGTGCCCAGGCCGATGGCGGCATCGATGCCGACCGAAAGCGTCTGGTCGTAGTACTCAACGGTAGCCTCGCCGCTGCCGCTTGCGGGGTTCCATGAGCGAATGCGCCCGATGTCCTGACGCTGCAGCTCACAGGTGAGCAGTGCGCCAAAATCCTTGCCGGAGAAATCGTCGATGCCGAGCGTTTGGGCAAAATCGTTGCCGGAGCCAACGGGCAGGACGGCAAGAGCGGGGCGGGCGTCCTCCTTTTGCGTCATAAGCCCGTTGACGACCTCGTGGATTACGCCGTCGCCGCCGAGTGCGATAACGGTGCGATAGTCCGTTGCCTGGGCGGCCAGCTCCTTGGCGTGTCCCATGCGCTCGGTCAGCACCAGGTCAAACTGGGATGCGCGCGCGGTCATATCCAAAAAGCGTTGCAGGCGCTCGGCAACTTCGTGCGCCGCACCCGACTGGGCGGCTGGGTTGGCGATGATGAGCGTGCGGCCAAAATCAGTTGCGTGCATGGGGCGACTCCCGGCGTATGACGTGACGATGCGGTCGCGCTCAGGTCGAATTGCCCCTGATTGTGGCTGCACGGCGATTATTACATCTACTCTATCAGGTCGTTGTGGCGCTCGATAGCATCCGCTACCGTACCGCCCTCATCCACAATAAGCGAACGGCGCTTGGGTGAGATGATGCGCTGGGCGGGGTACACGCCGCGGTGTCCGCCGGCGAGATAGCTGATAAAGGCCACGATGACAAAGAACCCGGCGGCCGTGCCGTGGAACAGGTCGATGGCCATCATGCAGGTGGTGATGGGTACGTTGAGGCCGGCGCAGAACATGCCGAGCATGCCGAGAGCCGCCAGAAAACTGGGATCGAGCCCGGTAAGGCAACCGATCCAGCCACCGAGTGCCGCACCGATGCCAAACAGGGGCGTGACCTCGCCGCCTTGGAAGCCCGCGCCCAGGGTAAGCGCTGTGACGACCAACTTGATGGCTGCGTCCGCCAGGGTGGTGTTGCCGGCAAATCCAGCGCCGGAAAGCCACGTGGAAAGGCCGGCGTAGTCCCAGGCGTCGAGGAGGGCATAGGCGGCCAAAACCACGAGTGCGCCTATAAGTGCGCGAACGAGGTAATTGGTGATAAAGCGACCGTACAGGCTCTTGACGGTTCGAACCGACCACGCAAAGAGGCGTGCCGTCAGACCGAAGATGATGGCGCTGATAACAACGATGACGACTGTCTTGGGCGTCATGGCGGGAACGCTGGCGATGACATTCGCTTCGTACTCGGTACCCAGGGCGAGTGATGTGAAGTAGCCGGTAAACGAGGCGACTAAGCAGTAGATGCCCGCGGTGTAGTCGATCTTGCCGATAAAGCACATCTCCATGCCAAAGAAGGCTCCGGCGAGGGGTGAACCGAATACGGCGCCAAAGGCCGACGAGATGCCGGCGAGCATGAGGTCGTGGTGGTCATGCTTTTTGAGGTGGGCGAGGCTCGAGATGTTGCTGGCGATGGTGCCGCCAATCTGCACCGCGGCGCCCTCGCGGCCGGCCGATCCGCCTGTTAGGTGCGTGAGTGTGGAGCAGACGAAGGTGAGGACGGCCATGCGCATATGGATAAGGCGTGTGCCCAGGGCGGAGTCGATGACCAGGTTGTTACCGCGTTTGGCGGCAAGGCCGTGGTTTTTGTACACCCATGCGGTGGCAACGCCCACAACGGGAAGCAACGCGTAAATCCACACGTGGTGCTCGCGATAATCGGTCGCGATATTCAGCGAGGCCAAAAATGCCCAAGCGGCAACACCCATGGCGAGCGAGACGATGACGACGAGCGCGAGCAGTTTGGCGCTTGCAAACAGGTTGCGGGCGTTGCGGCGTGTGTCGGCGGCCAAGAGCTGCTCGGAGCGGGTGAGTTGACGCCTGCCGGCCATGATGACGTCGCTAAGGGAGAAAAAGCCGCCATCGTCGAGCGGCTGGGAATGATCCTGCGCTTCGTTTGCGCTTTCGGGTTTGTTGTTATGAGCCATATATTCCTCTTTTAGGTTGCAACGCAAGCATTATAAAACGTGGCAAGCGCGACGAGCCGGTGGGTTGCTTTCCATTCTGTTTCGCGGCTTGCGGCCGACAGGTGTATTTGCGGGTACAGGCCAAATCGCGGTCGCGCGTCGGGGGATTATACTGAGACAAGCATAAAGAATCGGCGTCCCTGTTGTGCGCCGTGGCATTAAAGAGGTGCATATGGCAGAGAAACTCATTCCGCTGGAGGACGCGCAGTCGATCGTTCTGTCGCACGTTGCTCCGACCGATCTCGTCGAGATTCCCGTGTGGCAGGCCGCCGGTCTTCCCTTGGCCGAGGACGCGGTGGCCGATATCGACATCTCGCCGTTTGCCAACAGCGCTATGGACGGATATGCCGTGCGCTCGGCGGACTTGGCGCAGGCGTCTGGTGAGACGCCGGTGACGCTCGACGTTATCGGACACGAGGCAGCGGGCCATGTCTTTGAGGGCGTGGTCGGCACGGGCGAGACCGTCCGCATCATGACGGGCGCGCCGGTACCCGAGGGTGCCGATGCCGTGGTGAAGTACGAGATCGTCGATGTGCTCGACGGTGACGGCAACGAGGGCTCGCGTGTGGGGTTCTCGGCGCCGGCCAAGGTGGGGGAGAACGTTCGCTCTGCCGCCGAGGAGGCCCATGCCGGCGACGTCGTGATGCACGCCGGTGAGGTTGTGGCTCCGGCCGGCGCCGGCCTGCTGGCAAGCGCCGGTTACGAGAGCGTGAAGGTCCATGCCGCTCCGCGCGTGGGCATTATCTCGCTGGGCACGGAGCTGGTCGCGCCGGGTGAGCTGCCGGCGCGCGGTCAGATTCGCGATTCCAACTCCTCGGCGCTGATGGCTGAGGCACTCGATGCCGGTGCCGAGCCCGTGTTCTACGGCATTGCGCCCGATGATGAGCAGGCGATTGCCGAGCTTGTGCATCGCGCCGTGCAGGAGTGCGATTTTGTCATTACGAGCGGTGGCGCCTCGGCGGGTGATTACGATTTCGTGACGGCGCTCGTCCGGCGCGAGGGCGAGGTGCTGTTTGACCGCATCTCGATGCGTCCGGGCAAGGCCATCACGTTTGGCTTGCTCGGGGGTAAGCCCTACCTGGGACTTTCAGGCAATCCGGCCGCGGCGTATGTGGGCTTTGAGATGCTCGCCCGCCCGGCGATTCGCAAGATGCGCGGCTTTGCCGAGGGTGCGCGTCCCGTGCAGCAGGCGACGCTCACACACGACGTGAAAAAGCGACAGCATCGCCGCTTCTTCGATCGCGCCACGGTTTCGCGCGACCCCGAGACCGGTGAGCTGTTGGTGACCGAGGCCAAGACGCAGAATTCGGCGCTGCTCGGCACGATGCAGCGGGCCAACTGCCTGCTGCGTATTGACGAAGGACCGTGCGACCTCAAGGCGGGCGACGTCGTGGATGTCGTGCGTGTCGACCTGCCCGAGGGAACGGTGTTGTAGGAGGAAGACTATGGAGTTGAAGATATCGATCGTGACGTGCTCGGACACGCGCGATCTTGCGCAGGACGAGGCCGGAGCCGCACTCGAGGAGCTTATCGAAGCGCAGGGCTGGACGGTCGCCTCACATGTGGTCGTGCGCGACGACGTCAGCGAGATTGGTGATGCCATTGTGGAAGCCGCCGATGAGTGCCACGCCAATGTCGTGCTCACCTGCGGCGGCACGGGGCTTTCGATGCGCGATGTGACGCCCGAGGCGACGCGTGCCGTCTGCGACCGCGATGTGCCGGGTATTGCAGAGGCGATTCGCGCGTACTCGATGACCAAGACGCGCCGCGCCATGCTCTCGCGCGCTATTTGCATGCAACGAGGTCATACACTTGTCGTAAACTTTCCCGGTTCTACGAAGGCCGCCCGCGAAAGCTGGGAGGCCATAGCAGACCAGCTGGAGCATGCGGCTCAGATGACAGCGGGCGGCGGACATACCAATTAAGCGGTTTACCTGCGGTGGGGCGACCTTATCGGTCGCTCCGCTTTTGTTTTCCGCCGAATCGACGCCGAGGTGTACGGTAACTCGAAACTATATTCTCAGCGAGAATAATTTCTCACTAACATTATTCGCGCAAAAGTATAATCTGATTGCAGATTAAAGCCCGCGGTGGGGTACCCGGGCACAAGGTCCGAAAGGGTTGAATATGTTCGATATGGTTTCTCGCCGCGGATTCGTCTCGCTTTCTGCTGTCGCCGCTGCCGGCCTTGGTCTTGCTGGCTGCTCGGGCAGCAAGACGTCCGAGCCGGCCGGATCCGATGCCGGCTCCGCCAAGTCTTCCTCTAAGAAGAAGGCTGTCGAGCTGCAGGTCTTTGCCGCCAACTCGCTCGAGAAGGCCCTGCCCGAGGTTCAGGAGCTCTACACCGAGCAGACCGGCACTACGTTTGCCGACACGCAGTTTAAGGCGTCTGGCGACCTTGTCGAGCAGATGCGCGCCGGTGCCGCCGTCGACGTGCTCATCACGGCCTCCAAGGGTACCATGGATGACGCTGAGACCGCCGAGCTCGTCGACGCCGACACGCGTGAGGACATGTTCGTCAACGACCTCGTGATTATTCGCGCCGAGGGCTCCGACACCAAGATCGAGGCCATCGCCGACGTCGCGAACCTGGACGGCAAGATCGCCATCGGCGACGCCAAGACCGTCCCCGCCGGCAAGTACGCCAACCAGGCGCTGGCTTCCGTGGGCCTCTACACCGGCATCGAGGGCGACGACGGCGAGTATGCGCCCGAGATCGCCGACAAGGTGGCCCTGGCCGACAAAGTTGGTACCGCCGCCGCCTATGTGTCCACGGGCGACTGCGTGGCTGGATTTGTCTACAGCTCCGATATCTTCCGCTACGACGGCATCGAGGAGGCCTTCGTGTGTCCCGAGGACTCGCACAAGCCCATCGTGTATCCGGGTGCCGTTGCCGAGAGCTCCGAGCACGCCGACGAAGCCAAGGCGTTCATCGACTTCTGTCTGACCAACAAGAAGGCTCAGAAGATTTGGGCCAAGTACGGCTTTGAGCTTTCCGCGTAGTGCGGCTTGGCGCGATAATTCCATCGTTTTGTGTTTCACTCCGTTCTTGTATTCGCTTGGAGCTTTTCGTGCTTAATAGATTCCGCATGCTTGTCGCCTGTGCTTTGACCTTCGCGCTTTGCTGGGTGCCGGGATTTGCGTTTGCTGGGGACGCTGAGGACGGGGCCCAGGTTGCTGCGACCGCTCATGGGCTTTCCTATGGGATCGAGGGTTTTGAGCGGCTGGCCAAGGGGATCGCTCGTGCCATGGAGGGCCAGCCTGAGGGCTACCGGTTTCCCGTTGACGAGGACGTGGACCTTGTGGTGGCGCCTGCTGCCGATCGCGTTGTGGTGTGGATATCGCCCAAGGCGGTCGAGAAGTATGGATTGGATCCGCAGGACAACGAGTGCGTATCGGGTCTCAAGGCCCTCGTCTGTAAGCTCGACAGCGCAAACTGCATGGGAGGTGCGCAGCTGGGGGACGTGGATCTTCCTTGGTATGTCACGGCGGAAACAACGTTTGATTCCGGCGGGTATACCTATGGCTTTGACGAGCGCGGTGCGGATGGGGACCGCTATGTGGTGATTGCATCAGCCTCGGGTGATGCCAAGGGCGGCGCGCGTTGGCTTGATAGCGCTCACATGGTAGAAGCATCGTCTGTCGTATTGCGGGATGAGCAGGGGCCCTGGACCTCTCTGACCTCCTTTTTGTGCGACATCGACTATCGCCCGTTTTGGGTGTCCATTAAAACGAGCGGTCTTGCCCTGGTGATCGCGTTTGCGCTGGGCCTGTTCGCCGCGTGGAAGACCATGGGTACCTCGAGTCGCATCAAGGGCCTGCTCGATTCGGTCTTTACGATTCCTATGGTGCTGCCGCCTACGGTGTGCGGCTTTTTGCTGCTTATGCTATTTGGTCGATCGACCGGGGTCGGTCGGTGGCTTATCGCGCACGGCGTCTCGATTGTCTTTACGTGGCCGGCGGCGGTGATCTCTGCCGTGGTGGTGTCGTTCCCGCTCGTCTATCGTACGGCACTCGGAGCCTTCGAGAGCCTCGACACGCAGATGCTCGACGCCGCGCGAACCTTGGGATGGTCCGAGCGTCTCATCTTTACCAAGCTTATGATGCCGCTTGGGTGGCCCTCTATTGCCGCCGGCACGGTGCTCGCCTTTGCCCGCGCGATGGGCGAGTTTGGCTGCACGCTGTTCTTTGCGGGCAACTACGCCGGTATTACGCAGACCATTCCCATCGCCATCTACTTTGAGTGGATGGGCGGCAACACGTCGGTGGCCCTCTTTTGGGTCGTCGTCGTGATTGTCTTTAGCTTTTTGGTCATCCTGTTCATCAACATGTACACCGCTCATTCGCAAAAGTATCGCGAGCGGGGCCTTTCCCGTGCGGAGCGCAAACAGGCCAAAGATCTCGCCGGACAGGGCGATTCGCTCGACCCAGTCGGCGGCGATGCCCTGCGTATCGATCGCGAGGCGCTGGCCGAGCTCATGCGCGATGATGCGGCGCCGCAGGGAGGTCGATAGGTCATGTCACTCGTTCTGGATATCAAAAAGCGCTATCCCGGCTTTATGCTCGACATGCAGCTTGAGGCCGGCGAGGAGCGCGTGGCGCTGCTGGGCGCCTCGGGTTGTGGCAAGAGCTGCACGCTGCGCTGCATTGCCGGTGTGGAGACGCCCGACGAGGGCAAGATCGTCGTCAACGGCGTGACCTTTTTTGACTCGGGGGCGGGCATCAACCTGTCGCCCCAGGAGCGAAAATGCGCCCTGCTGTTCCAAAACTATCAGCTGTTCCCTAATATGACAGTGGCCGATAACGTATGTGCCGGCGTAAAGGATGCGGGCGACGCCGCGGCGCGCAAGCAGCTTGCCGAGCGCTACCTGGGTATCTTTGGACTGGCCGATTTTGCCGACCGCTATCCCGCGCGACTCTCGGGCGGTCAGCAGCAACGTGTGGCGCTTGCGCGCATGGTGGCGGCGCATCCGGGCATTTTTATGTTCGACGAGCCCATGAGCGCACTCGATTCCTATCTTAAGAGCGCCCTCGAACAGAACATGCTCGACCTGTTCGATGTATGCAACCGCACCGTGCTCTACGTGAGCCACGATATTGACGAGGCATGCCGCCTGTGCGAGCGCATTTGCGTGATGCATAACGGACATGTCGAGGAGATCGGCTCCGTCGAGGACGTGGTCCGCCGTCCGCAGACGCTGGCGGCGCTGCGCCTGACGGGCTGCAAGAACACAAGCCGGGCGCGCAAGATCGGCGACGAAGAAGTTGAGGCGCTCGATTGGGGCATGACCTTTAACGTGGGTCGCGAGGTTCCCGATAATGTGGCGTACCTGGGCATTCGCGCGAGCTACTTCCATGTGGACAACCGTGCCGAGCGGGGTCGCAACAGCTACGACCTGCACGTGGCGCGCGTGAGCGATTCGCGTTTTGAGCGCCTGGTGCTGTTGGATGCGCCGCGGGCCGATGCGCCAACGCGTCTGCAGTGGAAGGTCAACAAATTGAGCGTACCAGCGGATGGGTTACCGCAAGAAGGCGAGACCCTGCGTATGCATTTTGATGCCAGCAGGATCCATCTGGTTTGTCGGTAGCGCCGGGTAATGCCGTCGGGGATATAAGTCTCGGCGGCTTTGTCTTGCCGTTCGCCGAATGGGGAATGACAAACTCTTATCAACACAGATAATTATTTATTAAACGACGGCACACGAGGTTGTCGTACGAATGTCAACGGTGTTCGCATGGTCGACGACCGTTGATATAGTTGACCTCAACTTGTAGAGGAGGGTGCGCACATGCCGCAGACGACATACATTCGCCGCGTTGCCGCGCGTGCCCTATATATGGCTCGGAGCCGCATATGAGCAGGTATGTTCACGGCTCCGGGAGAGACGACGCACAACTAAATAACCGTCCGCAAGGCAGGTTCCCTAAAATTCCGGGTTTGAGCACGGCCGGACAATCGCCGTCCGTCGTGCATCGATACCGCCGTTATCCGTTTTTGGTTCGAGAGGGGAACCGTCATGGCTGAAGAATTTGATTTCCATCCGATGTGGGAGAGCCTCGGCATGAATCTTGCCGACCACGACCTGCTGCTGGGCGCCGTGGGCCAGATGTACGGCGATATGTTCCTGACGCAGAACAATCGCCCCAAGTCTACGTCCTACCTGGATTTTGTCGCCACCAACATCCACAGCGGCCGTATTAAGGAGATGCTCGACAAGAAGGAGGCCGGCGAGGCCACCAAGATCGTCGGCTCGTTCTGCGTCTACGTGCCCGAGGAGATCGTACTTGCCTGCGACGGTATCCCCGTGGGTCTATGCTCTGGTGCCGATTGGGCAACCGATAAGGTCGAGGAGCACCTGCCGCGCAACACCTGTCCGCTTATCAAGAGCTTTGCCGGCTTTAAGCTGGGCGAGGTCTGCCCCTACATTGAGTCGAGTGACTTGGTGGTAGGCGAGAACACCTGCGACGGCAAGAAGAAAGCCTACGAGTTTTTTGCCACGCAAAAGAACATGTACGTCATGGATATTCCCAACGTACACGACGAGTCGACGCTCGTGACCTGGAAGGCCGAGGTCAAGAAGCTCGCCGACAAGATCGAGGAAGAGTGTGGCGTCAAGATTACGCCCGAGCGTCTGAAGGCCGCCATCCACGCCGTCAATGAGAAGCGTCGCGCCCTGCAGCGCCTCGCAGCCACGCGCGCTGCCGACCCGGCGCCCATCAGCGGTCTCGACAGCCTGCTGACCGTTCAGGCCGCCTTTATGGACGACACGCCGCGTCTGACCGGAGCCATCAACGATATGGCGGCTGAGTGCGAGCAGCGTGTCGAGGCCGGCGAGGGCGTGACGCCCAAGGGGACCAAGCGCATCCTGTACACCGGTACGCCCATGGCCGTGCCCAACTGGAAACTGTTCAACCTCATCGAGAAGGCCGGCGGCGTTGTGGTCGGCGAGGAGTCCTGCACGGGCTCGCGCTACTACAAGGACCTGGTCGACGAGTCCGGCGAGACGGTCGACGAGATGCTCGACGCCATCGCCGAGCGCTACTTTAAGATCAACTGCGCCGTCTTTACGCCCAACGACCAGCGTATGAAGGACATCGTTCAGATGGCCAAGGACCTGCATGTAGACGGCATCGTCGACGTGGCCCTGCAGTTCTGCACGCTCTACGAGATGGAGTCGTTTGCCGTGGAGAAGGCCGCCGAGGAGGTCGGCATTCCGTTTATGCACATCACGACCGACTACGCTGGCGAGGATGCAGGTCAGTTACAAACCAGGATCGAAGCTTTCTTGGAGACCATTTAGGACTATCCGCCCCGGCGGCTTTCCCGGGCACCCGATCTTGCCGTTCAAACCGTCGCTTGTGTACCAAAGTACGCGGCGCTCCTCTTTTACGGCAACCTCGGGCACCTGGGAAAGCCGTTTCCTTGGTTGGTTGAAAGGTTTAGGAGTTATATGTCGGAAAATATTGAGCAGCCGTTGCCGTCCACGTTTGAGGAGTTCAACGAGCAGCGCAAGGCGGCGTTTATTCGCGTCAAGGATTATAAGCAGGCGGGTAATCGCCTGGTCGGTTTTCTGTGCAGCTACACGCCGCTCGAGATTATCGATGCCGCGGGGGCTGCGAGCGTGGCGCTGTGCGGCACGTCCGACGAGGTGATTCCCGAGGCCGAGAAGGTGCTGCCGGCAAATCTCTGTCCGCTCATCAAGTCGACGTACGGCTTTGCCTACTCGCAAAAGTGCCCGTTTACGTACTTTAGCGACATGATCATCGGTGAGACCACCTGCGACGGCAAGAAGAAGATGTACGAGCTACTCAACGAGCTCAAGCGTACGCACATTCTGCACCTGCCGCAGGGTCGCGATCGCGCCTACGAGCGTGAAGGCTGGTACGAGGAGTGCCGCCTGCTCAAGGAGGAGCTCGAGAACTTCTACGGCATCGCGATTACCGACGATGATCTGCGCGCTGCCGTCCGTCGTCGCAACCGCTTGCGTGCGGCCCAGCTCGAGATGTTTGCGCTGCAGGCCAACCAGCCGGCGGCCATGAGCGGCGTCGATCTGATGAGCACCATGTTTGCCGGTACGTTCAGCTTTGATATCGAGGCCTATACGCAGCAGCTGGAGCAAAAGGTTGCCAAGCTGCGCGAGACCTACGACGCGGGTGAGCGCCCGGTCGCGGCAGACGCCAAGCGCATTCTGATCACCGGCTGCCCGGTGGGCGGCGTGATTAACAAGATCGGCCGTACTATCGAGTCCAACGGCGGTGTGGTCGTGTGCATGGACGACTGCTCGGGCGAGCGCACGGCGGCCATGATGATCGACCCGGAGGCTCCCGACATTCTGCGCGCCATCGCCGACCGCTATCTGGATATCAACTGCTCGGTCATGACGCCCAACGACGGTCGTATGGAAAACACGCTGGCCATGTGCGAGAAGTATCACGTCGATGGCGTAGTGGAGAGCGTGCTCCAGGCGTGCCACACCTTTAACGTGGAGAGTGCACGCATGCAGGAGGCCGTCGAGGGTGCGGGCATTCCGTATATGAAGATCGAGACCGACTACAGCAACGGCGACATGGGCCAGATCGAGACTCGCATCGCCGCCTTTATCGAAACCCTCTAGCTTCCTCAGGCACCGGATCTTGCTCCTCAAACCGTCGCTTGCGTACCCAAAGTACGCTGCGCTCCTCTTTCGGGGCAATCTCCGGCACCTGAGAAACCTAGAGCTAAGGCGCCTGAACGCGCCGCTACCTTTGATATTTAGATTGGGAGAGAGCCATGATAGGGATCGGGATCGATATCGGGTCTACGGCGGCTAAGGCTGCTGTGGTCGACGGGGAGGGTTCGGTGGCGTGGACGTGCGTGCAGCCAACCGGGTTCTCCTCGGTCGATGCGGCGGAGCGTCTGCGCGGCGAGCTTGCCGCGGCCGGCTATGACGTGGCTGCCGACGACGTGCGCGTGATCGCGACCGGCTACGGTCGTGTCGCCGTGCCCTATGCGCATAAGGTCGTGACTGAGATTACCTGCCACGGTACCGGTGCTGTGCGCCTGTTTGGCGACCACGGCACCGTGATCGACGTGGGCGGTCAGGACACCAAGGTCATTCAGATCAAGGGCGGTCGCGTGGCCAAATTTGCCATGAACGACAAGTGCGCTGCCGGCACGGGGCGCTTTTTGGAGATCATGGCCGACCGCCTAGGCATTTCCCAGCAGCAGATGGCCGTCCTGGCGCTTTCCGGTGAGCCCACCAAGATCAGCAGCATGTGCACGGTGTTTGCCGAAAGTGAGGTTATCAGCCTGATCGGTCGCGGTGAGCCGCGCGAGAACATTGCGCGTGGCGTGATCGACAGCGTGGTCTCGCGCGTGGCCACTATGGCCGGGCAGGCGACGGGTGCTCCGTACTACCTGACGGGAGGCTTGTGCGAGAACGCTTACGTTGTGGAGCGGCTGGCGGCGCTGCTGGGGTCGCCGGTCACCACCTCGCCCCAGGCCCGCTTCGCCGGTGCCATCGGCGCGGCGATTCGCGCACAGGCGCTCAATTAATGCATCCGCCGTAGGCTCGCATTCATGCGTATACTGGGAGAAAATGATTGACCGATGAGAGGAGGTATCGATGGCTGACGATCAGATTAAGCTTACGTCTATGACTGCCGCGAGCGGTTGAGCCGCTAAGTTGGCCCCCGGAGCCCTCGCCCAGGTCCTGGGCGATTTACCCAATGTGCATAACGACAACTTGCTCGTGGGGTTCGATACCTCCGACGATGCGAGCGTCTTCCGCGTAGGGGAGAACCTGGGACTCGTGCAGTCCATCGACTTCTTCCCACCGATGGTCGACGACCCGTTTCTGTTTGGCCAGATCGCCGCGGCCAACTCGCTGTCGGACATCTACGCCATGGGCGGGCGGCCGAGCCATGCCATGAACTTGCTGTGCATCCCGAGCTGCCTGGGCGTTGAGGTTGCCGGTCAGATTCTGGCGGGCGGCGCCGACAAGTGCGTCGAGGCCGGCTGCTCCATCGCGGGCGGTCACACCATCAACGACGACGAGCCCAAGTACGGCCTGTCCGTGAGCGGTTTTGTCGCGCTTGACCGTATGCTCGCCAACAGCGGCGCGCGCGTGGACGATGTTCTGCTGCTGACCAAGGCCATCGGCTCGGGCATTATCACCACGGCCATTAAGGGCGAGCTCATCGAGCAGGACGAGGCCGCAGCCATGTTTGACTCGATGCGCACCCTCAACGAGGCACCGATTCGTCTGGCCGAGGGACTTGAGCTTCACGGCTGCACCGACATTACGGGCTTTGGTCTGATCGGGCACGCGTGCGAGATGGCCGAGGGCTCGGGCGTGCAGGTTGAGCTTGCATCGGGGGCGGTGCCGCTCTTTGACCAGGTGCTCGACATGGCGCGTCTGGGCATTATCCCCGCGGGCTCCTACCGCAACCAGGACTTCTTTGGCCCGCGCGTGGCGGCCGACGAGGACCTGGAGCCGGGCATGCTGGATGCGCTGTACGATCCGCAGACCTCGGGCGGTTTGCTTATTGCGGCGCCCGCGGCGGATGTGGATGAGCTTGCGCGTCGTCTGCATGCCGAGGGGCGCGTTGCCGCCGTCGTCGGTCGCGTTTGCGAGGCGGAGCCGGGCGGTCCTGCCGTCCGCGTTGTCCGCTAGCCCGCACGTTTATGTAACTGTTTACCGTTCTCTAGAACGGTTCTTTCGAAAGGAAAAGCTATGTCTACCAAAATTGAAGTCAATGCCATGGGCGATGCCTGCCCGCTGCCCGTCGTCAAGACACTTAAGGCACTCAAACAGCTTGATGGCGAGGGTGCCGTGGTGACCTCGGTCGACAACGAGACCGCCGTCAAGAACATCTCCAAGATGGCGCAGGAGAAGGGCTGCACGGCCTCGGTCGAGAAGGTTTCTGACGCCGAGTGGCACGTGACCGTGGCGACCTCTGGCGCCGTTGCCGTGGCCGATCCTGAGCAGGATGGCGCTGCCTTCTGCGACGCCAGCGCCGGCAAGGGCAAGCTCGTCATTTCCGTCTACACCGACTGCATGGGCCGTGGCGATGACGAGCTGGGCCACAAGCTCATGAAGGCGTTTATCTTTGCCGTGACGCAGCAGGAGGAGCTGCCCGCGACCATGCTGTTCTACAACGGCGGTGCCAAGCTCACCGTCGAGGGCTCACCGGTGCTCGACGACCTGAAGGGGCTGGCTGAGCAGGGTGTCGAGATTCTCACCTGCGGTACCTGCCTCGACCACTATGGCATTAAAGACCAACTTGCAGTGGGCGAGGTCACCAACATGTACGTGATCGTGGAGAAGATGGAGCAGGCCGTGCGCGTCGTGCGCCCGTAGCGTATTGGTTGGAGTTGCCATGAGGGAGAAGCGCCCGGCGCTTGTCATCACGTTCCCCACCACGGCGGCCGCCATGGGTTGCGAGTCCCTGTGCATTGAGCGCGGCCTTCCCGGGCGAACGATTCCCGTGCCCGGGGAGGTCGCTGCCGGCTGCGGTTTGGCGTGGAAGGCGTCGCCTGCCGATGAGGAGCTGCTGCGCGCCGAACTCGCCGCGGCGAGTGTTCCTACCGAGGGCTATACCGTGATTGATATGTGGGAGGTCGTGCGATGATCTACCTGGATAACGCGGCGACGACCATGCACAAGCCGCAGACGGTGATCGATGCCGTGACGCAGGCGATGTGCTCGCTCGGCAATGCCGGGCGTGGCGCCACGTCGGGTGCCCTCGATGCCGCTCGTACGATTCACGGTTGCCGTGCCAAGCTCGCGCGCCTTTTAGGTTGCCCGAGGGCGGACCATGTGTGCTTTACGCCCAACTCTACGGCGGCGCTCAACACCGCCATCTGTGGCGTGGTGCGCCCCGGCGACCGCGTGGTCACGACGGTGCTCGAGCACAACTCCGTGCTGCGTCCGCTCAACCGCCTGACAGCAGAGCAGGGCGTGACCGTTGAACATGCGGGCTGCGACGCGAGCGGCGTGCTTGACTACGACGAACTCGAGCGGCTGGTCACGCCGGGCACGCGTGCCGTGGTGGTGACGCACGCCTCCAATGTGACCGGCAATGAGGTCGACATTGCGCGCGTGGCCGCCATGGCCTATGCGGCCGGCGCGCTGGTGATCGTCGATGCCTCACAGTCTGCCGGCACGGCGCATATCGATATGCGCGCCATGGGGCTCGACGTCGTGTGCTTTACCGGCCACAAGGGGCTCATGGGACCTCAAGGCACCGGCGGCCTGGCCGTGGCGGAGGGAATTGACATGGCACCGTGGGCCATGGGCGGCACCGGCGTGCACAGCTTCGATGCACTGCAGCCGCTTGAGTGGCCCACTCGCCTCGAGGCGGGCACGCTCAACGGTCACGGTATCGCGGGACTTTCCGCAGGTCTCGACTTTATCGAGGCCCAAGGCGGAGTCGAGGCGATCGCGGCACACGAGCGAGCACTGGCGGATCGCTTTCTCGCTGGCGTGCGCGAAATCCCGGAGATCAAGCTCTACGGTGCGTTTGACCAGCCCGTGCGCTCGGCGATCGTCTCACTCAACGTGGGTGATATCGACTCTGCCGAGATCTCGGATGCGCTCATGCAAGGGTGGGGGATTGCGACGCGCCCCAGTGCCCATTGCGCTCCGCTCATGCACCGTGCGCTAGGGACCGAGCGTCAGGGTGTCGTTCGCTTCTCGTTTGGGTATTTCAACACGGACGAGGAAGTCGACACCGCGATTGACGCTTTGCGCGATTTAGCCTGCTAGAGCGTATATACTTGCGGGACGGGTCTTATGCCCGTCCCGTTTTTGTTTCGATTCGAAAGGTGCTCTTATGGCCTCATCCGCCTCGCGTGGTCTACGCTCCGACCATGTCGTTACCGTCGGCATCGCCCTGTTCTCGATGCTCTTTGGCGCCGGCAACCTCATTATTCCGCCACTGCTGGCGCTGCAGGCAGGTTCTGCCACGCCGGTCGCTATGCTTGGCTTTCTCATCGCCGCCATCGGCCTGCCCGTCATGGGTTTTATCGCCGTGGCGCTTGCCGGAACGGCGCGCGAGCTTGCCGGCCGCGTGCACCCCAAGTTTGGTGAGTTCTTTGTCGCGGCAGTGTATCTGGCCATCGGCCCGTGCCTGGCTATTCCGCGCACGAGCTCCACGGCCTTCGAGATGCTGGTGCCACTGCTGCCCGAGGGCGTCTCGCTCGGCACGGCACGTCTGGTGTTTGCCATCGGGTTCTTCGTCGTCGCGTTTGCGCTCACGCTGCGTCCGGGCGTCATCACGCGCGTGCTCGGTCGCATTACGGGCCCCGCGCTTATCGCGCTCATCGTGCTGGTCGTGGGTGCTGCCGTGATCTCGCCGCTGGGACCGGCTGCCGCGCCTCAAGCTCCCTACGATGCAGGCGCCGCCGTGCAAGGCTTTTTGACCGGCTACCAGACCATGGACCTGCTCGCGTCTCTCGCCTTTGGCATTATCATCGCCGAGACCATCCACGAGCTGGGTGTTACCGATGACAAGCGCGTGGCCTTCGAGATTTCGCGTTCCGGTGTGATCGCCGGCGTGCTCATGGCCGTCATCTACTGCGGCCTGGCGCTTGCCGGCATGCAGCTCGGCACGGTTATGCCCGATGCTACCAACGGCGCCGCCATCCTTGCCCGTTCGGCCTCTATGCACTTTGGTCTTGTCGGCACGGTCGTGGTCTTTGCGATCTTTTTCCTTGCCTGCATGAACGTGTGCATCGGCCTCATCAGCTGCTGCTCGCGCTACTTCTGCGAGACGTATGTGGTCGAAGGGGGAGCGGAGGCTTCCGAGGAGGCTATGCGCCGTCCCTTTGCGATTCTCGCCTTTGTGTTCGCGGCGTTTTCGTGCGTGCTCTCCAACGTGGGCCTCGACATGATCCTCATGTTTTCGGTGCCCATGCTCAACGCCTTGTATCCCGTCGCCATCGTGCTGGTACTGATGGGCCTGGTGCACGGCTTTTGCGACGCTCATCCGCAGGTGTGGGTCTGGGTCGGCGGCGTGGTTGCCGTGCAGAGTGTGATCACCTCGGTTCGCGACGCGTTCTTTGCGGGCGCGTGGCTGCCGTTCGATGCATTGCCCCTGGCGGATATCGGTGCCGCGTGGGCGCCAGTCGCCGTGGTGGCGTTTGTGATTGGCCTGGCCCATAGCCAGTTTGTCGCACATTCGAGGAGCTAGGGTATCGTCGCTTGCACAGGCGCGAAGTCTCCCCTATAATTTCCTTCGCTTTGGGACACGCAAGGTTTAGACCTTAGCTGCTCAACACCTTCGGGACGTGGCGCAGTTTGGTAGCGCGCCTGCTTTGGGAGCAGGATGTCGCAGGTTCAAATCCTGTCGTCCCGACCATATCTTGCGGGCGTAGTTCAATGGTAGAACCCCAGCCTTCCAAGCTGATGACGCGGGTTCGATTCCCGTCGCCCGCTCCATAAGATAGACGAATGGCTCTGGTTCCTTTTGGGACCAGAGCCATTTTCGTAAGTGCACGGGGTGACGGGAATCGATGCCGCCCCACATCCCCTCTTAAGTTGCGGTGAAATACGGACTGTTTTTTGGCTTATTTGGCTCATTTAGTCCGTATTTCACCGCAACTATTTGTAAGGTTGGATTTTGATGCCGTTGGGAGGACCGTAACGACCGTCTACCGAGAGTGGAAATATTTTCTGAAGCCCTGACCTGCGACGTCAAGCTTTTGGTCAGCTTTTGGCAAGGCCTGCGGACGGAAGCATGCGATAGCGTAATGGTATTCTCTCCGCCGTGATGGTTATGGGGTTGGCCATGCTCGATAAAGGCAAACATTTTCCGCAGTCCTATGCAAGGATGCTATTCTCGGCCGTTGGAATTCATCAAGATGGACAGCTGCTTATAACAATTGATCCTTGGGATGAACGCCGTGCGCGCGAGCTTATGCAGGAAGAGCTCATGCTTCGTCTTTACAACCATGTATATGCGGATCCGGTCTATTGGAATAATCTTGGGGTTGAAGATCGTATCTTTCAGCTGGCATCCGCTATTGCGGTCGTTGAACCGGATGCTGTGTTTTGCGGAGCGACAGCAGCGCTGCTCTACGGCATCGGCTCGGCGTATACGCTTCTGGATAAAGTGCAAGTACTGCTGCCACGGTCTACAAGGCGTGATAAGTATGAGTTCGTTGAATACAAGCGCTGGCGGGCGGGCGAAGTGTGGCGGCTAGGTCTGTTTACACTGACGGATCCGTGTCGAACGGTTGTTGATATCGCTCGAACGAGCGCCTTTCGCTATGCGCTGGGCTATGTCGATGGCTTGGCCCGTGAGTACGATGTCGAACGCGAAGAGCTGCGAGCATATGCCCAGGCAAATTGCCGAGGGTTGCATGGCATCGCGCGTGCTTTTGACGTTTTTGAGTATATGGACGGCAGGTCAGACAATGGCGGCGAGTCTGAGGCGAGAGCAGCGATGATTCTCGCTGGGGTTGCCGCGCCCGAGCTTCAAGTTGAGATAACGCGACCGGGAAACGCTGGCTATTATCTAGCAGATTATGGCTGGCAGATGCCAGACGGCTCATGGACGCTGGCAGAGCTGCATGGGCTAGGCAAGTTTGAAGACGAGGCTCAAAATGATCCAGAGCGGGCGGCGGCAAAAACGTATCGAGCGGCCCTCATGCGCGACGCGAACCTTCGCTCCATGGGCCACAACGTCATTCATTTCAAACTCTCGGACACCTACGACGTAGAATCGTTCGGTGCCATGATTCGCGGCTACGGCATTCCGACAACAAAACCCTACGCCGAATCCCGATAGCGAAATCGTTCGCGGTCCACCTTCAATAAGTTGCGGTGAAATGCGGACTGTTGAGGCCTTTAAAGGCATAAAACAGTCCGTATTTCACCGCAACTTAGGTGGGGATGGGGTTAGCTGCGGGGGCGGTGGCGGAGCTTGTCGATGGTGGAGTCGGTGCTTCGGCTGCGGGCTTCGGCGGCGCGGTCGCGGGCGTCGGCGGCGGTTTGGCGCTTGCGGCGGTAATCGATCATGCCTTGGATGATGGGCTTGCCAAAGCTCACGACGTCGTCGTTATAGATGGCGGTTCGGGCTGCGAGGAGGCAGTCGGTAAAGTCCATATGGGTCTTGCCAAAGAGCTTGACGGCAAGGGCGACAACGGTGGGCTCGTCGACCATGACGTCATCGAGCAGCCTTTTCATGGCCGCAGCAATCTCAACGCGGGGAACCTTATAGACGTCGCGCAGCGTGACCACGACGCGCGTGATGATTTCGGGATAGACACGAGCGGTGCGCGTGGCGATGACCTTGGCGGCGCGCGGTGACAGGACTTCGTCGTCGTCAAGCAGGTAGCGTAGGATGACGGTCTCGTCGATGATGGTGCTACTCATGGATATCTACTTCCTCGGGACCCAAAATCGAATCGTCGCTTTCTGTGGCAAGGTATTCAATCCAGGCATTGCGCTCCTCGGAGCGGCGATTGGGGTCACCGTATGCTTTGAGCGATCCATAGGCGGCGGTGCCGTCCTTTGAGCGCACGGCGACCGGCTGAAAGGGGAGCTTGCGCATCAAAATGCTCTGCGCGACAAATAGACGGACGGCCTCGGCGAGCGATGTGCCCATGGCGTCGTAGAGATGTTCGGCATGCTGCTTGTCTTCCTCGCGAATGCGCACCTGCAGGATGGCTCGTTTTTGAGTCGATGACATCACTGGCCCCCTTAATGAGCGTGCAATATAGTCGGTCAAATGCGGCATGTGCCGATACTTGAGCATCTTATAACGATTACTTTATTTCGCTCAAGTAAATAACCATTAACTTGAATACAAGCGTAGTACATCTAAAATGAGAGCGCGTAAAAATCTCTGAGGCGTACGCATGTAATACACTCACCTTTATAGCTTCTAGAGAATAATTCCAACCTGCCAAAACCCCTGCAATACACCCGTATTGCAGGGCCTATGCTCAAGTTTGCCCCCTGCAACTGCGTATATTTAACCTGTATCGTTGGAGGAATTCTATCGAAGTGCCTGTTTCGCCGCATGCACTCGATACGCCGATGCCGGACCACGGGCGGTCCGGGGCAACGTCGGCAGGGTCTCTCCGGCATGGGATTCAGGAGGGAGTGAACAACATGGGCAATAAACGAGTCGTGGCTGATTCTTCACGCTGCATTGGGTGCCAAACCTGTATGGCGGCGTGCATCGAGGCACACGATATTCCCGGCAACATCGCCGCACCTCGCTTGCGCGTAACGCGCACCTACGAGATTTCCGCGCCGGTGGCATGTCACCACTGCGAGGACGCTCCGTGCGCCAAGGCCTGCCCCACGGGTGCCTTGTTCTTTGATCCAAAGAACCATCGCATCGGCGTCAACGAGGACAACTGCATCGGCTGCAAGAGCTGCGTCATGGCCTGCCCCTTTGGCGCCGTGAGTGTGGCGACCACGCAGGTCCCCGTCTTGATGGGCGACGTGCGCGTGGGTTCGCAGACCAAGAGCTTCGTGCTCAAGTGCGACCTGTGCGTGGACCGTCCCGGCGGTCCGGCGTGTGCCGAGGCGTGCCCGACCAAGGGCCTCACCTTGGTAGACGAGGAGCGCCTGGCAGAACTGACTGCCGAGCGTGCCCGCGCCACCATCGAAAACGAGGCGTAGCCGGGCGGCCATACAGGCCCAACGATTGTCAAATACGTACCGATTAATCGGTAGCAGAGAAAGGAAGGAGGGTGTCATGGAGAAGCATAAAGTGATCTGCCCGTACTGCGGCGCCGGTTGCCAGTTTAACCTCCTGGTCCAAAACGGCCAGGTCGTGGGCACCGAACCGCTCAACGGCATCACCAACCAGAGCGAGCTGTGCCTTAAGGGCATGAGCGGCTACGACTTCATCAACGACACCAAGATCTTGACTCCTCGCGTGCTGCACCCGATGATCCGCCGCACTAAGGGCGCGGATCTTGAGCGCGTAAGCTGGGACGAGGCACTGGATTTCACCGCATCTAAGATGCAGGCCATAATTGACGAATATGGTCCTAACGCTGTCATGACCACCGGCTCTTCGCGAGGCGGCGGCAATGAGGCGAACTACGTCATGCAGAAGTTTACGCGTGCGTGCATCGGCACCCACAGCGTGGACAACTGCGCCCGTACTTGACACGGCCCTACTGTCCTCGGTCTGATGGACACGGTTGGTTCAGGTTGCATGTCATGCTCCATCCCCGGTATGGAGGATGCGGGCTGCATTTTCCTCTTCGGCTATAACCCTGCCGATTCGCACCCCATCGTCGCAAGGCGTATCGTGCGAGCCAAAGAAAAGGGTTGCAAGATCATCGTCGCCGATCCGCGCCATATCGAAACCGCGCGTATCGCCGATCTCTACCTTCCGATCAAGAACGGTTGCAACGTTGCGTTCCTCAACGCCTTTGCCAACTGCTTGGTCAACGATGGCCTCTACGACAAGGAATTCGTCGCCGAGCACACGAACGGCTTTGACGAGTGGTGGGAGACCATCAAGAACTACACTCCCGAATCCGTACAGGACATCACGGGTGTCGAGCCCGCGTTGATCCACCAAGCTGCCGAGATGTACGCCACGGCGAAGCCCTCTGCCATCATTGGCTGGGGCATGGGCGTATGCCAGCAGAAGCAGAACCTGAAGACGGTGCACACCATCGCCTCCATCGCCTGCGTTGCCGGCCAGATCGGCAAACCCAATTCCGGCCTCGCGCCCGTGCGTGGTCAGAACAACGTCCAGGGCTCCTGCGATATGGGCATGCTGCCCAACCTGTACCCTGGCTACCAGAAGGTCACCGACCCGGCTGTGCGTGCCAAGTTTGCCAAGGCTTGGGGCGTGCCCGAGGAAAAGCTCCCGCTCGAGGAGGGCTACAAGCTCACCGACCTGGGCCACCTGGTCGACGAGGGCAAGGTGCACTGCTTCTACAACTACGGCGAGGACCCGGTGCAGACCGAGCCCGATTCGGCCGGTATGCGCAAGACGCTCTCCGAGCTGGATCTGTTCATTTGCCAGGACATCTTTATGACGCAGACGACCATGCTCGCCGACGTCATCCTGCCTGCCACCTCTTGGGGCGAGCACGAGGGTGTCTTTACCGCATCCGACCGTAGCTTCCAGCACTTTGACGCGGCCGTTCCGCCCAAGGGCGAGTGCCGTCACGACTGGGAGATCTTCGCGGACCTGTCTACGCGTATGGGTTACCCCATGCACTACGACAACACCGAGCAGATCTGGAACGAGTGCATCAGCCTGTGCCCCAACTTTGTGGGCGCAACCTACGAGAAGATGGCTCCCGAGGGCGGTTACGCCCAGTGGCCGGTCAAGAGCACCGATGTGAACGACCACGGTACGCCCGACATGTTCGCTGGTGGCAAGTTCACCACCAAGGACGGCCGCGCCAACCTGATGGCGCACGACTGGGAGGCGCCCTCCGAGCTTCCCGACGATGAGTACCCGCTCATTCTGTGCACCGTTCGCGAGGTCGGTCACTACAGCTGCCGCTCGATGACTGGCAACTGCAAGACGCTGGCGCTGCTCGCCGACGAGCCCGGCTTTGTCCGCATGAATCCCGCGGACGCCGAGGCACGCGGCATCAAGAACGGCGACATCGTCTCGATTCACAGCCGCCGTGGCCAGGTATACAGCCGCGCCGACGTGAGCGACCGCATCAACAAGGGCACGGTCTATATGACCTACCAGTGGTGGATCGGCAAGTGCAACGAGCTGACCATTCACAAGGTCGACCCGGTCTCGCATACGCCCGAGGACAAGTTCTCCGCCTGCCAGGTCGACGCTATCGCCGACCAGGTCTGGGCTGAGGGCGAGGTGGAGCGTCAGTACACCGAGCTCAAGCAGGCTCTGGTGGACGCCGCCGCTCCCCAGGACGTTGAGCCCGGCGCCGCCAAGTTCGATGACGAGACGCACGTGAACCAAATCGTGTAGTCCCGTTCTCGTTGGCTTTTTGGGCCGGGCGTCCCGTACGTTCGGGAGCCCGGCCCGTTATTTTGAAAGGAAGTGGGGATGAACCGCTTCATCGACATCAACCCGGAGAGGTGCATCGGCTGCGGAACATGCCAGTCCGCCTGTGCCGACGCCCACCGGATGCAGGGTCTTCAGGATACGCCGCGCTTGGCGCTCGTGAAGACCGGCGGTATTTCGGCCGCCCTTGCCTGCCACCATTGCGAGGGTGCCCCCTGCGCCGAGGTTTGCCCGGTGAATGCCATCGAGCACGATGGCGATCGCATCCACGTCAAGGAGCAGGAGTGCATCGGGTGCAGGCTGTGCGCCATCGCGTGCCCCTTCGGAGCCATCCATCCCGATGGCACGTCTATCGCCGGTGTCGCAGGCATGTGCGACCCGACGCCTTCGTATCCTAAGTCCCTGAGCAGCCTGCTTACGTGGGCTCCTGGTCAGTACACCTGCGCTGTCAAGTGCGACCTGTGCGCATTCGATCCGGACGGCCCGCATTGTGTGGCGGCGTGCCCTACCAAGGCGCTGACCGTCATGGGTGGCGCGGCCGATCGCGAGCTCGACGAGGCCAAGCGCCTGCGCTCGATCGAAAACGGTCCGGTCGTCGACGTTACCGCTGTGGCCCAGGGCCTGTCCGAGAAAGCAGAAGGGAGCGTAAACAATGGATAGCATGACGCTGTTTATCGCATCGCTTGCCGTCTCGTGCATCGGTGCGCTCGCCTCGGTTCTGCTGATCAAGGCCGATAACGCCGCCAAGACCGCCGGCTGCCTAATCGGCGCCGTCGCCGCGGTGCTTTCGTTTGTGGCCGGTATCCAGGCCGTGCTGGGCGATGTCACGTCGGTCGACACCATCGTGTTCTTCCCGTTTGCCCATTTCCAGCTGCTGCTCAACCAGCTGTCCGGCCTGTTCGTGGCGCTCATCTCGGTGCTCGCGTTTGCCGGCTCGATCTACGGTCTCAACTACTTTGATGAGTACCCGGGCAAAAAGGGCCGCGCCGGCTTCTTCTTTAACACCTTTGTGGCGTCCATGATGCTCGTCATCACCGCCGACAACGTGTTTTGGTTCCTGGTCGCCTTTGAGCTCATGTCGCTGACCTCGTACTTCCTGGTCGTGATCGAGGAGAACGAGAACTCCATCCATGGCGGTTGGCTCTACTTTGTGATCGCGCACGTGGGCTTTGTGCTCATCATGGCGAGCTTCCTCACCATGACCAACTTCGCCGGTGGCTCGTTTGCCTTTGCGGATTTCCGCGCTACGCAGTTTAGCCCCGCGGTCGCATCCGTGTGCTTTGTGCTCGCCTTCTTTGGCTTTGGCGCCAAGGCCGGTATCATCCCGCTGCACGGCTGGCTGCCCAAGGCGCATCCCGAGGCGCCGTCCAACGTGTCGGCCCTCATGTCCGGCGGCATGATCAAGATCGGTATCTTCGGCATCCTCAAGGTGGGCCTCGACCTGCTCTCCGCCTCGGGCGTTCAGGTCTGGTGGGGCCTTATGGTCATGGTCTTCGGTGCGATCTCGTCGGTCCTCGGCGTGGCCTTCGCCCTGCAGGAGCATGACATCAAGCGCCTGCTGGCCTATCACTCCGTCGAGAACATCGGCATCATTCTGCTCGGCGTCGGCGCCTCCATGGCCGCTATGGCGCTCAACTCGGTCGGCATCGCCGTCCTGGCTCTGATGGCCGCCCTCTACCACACGTTTAACCACGCGATGTTTAAGGGCGAGCTGTTCTTGGGCGCCGGTGCGCTGCTGTACTCCACGGGTACGCGCAATATGGAGAAGATGGGCGGCCTGTTCCGTCGTATGCCGGCTACGGCCATCTGCTTCCTTATTGGCGCGCTTGCCATCTCGGCCATCCCGCCCTTCAACGGCTTTGTGTCCGAGTGGTTTACCTACCAGTCGCTCTTTAACGCTGCCATGCAGGGCGACAAGGCCGTCATGATCGTGGCCGTGTTCGCTGCCGTCGCGCTTGCCATTACCGGCGCGCTGGCTGTCACATGCTTCGTCAAGGCCTATGGCGTCTCCTTTGCCTCCGCGCCCCGCTCCGAGGCCGCGGCCAATGCCAAGGAGGTTCCCGCCCCCATGGTGTTTGCGCAGGGCCTGCTCGCGGCCATCTGCGTCGTGCTGGGCATTGGCGCTCCCGTGATCGCGCCCGTGCTGGTCGATGTCGCTGCGTCCGTGCTGCATCCGTACGGTGGCGTGTTTGCCGCCGAGGGCATGGAGCTCATGAACCAGTACTCCGGCGCTGCCACCTCCACGCCCGCGATCGCTATTGCGCTCGTGGTGCTCGTCGGCCTTGCCTGCGGTTATCGCAAGCTCAAGACCGTCGGCAAGGTGCAGAAGTCCCAGCCGTGGGCATGCGGCTATGCTCCCAACGAGCATATGCCCGTCGTGGCCACGACCTTTGCCTCCGAGGTGTCCTGGTTTATGCAGCCGCTCTACACGCTGCGCGACCGCTGCACGGCCGTCTGCTGGTCCATCGCGCACTTCTTCCAGAAGCTCACCGGTGTGGCCGAGGCTGTGGAGCCCGTACCCGACAAGGTTCTCGTCGATGCCCCGCATAAGGGTGTCGAGAAGCTCGCCGACCTCGCGACTAAGCTCGAGGGCGGCAACTACAGCATCTATATCTGCTACATCGTCGCGGCACTCGTGGTGTTCCTCGTGCTCGCCGTGCAAATGGGTTAAGGAGGGGAGAGCATGAACAACATCGTACTTGCCGTTCTGCAGGGCGTGGTCGTTATGGCCGTCGCGCCGTTCTTCTCCGGTCTCGGCCGCGTGATCCGCGCCAAGATGCACAACCGTCGCGGCCCCAGCATCATGCAGGACTACCGCGACCTGGCCAAGCTCTTTGCGCGCCCCGAGTCCCAGAGCGAGGATGCGAGCTTTGCGCTGCGCATCATGCCGCCGCTGTTCTTCGCCGTCGCCTTTATGCTCGCGATGGGTCTGCCGCTCTTTACGGCACAAAGCCCCATCCCGGTCTTTGGTGACGCCATCACCATCATGTATAGCCTGGCGCTCGCCCGCTTCTTCTTCGCCCTCTGCGGTGTGGATTCGTCCAACGCCTACGCCGGTATCGGCGGCGTCCGCGAGCTGCTCATGAGCGTGCTCATCGAGCCGTCCATGCTGCTGGCGCTGTTTGCCGCCGCCCTGGTGTGCGGCTCCACCGACATCGCCACCATGGGCCAGCACATCATGACGGGCGCCATCGACGCGCCGGTCGCTGTGATCCTCGCCGGCATCGCCTTTGCGATTGCCTGCTACATGGAACTCGGCAAGCTGCCGTTTGATCAGGCCGAGGCCGAGCAGGAGCTCCAGGAAGGTCCGCTCGCTGAGCTTTCCGGCCCGTCGCTTGCGATGGCCAAGCTCGCCATGTCCATGAAGCAGGTCCTGGTCGTCGCCTGGTTCTGCGCGATCTTCGTCCCCTGGGGCGAGCCCGCGGCCGTGGGTATCGCGGCCGTTCTGGGCGCGGTCATCTTCCTTGTTAAGTGCCTGATCGACTTTGTCGTATGCGGCGTGATCGAGAACTCCTGCTCGCGCTCGCGTTTTAAGGTGCTTGGCAATCAGACCTGGGCCGTCGTGGGCATCGCCGTTCTGGCGTTTGTCTTCGTGGTCGTCGGCGTGTAGGAGAAGGGAGAAACAATGTCATTTGCAGTCAGTCTGTCCCTTCTCGGCTTGGTCGCTATCGCGGCCCCGATGGTGGCCTCGGTGCTCGTCGCCCTGTTCCCCCGTCCGTACGCCAAGTGGTTCAGCGTTTTGGGTGCCGCCGTCTCGACGGTCTGCACCATCGCCCTCGCCGCGAATTTCGCTGGCGCCGGCATGCCCGACACGCAGGTCCCCCTGATCTCGTTTGGGCAGACCCTCGTCATGGGATTCACCTTCGATCGCATGAGCACGCTGCTCGCGCCCGCCTTTGTGGGTATCGGCCTGCTTGTCGTGATCTATTCGATTCCCTATATGAGCGAGAATAACCGTGAGCATCCCGACGCACCGCGTCGTCGCTTCTACGCGTACCTCGCGACCTTCATCGGCGCCATGGCCGGTCTTGTGTACAGCTCGACCCTTTTGGGCCAGCTCGTGTTCTTTGAGATCACGGGTGCGTGCTCTTGGGGCCTCATTAGCTACTACATGACGCCTACGGCCAAGAAGGCCGGCATGAAGGCTCTGATCATTACGCATATCGGTGCGCTTGGCCTGTATCTGGGCGCCGCCATCGTGTTTGCCCATACCGGTACCTTCGCCATTACCGCGATTGCCGGCCTCGACGCCAAGCTCAAGGCTATCGTTCTTTTGCTCGTGCTGTTTGCGGCCTGGGCCAAGTCCGCACAGGTTCCCATGTACATGTGGCTGCCTTCGGCCATGGAGGCGCCGACGCCTGTTTCGGCCTACCTGCATGGCGCCTCGATGGTTAAGGTCGGCGTGTGCGTGTTCGCGCGTGCACTCGTCTCTGCCGGCGAGATCCCCGAGATCGTGGGTTGGGTCGCCATTATCGACGCCATGGTCACCATGCTCTTTGGCTTCCTTATGTACCTGCCGCAAAAGGACATGAAGCGTCTGCTGGCCTTTTCCACGATCGCCCAGCTCTCCTATGTGTTCTTTGGTCTGGGCCTTTCGGTCTTTGGCAGCCAGCTGGCCTTCGATGGCGCCGTCTGCCACATCTTTAACCACGCTTTCGCCAAGACGCTGTTCTTCCTGATCGCCGGTTCGTTCTCCTTTACGCTCGGCACGCGTATGCTGCCCAAGCTTCGCGGCATCGTAAAGAAGTACCCGATCTCGGGCGTGGGCTTCGGTGTCGCCGCGCTCGCTATTGCCGGCGTGCCGCCCATGAACACGTTCTTCTCGAAGTTCCAGATTATCGCCGGCGGCTTCTCTGTGGGTGCCGGCAACGTCGCGATCCTGGTGCTCGTGTGCATCATGGTCGCCGAGACCGTCGCCACCTTCGCCTGGTTCCTCAAGTGGATGGGCTATTGCCTGCCCGGCGAGCCGAGCGACGAGGTCGCTGCGGGAGCCCCGCTTCCCCGCGCGATGGCGTTCGTGTTCATCGTGCTCATCATCATGGTCATCGTCAGCGGCCCGCTTTCGGCCAGCTGGATCGGTTAGGAGGTAGAACGACATGGGTTATTCGATCGTCAACATCCTTGGCGGCCTTCTGATCGTCACGTCCACCATGGTGGTCGTCTCCAAGAACATCAAGCACGCCATTCGCTGGTATGCGGTGCAGTCGCTGGTGCTCGTGGGACTGCTCGCTACGCTCGGTGCTACTACCGGTGCGCAGGAGCTGCTTATGTGGGCCGGATCTGCCTTTATCACTAAGGTCGTCCTGGTCCCTTACATCCTCAACCGCGCATACAAGAAGATGGGCGAGCCGAGCGACGCATCGCTCAAGGCCGGCCTTAAGCCCGCGTGGGCCATCTGCATCATCGCCGTCGAGGTCGCGATCTGCTTTGCCGTTGTGACGCAGATCAGCCTGCCCACGGCCGAGGTCGCAACGCCTGCGCTCGCTATTAGCTTCGCTCACTTCTTCGTGGGCCTCACCTGCATCATCTCGCAGCGCAACATCATGAAGCAGATCTTTGGATACTGCCTTATGGAAAACGGCAGCCACGTGACGCTCGCGCTTTTGGCCCCCACCGCTCCCGAGATCATCGAGATCGGTATCGCCACCGACGCCATCTTTGCCGTCATCATCATGTCCATCGTCGTGCGTCGCATTTGGGACGACTCCCACTCGCTCGATGCGCGCGACCTGTCCGAGCTGAGGGGGTAGTCCATGGAAACGTTGATTCTCGCCCTGCTCGCGACTCCTTTGGTGTTCTCGCTGGTCATGGCGTTTTTGCCCAAGAACACGTCCTATAACGTGTTTGCCGGTCTCAACCTGGTCTCCGTCGCAGCCGTCCTGGTGCTGTCGATTATGACGGCCGGCGACGTCCTTATGAGCGGCGAAACCGCGAGCGCTCTTGGCCTGTGGTTCCACCTCGATTCGCTGGGCGCCATCTTTGTGCTGCTCATCGGCTTTATCGGTTTTCTTACGGGGCTGTTCTCGCTGCCCTATGTAAAGGCCGATATCGAGGAGGGCTCCATGCCCGCCGAGCGCGCCAAGCAGTATTTTGCGCTGTTTAGCCTGTTTGTGTTCACCATGCTGCTCGCGTGCCTGTCCAACAACATGATCCTCACGTGGGCCGCCGTGGAGGCAACCACGCTTTCCACTGTGTTCCTGGTGGGTATCTACAAGAACAAGACGGCCCTCGAGGCTTCTTGGAAGTATGCGATGGTCTGTACCGCCGGCGTGGCATTTGGCCTGTTCGGTACGCTGCTGATCTACGCCAACGCCGCCGACGTGATTCCCAACGCCCACGAGGCCGCATTCCTGTCGTGCGTGCTGCCGTATGCCGACCAGTTCGACCCGACGCTCATGCGCCTCGCCTTTGCGTTTATCGTGATCGGCTTTGGCACCAAGGCTGGCCTGTTCCCCATGCACACTTGGCTGCCCGATGCCCACTCTCAGGCTCCGAGTCCTGTCTCGGCCCTGCTCTCGGGTGTTCTGCTTAAGTGTGCCATGCTTGTGATCATGCGCTTCTACGGCTTTACCATCCAGGCCGTGGGTGCCGAGTATCCGCAACTTCTGCTGTTGATCGTCGGCACGCTGTCCATTTTGGTGGCGGCACTCTCGATGTTTCGCCAGGACGACCTCAAGCGCCGCTTTGCGTACTCGTCTGTGGAGAACGTGGGCGTTATCGCCCTGTGCCTGGGTATCGGTGGCCCGCTGGGTATCGCCGCGGCCCTGCTGCACTGCGTGTTCCACGGCTTTACCAAGACGCTTGCCTTCTGCGTGTCCGGCAACATCCAGCACGCCTTTGGCACGCGTAGCCTGGCCAAGATCCAGGGCGTCGTCGAGGTTGCGCCCGCAACCGCCGCGCTCGCCATCCTGGCGCTGCTCGGCCTTGCCGCCTTCCCGCCCTTTGGCATGTTCATCTCTGAGTTCCTGACTTTTGTCGCCGGTGTTACCGCCGGTCCCATGTGGCTGGTCGTCGTGGTCGCCCTCGGTCTTACCGTGGCCATCTCCGCGCTCACCCGTATCGCACTCAAGTCGGTATTCGGCCATGCGCCCCAGGGCATGGGCAAGCATGAGGCCCCGGCGCTCATGCTTATCCCCGAAATCATCCTGGCTGTCATGATCTTGTGGTTTGGCATTGCCACCCCGCTGCCCCTCGTGCACGGTGTGGAGACCGCTACCGGCATCGTGCTCGAGCAGAGCACCGAGGAACTTCACGCGACGCCGATGTACCGCGCTGTGTTCGGTACCGAGACCGCTCAGAGCGAGGTGGAGTAACGAATGATTGAAACTGAGAACAAGGTGTATGCCCGTCGCTGCGAAAGCCACGTCGAGGCCCTGCGTGCTGCAGTGCCGGGCGCTATCGAGAAGGTCGAGTGGCAGTGCGAGGACCAGCTGACGATCACCGTCAAGCAGGACAAGCTGCCCGAGGCCGTCCACTACCTGTACTACGAGCGCTACGGCTGGATTCCCGTGATCATCGGCAACGATGAGCGCAGCCTGTGCGGCCGTTACGCCGTGTACTACGTCATCTCCATGGAGGGGGAGGATCCCGGCTGGGTGACCGTCCGCGCCGAGGTCGATCCCGCCAAGATGACGTTCCCGTCCGTGACGCCGTTCGTCCCCGCCTGCGTGTGGGGCGAGCGCGAGCTGCGCGACATGTTCGGCCTGATTCCCGAGGGTCTGCCCGATCGTCGCCGCCTGGTGTTGCCCGATGACTGGCCCAGCGGCCTGTACCCGCTGCGCAAGGACTCCATGGACTACCGCTTCCGTCCCGCTCCCGCGAGCGACATGGAAAACTACGAGTTCTTGGCCGACACCAAGGGCAAGGAGACCACGCTCGTCCCCATGGGCCCGTTGCACATTACCTCCGACGAGCCCGGCCACTTCCGCCTGTTCGTTGAGGGCGAGACGATCGTCGACGCCGACTACCGTCTGTTCTACGTGCACCGCGGCATGGAGAAGGTCGCCGAGACGCGCCTGAACTATGACGCCGTGACGTTCCTCGCCGACCGCATCTGCGGCATCTGCGGCTGCGCCCACTCGGTGGCCTATGCCGAGGCCGTCGAGCGCGCCCAGGGCATTCATGTCCCGCCGCGCGCCCAGTACATCCGCGCCATCATGCTCGAGGTTGAGCGCCTGCACTCGCATCTGCTCAACATTGGCCTGGCATCGCACTACACGGGCTTCGACTCCGGCTTCCAGCAGTTCTTCCGCGTCCGCGAGAAGTCCATGGACCTGGCCGAGAAGCTTTCCGGTCACCGCAAGACCTACGGCCTCAACGTGATCGGCGGCGTGCGTCGCGACATTTTGGCCGAGCAGAAGCTCTCCACGCTCACGACCATCCACCAGCTGCGCTCCGAGGTTCAGGAACTCGTCGATATGCTGCTCTCCACGCCCAACTTTATTGAGCGTACGAGCGGTATCGGCATTCTGGACCGCAAGATCGCTCGCGACTTCTCGCCGGTCGGCCCGCTCATGCGTGGCTCGGGCTATGCCCGCGACGTGCGCTTTGACCATCCCTTCGACGGCTACGCCGATCCGGATGTCCAGAAGATGCACGCCGCTACGGCCGACACCTGCGATGCCTTTGGCCGTACCGCCGTTCGCATCCAGGAGGTCTACGATTCGATCGACATGATCGAGACCATGCTCGAGAACTGCCCGTCGGGCCCCATCCTTACCACGGATTGGGAGTACACCCCGCACAAGTACGCCATCGGCGCCACCGAGGCGCCGCGCGGCGAGGACGTGCACTGGGCCATGCTCGGCAATAACCAGAAGTGCTACCGCTGGCGCGCCAAGGCCGCCACGTACAGCAACTGGCCGGTCCTGCGCTACATGTTCCGCGGCAACACCGTGGGCGACGCGGCGTTAATCGTCGGCTCGCTCGACCCTTGCTACTCTTGCACCGACCGCGTGACGGTGACCGATGTCGCCGCCAAGCGCGACCACGTGCTCGACAAGGAGCAGTTCGAGAACGTCTGGCGCGACAAGTCGCCGCTTGCGGGCGAGGGCACCATGGCCGCTCCGCTCGATGAGGAGGCGCTCTAATATGCTGAAGCTTTGGAAGGTTAACGCCAAGGCCGGCGACGCGACGGTCAAGTACCCGTTTGCGCCGTTCCCCACCAACAAGGACATGCGCGGCAAACCCGAGCACAATGCCGAGCTCTGCATCGCCTGCGGTGCCTGCGGCGTGGCGTGCCCGGCCGATGCTATTCGCATGGACACCGACCTTGCGGCCGACACCATCACCTGGTCGATCGACTACGGCCGCTGCATCTTCTGCGGCCGCTGCGAGGAGGCCTGCCCCATGGAGGCCATCAAGCTCACCGAGGAGTTTGAGCTGGCCGTCATGAGCAAGGACGACCTCACCAGCAAGAGCGTCTATACGCTCGAGCACTGCTCGCGTTGCGGCAAGCCGTTTGCCCCGCACAAGGAGATCGACTACGCTAAGCGCCTGTTGCAAAAGGCCGGCGGCATGGAGGCTGAGCAGGCTGCCCGTACCGTCGGTATGTGCCAGGAGTGCAAGCGCGAGCTCGACGCCCTGCGCGCCGCCTCGGCCGTAAAGACCGGCAACGCTGCTGGCATGGCTGCCAACGAGACGCTTGCGTCCGGCGAGCCCCAGGGCCCCGGCATGGAGTATCTGGGCGGCCACGGCGTGAACCCGGATTATATCGACCGCGAGCTCAACCCCGATGCGCCCGAGATTCCCGCCGGTCCTGCACCGGTCGAGGGCATCATCATGGATTTTGATACGAAGGAGGAGTAACCATGGCCGAACCCACGCTTTTGCCCGAGCGGCTTCAGTACCGCCCGACCAAGATCGAGCTCGACGAGAGCATCGAGAAGGCCAAGGCGACCCTTCTTAAGAAGATCAAGCGCTCGGTGTACGTCTACCGTGTTGACTGCGGCGGCTGCAACGGCTGCGAGATCGAGATCTTTGGTTCCATCACGCCCGTCTTTGACGTCGAGCGCTTTGGCATCAAGGTCGTGCCCTCGCCCCGTCACGCCGATGTGCTGCTGTACACCGGCGCCGTGACGCGTGCCATGCGCATGCCGGCCCTGCGCGCCTTTGAGGCCGCACCCGATCCCAAGATCGTGGTGTCCTATGGCGCGTGCGGCTGCACCGGCGGTATCTTCTACGACAACTACTGCGTCTGGGGCGGCACGGATAAGATTCTGCCGGTCGATGTCTACATCCCCGGCTGCCCGCCCAGCCCCGCGCAGACCATCTACGGCTTTGCCATGGCGCTCGGTCTGCTGGACCAAAAGCTCCATGCCGAGACCACGGTGGAGGCCGCCGGCGAGCAGGCCGATATCCTGCACCCCGGCGTGCCGTACAAGCTGCGCGTTGCCATCGAGCGCGAAGCTCGCGCCATGAGCGGCTACCGTTACGGCCGCGACCTGGCCAATGAGTTTATGGATACGCTCGAGGGCGCGCCCAAGGGCGATATCCGCGGTGCCATGGCGCTGCTCATCGACAAGCAGGACGATCCGCGCCGCGTCGAGGTGTACTCGGCGCTGCAGGATCTGGTGCTGGCCGGAGGTCGCTAGATGGAGCTCACGGACCGCTCTGGTTACTTTGCGGGCCCCGGCATGCTCGGCGGCTCCTTTGGCGATGCCTCGCGCGCAAGCGACGAGGCCGCCGAGGGCGTCGCCGACCCCTGCCTGGGCCATGCGCCCGACCAGGTGGTCTTCTACGAGCTCACGCGTAAGTTTGTGGAGACCGAGGAAGACGTTCCCCAGGAGGCCTGCGACGTGCTGTACTACACGCTCGCCGTGGGCCACCACACTGGCGTGCTCGACTGCTTTGAGCCGCGTCTGTCGGTGCCGGTGGATGTCTTCTATTCGCTCGTCGACGCGCTGCCGGAGGGGGAGGCCAAGACCAAGTTCGAGGCCATCCGCTCCTTTGGCGAGTGCCAGCTCGACAAGGCGGCGGTGCCGTCGCTGCTCGAGGCCTGCGATGCGCTGCTCGACGAACGCGGTTTTCGTGGGTCGGCTAAGGCCGGCATCTCGGTGTTCGACGACGACTTTGGCCTGCATGCCCAGCAGGTCGCGTTCTTAATGAAGTTCCGCGATTTGGTGGAGCGCGTGCGCGATGTGTCGGGCGTGTATCTGACGGGAAGGTTGCAGTAATGGGTCGCGTTGTGGATGGACGTGTGAACGGCGCCCCGTTTGCGGGTATCGTGCTCACGGCGGGAAGCGTGCTGCGTGCCGACGATGCCGCCGGCCCCGTGCTCTCCAAAAAGATGGAGGACGCGCCCATCGCCGGTTGGTACACCATCGACGGCGGGCAAACGCCCGAGGACGACATCATCGAGGTTAAGCGTGAGCGTCCGCCGCGTTTGGTTTTGGTCGATGCCGCCGACATGGCGCTGTCCGTCGGCGCCATCCGCTTGCTCGACAAACGTGACGTGGCCCGCAAGTCGATGTTCACCACGCATTCGCTCCCTTTGTCGATTCTGATCGAGGAAATCGAGCAATCGTGCGAAGATATCGTCTTCATAGGGATTCAGCCGGGCGACACGGAGTTCTACAACCCCATGTCCCCGGAAGTCTTTGACGCCGTCGACGCCGTGTACGACGCCGTGGCCGCCAACGACTTTTCCCACTTTGTCCGCTTGGGGCAAGAGCAATAGGAGCGCTTGTCCCTGCTGATTAGGAAAGAAGTGATTGACATGGCAGATTCCAAGGCAGAATATCCCGCTCCCGATTGCCTGGCGCCCGCCGCGATCGAGGCCAAGACCGAGGCCGCCGGCGTGACCAAGGCCAACCTGCCGGTCGCAAAGGCCTTTCTGTTGGCAATGTTCGCCGGCGCGTTCATCGCCTTCGGCGGTCTGTTCTTTACCGTGTTCTTGAGCGATAGCACGCTGGGCTGGGGCGCCCAGCGTGTCGTGGGCGGCCTGTGCTTTTGCCTGGGCCTGGTGCTCGTGCTGGTGTGCGGCGCCGAGCTGTTCACCGGTAATTCACTTATGGTCTGCGCGCTCAAGAGCAAAAAGATCACCCTGGTCCAGATGCTCAAGGCTTGGGTCGTCGTGTGGCTTGGTAACTTTGTCGGTGCCCTGTTCATCGTCTTTTTGGTGTACATGGCCGGCATCTATAAGCTCAACGGCGAGGCGGTCGCCAACTCCATGGTGAGTGTCGCCGCTGGCAAGGTGACGGTCGACTGGGTGACGATCTTCTTCCGCGGCATCCTGTGCAACATCTTTGTGTGCCTGGCCGTGTGGATCGGTACCGCTGGCAAGACCGTGGTCGATAAGGTTGTGGGCATTTTGCTGCCCATCGCCGCCTTTGTGGCCTGCGGTTTTGAGCACTGCGTTGCCAACATGTACTTTTTGCCCATGGGTGCCGTGATGCACGCGTGCGGCTATGGCGCCAAGGTCGCCGGCGCCGATGCGCTCAACGCTGCGGGCATTGCGTTTAACCTGTCCGCTGCCACGCTGGGCAACATCGTGGGCGGCGCGGTTCTGGTCGCGCTCGGCTACTGGTTTATCTACGCCAAGAAGTCCGAGGCGTAAAGTACCGTCTGTTTGACGTTGGGCCTCCCGCGGGGCGTTGCCGTGCGGGAGGCTTTTTGGGTCTGGGGCTCGTTGCCGGGCTTTTGGCCTGTTGTGTTTGACTGATGAAAGGGGTAATCGAGATGGCATCTGCTGTGAAGCGTGACGGTCGCGCCGTGGTGACCACATGCGGGGGATGCTATGCCGATTGCGCCTTTGCGGCACGCGTTGAGGACGGTCGCGTGGCGGCCGAGTTGCCGGTGCCGGGGCATCCGTGCGCGGCGCGTGCCCTGTGCGCCCGCGGACGGCATCGCCTGGCAATGCCGTTTGACGAGCGCGACCGGATTTTGCATCCCATGCGTCGACGAGATGATGGCTCGGGGTTCGATGCGATTTCGTGGGATGAGGCGTTCGCGCAGATCGCAGCGCGCTTTGGGGAGATTGTTGACGGGCATGGTCCCCGTGCGCTGGGCATGACGCTCGGCGTGCCCTCGTTCGACCGCTACTGGGCGCATCGCTTTATGCATGCGCTTGGCTCGCCCAACGTGTACGGTGCCGACGGTGCCTGCGAGGTAAGCCGACTTACCGGTTGGGAGCACAGCTTGGGCTATAGTCCCGCCTCCGACCTGGCGCATACCGATTGCATCATGTACCTGGGGCGTTCCATCGTCGATTCGTCGACGATGGAGGCCGTTGATGCGCTCAACGATGCCCGTCGCCGTGGGGCGAAGATTATCGTGGTCGACCCCCGGCGCAGCGGCTCGGCTGCGCTCGCCGACCGCTGGTTGCGCGTACGCCCGGGCTGCGACCTGGCGCTGCTGTTGGGTATTGTCCACGTGTTGGTTGCCGAGGACCTGTACGATCACGAGTTCGTGACCCGCTATACCACGGGTTTTGACGAGCTGGCGCAGGCGGCCGCTGCTTGGACGCCCGAGTGGGCTGAGTCGATGTGCGACGTGCCGGCCGCAGAGATCGCCGCCACGGCGCGCGATCTAGCTGCCGCGGCGCCTGCTGCGGTGGTGGACGCCGGCTTTCATGGCGGCATTGGCATCGCGTATGCCAACAGCACCCAGACCGCGCGCGCGATTTGTCTGGTCGATGTGCTGCTGGGCTGCATCGGACACGCGGGCGGTGCCCTCAACCCGCCCACGCCGCTTGTGTTGGGCGACCTCGATCCCGCACGCTTTGCGACGCCGTCGGTGCCGCGCAGGCCCAAGCTGGGGTCCGAGCGCTATCCACTGGTCGATCCGGTGCGCGGCCTGTGTACGACCATCGGTCAGTCGATTCTTGCCGGCGATTTGCGTGGGCTCATCGTCTATGCCAGTAACCCCGGTGCGGGCTATGGCAATGCACAGGCTTGGTTGAGTATTTTGCAGCAGCTCGACTTGCTCGTGACGATTGATATTCGCTGGTCCGAGACGGCGCGTGCTTCTGACTTCGTGCTGCCCGATGTGACGTATCTGGAGGCTGACCGCGGCGTGGGTACGGTCGTGGGTCGCAACGACGCGCGCGTGTTCTACCGCAACGCCGTGCTGCCCATTTTGCATGACGACACGAGACCGGGGCGGGAGATCTTTGCCGGTCTGGCGCAGGCCTGTGGCGTGGGCGAGTATTTCCAGTTTACGTCTGACGATCTGGCGGCTGCCCAGGTGGCGCCTTTCGGGATCGAACTAGACGAGCTCAAGGAGCGCGGCTGGGCCGATACGGGCATGGCGCTGCCGATGCGCACGGGCGAGCCGGTGATTCCCTTGAACGGCAGCAAGATCGCGCTGGCAAGCGACGTATGGGAACGAGCCGGCCTGGGTCGTGTACCCAACTGGATCGCTCCCATGGTTGAGCCCGGCCCAGGAATGTTTCGCCTCATTAGCGGCAACCGTCCCTTTGAGTCGCATACCTCGCGCAGACTCGCGGCGGCAGGTGCCGCCGAGGCGGGTTCCGACTTGGACGCCGTGCAGATGAATGCCGATGTTGCCGCACGCATGGGCATCGCCAATGGCGAGGTCGTGGAACTCGTGAGCGATATGGGCCGCGACCGCGTGCGCGTGGAGACGACGCCGTATCTGCATCCGGCGTGCATCTTCACCTCGGCCACTCCCGGTGGGCGTTCGTTTGGTGCCGATGCTGGTGGCGCTCAAGCCTTGGGCGTGGGCCCGCTCGACCATACGCCGTTGCGTTGGGACCCGTTGACGGGTGCCGCGCTCACCCAGGAAAACGCCGTTCGCGTGGAAAAGATTGTCGCGCGCGGGGATAATGACGAGTAATTGACTCAGCTGATGTATTCGACTGATCCACGTTTCTTTTGAAAGGCCGCACATGAGCGATAGCCAGAACATGTCCGATGAGGTGCGCGCCCGTCTGCGCGCCATTCCTTCCGTCAACGAGCTGCTTGCCGAGTGGCCGGTAGTGAAGGCGGCGGGGGAGACCTGCGACGCGGTGGTGCATGCCGCCGTCACGGCCGAGCTCGACGAGGAGCGCGCCGCGATTCGTGCCGGCGCCGATCCGCGCTCCAAGCGCGAGCTGGCATCGGCCATCGAGTGGCGTGCGCATCGCTCCGCGCTGCCGAGCTTGCGTCCTGCCGTCAACGCTACGGGTGTCGTTATCCATACCAATCTGGGTCGCGCCCCGCTCGCGGAATCGGCCGCCAAGGCCGTGGCCGAGGTTGCGCGCGGGTATAGCACGCTCGAGTACAGCGTCGACACCTGCTCGCGCGGGTCGCGCAAGGAGCATGCCGCGCAACTGATCCGCTCACTCACCGGTGCCGAGGATGCGCTGGTCGTCAACAACAATGCCGCCGCGGTGCTGCTGGTGCTGGCGACTCATGCCGCGGGCAAAGAGGTTATCGTCAGCCGCGGCGAGCTTGTCGAGATCGGCGGCAGCTTCCGCATCCCCGATGTCATGGCGGCTTCGGGCGCCAAACTCGTCGAGGTCGGCGCCACCAACCGCACGCATCTGGGCGACTACGAGCGCGCCATCACGCCCGAAACGGCCATGATCCTGAAGGTTCATCCTTCCAACTATCGCATCGAGGGTTTTCACGAGGAAGTGAGCTCAAGGGAGCTCGCCGCACTGGCCCATAAGCACGGCCTGCTGTTCTACGAGGACCAGGGGTCGGGCGCGCTGTTGCCTGACGACATCTTGGTGCGCGGCGGCGAAGAAACCACGCCGTCTTCGGTTTCGGCAGGGCTTGATCTGGTGTCGTGCTCGGGCGATAAACTGCTCGGTGCCGCACAGGCGGGCATTATCATGGGCCGTCGCGATCTGGTCCAGGCCTGTGGGTCGCATCCGCTTATGCGCGCCCTGCGCCCGGGCAAGCTAGCACTGGCGGCGCTCGAGGCTACACTGCGCATTTACATGGATGGGGCGGATGTGGCCCATCGCGAGGTGCCGGTGCTCAACATGCTCACGCTTCCGCAGGCTCATCTGGAGCGACGTGCCCGCAAGCTGCGCGATCGTATGGTCGCCGGGCTCGATAAGGCCGGTTGCCCGTGCGCCGTTGATTTGGAGATTGTCGAGGAGTCCTCGACGCCCGGCGGCGGCTCGCTGCCTACCGTGGAGCTGCCCACGATGTGCGTTGCCGTACGTCTTGTTGACGAGCGCCTGACGGTCGACGCGCTCAAGCGCTCGCTTGTCCAGGACTTCGACACTCCGGTTGTCACGCGAACCTCGCACGATCGCATTTTGTTTGATGTGCGCACGCTCGTGGGCGACCGCGATATCGAGACGGCGGCGTCGACGCTTGCCGCATGCGTTGAGAAGGCGGTGCGCCGATGAGTGGGGCCGAAGCGTTGGTGGAATGCCCCGTTATCGTAGGTACGGCGGGACATGTCGATCACGGTAAGTCGGCGCTCATCGAGGCGCTGACGGGTAAAAACCCCGACCGCCTGGAAGTTGAGCGCCGTCGCGGCATGACCGTTGAGCTTGGCTTTGGCGAGCTGGCGCTGCCGAGTGGCAAGATCGTTGGCCTGGTTGACGTGCCGGGCCATGCGCATTACTTGCGCGCCATGGTGCAGGGTGCCACAGGTATCGACGTGGCCGTGCTGGTGGTTTCGGCCGTCGAGGGCGTGATGCCGCAGACCCGCGAGCACGTGCATGTGCTGGAGCTGCTGGGCGTCACGCATATGGTGGTGGCGCTGACTATGTGTGATCTGGCCGACGCCGAGATGACCGAGCTTGCCGAGCTCGATGTCGATGACTTTTTGTCGGGTACCGTGTTTGCGGACGCGCCGATCGTGCCCGTGTCGTCCAAGACCGGCGCGGGGATCGATGACCTACTGGTTGCGCTTGACGAGCAGGTTGCCGCTTGCTGGGATTCCTGCCGCGATCGTGCCGAGCTCACCGATGCCGCACCGCGTCTACCAATCGACCGCTGCTTTACGATCAAGGGCGCCGGTACCGTGGTGACGGGAACGTTGCACGATGCGCGCGTCGCGGTGGGGGATGAGCTCGTCGCGCTGCCGTCGCGTACGGTCTGTCGCGTGCGCGGGATTCAGGTGCATGGCGATACGCCGCGAGCACTGCCCGGACAGCGTGTGGCGCTCAACTTGGTGGGCGATGGTGTCGCGGCGCTTGATCGTGGCGAGATGCTGGGCGTGGCGGACCGCTTTGGTCAGACGTTGCGCTTTATGATGTCGTTTACGTATTTGGGTCGCGAGGGATCCAAGCCGCGTGTGCTCGAGTCGGGTGCGCGTGTGCACGTGATGGCGGGTACGGCCGAGGTAGTCGGTCGCATCATGTTCATGGAGGGCGAGGTCTCCATGGCGGTGGGCGAGACCCGTACCGTGCAGGTGCGCCTGGAGGAGCCGCTGCCGCTGCGTGCTGGAGACCATGCCGTGGTGCTGTCGTATTCGCCCGTTATGCTTATTGGCGGCGGGCGCGTGCTGCTTTCGCGCTGCCGTCGCTCGCGCGAGCTTGCTGAAGGGGAGCGTGCGCTGTATGCGGCACTCGAGTCCGGCGATATCGCGGGCGGTGTGGGCGCCTGGCTGGCGCTGCAGACGTTGCCGGTTACGATGGCTGATGTTGCCGAGGCTTTGGATCTTGGCGTTGGCGAGGTCGATACCGCACTGCGCGGGTTGGTGGCGCAGGGCTCCGTTCGCAAGCTTGCCGCGGGCGATGCGGACCTCTTGGCGGACGCCGTGGTGCTCGACGCCGCGATGGATGCACTGGCGGCGACCCTGTCGGCCATGCACGCGGCGGCTCCCAAAGAGACGGGCTTTACGCCCGGCGCCGTTGCCCATGCTGCGTGGCCTGCCGCTGATGAAGGCGTTGCCGCGGCTCTGATTGCCGCGGGCTGCTCGCGTGGCGTGTGCGCCGCCGAGGGCGCCGAGGTATTCGATCCACATTCGGCCGCCGCGGCGGCACGCGTGGTTCGAGAGGCTTGCGAGCGGATCGTCGCGCTGCTTGACGAGGCCGGTCTCGATGCGCCGACGCTGCCCGAGGTAGGCGAGCAACTGCAGCTCGATCGCGACACCATGACGCGTGCCCTGCGCGAGCTTTCGCTCAACCGCTCGATCGTTAAGGTCGAGCGCGACGTTGCCTTGTCTGCCGCCGCCGAGGCCCATGCGCGCGAGCTTGTTGCCGCCGCCATTGAGGCAGCCGGCGGCGCTGCCACCACGAGCGTGTTGCGCGAGGCCCTGGGCGTGTCGCGCAAACGTGCCATCAGCATTTTGGAGCACCTGGATGCCGTGCGCTTTACGGTGCTCGACAAGGAGGCCGGCGGCCTGAGGTCCCTGCGCTAGATTGACTGCTCGGTTTGGTAAAATACCTCCGCACTTGGGAACGGATGGGCTCCGGTGGGCTCCGCGGTCCTCAAAACCGTTGCGAGGCGTGCAAAACGTCTTGGATGTGTTCGATTCACATACGTTCCCGCCATACGCTACCAGCGCTTTTGTGCTCGCGGTCTTGCTGCGTGCCGCAAAGGCGCTGTTTTGTTTTTGCATGGGTTTGCCGTGCCGCCGGCTTTATCGGCGACGGCATTTGGCTTCGTGCGTCGAGTTTTGAGCATGCCGATGGGGGTGGTTTGCCGTATGACTACCGTAAGACGGGCCGATCTTTCTTGTGTCGTCCAGGCGGGCGGGTTGTCGTCGCGCATGGGCTGCGATAAGGCGCGGATGTCGTTTTGCGGCGAGCCGCTCATCGAGCGCGTGCTGGGTCGGCTGGCGCCAGTTGCCGGCGAGTTGGTCGTGACGACTTCGCGCCCTTGCGAGCTTGCCTACCTTGAGGAGCTTATGTTTGATGGCCTGCGACCCCGCGTGGTGATGGACGTCGACGGTCCCGCCGGTGCCATGCGCGGCATCGCGAGCTCGTTGGCCGCGGCCCGATTGCCGCTCGTGGCGATCGTCGCCTGCGATATGCCGTTTGTCTCGTCGGAACTCATTGGCGCGCTTGCCGATCGTGTTGAGGCCGAGGCGCTCGACGTGTGCGTGCCGCGCGAGGAGCGGGGGATTGAGCCGCTTTGCGCCGTCTGGCGCCGTGGCGCGTGTGCGCCGGCCGCCCATGAGCTGCTTGCCTGCGACCGCCAGCGCATTCGCTGCCTGATCAATCGCGTTCAGGCTGGTTATATGGATGAACCGCAGATCGTTAAGGCCGCGGGCTCGACGCTCTGCTTCGAGAACGTCAATACGCCCGAGGAGTTTGCGGCGGCCGAGTTACTTGCCTAGACGATTGGAGTTGCCATGTCTCACGATATTTGTCCCGACACGGGAGAGCCTTGCACTTGCGATGGTTCCGAGCCCTGTACCTGCGGCTGCGGTGGCTGTGGACATACTGAGGAAGAGGAAGCGGCCGCCGCGGCGTATCGTGAGGCGCACCGCGAAGGCCCGTCCGGTGATGCCCTCGACCACGAGCGCAAGATTATCGTGTCGTTTGACAGCACCTTTGATGTGATGGAATGCGAGCAGCTGTGCCTGGATGCCGGCGTGCCCGGGCGCATCATGCCATTGCCCGGCTCCATTACCGCCGGCTGCGGGCTGTGCTGGGCCATGCCGTTCTCGGGCGATGCGCTCGCCGCCTTCCGCGCTGCCACCGAAGGCCGCGTAACCCCCGCCGACTACCATCAGCTCGTCCTCTAACCACCCAAACCACCACATTGGGGACAGGCACCTTTGTGGTGGTTCCATCGTTAAAACCACCACAAAGGTGCCTGTCCCCAATGTGGTGGTTTGGAACACGTGGACGAAACAGCTTTGAAACACGCGATTTGCACGTTGGGTGCTCAAAAACGCTTCTACCTGCATCGTAATCAAAACGAAACATCCGCCCGTCGGCTTATGCGAAACTTTGCTGCAACAGTGCGATATTATCCATACTCGATAAAGCTCGCGGCGCATGGGGCGCCTCGAACGACACTTTTCTTTTCCATCAATTGGAGGAAGCATGAGCTACACGCAGAAAGTTCTCGACGAGCTCAAGGCCCGCTATCCCGAGCAGCCTGAGTTCATCCAGGCCGCGACCGAGATCCTCGGCACCATCCAGCCGGCGCTCGACGCCCATCCCGAGTACGAGGAGGCCGCTCTGCTTGAGCGCCTCGTCGAGCCCGAGCGCATCGTTATGTTCCGTGTCCCCTGGGTCGACGACCAGGGTAAGGTCCGGGTCAACCGCGGCTACCGCGTCGAGTTCAACTCTGCCATTGGACCCTACAAGGGCGGCCTGCGCTTTAACCCGACGGTCACCCTGGGCATGCTTAAGTTCCTGGGCCTGGAGCAGATCCTCAAGAACAGCCTGACCACCCTTCCCATGGGCGGCGGCAAGGGCGGCTCCGACTTTGACCCCAAGGGCAAGTCCAACAACGAGATCATGCACTTCTGCCAGTCCTTCATGACCGAACTCTATCGCCACATTGGCCCCAACACCGACGTTCCCGCCGGCGACCTGGGCGTTGGCGGCCGCGAGGTTGCCTACCTGTTCGGTCAGTACAAGCGCCTGACCAACGAGTGGACCGGCGTCCTTACCGGCAAGGGCCTCTCCTTTGGCGGTTCGCTCGCCCGTACCGAGGCCACCGGCTACGGCTTGGTCTACTTTGTGGACGAGTACCTCAAGAGCCGCGGCGACTCCTTCGAGGGCAAGAACGTCGTCGTTCACGGCTCCGGTAACGTCGCCATCTACGCGGTCCAGAAGGTCGCCCAGCTCGGCGGCAAGGTACTGGCCTGCTCCGACACCCATGGCTGGGTCGAGGATCCCGACGGCATCGACTACACCGTGCTCGAGCATGTCTACAACAAGAAGCGCTCCGGCCACGACAAGGGCGTTACGCTCGCTATGTACGTCGACGAGAAGCCCAATGCCACGTGGCACGAGGGCGACGGCCGCGGCGTGTGGCAGCTTCCCTGCGATATCGCGCTGCCCTGCGCTCGCGAGAACACGCTGCTGCTCGAGGACGCCCAGGCACTCGTCGCCAACGGCTGCAAGGTGGTCGGCGAGGGCGCGAACATGCCCACGACCATCGAGGCCACGACCTACTTCCAGGAGCACGGCGTCGCCTTTATGCCCGGTAAGGCTGCCAACGCCGGCGGCGTGCTCGTGTCCGGCTTGGAGATGAGCCAGAACGCCGAGCACCTGTCCTGGACCTTCGAGGAGGTCGACGGCAAGCTCGAGCAGCTCATGCGCGGCATGTTCCACAACGTGGACGACACCGCCAAGGAGTACGGCGAGGAGGGCAACTTCGTCATGGGCGCCAACATTGCCGGCTTCCTGAAGGTTGCCGACGCCATGCTCGCCCAGGGCGTCTGCTAAATCTTCGCTTGATATAGCATCGCGGAAGGCTCCCAGTCATCTTGGCTGGGAGCCTTTTTTGATCCGCATGCGACGGCGGAAATCGGATCATTTTGTCCCGACACGAGCTGTGCCCCCTCGTTTGGTACACTTAAAGGTACTGGACAAGTGAAGAGATGGGGGAGAACGTGCTCAAGTTCGGTACCTACGTCCGTGTTGGAAACGCGGCCGAAGCCTATGAGCTCTTACAGAAGAACCGCAACAACAAGATTGTGGGCGGCGGCATCTGGATGCGCCTGGGTTCGCGTCGCGTGGCGACGGCGATTGACCTTTCGGCCTGTGGACTCGATCAGATCGAGGAGACCGAGACCGAGTTTCGCATCGGTGCCACGTGCACGCTGCGCCAGCTCGAGCGCCATGCTGGGCTCAACGCGCTTGTCAACCATGTCTTTGAGTTCGCCGTCCACGATATCGTGGGCGTGCAGCTGCGCAATACCGCCACGGTGGGCGGCAGCATTTACGGTCGCTTTGGTTTTTCGGACGTGCTCTCGGCATTTTTGGCGCTCGATTCGTATGTTGAGCTGACGGGTGCCGGCCGCGTGCCGCTCGCCGAGTTCGTGGACATGGGCTATGTGCGCGACGTGATCGAGCACGTCGTGGTCGTTAAGCACGATTACCGTGCGAGCTACGAGGCCGTGCGCAAGGCCGCGACCGACTTCCCCTCGCTCAACGTCACCGCCGCCTGGTGGGACAACAGCTGGCATGTCACCGTAGGTGCTCGCCCGCTGCGCGCGACCCTGCTGCAGGGCGAGGCGTGCGGCCTTACCAACGTGCATCCTTCCGAGGACGAGCTTCGCGCCCTGGCCGCGTCCGTACGCGCGCTGAGCTATGGCACCAACCTGTGGGGCTCGGCCGACTACCGCCGCCGCATCTCGGCCCCGCTCGCCATCCAGGCTGTGCGCCGCGCCGCCGGCATCGAGCTTTCGGCCGCGCTTGCCCGCGAGCTCGAGGGCGTGCAGATTCCTAAGTTTGCCACGGACGAGTATTCCTGCCGCCGCGTGCCCGGCGTCGATTCTAGCGAGGTGCACTAATGGCTGCCAAACTCATCGATCTTTCCTTTACGCTCAACGGCCGCAAGGTCAAGGTTCAGATTGCCCCCGACACCATGCTCTTTGCGCTGCTGCGCGAGCAGGGTTGCGCATCGGTGCGCTGTGCCTGCGAAACCACCAACTGCGGCCTGTGCACGGTGTGGCTCGATGGCGACCCGGTGCTGAGCTGCTCGGTTCCCGCCGCGCGCGTCGAGGGCCGCTCCATCACCACGCTCGAGGGCCTCAAGGCCGAGTCTGAGGCGCTGGCCCGTGCGATGGCTGCCGAAGGCGCCGAGCAGTGCGGTTTTTGCGCCCCCGGCCTCATCATGAACGTGCTGGCGCTTGCCCGCGCCGCCAAGGAGGACCCGAGCCTCGTCGCCACGCGCGAGGAGCTGTCGCGCCAGCTGGCCGGCAACCTCTGCCGCTGCAGCGGCTACGAGAGCCAGCTGCGCGCCATCGTCCGCTTCCTCAACGAGTCCGGCGTGCAGGTGGGCTTCGAGATGCCCGAGCTGCCCGTCAACGACACCAGCTGCGACGGCGTCGCGTACAAGCAGATTACCCACAAGCAGCCCAAGAAGGATTCGAAGGCCCTGCTCGAGGGTCGTCCCGTCTACACGGGCGACATGGTGCCCGCCGGTGCGCTCATCGTCAAACTCAAGCGCAGCCCCTATGCCCGCGCCAAGATCCGCTCCATCGATACGTCGCGCGCCCTGAAGGTGCCCGGAGTGGTGGGCGTCTACACTTACGAGGACGTGCCCAAGCGCCGCTTTACCATCGCCGGTCAGAGCTATCCACAGCCGAGTCCCTACGACCGCCTGATCCTCGAGAACCTGGTACGCTACCAAAACGAGGAGGTGGCGATCGTCGCCGCCGAGACCGAGGAGGCCGCCGACAAGGCGCTCAAGCTCATCAAGGTCGACTACGAGGTTCTCGAGCCCCTGCTCGACTTTACCCAGGCGCTCGATAACGACATCGTGGTCCACCCCGAGGGCGACGTAACCTTTATGTTCCCGCAGGGCGGCGACGTTGCTCGCAACCTGGTGTGTAGCGGTACCAGCGATTTTGGCGATCTTGATGAGGCGTTCGCCCAGAGCGACATCGTCTTCACCCGCACCTACACCAGCCAGGCCACGCAGACCGCGCCCATGGAGACCTTCCGCGCCTTCGCGACGACCGACGCGTTCGGGCGTATCTCGGTGACCACCTCCACGCAGGTGCCCTTCCACGTGCGCCGCATGGTCGCGCAGTCGCTCGACATTCCGCAGTCGCAGGTGCAGGTCATTAAGCCGCGCATCGGCGGCGGCTTTGGCTCCAAGCAGACGGGCTGCTGCGAGATCTTCGTGGCGTTTGTCACCCAACAGACCGGCCGTCCGAGCTACTGCTGCTACACCCGCGAGGAGACCATCACCGCGGGCAACTCGCGCCACCAGATGCAGATGACCGTTAAGCTGGGTGCCATGAACGACGGCACCATCACGGCCATCGATCTGCACACGCTTTCCAACGCCGGCGCGTACGGCGAGCACGCTACCACGACGATCGGCCTTTCGGGCCACAAGAGCCTGCCCATCTACAACCATGTGAAGGCGAGCCGCTTTAGCTGGGATGCCGTCTACACCAACACCAACCGCGGCGGCGCGTATCGCGGCTACGGTGCAACCCAGGGCCAGTTTGCCGTGGAGAGTGCCGTCAACGAGCTCGCCGACATGCTGCACATGGACCCCGCCGACCTGCGCCTTAAGAACATCGTGCGCGAGGGCGAGGTCATGCCGCAGTACTACAACGAGAAGCTCAACGCCTGCGCGCTCGACCGCTGCCTGCTGCGCGCGATGGACATGATCGGTTGGCGTGACAAGCCGCTGGCCGTGGACCTGGGCGACCGCGTGCGTGCTCTGGGTTGTGCGCTCACTATGCAGGGCTCGGGCATCTCCAACGTGGATATCGCCGGCATCGACATGCGCTTGGAAGAGGACGGCTTCATTACCATCGGCACCGGCGCCACCGATAACGGCATGGGCGTCGACACGATCCTGGCGCAGATTGCCGCCGAGGAGCTGGGTGTGGAGAGCTCGCTGATCGTGGTGCGCGGCGTGGACACCGACGTGTCGCCGTTCGACGCCGGCTCGTACGCGAGCTCGGGCACGTACGTGACGGGTCTGGCCGCCAAGAACGCCGCGACCGAGCTGCGCGAGAAGATTTGCGCCAAGGCCGCCCAGATGTGGAATGTGGACGCCGCCGATGTGGTCTTTGATGGCCAGTACGTGCGCCTGTCCGACGAGCGTGCCGCGCGCGAGCAGAACCGCTATCTCACGCTGCGCGACTTTGCCAACCTGTGCGTCAAGAACATCGCGGGCGGAGACGCTCTCACCTCGCATGCCTCTGCCTGCCTGCCCGTTTCGCCTCCGCCGTTTATGGCCGGCATTGCCGAGGTCGAGGTCGACAAGGCCACCGGCAAGGTGACCGTGGTGGATTACGCGGCGGCTGTGGACTGCGGCACCGTGATCAACGAGGCGCTCGCGCGCGTCCAGGCCGAAGGCGGCATTGCCCAGGGTATCGGCCACGCGCTCTACGAGATCGTCGAGCATGATGACCGCGGCCGCCTGCGTACCGGCAACTTTATGAGCTACAAGCTGCCCACGCGCCTGGATATCGGCAGCATCCGCGTGGCCTTTGAGCCGAGCTACGAGCCGACGGGCCCGTTTGGCGCCAAGTCGATCGGCGAGGTCGTCATCAACACGCCGCTCGCCGCCGTTGCCTCGGCCGTGGCACACGCCACCGGACATCAGGTTCGCTCGCTGCCGATCACGCCCGAGAAGGCCCTGCTGGGGGAGTAGGCGAGGAGGCGCTGTACCCGCTCATTGCCTAGCCCGGGGAAACTGCAGCCCACTTTTCAACTGAATTGTGGGCTGCAGTTTCCGTTTGAGGGCCTTGGCGGAAAGTGCATCCCGGAATAGGGGCTCAAAACGGATTGCAGTTTCCGGTTGATGGCTATAGCGGAAATTGCATCCCATTCCGAGGCCCCAAACCGGGACACGCTTTCCGGCGCATGGCCAGCATCGCCAGGCTGCCGAGTCCTACCGAAGTTGCGGTGGAATAGGGACTGTTTTGGAGGACTGGAGCCCCAAACAGTCCCTATTCCACCGCAACTTCGATGGGGCGGCGGGGGATCCGATGCGTACTCGTGGTGAGGTCGTGAGCTTGTAAAAGGTGTGCGTGCGCTTGTCGTTCGTATCTGCTATCATTCCTAGTCTGTGCGCTCATGCGGGCGTGGCGGAATTGGTAGACGCGCCAGATTTAGGTTCTGGTGGGATTCCCGTGAAGGTTCGAGTCCTTTCGCCCGCACCAACGCATCTGCGTCGGCTTCGGCCGTCGCGACTCTTTGTTGCATAAAGGTACCAGCACCTCAGATAAGCTGGGCAGTATGAGGAGGAACGTGTTGAACATCACCGCTTCTGACGTCAAGGACGCCAAGCTCACCGCTACGGTCACCATCCCGGCCGCCGACGTCGACGCCGCGATCAAGAAGGCCTACAAGGACACCGCCAAGAAGTACCGCTTCCCGGGCTTCCGCGCCGGCAAGGCTCCCCGTCCGGTCATCGACTCTGCTCTTGGCGCCGAGGCTACCCTCGCTCAGGCCACCAACGACCTTATCGCCGCCAACGAGCCCGCCGTCCTCAACGAGCTGGACATCGTCCCCACCAAGAACGGTGACTACAAGGAGCTCGACCTCGCCAAGGATCACGAGGACTACACCTACACCGTCGAGTTCTCCCTGCGTCCTGCTGCTGAGCTCTCCTCCTTCGACGCTGTCGAGATCGAGATGCCCCCTGCGGAGGTCACCGAGTCCGAGATCAACAACCAGGTCGAGATGCTCCTCAACTACCGTGCCACCTTCGAGGACGTCGAGGGTCGCGCCGTCGAGGCCGAGGACTACGTCACCGTCGACCTCAAGGCCGTCGAGAACGCCGACAACTTTGCCGCCGAGGGCCGCATGCTCATCGCCGGCAGCGACAGCAACCCCAAGGAGTTCAACGAGGCCCTGATCGGCGCTAACGTCGATGACGTCAAGTCCGTCACCTGGACCGACGAGGTCGAGGAGAGCGAGGAGGCCGAGACCCACACCGTCGAGGTCACCGTCAAGGGCATCAAGGTCCGCAACACCCCCGAGCTCACCGACGAGCTCGTCAAGTCCGACTTTGGCTTCGACAGCATCGACGCTATGCGCGACGCCATCAAGCTCGAGATCGAGCAGGACAAGGCTTCCCGCCTCCCGGCCGAGAAGGAGAACCGTTGCGTCGCCGCCCTCGCCGAGCGTCTGCAGCTCGACGAGATGGACGCCGACTACGAGCAGTCCGTCTTTGAGGAGCTTGGCCAGAACTTCCTGTCCAACCTCGCTGCCCGCGGCATGACCCTGGACACCTGGCTGCCCGCTTCCGGCCTGACCATGGAGCAGTTCATCGGCGACCTGCACAAGCAGGCCAACGACGTTGCCCGTGAGTCCCTGGCGCTCGACGCCCTCGCCCGTGAGCTCAAGATCGAGGTCACCGAGGACGACATCAACGCCGAGTTCGAGAAGGCCGGCGTCAAGGACGTCGAGGCTTCCAAGGCCGAGTTCATCGCCGATGGCCGCATGCCTGCCGTCCGCGAGTCCATCCGTCGCTCCAAGGCCGTCGACCACCTGGTCGAGAACGCCAAGGTGACCGAGGTCGACGAGACCGCCAAGGACGCCGAGTAATTCTCGCCACCTTGCCCGCGAGCGCATGCGTGCGCCCGTGATGGGGTAAAGTTATACACCGGTTATCCGGTTGCTTCGTACGGTGCCAGCCAATGCATAGCATGCGGGCACCGTACGTTTATCTAGAACCAATTTGGTCCGCAAGAGAGAAATGGAGATGCGTATGATCGCTAAGTTCGATTCCGCCCTCGTGCCATACGTTATCGAGCAGACGCCGCGCGGCGAGCGCAGCTACGATATCTATTCGCGCCTGCTCAACGACCGCATCATCTTCTTGGGCGAGGAGATCAACTCCGTCAGCGCCAACCTGGTCGTTGCCCAGCTGCTGCATCTTGAGAGTCAGGATGCCGAGAAGGATATCTCGCTCTACATCAATTCGCCCGGTGGCGAGGTCTACTCCGGCCTGGCGATTCTGGACACCATGAACTTTATCAAGCCGCAGGTCTCCACCATCTGCGTCGGTATGGCCGCGTCCATGGCCGCCGTGCTGCTTTCGGCCGGCGCTAAGGGCAAGCGCTTCTGCCTGCCGCACTCCAAGGTCATGATTCACCAGCCCAGCGGCGGTGCCCAGGGTCAGCAGACCGAGATCGAGATCGTGGCCGAGGAGATCAAGAAGACCCGTCGCGAGCTCAACCAGATTCTGTCCGACGCCTCGGGCCAGCCCATCGAGAAGGTCCAGGCCGATACCGAGCGCGACAACTACCTGACCGCTTCCGAGGCCCTCGACTACGGTCTGATCGACCGTATCGTCACCTCGCGCGACCTCGCCGCGAAGGACGTCTAGGATGGCCGGTAACATGCAGGACAACTTTGACGAGAACGGCAACCCCATCCGCTGCTCCTTTTGCGGAAAAGAGCAGGGTCAGGTTCGTCGTCTCGTAAAGGGCCCGACCAACATCTTTATTTGCGACGAGTGCGTCGCCGCCTGTTCCGAGATTCTGGAGGAGTCGCTGGCTTCGGACTTTATGGACGCTGCCCGCAACGGCAAGCTGCCGGGCTTCCTCAACGACCACGGCCAAGCTGCATCCCAGCCCGCCGTGGACCCCGAGACCGAGGGCTTTGAGCTCGAGGACGACCGCCAGGTCATCACGCACGTGCCGACGCCGCACGAGATCTATGACGAGCTTTCGGCCTATGTCATGGGTCAGGAGGACGCCAAGCGCGCTATGTCGGTGGCCGTGTACAACCACTATCGCCGCGTGATCGAGGGCGGCGCCGCGGTGTCTGCCTTTGACGACGGCATGGGCTCGCAGTTCGACGACGATATGGACGAGGTAGAGCTCGCCAAGTCCAACATCCTGCTGCTCGGTCCCACCGGTACCGGCAAGACCCTGTTGGCCCAGACGCTCGCGCGCATCCTCGAGGTGCCGTTTGCCATCGCCGATGCCACCGCGCTTACCGAGGCCGGCTACGTGGGCGAGGACGTGGAGAACATTCTGCTCAAGCTTATCAACGCCGCCGATGGCGATATCGAGCGCGCGCAGGTTGGCATTATCTACGTGGACGAGATCGACAAGATCGCCCGCAAGGCCGAGAACCTCTCCATCACCCGCGATGTCTCGGGCGAGGGCGTTCAACAGGCGCTGCTTAAGATCCTTGAGGGCACGGTGGCAAGTGTTCCGCCCACCGGCGGCCGCAAGCATCCTCAGCAGGAGCTGCTGCAGATCGACACGACCAACATCCTGTTCATCTGCGGTGGTGCCTTTGTGGGTCTGGACAAGATCATCGCCGACCGCGTGGGCAACAAGGGCGTGGGCTTTAACTCCGAGATCGCCGGCCCTACCTCGGTCGACGAGAACGACCTGCTGCGTCAGGTGCTCCCGCAGGACCTCAACGCCTTTGGCATGATCCCCGAGTTTGTGGGACGTACGCCCGTCGTCACCCAGACGCAGGCGCTTGACGAGGACGACTTGGTGTCGATCCTGACCGAGCCCAAGAACGCCGTGGTGCGCCAGTATCGCAAGATGTTCCAGCTCGAGGACGTAGAGCTTGAGTTTGAGGACGCGGCCCTGCACGAGATCGCCCGCATGGCGCTCGCCCGCAAGACCGGCGCCCGCGGCCTGCGCTCCATCTGCGAGGACGTGCTGCAGCAGACAATGTTCGATTTGCCCAGTGAGGAGGGCGTTTCCAAGGTCGTCGTGACCGAAGCCTCCGTAAAGGGCGAAGAACAGCCCCAGCGCATCTACGGCTAAACCAGCCTAAAACGTGTTTGCAAATAGCCTCCGACCATCCGCGGTCGGAGGCTATTTTATATATACGCAATAACCCCAACTACCTGTGTTATTCTGTGTGTTTGTTTAAAGTCTCAGCAAAGTCCATTCAGACTGAAGTAATCGATACCTAAGGGGAGGAATGTAGGCCCGATTTTCGTAGATTCCGCACGAGCCGAAGACCACTTAATGTGGTCTTCGTGCGAGCCAGGACTTGACCGAGCGAAAATCGGGCCTACATTCCTCCCCGATGGGCAAGGGAGAGATATATGGAAGAAATGCCCAAGAACTACGATCCGTCGACCAACGAGCCGGCGATCCTGCAGAAGTGGCTTGACGGTGGCTACTATAAGCGCCGTGAGGGCGTGGGCGATTGCACCGTCACCATTCCGCCTCCCAACGTGACCGGCAAGCTCCACATGGGTCACGCCACCGACGACTCCATCCAGGACGCCATCATCCGTATGGCCCGCATGCGCGGCAAGTCCACGCGTTGGGTGCTGGGTACCGATCACGCCGGTATCGCCACGCAGACTAAGGTCGACAAGAAGCTCAAGAGTGAGGGCATCAGCCGCCTGGAGATCGGCCGCGACAAGTTTGTCGACGCCTGCTGGGACTGGACCCACGAGTACGGCGGCATCATCGTCGAGCAGATCAAGCGCATGGGCTGCTCCGTCGACTTCGATAACGAGCGCTTTACCATGGACGAGGACTACGCGCAGGCCGTACGCAAGGTCTTTTGTGACTGGTACCACGACGGCCTGATCTATCGCGGCAAGCGCATCGTCAACTGGTGCCCCAACTGCACCACCGCCATCTCGGACGATGAGGCCGAGTACAAGGACGAGAAGGGCCACCTGTGGCACCTGCGCTACCCGCTGACCGAGCCGGTCAACGGCCAGGACTACATCGTCGTCGCCACCACGCGCCCCGAGACCATGCTCGGCGACACGGGCGTCGCCGTCTCCCCGAAGGACCCCGAGAAGGCCGCCTTCGTGGGCAAGACCGTCATGCTGCCGATCGTCAACCGTGAGATCCCCATCTTTGAGGATTGGCATGTCGACGCTAACTTCGGTTCCGGCTTTGTCAAGGTCACCCCGGCCCACGACCCCAACGACTACGCCATGGGTCAGGCCCACGACCTGCCGCAGATCAACATCTTCGACGAGCACGCGGTGGTCGTCGAGGGCTACGGCGAGTTCACGGGCATGAACCGCGACGAGTGCCGCGAAGCCGTCATCAAGTGGTTCGACGAGCACGGCCTGCTCGACCACGTCGAGGAGCACGACCACTCTGTAATGCACTGCTACCGTTGCGACGCCGCGCTGGAGCCGTGGCTGTCCGAGCAGTGGTTCGTCGCCGTCGACAAGCTCAAGGGGCCGGCGCTCGACGCCGTCAACTCCGGCAAGGTCACCTTCCACCCCGCGCGCTGGACGCAGACCTACACCACCTGGATGGAGAACCTTAAGGACTGGTGCATCAGCCGCCAGCTGTGGTGGGGCCACCGCATCCCCGTGTTCTACTGCGAGGACTGCGGTTGGGAGGACGCCCTGACCGAGGACACCGATGTGTGCCCCAAGTGCGGCGGTCATCACGTGCATCAGGACGAGAACGTGCTGGACACCTGGTTCAGCTCGCAGCTGTGGACCTTCGCCACGCAGGGCTGGCCGCAAAAGCCGGAGCTGCTCGAGGGCCATCATCCCACGACGGCGCTCGTCACCGCGCGCGACATCATCGCGCTGTGGGTCGCCCGCATGGTCATGAGCTCGCTGTACTTCCTGGACGAGGTGCCGTTTAAGGACGTCGTCATCTACCCGACGATCCTTGCCAAGGACGGCAGCCGCATGTCCAAGTCCAAGGGCAACGGCGTTGACCCCATGGACCTCATCGGTATGTACGGCGCCGACGCCATGCGCTTCAACCTGCTTACGCTGTGCACCAACAACCAGGATGTTAAGTTCGACGCGAACATCGACAAGAAGACCAAGAAGCTCATCGACAGCCCGCGCACCGACCAGGCCAAGAGCTTTGTGACCAAGATCTGGAACGCCAGCCGCTTCCTGCTTATGAACATGGAGGGCTACACGCCCGGCGAGCCCGTCGTGGAGACGCCGGCCGACGCTTGGATGTTCAGCCGCCTGGCCAAGGCCGTGAAGATGGTCACCGAGGGTATTGAGAACTACACCTTTGGCGACATGGCCCGCGGCGTGCAGCAGTTCTTCTGGAACGAGGTCTGCGACTGGTACGTCGAGGTCACCAAGGCCCGCCTGAAGGGCGAGGGTCGTCTGCAGGCGCAGCGCAACCTGATCTTTGTGCTCGATACCTCCATTCGCCTGATGCACCCGCTTATGCCGTTTGTTACCGAGGAGATTTGGGACAACATGCCGGCGAGCGTGCTCGATCTGGACGCCGAGGGCAACGTGAACCGCGCCGAGGCGCTCATGATCGCCAAGTGGCCCGAGCCCGCCGACTACGCCAAGTACGTCGACGAGTCCGCCGAGCGCGCGTTTGAGCTGTGCCGCGCCGTCGTTTCCGCCGCCCGCGCCACGCGTTCGCGTTACCGCTTGAGCCCCAAGGCCGAGCTCGATGTGGTCGTGCGCGCCGGTGCCGAGGACATTGAGAAGCTCGAGAGCCTGCGCTCGACCATCGAACCGCTGGCGAACACCTCCTCGCTGGTCATGGGTACCGACGTCGAGAAGCCGGCCGCGAGCATCGCCGTGGTCGACAGCGGCGTCGAGGTCTTTGTGGTGCTCGAGGGCAAGGTTGACCTTTCGGCCGAGAAGGCGCGCCTGGAGAAGGAGATTGCCGCGGCTCAGAAGGAGCTCGCCGGTTGCGAGAAGACGCTTGCCAACGAGGGCTTTGTGGCCAAGGCCGCGCCCGCGGTGGTGCAGAAGAAGAGGGACCGTGCAGCTGAGCTCAAGGAGATCCTGGCGGCGCTGACTGCTCAGGTTGCTGACTTCTCGTAGGCGTTACTGGGGGACGCGGTTTGGGGCATTGCTCGCTACTGCGGACACCTATTCCGCCGTTCTAACGAACGGCGGCTGGCTCGACGCTGCAAACGCCTCTGATGGCCAATCTGCCGTTCAACTTCGGGCGCATGGGCATAAGCCCTATGCGCCCTTGTTTCACGGCACCTTGGCTCATCAGAGGCGTTTTCGCTGACTATCCTCAACCTATACTGTTTTATTTTTCTATGAATGGCGGTTCTGAAAATGCCTAAGCGTTCTGGCTTGTATACCGTTCCTTTTGAGTTTGAGTTGCTTTCGTTTGATGAGGCTGTGGGGCTTGCTGCTGATACGGGGCGGATTTCTGGGGATGCTGGTCCTCTGCTTGAGACGGTTGTCGATATGCTTGATGAGCTGGGGCGTCCGGATGAGTATTTTGATTGCATTCAGGTAGCCGGCACCAATGGCAAGACTTCGACTACGCGTTTTTCGGCTGCTATCCTTCGCGGCGAGGGGCTCAAGACCGCGCTGTATACGTCGCCGCAGCTTGTTCGCTATCCCGAGCGCATGGAGGTCGACGGGCGCGTTGTGAGCGATGAGGCGTTTGCCCGTGGCGTTTCTGCCGCTGTGGAGGCGGGGCATCGCGTGAATGTGCGCCGTGTGGCGGCGGGGGAGCGTGCCTATACCATCACACCGTTTGACCTGCTGACGGCCGCTGCGCTTGTTGTGTTTGCCGAGGCTTGCGTGGACGTGGCTGTGCTCGAGGTTGGTATGGGCGGGCGCTGGGACGCCACGAGTGCGACCGATCCCGTCGCCGTTGCCATTACGGGTATTGGGCTCGACCACACACGCATTTTGGGCGATACGCTCGAAGCCATTGCGGGGGAGAAGGCTGCGGTTATCAAACCCGGGCGCTTGGTTGTTTTGGGCGAGGGCACGCATGAGGCGAGCGTTCAGCGTGTGATGGATGCCCGTTGCCGCAAGTGCGGCGTCGTGCCGCTCGTGGTGAGCCACGCCACGACTAAGGTGCCGGCGCATGTGGGCGACACGGTTGAGTTTAGCTGCACCACGCCGCGTGCGATCTATACGTCGAGCATGGTCAAGCCGGCCTATCAGCCGCAGAATGCCGCGTGCGCGATTATGCTGTGCGAAGGGTATCTTGGCCGTGAGCTCGACCACGATGCGCTGGATGCGTCGCTTATGGGTTGCCCCACACCGGGTCGTTTTGACGTGCTGGGAACCGATCCGCTCAAGCTGATCGATGCCTGCCATAACCCCCAGAGCTGCGAGAACTTTGTGAGCGCGCTGGACGAGATCGATCCGTGCGTGGAGAATCGCCCCACGCTGCTGTGTGCCGCGCTGGCCGACAAGGACGTGGCGGGCATCGTTGACGTTTTGGTTCCGGCGTTCCCCCACGTGGTCGTGACCCAGACCGATTCCGATCGCGCCCTGCCGGCAGAGGAGCTTGCCGCCCTCGTTGATGCCGATAAGCTCGCGGGCGTATGCCCCAGCGTTTCCGAGGCCCTCGCGGCCCTCGATGCCGCCGGCGAGTCCTTCGTTGCCGCCGGCACCATCACCCTAGCCGGCGAAGTAGCGGGCCTTCTCCGCTAGAGCCTTTCCGTAGGGCAGCTAGTTGACCTGCTCGCCACGAAATGGGCCTATCTACTACGTTTGACCGGTAACCCTCAACCACGCCGAGAATTGCAAAATTAAAACCGCAGGTAGATGGCTTGCCGATTTTCAAAAAAGACCCGCATGGTCGACCCATGCGGGTTAAACGTAGTAGATGGCCCGTTTTTGTGGCGAAGCGTTGGCGGGATGTGGCAAAGGGGCTGTCCCTTTGCCACATTGGCTAGGCTAGGCGCGTCGGGTCGTGGGGGTAGGCGTTGAGAATCTCGACGCCGGACTCGGTAACTAGGACCAAGTCCTCGATGCGGACGCCGGTGCGGCCGGGGAGGTAGATGCCTGGCTCGATAGAGAACGTCATGCCCGGCTCTACAACTTGCTCGTTGACGAGCGAGACGTCTCCCGGCTCGTGGTCCTGCAGGCCGATCGAGTGTCCCAGGCGATGCGTAAAGTACTGCCCATAGCCCGCTTCCTCAATTACGTCGCGCGCGGCGCGATCCAGGTCGCACATGCGCACGCCCGGGGCGATGAGCGCCTCGGCAGCTTCGTTTGCGCGTCGCACGATATCGTAGATACGCGCGGTCTCCTCGTCCGGCTCGCCCCAAAAGAACGTGCGCGTCATGTCCGAGCAGTAGTTGCGATGACGTCCGCCAATGTCGAACAGCACCACGTCGCCACGCTTGAGTACCGTGTCGTCGGGCTCGTGGTGCGGGTCGCCGGCGTTGGCGCCAAAGCTCACGATGGGCGGAAAGCTAAAGCCCTCGCAGCCGTGCTTGCGATACAGACTGAGCATCTGGTCGGCAATTTCGCGCTCCGTCACGCCTTCATGGACGAGCTTGATGACGTCGGCCATCACGGCATCGTTAGCGGCCGAGGACGCGCTCATAAGCTCCTGCTCGGCGGCATCCTTGTAGGTGCGTGCGGCGGTGACGGCAAAGTCACCCAGGAAAAACTCTCTGGCGGCGTAGCGCTCCATAAGCGGCATCAAAAAGCCGGAGCGCATGACGGTGTCGATGCCGAGCGGCTTGGTTGGGTCGATCTCACTCGCGATGGCATCGGTTACGACGTCGGTATCGGTGTGGTAGGCGACGCGGGCATTGTCATACTCGGGCAGCTGATGCAGCGCGTTGACCAGGATCACGGGCTCGCTACCGCGCGCGAGCAGTACGCCGCAAAAACGCTCGAACATATCGGCATAAAAGCCGGTCAGGTAATAGATCGACCATGGGTCGTTTACGAGCAGCTGCGCGCCGGGGTGCTGAGCCTCGAGCGCATCGAGCACGCGCGCCACACGCTGGTCATCGACATGTGCCATGAAACATCCTTTCGCTAGGGTGCCACCATGGTATCCCCAATGCCAGGGTAGTCAATTTGGGACGGGGCTATTTTAGCTGCGTAAAACTTGCGGAATGATTTTTCTGGGACGGGGATTAAATAATCATTCGGCACCCAATGATTATTTAATCCCCGTCCCAGAAAAATCATTTGAGCGAACGTTCGGGCAAAAGTAGTCATAAGAGGCCCGTCCTAAATGGGCTGGTTTCTAAAGTATGGTGGATTACGGGGCTGGACCTGTATTACTTGACCATGAGAAGAATCGCGAAATTAAAACCGCAGGTAGACGGCTTATCAAAAATCGAAAATTGCTGGTATGGATGGGGGTCTCCGAATCAGCCCCGTAATCCAGCATAGTTTTGAAATGGCACTAAAGTAGGCACAAGCTAAATACCAATTCCAAGGATAGTTGCGGTGGAATAGTTCCTGGATGCCGGGGTTTTGGCGGAAATCAGGAACTATTCCACCGCAACTGAGGAGGGCAGGGTGGATGGCAGGGTAGCTTAAAGAGCCCGTCCCTAATTAGTTACTTAGACTCGGTCGATATCCATGCTGGCGACGAGGTCGATGCTGGTGCCGAGAAGGTCTTCCAGCACGACGTCGCCCATGCGGATGGGGGCGTTGACGACTAGGCCTCGGATGAGGTCCATAGCTTGGGCGTGGAGTTCTAGTGGGATGGCTTCGGCGGTGCGCACGGGGAGCAGGGCTTCGTCGCCGCCGGATACGGCCACGGTGGTGGTGAGCACGCGCATGGGGCAGGTGAGTTCCTGATGTGCGAACTTATCGCCGCATGGGCAGTTGTTGCCGGTTACGGAGCGCACTTCCACCACGGCGCCATTGGCGTCGCGCTCCACCTCTACGGTCAGGAGGCACTCGGATGGGCAGGTGGTGCAGTTGAACTGCAGCGTTTCGATCGTGTTTATGCTCATGGCCTTACGCCTCCTTAATTGGATCGATGGACAGGACAATCTCACTGGCACCCAGGTCGAGCGCTTGTTTGATGACCTTTGCCGGCAGCGGGAAGCTTTCCATAACGCTTGGCTTAAACGTGCGGACCTTGCCGGCGAACAGTTCCTCGCCGTCGGCCAAGATCCTCACGCGGGCGGCGTCGACGGGTCGGCGCACGCGGAAGTTGAGCTTGGTGAGTGCCATGGCTGTAATGCGTCCCGGCAGCGCGTATCCCGCAATGCCGGCAGGGGAGACGGTGAGCTCGCAGTCCGGAACGGCGCCCGCGCCGCTCCCCAGCGCGTACGCCGCCGCGGCTGCGCCAGCCCTCTCGGACTCGGTTGTTACGTTGTCGGCCAGGTCGTGCACGTGCAGCACGTTTCCGCAGGCAAAGATGCCCGACACGCTCGTCTGCAGACTCTGGTCCACCACAGCGCCGCGTGTGCGCGGGTCAAGCTCTACGCCTGCGGCAACCGAAAGCTCGTTCTCGGGAATCAAGCCCACCGAAAGCAGCAACGTGTCGCACGGAACAATGCGCTCGGTACCCGGAATGGGCGTCAGGTGCTCGTCGACCTGGCTGACCTCCACGGCCTCCACGCGGTCGTGCCCGATCACACGCGTGACCGTGGCAGACAGATGCAGCGGAATGTCAAAGTCGTTCAGGCAGTTCTTCACATTGCGGCGCAGACCGTTGGCGTATGGCATGAGCTCGTACACGCCCTCGACAGAAATCTCCTCGAGCGTGCAGCGACGTGCCATTATCAGCCCGATATCGCCCGAACCCAAAATGACGGCGCGCGAGCCGGGTTTGAGGTTCTCGATATTGATGTATCGCTGCGCCAGGCCGGCCGTAAACACGCCGGAGGGTCGGCTGCCGGGGATCTTGATCTCGCTGCGGGTGCGCTCACGGCAGCCCATGGCAAGGACGATCGCGCGCCCGGTGAGCTGCAACATGCCTTCAGGACTCATGAGCGTGACGGTATGGACCGCGGTGTCTTCCGTAGGCTCGCCTGAATCAATCCCAATCACCATGCTGTTCAGGAACAGCGCAATGTCGGTTGCGTGCACCTGGTCGATAAAGCGCTGCGCGTACTCGGGACCGGTGAGTTCCTGCTTAAAGTGCGAAAGGCCAAAGCCGGGGTGGATGCACTGGCGGAGGATGCCGCCCAGGTGCTGCTCACGTTCAACGATGGCCACGCGCGCGCCGGCCTTTTGCGCGGCCAGCGCGGCCGCCATGCCGGCGGGTCCGCCACCGATGACGACCACGTCGAAGGCCTGCGTAGGTACGGCTTCTACGACGCTGCAATCAATCGCGTTCGATTTGAATTCTGCCATCCTAGCGCACCCCCCTTCAGCGGTCCTTCAACCAGCCAAGAACCTGCGTCCTCCAACAACACCTCGCTGGAATCGCAGCCCAGCTCGCGGGCAAGAATCGCCACCACACGCCCCTGGCAAAAGCCGCTTTGGCACCGACCCATGCCGGCACGACAGCGGCGCTTGACGCCCTCGACCGAAACCGCGCCCGGCTGGCGTCGGATTGCGGCGACGATCTCGGCCTCGGGCACCGTCTCGCAGCGGCAGACAATCTGTCCCCACGCGGGATCGGACTCGATCAGCTCCTCCTTGCGCGCCAGCGGCGTGCGGTCAAAGTCGTCCGGCGCGCGGCGAATTGGGTTCCAGTCCGCCCGCTCGTGCAGTTCCACGCCCGCCTCACGCATTACAAGCTCCATGCGCTCGGCAATGGCTGGCGCGCTCGCCACGCCCGGCGACTGAATGCCCGCCGCCTGGAACAGCCCCGGCACCACAGTCGACTGTCCAATAAAGAAGTCGTTCGTTCCCTGAATGACCGGACGCCCGCCGGCAAATGCGCGCACCACGCGGCGCGTATCCAGATCGGGCACCAGCTTGCGCGCGCCGGTCAGCAGCGCGTTCACATCGCTCGCATAGGTCTGTGTATCGCCTGCCTCGCGCACGGCGGCCGTGGCGGTGATCACGGTGTTGCCATGCACGGTGCCCGTCACGATAACGCCCTTCGATATCGGCGTCGGTACGGGGTAGAGCGGCATAAGCGTGCGCGGCTCCTTGTCTAGCACCACGATGTTGCCCTGACGCCAGACCATCTGGAACTCCTCGGCACCCGCCATATGCGAGATGTTCGCGGCGCCGTTGCCCGCGGCGTTGATCAGGTAGCGGCAGCGCACATTGCCAGCGGGGGTCGCCAGCGTAAAGTGCGCGTCGTCGCCCGAGCCCGCGACTTCAATCGCCTCCACCGGCGCGGACCGCATGAACGTCACCCCGTTGGCCACGGCGTTCTCCATCGCGGCGATGGCAACCTCAAACGGGTCGACAAAGCCAGTGGAGGGGCACCACAACGCGCACGTTGCATCGGCACTGGCGCGCGGCTCCAGTTCGTGGATGCGGTCGGGTCCGACGATCGACAGCTCGGGCACACCGTTGACATGGCCGTTGCACCGCAGCTTTTCCAGATGCGCGCGGTCCTCGTCGTTAAAGCCCAGCACCATGGATCCGGTACGGCAAAACAAAAAGCTCAGCTCCTGAGCCCAAGTACCATACAGCTCGCAGCCACGGGCATTGACCTGCGCCTTTACCGTGCCCGGCGCCGGATCGTAGCCGGCGTGCACCAGGCCGCCGTTGGCCTTCGACGCGCCCAGCGCAATATCGTTAGCCGCCTCGACCACGCAAATGGAAAGGTCAAATCGCGCGAGCTGCCGCGCGATGGCGCATCCGGTGATGCCCGCGCCGACAATCGCGATATCAAACGTTTCTGTCACAGTGCCTCCCAGACGAGTTGACAGGCCGTCAATAAGACTATCCTACGGTCTGCACACCCCCAGCGCAGCGGCAATGCGGCGAACAGCCCCGCAACACCCGCCAACGGCAGACGAGGGGAGACCCGGCAACGTCGGCAACCTCGTATGCCACCTTCGGTGTCGGAGATTTGTCTCAATCTGTAACATCTGGGACTGTTTTTGCCGAGTTACTGTTACAGATTGAGATATTCGGTGCGGACGGCTTTCTTTGTCTCAATCTGTAACAGTTAGCTGATGATTTGGGTTCTAGATGTTACAGATCAAGACGAACCTTCCGGCGGATTTTGAACGTCTCGATCTGTAACAGTTAGACGAGGATTTGGGTCCCAGATGTTACAGATTGAGACGTTAGTCTGACGGGTAATCCGTTTGTCTCGATCTGTAACATCTAGACCCGGATTCCGCTCCTAACTGTTACAGATTGAGATGTTTGTGTCCGCGCCAGCCCCGCCCCTAGCCGTGGTCCCATATAAACAAACCCCGTGGTAAACTTGACCGGACTGTTAATATTCCGAAAGGTACCCGTAATGTCCAAGTACATCTCCGAGCTCATGTCGCCGCAGCTTATGGGCGTCGTCTATGCCTTCGTTGGCTTTATCATCGCCCTGTATGTTCTGTCGGTCGTCTATGTGTTCATCGACGCTCGCCGCCGCGGCGCCAGCGCCTACGTGGCATGGGGCATCATCGCCCTCATCCCGTTTGTCGGCCTCATTGCCTACCTGGTCCTGCGTCCGCACTCCTACGCGTCCGACCGCGAGGAGCAGGAGCTGGACATGGCCCTGCGCGAGCGCCAGCTTGCCCAGTACGGCACCTGCCCGCAGTGCGGCGCGCCCATCGAGAAGGACTTCGTCGTCTGTCCGGTGTGCGATACCCAGGTTCGCAATGTCTGCCCCAGCTGCCATCGCCCGCTCGATGCGCACTGGAAGGTCTGCCCCTACTGCCGAACTCGCATCCAGTAACGCATCCATCGCCGGGCCGGCCGCAAGCCACGCGTGCCCCACACCCCGCGCCCGCACGATGAAGCATGCGTAGAAAATCGCCCGCCGTTCCATTAAGGTGCGGCGGGCGCTTGTATACCAAGGCAACCTGCCTATAATGATGCAAGTTAAAACGCCGAGCGCATCGCACACACTTGCATCAGGCATCCGAGAGGAGAAAACATACCCATGAAGGCACTCTACAATGACGGTTCGGTGGCCGAGCTCCCGCAGGACGAGGTTACGCACGTCATCCGCCACTCCGCCGCGCACATCATGGCGCAGGCCATCAAGCGCCTCTATCCCGAGGCCGACTTTGCCTACGGTCCCGCGACCGACAACGGCTTCTACTACGACGTCGACCTGCCCGAGGGCGTCAAGATCAGCGAGGACGACTTCCCCGCGATCGAGGCCGAGATGAAAAAGATCGTCAAGGAGAACCTCAAGTTCACCGTCTTTGAGAAGCCCCGCGCCGAGGCCATCGCCCTTATGGAGGAGCGCGGCGAGAAGTACAAGGTCGAGCACATCGGCGACCTGGACGACGACGCCCGCATCACCTTCTACCAGCAGGGCGACTATATCGACATGTGCGTCGGCCCCCACATCTGCTACACCAAGGCCCTCAAGGCCTTTAAGCTCACCGGCGTCTCGGGCGCCTACTGGAAGGGCGACAAGGACAACAAGATGCTCACCCGCATCAACGGCGTCGCCTTTGCCACTAAGGAAGAGCTCGACGAGCACATGCACATGCTGGAGGAGGCCAAGAAACGCGACCACCGCAAGATCGGTCGCGAGATGGACCTCTTTATGATGCGCGACGAGGCCCCCGGCTTCCCGTTCTTCCTGCCCAACGGCATGATCCTTAAGAACACACTGCTGGATTACTGGCGCGAGATCCACCACAAGGCCGGCTACGTGGAGATCTCCACGCCGCTCATCATGAACAAGCAGCTGTGGAAGACCTCGGGCCACTGGGACCACTACAAGGACAACATGTACTCCACCGTCATCGACGACGAAGAGTACTGCATTAAGCCTATGAACTGCCCGGGCGGCGTGCTGGTGTACGCCTCCAAGCCGCACTCCTATCGTGAGCTGCCCATTCGCGCCGGCGAGATTGGCCTGGTGCACCGTCACGAGCTTCGCGGCGCCCTGCACGGCCTGTTCCGCGTACGCTGCTTTAACCAGGACGACGCCCACCTGTTTGTGCGTCCCGACCAGCTGACCGACGAGATCGTGGGCGTGGTCAACCTCATCGACTCCGTGTACCAGAAGTTTGGCTTTAAGTATCACGTTGAGCTTTCCACCCGCCCCGAGGATTCCATGGGTTCCGACGAGGACTGGGCACGCGCCGAGGAGGGTCTGCGCACCGCTCTGGAGAAGCTGGGCATGGACTACGAGGTCAACGAGGGCGACGGCGCCTTCTACGGCCCCAAGATCGACTTCCACCTGGAGGATTCGCTCGGCCGTACCTGGCAGTGCGGCACCGTCCAGCTCGACTTCCAGATGCCGCTCAACTTTGATCTGGAGTACGTAGATGCCGACGGTACCAAGAAGCGCCCCATCATGCTGCACCGCGTATGCTTTGGCTCCATCGAGCGCTTCATCGGTATTCTGATTGAGCACTTTGCGGGCAAGTTCCCCACCTGGCTGGCTCCCGTGCAGGTCAAGGCCCTTCCCGTCTCTGAGAAGAGCCGCGACTACGCTCATGAGGTATGCGCCAAGCTGGAGGAGGCCGGCATCCGCGTGGTCTGCGACGACCGCGACGAGAAGATCGGCTACAAGATCCGCGAGGCCCGCGGCATCGACCGCGTGCCCTACATGCTCATCCTGGGCGAGAAGGAGGTCGAGGCCGGCAACATCTCCGTCCGCGATCGCTCCAACGAGACCGTTCAGATGAGCGTTGACGAGTTTGTTGCGAAGGTGCTCGAGGAGATTAAGACCCGCGCCTAAGGCAAACTTCACAACAATTAACAAAGGCGACCGTCCACAAAGGGCGGTCGCCTTTTTCATGCCGAAATAAGAAAAGCCGCTGGTTGAGCGGCTTTTTTTGTTGCACAAAAAGGTACAGGTTTTTGTAGAGGGGTATGGAGATGCATCTACCGGCAGTACATTTTGCGTAATCTGGGGTAAACGCTGATTAATTGCTCGTATAATGTCGTCTGTCGAAAGATACAAAAACCTGTACTTTTGCGACTGCGCCTAGCTGCGAGCGAGAAGCCTGTTCTAAACGCCCCTGCATTTGCGTGCATCGTAAAGCCAAAAGAGGGGGGGGCGAGAACATGGAACAGACGGCACGGCGCCAAGAGCAGCTGCCGGGTGCTTTTAGCGGCGCCACCACCAACAGCCAGCACGGCCGTGTCCGCTGGTATCTGGTTCACACCCCCAATGGAAAAGAGCGCGAGACCTGCGAAAAGGTTCGCTGCATTATCCCGCACGACCTGATGCAGGACGCTTTTGTGATGCAAAAGGAGTTCTGGTTTAAGCGGGACGGCGCTTGGTCGCTCCAAACCAAACCTATGTACAAGGAATATTTCTTCGTCGCCACGCACGATGCCGCCGCGCTCGATAGGGCTTTGGCCCAGTTGAGCTTTGGCTGTCGCATCGCCGGCAGTAGGGAGCGGGCGTACATGCCCATGCCGGACGATGCGCAGGATTGGTACCGCAGCGTGCTGGACGATGACGGCGTGGTGCGCAACAGCGTGGCGCGCATAGAAGACGGCGTGTTGCACATAGAGCAGGGTCCCTTGGTGGGGCAAGAGGCCCGCGTGAAGAAGATCGACCGTCATAAACGCTGGTGCCTGGTGGATGTGGGTGATGGCGACTCCGCTTTTAGGGAGCTGCTTGCGCTGGACGTTCCCAGCAAGACGTAAGGGAGACGTTGCACCGGCTATTCGTTCGCATTTTTGAATTTACCGATTGGGGGATCCCTGGACAACGGGGACGTAAGTTTGACTGTGGCTGCTAAAGAAGTAACAGAGAGCAATTCGCCCGTGGGGGCGACGCTCATTGCTCAGGCAATGGACCGGCGCGAGGGCGCCGGCCGCTACAAGGCCATGCAATCCATCATGGATTGGGACCGTTCACGCCTGGCCTACCGTGCCGTCAAGCGCGCGTTCGACATCGTGTTTAGCGGTGTCGTGCTCGTCTTCATCGCGATCCCCAGCCTGGTGCTCGCGGTACTCATTCGCCTGGAGAGCGAGGGCAGCCCGTTCTATAGCCAGATCCGCGTGGGCCGCACCCGTCCTGACGGTAGCTTAACCACCTTTCGTATGTGGAAGTTTCGCTCCATGTACAAGGATGCCGACGAACGCCTTGCCGAGCTCAAGGAGCAGAACGAGATCGCAGGTGCCATGTTCAAGATGAAGAACGATCCGCGCGTCACCAAGATCGGGAAGTTCATCCGCAAGCATTCCATCGACGAGTTCCCGCAGTTCCTGAATGTGTTCCTGGGTCAGATGTCCGTGGTTGGCCCCAGGCCGCCGCTGCCGAATGAGGTTGCGGAGTATACGGAGTACGACCTGCAACGCTTGGCAGTGAAGCCCGGCATCACCGGCTGGTGGCAGGTGACGGACCGCAACGACACCGACTTCGACGGCATGGTCCGACGTGATCTCGAGTACATCGCCAAACGCGGCCCCATCACGGACCTGAAGATTGTTCTCCTCACGGTCATTGAGGTCTTTACCGGTGGAGGTGCTTGCTAAGTGGACTTGGCAAAAGCGAAGATATGTATTCCTAGCTCAAGTGGCGGACATCTCACACACATGTGGCTGCTTAAACCAATTTGGGAAAAAGCCGCTAGTCGATTTTGGGTTACCTTTGACAAAGAAGATGCTAATTCTCTTTTGAAGGGCGAGCGCGTCTACCATTGCCACTACCCGACGAACCGCAACATCCCGAACCTGTTTAAGAACACGATTCTCGCCTGGAAGGTGCTCCGCAAGGAGCGTCCCGACCTAATCATCAGCTCCGGTGCCGCGGTTGCGGTGCCGTTCTTCCTGATCGGAAAGATGCTCGGGTCAAAATGCGTCTACGTGGAGGTCTTCGACCGCGTGGACAAGCCCACGATGACCGGTCGCATGCTCAACGGCGTGGCCGACCTATTCGTGGTGCAGTGGCCAGAGCAGCTCGATGTCTACAAGAGCGCCGTTGACCTCGGCTCTATCTTCTAGGGAGGGACGCACATGGTATTCGTGACCGTGGGCACCCACGAGCAGCAGTTCGATCGCCTGGTCAAGGCGGTCGACGATCTCAAGGCGGACGGGACGCTCGATGAGCCCGTCTATATCCAGACGGGTTACTCGACGTACGAGCCCGTCCACTGCGACCACTCGCAGTTCGTGCCGTTCCGACAGATGAAGAGCTACATGGAGGGTGCCGATGTGGTGATCACGCACGGCGGCCCCTCAAGCTTCATCGAGGCCATGGCTGCAGGCAAGGTACCCGTCGTTGTGCCCCGCAGGGGCGACCTTGACGAGCATGTGAACAACCATCAGGCCGACTTCGTGCGCATCGTCGCGGAGCGCCAAGGCGGGATCGTGCCTGTCTACGACGTGATGGACCTTTCCGCCGCCATCGAGCGCGCCCGCGAGCTCTCGCGTGGCGTTACTTTTAAGAGCCACAACGCCGAGTTCTGCCGAGAGCTCGAGAGACTGATAGAAGGAATTTAACCGCATGACTAAACCCCGCGCTGGCATACTGAGTATGCAGAGGATCTACAACTACGGGTCCTTCCTGCAGGCTTTCGGCCTGAAGTCCATCCTGGAGTCCCTTGGCTGCGATGTGCAGTTCGTTGACTACGAGCCTGGCAAGTGCCTGGTCACGTCCCCGTCATCGAAGAAGGGCGTCGCCCGCAAGGCGGAGAAGGCCCTCGAGGTATTCCGCTACGACGCCCCGCTCAGGGACAAGCTCGCCTTCATCCGCTACAAACGCAGCTACGCCCAGCGCTTCTACCCGATGCTCGGTGTCACTGAGGAGCCCAACCTTGACCCCGACATCGACCTCCTGGTCATTGGCAGCGACGAGGTGTTCAACTGCGTGCAGGATAACGCTAATGTCGGCTTTACGCCCGCGCTTTTCGGCACCGGGTCGCGTGCTGGACGCAAGGTGACATACGCCGCTTCCTTCGGCAACACCACGCTCGACAAGCTTGACCGTTACGGCAAGCGCGAAGAGGTTGCGGGCTACCTCAAGCGTCTCGATGCCGTCTCGGCTCGCGATGCCAACACGGGTGCCATTGTTGAGTTACTTACGGGGGAAGCGCCGACCTTCAACTTGGACCCGGTGCTCGCCTACGACTATTTTGGCGAGTGCGGGCTGATTCCCGCCGAGGTCGACGAGGACCGCTACATGATCGCATACGGATACTCGGGCCGCCTCACGGCCGAGGAGTGCGCCGCCGTGCGCGCCTACGCCGATCAGCGCGGCCTCAAGGTGCTTAACATCGGTGGGGTTCAGGGCGTCTGCGATCGCTTCGTGGATTGCACGCCCTTTGAGGTGCTTTCCTACTTCAAGCATGCTGAGGCCGTGGTGACAGACACCTTCCACGGCACCATCTTCTCGACCATCTCCCATACGCCCTTCGCCTCCTTCGTGAGGAGCTCGGGCTACGGTAACTCCGAGAAGCTCACTGATCTGTTGAGCCGGCTGGGCCTGACTTCCCGTGCTGCAGCTGGGGCGGGAGAGCTCGCCGCCACCCTTGACGCGCCCGTAGACTGGGCCGCCACTGACGCCGTCGTTCGCACGGGCCGCGAGGCTGCGCGCGCCTATCTTAAGAAGGAGGTCTCCGTATGTATACGGAGCTAAAGTCCTACCAGATCATCATCGCCCTGCTCAAGGAGTATGGTATCCGCCATCTAGTGCTCTCTGCCGGCAGCCGTAACGTCCCTTTCGTGCACTCCGTCGAGGAGGATCCGTATTTCACCTGCTATTCCGTCGTCGATGAACGCAGTGCCGGCTACTTTGCGCTGGGACTTTCTCAGGAGCTCGGCGAGCCTGTCGTGATCTCATGCACCTCCTCCACGGCGACCTGCAACTACTGGCCGCCCGTCGCGGAGGCCTTCTACCAAGACGTGCCCCTCGTCGTGCTCACGTCCGACCGCAACCCCGCGATGCTCGGGCAGTGGGAGGACCAGATGATCGACCAGGTGGGCATGTACGACCGTCACGTGCGTAAGTCAGTCAACCTGCCTATTATCAACGACGTCGACGACGCACACTTCTGCGAGCGCCTTGTCAACGAGGCCCTGCTCGAACTCGACCACCACGGCTCGGGCCCCGTCCACATCAACGTGCCGATGAAGGCGTACAACAACTCGTTCAACGTCAAGGAGCTCCCCAAGGTCACTAGGATTCGCAGGGTCGAAACCGACCAGGTCGATGAGTGGGCTGCGTGCGCGGATCGGCTCTCCCGCGCCAAGCGCGTGCTCGTGGTCGCCGGCCAGCAGTCCTCCTGCCCCGCTGAGCTCGCGTGCGCTCTTGAGAGCTTCTCAACTAGCTACGAGGTGGCCATTGCGGCCGAGTACATGGCGAACATCCCTCGCGAGCACGCCTTCAACCCGACGCTATGCATGGAGTACCGCTACATCACGCCCAAGAAGTTCTCGGAGTTCGTGCCCGACGTCGTCATCTCCTTCGGCGGGAACATGACTGCCGGCCTTAAGGACATGCTGCGCAAGTTCGCAGGTTCGTACGAGCACTGGTCGATTCGTGAGGACGGCTCGGTTTGCGACATGTTTAGGAGCTTGACGAGAGTGTTTGAGTGTACCCCCGCCGAGTTCTTCATGCGCATGGCCAGTGCATCAACTTGTACGCCTGACGGTGACTACCTCGCTTCGCTCAAGGATTACGAGGCGTCCGCAAGGGTTCCGGAGCTTCCCTACTCGAATATGGCCGCCATTCGCAAAGTTGTCGAGCGGGTGCCGGAGGGATCCATCCTGCACCTCGCGATCAACAACGCCATTCGCCTGACGAACTTCTTTAAGCTCCAGCCTGGCGTCAAGGTCTACGCGAACATCGGAACTCACGGCATCGACGGCTGTCTCTCGTCTCTTCTTGGCCAAGCCGCGGCCAGTGGCAAACCCAGCTATCTCGTGATCGGCGACCTCGCTTTCTTCTATGATATGAATGCGATTCGTATCCGCCACGTTACCGACAAGGTCCGCATCCTCCTGCTCAACAACGAGGGCGGGGAGGAGTTTTACTTCAATAAGATGTGGAAGGACGAGGCCTCGGACCTTCACACCTGTGCTCGCCACCACACCAAGGCTGAGGGTTGGGTGCGCGAGTGCGGATTCCGCTACCTGAGCGCGCATAATCCCGAAGAGCTCGACGCGGCCATCGAGAAGTTTTTCGATAACAGCTCGGAGGGACCCGTCCTGCTCGAGGTTTTTTCCGAGATGAGCGCGGACTCCAAGCTCGTCTACGACGTCTTCGATATGACCCGTCCCCGCGACGCGCAGTCGGAGGCGATCCGCAAGTCCAAGGAACTCATCAAGGCGACCATCGGGCAGGAGAAGGCCCAGAAGATCGCCGGAATCTTCAAGAGGTAATGCATGGGATTTAAAAGAGTCATTCGCAAGGCCGCTAAGCTTGTCCTCGCATCGTCGCCTGAGAAATTCGTGAACGTCGAGGTCGCCCAAGTGAGTGTCGGCAGCCTGCTCAAGGATAAGACGATTGTCGTCACCGGCGGAGGGCGCGGAATCGGGCTGGCCATGGCAGAGAAGTTTGTTTCCGAGGGCGCCAAGGTCGTAATCTCCGGTCGCAAGGAGGCTACTCTCAAGTCTGCTTGCGAGAAACTTGGTGTCGCCGCGTCTTACGTGGTGGCAGATGTCTCCGAGGTGGAGCGCGCGAGCGAGTTTCTGGACGCGTGCGAGGCCAAGTTCGGCGGCCGCATCGACTGCTTAGTGAGCAATGCCGGTGTGAGCCTCCATGAGAACCGTTTCGACAACGTAACCATCGAGGGTTTCGATAAGCAATTCGGCATTAACATGCGCGGTGCGTATTTCCTATGCCGCGAGTTCCTTTGTCGTAAGGCGCGTGAGAAGGAGCCCTCGGGTGAGCTGCTTGTGATTACGAGCGAGACGGGTGAACAGGCATACGACATCCCATATGGCATGACCAAAGCCGCCATGGACAGTTTCGTACGCGCTGCTTCCAGACGGATGTATTCGCTTGGCGTTCGCGTCAATGCTGTTGCTCCCGGTGTCACGCTCTCAGACATGACACGTGATTATGCGGAGGCATCCGATGGGAATATGTACCGCGAATGCGCCTCTAGCCGCATCTTCAGGCCCGAGGAGGTCGCGGAGGTGGCGTGTTTTCTATTAAGTGATGCCTCTAAGTGTATTTCGGGAGAAATTATTCATACAAACGGCGGTAATCACATTAAAGCATTCTGGGATTTGAGTTGTGATGGCTAAATATTCAAACATTTCAGGTTGTGAGAAAGAGCCTGTTCGTGTGTTGCATGTTCTTCAGAGAATGGAGGCTGGTGGAACACAGGCGCTTTTAATGAATTTGTATAGAAATATTGATAGATCAAAATTACAATTTGATTTTCTTGTGGAATATACTGAGAAGCAGTTTTATGACGATGAGATAGAATCGCTTGGTGGTCGAATTTATCGTTCATCTATTCGTGAAGATTTTAATCTGCCTCGATTTAACAGATTTCTTAAAACTTTTTTCGAGGAACATGACGAATACGATATTGTCCACTGCCATACATATTCAATCGGATATTTCGTTTTAAAAGCTGCAGATAATGCCGGTGTTTCTATTAGAATCGCTCATTCGCATAATAATAGAATGGGCGGCCATGGTTTATTTCTGAAAGCAATCATGCGTTCTTTATTTTCTATACATGCAAATCAGTTCATGGCATGTTCTGACGAGGCTGGAAGATTCTTGTTTGGCAATCGTGATTTTACCGTTGTTAAGAACGCCATTGATGTTGATAAATTTGCTTTTGATAAGTCAATTCGTGCTGATGTTCGTCGTGATCTTGGTTTAGACAGTGCATTTGTTGTCGGTAATGTTGGCAGACTGCATCAGCAGAAGAATCAGACTTTTTTACTAGATATTTTTAATGAGGTATTAGATATCTCCCCTAATTCAAAACTTCTTCTAGTCGGTAATGGGCCCTTGCGTGAGAGCATCCTGTCAAAAGCCGATAATCTTGGCATATCAGATCGAATTGTTTTATTGAGTAATCGATCCGATATGGATCGTTTGTATCAAGCAATGGATGTGTTCGTCCTGCCTTCTCTATTTGAAGGTCTTGGGATTGTTGCTATTGAGGCACAAAGCTCCGGTTTGCCGACGATTTGCTCTAATGGAGTTGCAGAGGATGCTAATGTATCCGCTTTGTTCAGTAGAATGTCGCTTAGTGATTCTCCAAAGGCATGGGCAAATTTGATTGTGCGGATGGATGGAATTCGTGATTCCCTCGCTGGCGCAAATGGTGTAATTGCTCATGGCTTTGACATTAAAGATAATGCAGAGAACATGCAGGCGTGGTATCTGAGTAAAGCCCGTAATGCATAAAATCAGAATTACTTCAACGTTGGTTTGGTTTGTTTTTCTATAGTAGCGCTCTATTGAGAATAGGGCTGCCTGTGGTGAACGTTATTGATTTGCTTTGATGAGTTTGGTTGCCATGAATAAGATTTTAGTTGTAGGCCTTTTTAACCATATGGCTGGAACTGAGAAGGTAGTCGTAAATTACCTTTCAATGTTTGATGAGAAGATTGCCTTCGATGTTCTTGCCTATGGATCTCATATGCATTATTTTGATGACATATTTAAAAAAAGGAATATAAACGAAATTATTATTCCTCGAAAAAGGGATGACTATTTTGGTTATCTTAAAGCATTGGATAGTGTGATTAAACTAGGTCATTATTCGACTGTTTGGCTGAATGCGGGTAATCTCACAAATATTGACTCTCTGAGAATTGCAAAAAAATACAAGGTACCACAGAGAATTTTTCACGCACATAACTCAACTTATGTTGGTGATTGGCACGATCAATTGCTAAGTCGCATACACAGCGTTCGCTTGTCTTCTTTTGCAACTGACTACTGGGCTTGTTCAAAAGCGGCAGGAAACTTCTTTTTTTCAGGAGCCAGTTTTATTGAAATTAATAATGCGATAGACGTGTCTGAATTTTGTTTTTCTATAAAGTCGCGACGGATTGCAAGAGAAGAGCTCTGTGTTTCAGATAATTGTCATCTCATCGGCACAATTGGTCGCTGTGCCGATGAAAAGAATCATGCCTGGCTCTTAGATTTCTTTGCTTCTTATATTAAAGATTTTCCAAATTCAAAACTCTTGATTATTGGCGACGGAGCTTTATACGAGGATGAAACTTCTCAAATAGAGGAGCTTGGTATTGCGCATAGTGTTATTCGTATTCGAAAGACAAATGACGTTGCTAAATATTTGAGTTCTTTGGATTGTTTTTTATTGCCGTCTAAATTTGAGGGTCTTCCGCTGGTTCTTGTCGAAGCTCAATTCAATGGTTTACCCTGTATCGTCTCAGATTGTGTTTCTAGAGAATGCTCCATTTCTAATGACTGTCATTTTCTTTCGCTTGATGATATGTCTGATTGGGCCTTTCTTTGTTCAACTCTATGTCGGGAAGATCATTGCCTTATTTCCGGCGAGCGATTTGATATTTCGGAAGCTGCACCCAAGGTTCAAAGCCTATTCATTAAATAGATTGGATATTCATGACTGTTTGGATTGCTGGAGACGCTGACGCTTCTGCACACAAAAGGCATGCGGGGTCTAAAGCTAGACGTGATATAGAAACTATTGTCATTGGATTAGGTGCAGAATTAATACCGTTGAAAGTTTTCAGTCAAGAGGAGACTGTGTCTTCATTTGAACGGATACGACAGGTTCTGTCGAATATACGTGAACTTAGGGATAAGTTTTCGCGCCTTTGTTATGGAGATAATTTAATTCTTCAGTATCCATTTACAGGAAGAGGAGCTCCATTCTACCTAAAGAACTATATTCGTTCACTCGAAAAACGTGGAGTCAGAGTTTCAATTTTAATTCATGATTTGGACTCTCTTCGGTTCTGTTCCGGGCATAATTCTGTTGAACGCAAGCTCGTGCTGCAGGATAAACATCAACTCATTTCTGCCTCTTCTGTAATTTGTCATAATGCAACAATGGAAGATTATCTTGTCAATAGGTTAGGTGTTGCTAGAGCGAATATTACTTCATTGGGCCTGTTTGACTATCTAACTCCTTATAATCCTGCCGAATTAAATCATGCTGTATATAAAGATCGTGTTGTCGTGGCTGGCAATCTTAGTTCTGATAAAGCTGGATATCTGTATTCTGATGAGTTGCCTCTCCCGCTTAGACTGTATGGTGTCAATTATTCAAATGAGGTTGAGCGTAATATCGAATATATGGGTTCATTTGAGCCTGAGATTCTCCCTTCGATTATCAAAGGGTCCTTTGGGCTTGTTTGGGATGGACCTTCTTGTGATACTTGTACAGGTGGCTATGGCCATTATCAAAGATTTAATAATCCTCACAAATTATCTTTGTATCTTACGGCCGGTCTTCCTGTGATCGTTTGGTCTGGCGCTGCGACTGCTTCCTTCGTCAAGGAAAATAATGTAGGCATTGCTGTTGATTCTCTTCAGGATGTTAAAGCTTTATTTGATTGTATGGATCGATCTGAATACATGAGAATGGTGCAAAATGCTCAATGGTTTTCAAAAAGACTAAGAGCTGGATTCTATACGAAAGACGCACTGCGGCGTGCCGGTGTTTGCTCTTATGGTTTTGGGGGTGTCTATGAGTAAATCTGTTAAAAGAAACTTTATCTGGAACTCAGCATATCAGCTTCTCTTGATACTCACACCGATTCTTACAACACCATATCTTTCACGAGTGCTTGGCCCTGAAAAGGTAGGCCTGTATTCATACACCTATTCAGTTTCCTCATACTTTACTATGTTCGGGATTCTTGGTATGGCGCAGCATGGCGTTAGGGCTATCGCTCAAACCGGGGGCGATAGAACCAAGCGGTCTCATGTATTTTGGAGCGCTTGGTTTTCTCAGCTATGTGTGGCAGGTCCCGTTTCAATAATATATGTTGTGTACGTAGCTTTTGGTTCAGTTGGGGGGCCTGTACTAGGTATAGTTTGGGCACTTCAAGTATTTTCATCATTAATTGATGTTTCGTGGCTTTATTTTGGAATTGAAGAATTTAGGCTTCCTACCATGCGAAGCTTCATTACGAAGCTAATTGGCGTGCTTGCTATTTTTTTATTTGTCCGTGGGCCACAAGATCTTTGGATTTATTGTCTCTCCATTTCGGGCGCAACCTTTCTCAACGCATTGCTTTTGCTACCTTTTCTTAATCGGTATGTCGATTTTGTTTTGCCTACGTGGCGAGAGGTCAGGGTACATTTTCTGCCTAATCTGAGACTATTTGCACCTGTTGTCGCTATTTCTTTATATACTTCACTTGACAAAATCATGCTAGGGCAGATTTCTGGAATGAGACAGGCTGGATTTTACGAATATTCAGAAAAATTATCAAAAATGCCGATGGCGCTTATTACAGCAATGGGGACGGTGATGCTGCCTCATATGACTGCAAAGCTCTCTAAAGGAAATGATGGCAATGCTATTATTTTGCTGGGGAATAGTCTTTTATGCATGGAAATTGCGGCAATGTGTATGGCATTCGGCATCGCGGCTATTTCTCCGGAATTTTCTGTTGTTTTCTTAGGGCCAGGATATGAACAGTGCATGTACATCATGCCTATTATATCTATCGTAATTCCTATAATATCGGCATCGAATGTAATTGGTGTTCAATATATGCTTCCGAAGTGCATGGATGCCTGTTATACATTGTCGGTTTGTGCTGGTGCTGGAATAAACGTATTGCTCAATTTGGCTCTACTTCCATTTGCTGGTGCTATTGGCGCAGCGGTTGCCACTGTTGCTGCCGAGATTGCAGTTCTTTCAGTTCAATGTTTCGCCGTGAGGCGAGATCTGCCACTTCAGGCATTTTTTAATCGGGTGTTTCCGTTTATTTGTATTGGAACCGTTATGTATTGTTGCGTACGATTTGTTGCTATGAGTCTTGATGGAATTTTTGGGGTTTGCTGGCTGCTTCTTGCGATCGAAGTTCTTTCTGGATTTGCTGTCTATGCATTGTTGTGTGCAATTCTTTTCGTTTTTCATAAACGTTTCAATAAAAGTTTTGATTTAAAGTGAAGAGATTGAAATGCCGTTGTTTTCCATAAAAATTAATAATTCCGACGGATCGTTGGATTTTCTGAGCCGAGATTTTATTTTCAATCTTGTCTTGCCATATTTGATCGGATTTCTTCTTGTACTTACGACCAACACTCTACCCGGTATGAGTTTAAGAATGGATTCTGTTTTACTATTAGCGGTTGTATTTGTATGCCTGATTGTTACCGCATATGCATGGATACTCATACCTATTGACTTAAATGCCTTGGGCCGATGGATTTGTTGGGCTTTGTTGCTCTTGACAACGTATTGTCTTGTCGCGATTGGTTCGCATAGCAACAGCATCAGAGGCTTTGCATCGATTTTGATTTTTGTAATTATGCCACTAGTGTTTATCGTCGTACGTAAGGCGGGAGCTCAAGATCGCTATATAAGTGCTTTCGTTGATATAATGTCTATCATTGCTGTTATTTCAATTGCAGTTTGGATATTAGGCCCTGTCTTTCATTTAATAGAGCCGAATTGCACAATCATCTCCGCATGGAGCGGCAATGGTCGAATACGAAATGTGGTTGGTTATTTCAATTTAAGCTATAACACACAGTGGCAGAACTTGCCTACTGGAGCTGGAGTGTACCGCAATACTAGTATTTTTGCTGAAGCCCCTATGTATAGCTATGCATTATGTTGCGCCTTGATCGCGGAAATATATTTCCGCGATCAAGTGTTGCGTTTTAATCGTTGTATTGTTCTTACAATCGCCATTCTCACAACGTTCTCCTCGACTGGAATCATTTTTCTTCTGGGGATTGGATTGTCTTTAGCTCTTGGTAGGGTTCATTCTGCTGAAAAGAATGTTAGGATTTTTCTATCACTACTTTTAGTTATCTTGTTTATATTCTTCTCAATATTGGCTTTGATTGTGCTTGATAATAAACTTCAGTCCAGTTCTGGCAGCACTCGACTTGATGATTTTGTTGCAGGCTATAGAGCGTGGTCTCATAGCCCTATATTCGGATATGGTTTTGATAATGCTGATGTTGTTAAGAAATACATGAGTGCTTTTAGAGCCGATAACCTGGGTTTCTCTAGCGGATTATTCCAAATTCTTGTTTTAGGCGGTCTTGTTTTGCTAATGCCCTATGTTATTTCGTTTTATGGGCTATTTAGGACTGCGATTTCAAGATCATGGATTGTTGTCTTATTGTTGATGTTTTTGATGGTAATCACAGTAGTGCCCTTTTTGCCTCTTTCGTTTTTCATGCTTTCATTCGGTGTTTCTTATTTGTTGGATCGTGTTGAATACGCGGTTGATTTATGAATTCAGACGAACACATTGAGCTACTAACTCGTTTCCGCAGTTAGCCGTACGCCCCCGAGGCCCCATCTGGGACCCGGGGGCGGCATTTTCCCAGTTGAAGGAATGGTGGAGATGTGTTTCGATAGGTCCGGTGGCCATGCTCCGCCCGCCGCCCTCACCTCTTCCCAGGCTCAGCCGGACGGTCGGTCCGTCTATTCCGTTTTTCTTCTAGGCTAGGCCAGCGGGGTGTCACCCCTCTCTGCTCGCGCCCTCTCGATGAGCCCCGGCTGATCGCGTCGGAAATGTTGGTGTAAGGGTGGACCTCGAACTTGCGGACAGGATCGAGGCGGCATAGGATATCAACCGTATTCCAAGTTCCAGGAAGCTGGGCTGACTCGCTTCGGATCGGGTGCTACACCAACTTGCTCGACACTACTGAGGTGTTCGGATGGAGTTGGTATTCAGGGTTGAAATTGTTTTTTCGTTTTGCAAATACTTGGTGCAAAACTAATAAAGTCATCGATTCGATTTTGACGGATTCATTTTATATCACAGGTACAGTTGACCGCTGTTAATTGATAACTCACTTGAATTAACCGATTACCTTGGCCGCCACGAGGACCGAGGCGGCCTCCTCCCCGTCGGCGAGCACGAGGCCGGACCCGTCGCTCGGCGAGCCGCCCTGGAAGGCGGCGTACTTGCCCGTCCCCGCGAGCCTCAGGACGAAGCCCTCGCCGCGGGCGACGGCCTCCCACCTCTGCTCTGCCGCCCCGCTCCACGCCTGCTGCCTCACGCGCGAGCCGGCCTCCGCGGAGCCCGCGGTCAGCGCGAGGCCGGAGTGCGCGAAGGCGATGGAGACCGAGCCGTCCCCGAGGTCGTGGAACCTGAGCGCCTGGTTCAGCCCGCCGTTCCTGGACCACGCCATCGCGCGCGCGCCGGGCTCGACCGAGGCCGACCAGCAGTCGACCGCGCGGGAGGGGTCGTCGGCGGACAGCAGGGTCCAGGACGCGCCGGCGAGCTCGGGGAAGGGGGCCGGCGCGTTATGCTTAGCTGTGAAGTCGTATCTCGCTAACCACTTGTTGTTGGTCTGCGTGATGACGCGTGATGTTGCGATTAGTTCAACCTTGACGTCGTTAGCATTCCACTCCCTTTGATTCATCGCGTACGCAATAATCCCATTCTGAATCCCCGAGATGCTCGGCGGGAAGGACTGGTTGTCGGCATCGATGGAAAAGCTCTCTTTCTTGGCATCCAGGTGCTGCTGAACGCGGTCGGCGTACTTCTCTGCCCATTTATCGGCCTTGCCATTTCGCACAAAGTAATTGTTGGACAGGTCGGTCGAGCGGTAGGCGTAGCCGTCCTTCTGATAGTTTGCCGTGTGGTCGGAGTGTGCGATTGCCATGAGCTCGTCGGTCAGGCCAAAGTACAGATGGCGCTGGTCCAGGTCTCCGTACCAGTTGTCGCTGGTGTCGTCCCAGGTTAGGTCCATCTGGCACCATTTGCCGTCGATCTTTACGGCGTTCCAGGTGTGGCCGTTGCCTGTGATGCGGCCGTTGGCGATGCCCGCGGCGTCAAGGAGCTTGGAGTAGATGCGCTGATAGCTCTCGCAGGTGCCCTGGTGGCGCGTGAGGCCGCTTTCGGCCGAGCACCAGTTGAGGTTGTGGTCGTACTCCAGCTGGTCGAGTGTCCAGTCGTGGAGCCACAGCGCCATGTCGTATTCCGAGCCGTTTGTCTCTTGCCTGCACTGGGCCACGGCGCTGTTGACGATCTGCGTGACGCTCGGGCGGGCGGCGTCGTTTACGGTCACCTCCGCAGTGGTGCGCAGGTAGTAGATCCCCTTGTCGTTTTGGGGGTCGTTTCTGTCGTTGTCCATAAAGTAGAAGTAGATGCGGTACGTGCCCGATGCCGTGAAGTCAAATGTAAAGTCGTGGCCGGCGGTGCCTAGGCTGTGGTAGCTGGCCCATGTCTGGCGCGACGGGTCGCAGACGCTTTCCTGGCCGCCGCCGTCCCAATAGGTGGGCACGTCCATGCGCGCTTTGGCTTGGGACGAGCCGTTGGCCTGGGTTACGTGGAAGGTCGTCGCGGTGCCCGCGGGGGCGTCGTTCCACGAGACGGTGAAGGTGACGCCGTTTTGGCTTGCGGTTGCGCAGTGGGCGTAGCCGGTTTGTGACGTGGTGGAGATTGCGGCGGGCGTGGGGTTGGTTTGGGCTCGGAGGGATGGGGTGGGGGTGCCGGTTGCGGCGGTGGTGCTGCCAGCGCTTTCCGTGTTGACGGCGCTGGTGCCGGTGGATGTTGCGATGTTGTCCTCTACGGTATCTGCCGTTGCGTTTGTGTTGGTGCCGTCTTCGGCCTTGTCTGTGTCGCTGCTTGTGGCGCCGGCTTGCGACTGCTGCTCTGTGGTTGCCTGAGGCTGCATGGCTCCTGCGATGGCTGCCATGGGCATCGTCGCGCTGACCATGGACGCGCACGCGATCGCGCAGAACAGGTAGTAAAGGGGTCGTTTCATAGCGGAGCCTCTCGGTGAGCAGCCAATAGGGTCCGAAGGCAGCTCCAGGCCAGCACTCCGCACATATTTTGTTGGGGATTATTTTACGGTAACAGACTGCGGGTAGGGGATCCTGTTAATAAAATCGGGGCACGGATTTTGTTCCGCACCCCTCAAATCAAATGCTGTGCCGTATTGTTGGCAACCAGCAGCTATTTAGGATGGTTCCTACGCCTCCGTCGGCTCCACGCCCAGCTCGTTGCGGACGAGCTCGAAGGCGGCGGCGATGGCCTTGTCCATGTCGTAGTACTTGTAGCCGCCCAGGCGTCCGGCAAAGACCACGTCGCCCTCCTGTGCCGCCAGCTCCTCGTACTGCCTGTAGAGGGCCTCGTTCCTGGCGTCGTTGATGGGGTAGTAGGGCTCGTCGCCGGGCTTCCAGTCCGCCGGGTACTCGCGCGTGATGACGGTCTTGTCCTGCGTGCCGAACTCGAAGTGCTTGTGCTCGATGACGCGGGTGTAGGGGACCTCGCGCTCGGTGTAGTTGACCACGGCCACGCCCTGATGGTCGGCCTCGTCGAGCGTCTCGGTCTCGAAGCGCAGGCTGCGGTACTCCAGCGTGCCCAGCTTGAAGTCGTAGAACGCGTCGATGGGGCCGCAGTAGATCGTCTTGGCGGCGATATCGGGCTCGGCGGCGACCAGCTCCTTGTACTCCACGCCGCAGCGCACCTCGACGCCCTCGAGCATGTTGGCGACCATCTTGGTGTAGCCGCCCATGGGGATGCCCTGGTAGCGGTCGTTGAAGTAGTTGTTGTCGTAGGTGAAGCGGCAGGGGAGGCGCTTGATGATGCTCGCGGGCAGGTCGCGGCAGTCGCGGCCCCACTGCTTCTCGGTGTAGCCCTTCACGAGCGTCTCGAAGATGTCGCGGCCGACGAGCGACAGCGCCTGCTCCTCGAGGTTTGCCGGCTCGCCGATGTTCTCGGCGGCCACCTGCTCGGCGATCTTGGCGCGGGCGTCTGCCGGCGTGACGACGCCCGGCCACATCTTGGCGAAGGTGTTCATGTTGAAGGGCATGTTGTACATGTTGCCGTGGAAGTTGGCTACCGGCGAGTTGACGTAGTTGTTGAACTCGGCGAAGCGGTTGACGTAGTCCCAGACGTCCTTCATGGAGGTGTGGAAGATATGCGCGCCGTAGCGGTGGACCTGGATGCCCTCGACGTCCTCGGTGTAGATGTTGCCGGCGATGTGGTCACGGCGGTCGATGACCAGGACCGACTTGCCGGCGCGCCTGGCGGCGTTGGCGAAGACGGCGCCAGAGAGGCCGGCACCGACGACAAGGTAATCGTACTGGGACATGGATTTGCTCCTTTTGATTTGGTGTTGGGTGGGGTTAGCGGAACAAGTGCAGCTGGTTGAGTTGTGCTGGTGAGCTAGTTCCAATTGGTAGTGTAGCAGATGGGGGTGGGCTTAATTCAATTTGTGTTGGCGCCGCTTTCGGCTTTGCCGGCATTGCCGGTAGTGACGGCGGCTTGCGCCTGTTGCTCGGCTGTTGCCCGAGACTGCATGGCTTCTGCGGTAGCTGCCGTGGGCAGCGTCGCGCTGACCACGGACGTGCACGCGATCGCGCAGAGCAAGTAATAAAGGAGTCATTTCATAGCGGAGCCTTTCGGTAAGCAGCCAACAGGGTCCGAAGGCAGCTCCAGGCCAGCACTCCGCACATATTTTGTTAGGTTTATTTTACGGGAACCCCAGTCAACATCAGCGAATTTTCTGGGGAATGTTGGGGAGGGGAGTGTTTGGCTACCCGGTGACGTTGTGGCACGTGCTCGATTGTCTATGCGTACCTAGGAAGCTCCAATACGAGGCTGCTGCACTTCTTCGATACCCGACGTCGGGACCTTCCAAGAAAAGTCCTCGAGGATGCTACCTACGTCAAACTCTGTGTGGTCGAATTCTTCAATTATTCATCCAGGGTTGTTCTTGTCTTTGAGCTTTAGTCGCCACTTGGCTGGCTATGCCCCGAAGATTTGGTGCAGGCCGAAAGCATTAGATTATTGACGAGCTTTCGCTTGTCCTAGCCGGAGGCGGATACTTCCGTTAGAGACTATCGGAGACAGACGTCGCGGAAGCGGTTTGGCAATACTCTCCTGATTCAGGCGACATTCTCTACTGCGAAGGCAAGACGGACTTTTCCTCTGCGTCGGCTAATCCCTTCTACTGTGGTGCCAGGACTATCTTGTGGAACATGCGATACATATGCTGTGTTAGAAGAAGGAGGGAGTGACAGCGAATGCAATTCTCCATGAGTGATCGTCATGAATGTGCACGTCGTTGCTTTGGTTGGCGCATATCGAAGGTTAAACTTGAATCGGGTTTATCTAGATTAGCGTAGGGGAGATTGGCTTGGCACAGCGTAAGTATGATAGCTTCGCCGTTGGAATTCTAAACGACGGTAATGCGGCGGTGCACATTGATTTGTCAATCAATGTATGGGCCGATGTCAGACATTCCTCTGAAATAGATTTTGGTATTCAAATCCCTCACAAGGATGATATCTCGGGGTTTTTCATCTTCTTCCCTTTCGAGATTGAAAAGAACGATGTCGTTGACCTTACTTCCTCGTTTCGTGATAACGGATTCGTTCAGGTTTTATTTAATCAGGATTGTGAAACTAAATGCCGTTTTGACCGAACGATTGTTACGGATGACTGTGATAATTCGTTATTGATCCTTCCTATTTCGCATAACGACAGCTTGGTTGTCGATAAACTGGAGGGAGGGTCCTTGCTTTTGTTTCGTTACGATCCCTCGGTCCTTCCTCGCGACTGCACATCTTTGTACTTTAGAATACGATTGCCATTTGTTTCGCTTGATGGCTTGCTATCTGGTCCCGCTGATATGAGAGAAGTAATAACAGGACCTATCGTTCCTTTTCGTACCATGAGCTCAATTGCCGTCAATCAGGTTAGAGGTCTTCCGAGTTCAGTTGTTCGTAGGCTTGTTGAATCGAAAACCGACATCGGCGAAACGCATATTGCAGTAATTGCTCCGCGGCAATGGGAGATAAATTCCTTTCTTACGCCTTATAGGGTGAGACCGTTGGAGAATATCGCTTGGGAACAATATCAGCCCCGATTGAAAGGCGGCATTACCATCCCGCACTCAAAAAGCTGCGATATGTTTGTATATCAGTGGCTCATTTCTGACAGCAATACTTCGTTACAGCTAGAGTTTTCGCGGAAACGCGTCACTTTTCTTACTTTGCTTTTTTACCTTGCTATCCTCTTTCTATTAAACCTTCTGAGCGAAATTCTGATTCGTTTAGTTTTTGCGATCGCCGAATAGGTCGTCCTATATATGATTGGATTGTCATGACGAAGAGCACGGTAGCCACGCTGAAAATTCGACCATCTATTTTCAATTTGATTCGCAATGGCATAAAAGAATATGAAATCAGAGACTCTTCGTTAGAGGGAGTCGATGTTATATGCTACTTGGATAGCGAGACAGGCGCATTCCTCGGATCTTTTATTGTTGGTGACGTTGAGTGTGTTGACCGAGTCGCCGATCAACGGACTATTGAACGTTCCGGGGTTAATGCAGAAACCTTCTATGACTTGTTTCCTCCCGTTTCGGTTGGGGGGCCTGAAGTTTTGTGGGTTGCCAAACTTCAAAGACCCGTTGATATCAATGATGCACTAGGGATTGGTTGAGACTATGGTTCAAGACGACTACATCCAACCGCTACCGTTTTCGGAAGTAAACCTGGACGACTCCTTTTTCGATAGCCTCAGATGCTCTTATGCTGGTTTTGATGAATGGTTCAGCAGAAAAGCATTTGACGGAGAGTGCGCTTATTTCGGATTCGACCCGCGCAACAATCTTATTGCGATGCTTTATCTTAAAGAAGAACGTGGTCTTGAAGAGGGCGTAACTCCTCGGATGGATTTTCCTCGTCTTAAGATTGGTACATTTAAGGTTGATTTCGATCACCATACGGGAATTGGAAAGCGCCTGCTTGCAATTGCTTTACGCGAATTTGCCAGATCTGGACAGGATTTCGTTTACGTCACAATGCATGAAAACGAAAATACCTCTTCGCTGGCAAAGTTGCTAAAGAAATTCGGCTTTAGCAACTGGGGCTTCAAAGAGCAGGAAAAGGTTTTGTACAAGACCAGGCCCTGTTCTGATGACGACACTTTCAGTCGTTATCCCTTTGTAAGCCGATCTTTGGGCAACTGCTGGATATTGTCCATACGCCCCGAATATCATAAGAAGCTATTTGGTGATGTTCATTTAACAAGTGAGTCAGGCCAGCCTAAAATTGATGAAAGATGTTTGAACGAGATTGTAAAAATATACCTATCCTGCTCTCCAAATGCATCGAAATTAGCGGCAGGTGTTAAGGTTGTCATTTATCGAACTACTGACCATGAGGGACCAGCTTATTATCGTTCGGTCGTTACGTCAGTGTGTACTGTAGTTAAGGTAATCAATCTTGACTCTTTCAGGGATGAGGTAGATTTTCTGAAAAAGGTTCGCGGTAAAACGGTTTTCAAGTTAGAAAAATTGAGATACTTTTGGCAAACAAAAAGGTATCCTTGGTTAATATGCCTTCTGTTCAACTTCCCGCTGGAGCGTTATCCTAACCGCAAGCAATTGTTGGATTGCGGGTTTATTGATGATGGGCGTCTTGTTTGTGAGCGTATATCTCAGGATGACATGGATGGAATAATGGCGCTGGGGAATGTCGATGAAAGCTTTATTGTCGATTAAATCCGAGTTTGTTAAGCGGATTTTATCTGGTGAAAAAAAATATGAATACCGGCGTCGTGTGTTTGCCCGCGACGATGTTGAAGCGATCGTAATTTATGAGACGCTTCCAGTTGGTCGCGTTGTTGCTGAAGTTGAAGTTGAAAAGGTTCTCAAAGATACTCCGTCCGCGCTATGGGAAGAAACTCATAAAGACTCAGGAATTACTGAACAGTTTTTCTTTTCTTATTTTTCTGGGCTTGAGCAAGCCTGTGCTATTGAGCTCGGTAACGTCAGGCTTTTCGATAACCCGCTTTTACTGTCTGAATACAATCCCGATCTGACCCATGCTCCTCAGTCATTTGTTTACGTTGAGTAAGAAAGTCCGTTTCTAATTGCAATGTGGAACCGCTGTTATTCCACTACGTCACCGGAGCCGATGTGGACTCCGGTGTCGATTTGTTGCTGGCGGTCTGCCTATGCAGTTGAGGAGCACAAGATACTTCAGCATGATTAGTGTCATGGGCTCACTGCCGCTGGGAATAGCTTGTCTTTTACTGGGTTGTTGGGGCTGAATATCATATAACGGCACTGTCAATATTGCGCTGGGCACCGGGGCCGAAACCGATCGCGGTGCCTATTTGTAGCTAGAGGCCAGCTTCTTAGTGCTACCACTCGCTAAATACTTCACAGCGAAGCCTTTCTGCGGTCAGTATGCAGAAAGCAAGCGGGAACACCTTAAAAATGACTGCGTCGCGATGGGCCTTTCGTAGCACTTCGAATATATCGTGAGTATCTTTTCCGAGGGCTCCCTGCGGCGTTTCTCCGATTACCTTGATACAGATATCTCTATGATGACCGTTCACTCTGCTAAGGGGCTCGAGTGGGACATTGTTTTCATTCCGGGCGTTATGCGTTTCGACTGGCCTGGAGGGATTTGCTCTCGGTGCGAAAGAGCTGGTATATGCTCACGTTCTGCGTATGGATGCCGGATCGTTGATGCGATGAATATGCCCGACGGGCTTATTGAGGAAATGGGCCTGCTGTACGTCGGCGTCACTCGCGCCCGCAAAGCGGTATGTGTCTCCGCTTCTATGCAGCGCAGGACAAATTACGGGAACTATCAGGTTGCCTGCCCCTCTTGCCTAACGTCTCTTCCGGGTATTTAACCTGTGAGCTGGTCGGTCATGGACGGAGAGGGGTGATTTGTGGCGATATGGGGTGTTCCCGCTATTGGAGCGAGGTCCGGTCAGTGGTCTGACCGGACCTCGCTGGGCGTGAAACGGCCGTTCAGTGCGAAATATAGTGCCTTAGGGCTTCGGAAAGATCGTCTCTCAGGTCGCCTTCCAACAAGGAAATTGCACGATCGACATAAATTTTGTTGTCCATACCAAAATAATGGCCAACGCTTGTTGCAAGAGACTTGTCGTTGAATAGCCCGAGAATCTCATTGTAATCATGGCCTTCAATGGCCTGTTGATATCTGTCGTTAACGTTCTTTTCTATGCTTGCAATATCAATTAAGGATGCTATGCCATCGGCAGTCAGCTGCGCATTATCCGAAATAGTTATTCCGGAAAGCACTTCTTTTACGCCCGCTACAAGCGCTTCCGATGTCTGCTTCTTTGATTGTTTGCTGAACCTTTCACTTACATATGTCTTAATGCTGGAAAAGGTCTTATCTGCATCAGTACCGAAACGCTGAGATAGAATCTGCACCGCTTCTTTGGTAAGAAAAAGATTTTCAACTTCTGCGACCTTAAGGTGGAAGATGCCCTTTTCCTTAAGGGTGTTGAGCTGTTCCTCGGTTTTAAAGTCTCTGTCTATGATGCCCCGGGCCTTTATGGCATGAAGGCTTGGGGTACGATTATATGCCTTCACATTATTGATGACCTGCTCGCATCCGCCGGAAGGGACTACATAACAATCGGGAAAGAGTGCGGAATAGATCCGCTTGTCGTAACTTCCTTCGGTTCCTTCAACGAATAGGACTTCTTTCCGGTTGCCAAGGAGCTCTATTAAGAGCTCCTTTGGAAGGTCGCTATCGGGAAGCTTTTCTAATTCCCATTTGGTGCCATCGAAATTTTTAACCCAGATAATATCCGAGCTTCGGTGTGTTGAGGCGAAATTAACATCGTGGGTTATGTAGATAAAGAGGCAGTCTGGGCGCGACTGCTCTAGGGAAGTCCAGAGTCGCGCCATAAGCGATGGATGCAAATGAACTTCAGGTTCATCCATGATGATTATTTTGTCGTTTGGGACACAAAGAACTTGTGCGGCAAGATATAGCACTGAACGCTCGCCGTCGCTCATTTGCGTTGCGCTGTAGCGATCCGTTTTACTTTGGGAGTACGCGTAGAAGGCCGCGTCTTCCTGCTCGATCTTTCTTTGAGGAAAGACTTCATCCCAAATTACTTTAAGCTTATCTAGGGCTGTTTTCGGTAGAGGGGGCCTTTCTGCAGAAATAGACTCCGCATGTTTGCATTCATCAATAAACCGTTGGTTTTCAAGATTTACTTGTGCGATGAGGGCTGCTAAAACATCGTCAAAATCGTCGAGGAGCTTTGTTGTGTAGTCCTTGCCCCATTTCCATCGCCCATTTTTGTTTTCCTTATATTGAGAGCCACCGTATATGACATTATCCTCTGCTTCTGCATAGCTTTTTAAAGGGATTCTCTCGGAAAAATTGATATCACGTTGCGCTGAGATTCTATGGACCTTTTCGAAATCTTGTTGCTCTACCCAAGCGCCGAGTTTTGATTTGCCAGACCCATTTGCTCCGATGATAACGACGGAGTTGACCTGTGCTTCACAATAGATCTTTATGTTGCTGGCATTGGGTAGCCAGTATTCATATTTTGATTCGTCTTCTGACAATTGTCCCACCTAGTTAATAACGATTATTTATTGATTTAATAATAGTATTGATAAGTCCCAGTGGCCTGCTTGGTTCCAGCTTTGCATTGCCATACTCTTCGATTTTGCGGCCATGGTTGTTCTCGTCAGGCTTAAGGCGCCACTCGACCGGTTGCGATCCGATGCTCGATATTTCCGTTTGTATGCAAAATTGGGCGTTTTGATAGCGAGGTTGAGCGTGACGCCTCGGAGTGCCTCATGGGTTGGGCGTGGAGTTGGGGTGCCATAGAAGACGAGATCGTGCGGAGAAGTATTATTACCAGAAGCACTCTTCCGATTTAGTGGCCGCTCGAGGCGGCTATACCTCACGATGCCGATTCAGCCATCGGCGCACCTGAACTCCTCGATCATTCACCCGGTAATTACGACAGTGCTGACAACGATGTCGCTCTCTTGCACCATGAACGTGCAGTAGATCGGCAAGAGCCGGTTGGTGTAGATGCCCATCCCGTACGCTAAAGACGCTTCCAATGGGTCGTCCTGCTCGCCGAGTAGACCATGGTAGTAGCCGGCTGCGTTCATATAGAGGCGCCTATCCATCAGGTCGTCGATATGGGCTTCTTTGGATGTGAGCCTCAGTACCCTCTCCGCTCTTTCGCTTTGGTTTGCAGGGCCGCTAGAAAGCCGAGAAGATCAACGTGCTCGTTGCGTGCGCTTCATTTTATTTCCGCGCCAGTGGCTACACTTTTGAAAATCGGCACGAAGGTATTTGTCACATATCTCATGCTATAGACATATCGGCGAGTTCAGAATTGAAGGTGAAGTGAGTATGAAAGGCAGAAATCGGCACGTTACGAAGCGTTCTGATGGCAATTGGCAGGTTAAGGGCGAGGGAGCAAGTCGCGCTTCTTTCGTTACGACGACCCAGGGCGAGGTGATAAAGCTCGGTCGACGCATTTGCTCCAATCAAGAGTCGGAATTGATTGTCCATCGTCGCGACGGAAGAATCCGCGCAAGGGATTCCCATGGCCACGATCCCTTCCCACCGAGGGGATAAGGGTTCGGATCCATAGCGATAGGGCCCGTAATGGTGTGTCCGCTGTCGTTAAATGACTTCTTCATTGCGGTGAAGGTTGTAAACGATGCTGTCGATTCGATATTCGCATTGGAACGCATGTTTGGGCGTTTTGAAAACGAGGTTGTGCGGTATGACGCTTCATTTCATTGAGGTGTATAGTATGTAGTTCAATACAAAAGCTCTTTGGGGGCTTTAAGGGTGACGCTTTCTGTTAGAGAGTGTTGCCCTTTTTCATGCATGTAATGTGTGACGTGCTAGCTAAACGCCATTTCGGCAATGGGATGGTCGAGTATGGGTGGTTTGCACCTTGCGCCTGCTGTCATTGGTGTAGCAAGCACTTGATTTAGCCTACCTAAAGTCTATAATCAAAGAAAAACTCTGAAATACCTTTTAAAACAATGAATAGAATGTTGAGTACCATGTTTTGCCAGCTCACCTTCAGGAACTATAGATCCTATCGCGACGAGACCGAGCTTTCCATGCAGGCAACATCGATGAGGGAGTTCGAGCGCTCCCTCATTGAGTGCCTTGACGGGCAGAGTTTTCTTCCGGTGGCTGCGGTGTACGGGCCTAACGCTGGCGGCAAGTCTAACCTGCTCGAGGCGCTTGACTACATTCGTTCGGCGGTGGCCAGGCCGATCAGATTGCTGTCTGCCAGCACTGATGCGCCAGAGGGTAACCGTCCTTCGATACCCCGTTGCTCTGCGTTTGAGTTCGATGACGTGTCTGCTGCCGAGCCCACCGAGTTCGAGCTCTACTATCGCGCGGGTGAGCACGAGTACCGCTATGCCCTGTCCGTGCATGCGGACGAGATCGTGTCCGAAGGCCTGTGGCGGCGAAAATTGGGAGCGTCACGCACGGCGATGCTGTTCGAGCGTGAGGGCGCAGAGGTTGAACTCGGTCCCACGCTGCGTAAGCACGTGACGGCTGCGAGATTCAACCCGAGGCTGCCGTACCTATCGTTCCTTTGCATCAACTTCGATGCGCCGGTGGTCCAGGAGGCGGCCAGCTGGTTTCTCGACGCTGTGTTTCTCAACTACAACAGTTCCTATCTGGAGCGGATGCTCGAGCAAATGCTCGACGAGGGCGACTCGCGCGAGGTCACGCGTTTCCTGCGCGCCGTTGATGTGCGTATTAATGGCTTCAGAGTGGAGAGGGCGCCGGAGTGGCGCGGCCAGCGCGTCTTCGTGAGGCACGAGGTGGGCGGCAAGTCGTACGAGCTGCGTTTATCCGAGGAATCTGCCGGAACCCAGAAGCTCATGGGGTTGGCTGCGTATCTGATGACAGCGCTTGAGCGTGGTGGCACCGTTGTGGTAGACGAGCTCGACGCCAAGCTGCACCCGAAGCTTCTTCGCTACGTGATTCTGCTGTTTAAGGATCCTGAGGTCAACAAGAGTGGCGCGCAGCTCATCTTTTCGTCTCAGGATGTGTCAACCATGCGAAACGATGTGTTCCGCCGTGACGAGATATGGTTCGCTGCGCGCGGCGAGGGGGAGGCGAGCCAACTGTGGTCTCTCGCCGACATCCACGAGGCAAACGGTAATTTGGTAAGCAAGAACGCGGCTTTCGACAAGCAATACCTGTCCGGTCGCTACGGCGCCGATCCGTATCTCACCCGCATCGAGGAGTGGGATTAGCATGGTGGCGAAGAAGTCGAAGGACTGGCGTAGCGGCTAACGAGAGGGCCGCTCGCGCATGGTTCAGATGACGCGTCGTCTTGTAGTGAGCGAGGGTAAGGAGACCGAGCCTCGCTACTTTGAGGGTGTGCGCGGCGTTGGGCGCGGCGAACGAGCGTAAGGTTGCCATTGTCGTTAAGGGGACCGGCAAACACACGCTTGACCTACTTGACTTCGCCGTCGAACGCTGCCGCTATGCGCCCGAGACATTCGACCATGTGTGGCTCGTGTATGACAAGGATGACTATCCTGCGTTCGACTTTGACGCGATGGAGTGCAAGTGTGACGAGTTCTCCGATGGTTCGAGGACTTTCCATGCGTTGTGGTCGAACCCCTGCTTCGAGCTGTGGCCGCTTCTGCACTTTCGCTATACCTCTGCCCCCATGTCGGCCGCGGAGTGTCAGCGCGCCCTTGGTCAGGCGATGTCTAAGGACTTGGGCATCGAGTACCGCAAGAACTTGGACGGGCTGTTCGAAGCGGTGGACGATAAACGGGGCGAGGCACTTCAGCGTGCTGGGCGCCTCGATACGCACCATAGGGAGCTGGGTAACCTCAAGCCCTCATTGCAAAATCCCGCAACCAAGGTGGGCGAGATTTTCGATGTGATTGGGCCGTATCTGGTTGGATAGCCGGGCTCGATCGGGCTCGATAGGACTGGAGATTCATGAAAGATGTTGCTTTGGGTTGTCTGCCGTCTTTAACTGGATTGACCTTTTGGGACCCGATAGGATACTAGAGTAAACCTAGCGGTATTGACGCAGTCAACCTACGGGCCTGCGTCCTGCGGAGAGGCGGCTTTTCTTTTGAATGGCCGCCTCTTTTATTATCTGTTTGGATGCAAGATTTGGCCTGTCGAAACTTACATCTCAATTGAGAAAAGGCGAAATTGCAGGTGTTTTTCTGCTTGCATGTAACTCTACTGACGCGTGCTCGCGCAGTTCTTGTTTGCCGCGCTTCTCCGGTAGAGGTTTGACAGGGGCGGGGCCTTTCCTTAAAGCTCTAGCTGCGATGAGGCCCTGCGACGGTATGTCCGGCTTGGTCCGTGGAAGCCGCCGATAGGCGGTTTTTGCGTTCAAGGGGCTATTTTCCGAGGAGTATTTGTCGCGTTTGGCTTCCGGACACTCGCTTTTAGCGTGTTATTTCGGAAGTGCGGGGAAAAATCGAAACTTGCCGAGCGCAACCCGTTTTTCGGCAACAAAACCGCAGGTCAGCGGAACTCAAAACAGGGGTCTGGCCGGCAATGCTCTGATTTTCCCCGCACTTCCGGAATTGCCCGACGGAAGTATGCGGCAAATTCTGGAACCCTCGAGCACACCGCCTTTTTCGGGTAAAGAAGCAGCATGTAGAAGCGTTGCCGCTATCCAGTGCGGTCGGCATGTCTGGAATTTGCCGCATACTTCCGGATTTAGCACAAGCTCGACTGGGTTGTTTATCGATTTGGAGCTGTGGAATCTGGCATAAGCCTTGTTATTTGTATTGAAATAGGTACACTTAACTTATAAGTTAAGTGTACCTAGAAATGGGAGGTGGCCTTTGGTTGAAGGATATGAACTTGTCGAATATAGAGACCCCAAGGGCCGCCCGTTTTGGGAGCTGGCGACTTCTCCCGACAACTCTCAATTTCAGAAGATGATGTCAGACCCTAAGCGTAAAATTGCCGCTCGTAAAATGATCGTCCAGATTTCAAAAATCTATGATTATGGGTTAAAGGTTGCCAGTGGGACCTCAAAGCTAAGATGTATTGAATCTAAGATTGGCCTCTATGAACTAAAAGGGTTTGACGGGGCAAATCGAGAGATGATTTATGCCATATGTCAGGGCGTAGACAAAATCGTTCTATTGTTTTGGTTTAAAGGACATCAGGGATCAGGAAATATCAGTAAAGAAATCGATCGGGCCAAGCGATTAGCCGTAATAGCGCGTCAACTTCTGGAATATGAGCGTTGACTTTTATACTTGGCTTTCGAAACGGAGAACACAATGAATAAAGTAGATTTATCTGATTTTTACGCCGACACAGAAACAAGCGAAACACGCGCTTATGAACACGCGCTAGATATCGAGTTTATTGTTCATCGCGAGATGAAGCATTTGGGTTTAAGCAAAAGCGATTTGGCAAAGCGTATGGGCGTGAGCCTTCAGTCGCTTTCTAAGCTCTTGAATTCTCAACCTAATATGACGCTAAAGACGATTGCTAGGTTCGAGCTTGCTTTGGGTATCAATATTGTTCCTAAGGTTACCGTTAGCTATTCTAAAGAGCTGCCGTTTCTCTCATCTAACGAATCCCTGCGCAAGCAGTGGTCTTTTAGGAACGAGCGTCCGTCGTCGCGCGCGAATCTTGAGATGGTTCCAGGAGGTTTGGCAGCATGAGTGGGGATTTTATTGCTCCAATTCAGATCGTGAATTTGTTCGTTGTTGACTCCGATTTCCATATCGAGGATTCGCCTTCGGATAACATGGAATTAAAAGTTGACGTCAGCTATCAGGATGTCCACCTTTGGAAAAACGACAACGGCGCGCATGCAAGTTTAAAGATGTGCGTATCTGGCAGTCTCGTTGACAGGGATGGTGATACACGGGAGAAGATGCATGCTGGCGTTACGGTATCCATCTCGGTTTCAGCGCAAATACCAAAGAGTTCCTCCGATGATGAGGCGCGTCACTATCTTCTTTTAAATGCCATTTCGATGGCATATGCCCACGCAAAGAGCTATCTGATGGTTGTTACTGGACTTTCACCCATGGGGGCGCTTACATTGCCTGCCATTCTCCCTGCGGAGCTGTCAGCAGATTGTGATGTACCTTTTCAGGGCGAATAACATTTCCTCGATGAATCCAAGTCGAATGAGTTGCCACTCCCACATCCTCTAAAAAAGTTCTTAAAACAGCCTTAAAGGCGCCCCAGCTCGCGTTGACAGCGTAAAATACGCATGTTTGACTATGACAAAAGTGGATTTTAGGGGAGGGGTGCGCCATGGAAGTGCTGGTTGTTGGCAACACCGCATATGTTGACGATGACTTTTGTGCCAAGGCGTTCCCCGGGGACCATGTCCAGGTTGTCGCCGCGCAGGACACGCGTCGCGACGAGTCGTCGCCCCATGCCTCGTGGAAAGAGCTTCTGCAGCACTTGGATCAGGCCTACGAGTTCGACCGCGTGGTCTACCTGTCTAATTACCTTACCCCGCATATCGATAGCGTGGGCGATATCGAGCTGCTGCGTTCGGTCTTTCGCGCCTGCATGGGTCGCCGGATCCAGCTGTTGTATATAGCAGGGCCCGCAGGTGCCGAGGGTGCCGCCGATGCCGCGGGGCGAACGGGCAAGGGCATTATCGCGCACGCAGCCAACGACCTGTGCCGCTACTACGCTGCTCGCGATGGCGTTCAGACCAAGATCCTGCGCGTGCCCTTCCTGTACACTGCCTCCGCCGCGCTGGAAGATCCGTTTTTAGTGCCGTTGTTCGATGCGTGCTCAACCGGATCGGTTGCTCTGCAGGGCGCGCAGGATTCGGCGTTTCCCCTGCTATGCACCGAGGAGCTCGCGGTACTGGTACGCCGTATCTTCGACAGCTGGGATGCCTCTTTTGAGACGCTCGACGTTGCCGATGCCTTCCATCACACGGCGGGTGAAGTGGGCGAGGCTCTTCAGGCACTGTTCCCAGGGCTCTCAGTTGCCTATGGTGATTCTGCTGGTTACGCCCTGCCCGCCAGCGACGTTGCTCGCGTGCGCTATGGCTGGTTTCAGCGCTATGACTTGCTGCGCGATCTTTCGACCATTCAAGCGCGTTGGGATGCTGGCCGCGCAAAGAAGGTCAACCCCTTGCGCGCCGCCATCGACCGCATCCAAATGCGCACGCTGCCTATTAAATGCCTGGAGACGGGCGTTGCCTGGGTCCTGTTCGAGGTGCTGGAGCACCTGTTCTCCCAATCGGCCCAGCTCAACGTGCTCGATTATCGCCTGCTCTATGTGGTGCTGATCGGCACGCTGTATGGCTTGGACTTTGGCTTGGTCGCAGCACTGCTGGCTTCGATTGGCCTGGCGGCGAGCTACTTTACCCAGTATGGCTATACCTTCCAGGGTCTCTTTTACGAGCCGTCTAACTGGCTGCCGTTTATTGCGTACTTTGTTGTGGGTGCCGTGTGCGGCTATGTTCAGCTGCGCAATAGCGAAGCCATTAGGGCGGAGCGCGATCAAAACGAGCTCGTGCGCAACCGAAATACGTTCCTTACGCAGCTCTACCACGACGCGATCGAGGATAAGCGCGCGTACAGGCGCCAGATCGTGGGTCGCCACGACAGCTTTGGCAAGATCTTTGCCGTGACGCAGGAGCTCGACGTACTCAACCCGCGCGACATCTATCGCAAGTGCTGCGAGCTTCTGGGCGAGATCCTCGAGAACGATTCGGTGGCGATCTACCATGTTTCGGGCGGGGCATTTGCACGCCTGGTGGCAGCAAGTCCCGCGATTGCCGAAGATGCCGCACGCTCGCTCACGCTCGAGCAGCTTGCCCCTCTTTTGGGCGACGGGGGTCGTTCGAACCTTTGGGTGAACCGCGAGCTGACGCCGGGGCTTCCCATGTTTGGATACACGATCGAGCGCGACGGGGCACCCGCCGTGTTGATCTTTGTGCGTAGTGCGGCCGAAAACCAAATGACCCTCTATTATCAAAACCTGTTCCGCATCTTGTGCGGGCTGGTCGAAAGCGCGCTGGGCCGTGCCTTTGACTATGAGGCGGTGGCGCAGGATAAACGCTGCGTTGACGGCACTTGCGTGCTCAAGCAGGCGGCCTTTGGCCAAGAGCTCGCGGCGGAGCAGGCGTTGGCAGATAGCAAGATGGGGAGTTTTTTGCTCCTGCGCGTGGTACCGGGCATGGAGCCTGTCGGCGAGCTGGTGGGCGCAATTGGGTCAGCAATCCGCGAGAGCGACGCGGCGGGCTTGGTCGACGGCAACGTGCTCTACCTGCTTATGCGCCAGGCAAAGGCGTGCGATCTTCCCATTATCCGCGAGCGCCTGAGCGCAAAGCAGATTGCGGTGGAGCCCGTCGACGGCGAGGACATCGTTGCGTTGCTGCAGCACATCTCTTACACCGGTGACGGTGAGGGGGGTGCCGCTTGATCTCGCTTGTCGTTGCTGCCGTCTTGCTGCTGATTCATGCGCTGGTTTGCCTGATGCTGTGGACGCTCATGAAGCTGGGCCTGCTGCCGGCGCGTGGGCACATGCTGGCTGTGATAGTGCTGGTGCCGCTGTGGGGCCCGTTGCTGGTGGTTTTGCTATCGGTCCGCAGCGCGATGTTTGGCGAGGGGCTGAAAGAGTCTGCGCTGGAGTCGCTGCGCTTCAACGACGACCTGCATCGTAGTATGTCGGTATCGAGTGGTGAGGACGATGCAGGCGTAGTGCCGCTCGAGGAGGCGCTCATCGTCAATGACCCGGCATACCGGCGCCGCCTAATGCTCTCCATGCTCACCGAGGAGCCCGACGCGTACCTGGCGCAGCTGCAGGCGGCTAAGCTTAACGACGACGTTGAGGTGGCGCACTATGCCGCGACGGCGGTGGCGCAGATCTCCAAGGAGTCCGACCTTAAACTGCAGCAGCTGGAGCGTGCCTTTAAGACGGACCCGAGCGCTCAAAACCTCATCGAATACTGCGATTTTCTTGGTGAATACTTGGGCTCGGGCTTGGCTGAGGGGCGCGTGGCTCAGATTCAGCGCCAACAGTACGCGCTCCTGCTTGCGCGTCGCTGCGAGCGCGAGGATACCCTTGAGCTGCGCATTCGATACGCGACGGCGCTGGCCGATGTCGGACAGATCGACGAGGCGCAGGCCGTGACCGATCAGTTGGTTCTCGACGTGCCCGAGGAGCAGGAGGTTTGGATGCTTTGCCTGCGCCTGGCCGTGATGCGCCGCGACGGTGACGAGGTTCACCGTGTGATCGATGCGATTGACAAGCAACATGTGTATTTGAGCGCCGACAACCGCGAAAAGTTGGCGTTTTGGCGCGACGGGGAGGAGGCCAGATGAGTGTGGCACAACATATCCGCGACCGTGCAGGCCGCTTTCGTTGGATGGGACTCCTCGTGGTGTGGGCTGTTTTTATCGTCATGGCCGCCGTGCTGCTGGTGGAGCGTGCCGGCGTGCAGTACAGTGCGGGCCAGCATAAGCTGGGGATGCTTGCCGCCAACGATGCGGTGCCGGCCTCCTCGGCAATCTTTGGCCAAAAGCCCACGTGCCTGGTCATTACCGATTCCGATCAAGCTGGCGTTGAGGACGTAAAGGAGCAGCTCGACCAGATCCTGCTCGACATGAAGATCGCGCACCGCGACGTGGACCTTGCCCTGGATGGTGCGGATGCCATTCCCTCGCTGACCTCCTTCGATCGCGTGATTTTGCTCATGCCGTCGCTCGATGGGCTCGGTACGCACCTGAGCGACATTATGAGTTGGGTGAGTGCCGGCGGTTCGCTTATGCTCGCCATGCCGCCGGATAACTCGAGCTATCTGCAAGCGATTGCCCCCAAGCTTGGCATTGAATCGGCCGGATATGACTATGTAAAAGCCGAAAGCATTGTGCCGAGTGAGGACTTTATGCTGGGCGGGGGAGAGCGCTACGAGCTCTCGGATCCCTTCGATTCTTCGCTCTCGGTTTCATTGCGCGAAACGGCCCACGTATGGGCAAAGACCGGTGACACGGGCACGCCTCTCATTTGGTCTAACGATTGCGGCAGCGGTCACACCGTGGTGTGCAACATTGGCATCTACGACAAGGTTATGCGTGGGTTCTATGCTTCGGCCATAAGCTTGCTGGGTGATGCCACGGCCTATCCGGTCATCAACAGCGCCGTGTTCTATTTGGACGACTTTCCTAGCCCCGTGCCCTCGGGCGATGGTACTTATATCAAGCGTGACTACGGCCTTTCCATTGCGGATTTTTACACCAAGGTCTGGTGGCCCGATCTGCAAAAGCTCGCGCAAAAATACGGTATTCGCTATACCGGCGTGATGATCGAAAACTACGAGGACGTGGTCAACCAGACCGAGCCCGCGCGCCAGGCCGATACCACGCAGTTCCGCTATTTTGGCGGCATGCTGCTGCAGATGGGCGGCGAGCTGGGCTTTCACGGCTACAACCATCAGCCGCTCGCGCTCTGGGACACCGACTATGGTACGTTGTACGTCTACAAGACCTGGAAGAACAAAGAGACGCTCGTCGCTTCGCTTAACGAACTTATCGCGTTTCAGGACGAGGTCCTGCCCAATGCTCATGGCTCGGTTTACGTGCCGCCGTCGAATATCCTTTCGGTCCGGGCGCGCAAGCTTATCGGTACCGATGTTCCGCGCATTAAGACCATTGCCAGCACGTATTTTGAGGATGGCACCGACCTGCCGTACGTGCAGGAGTTTGGCGTGGCGAGCGATGGCATTGTGGAGCAGCCACGTATTGTCTCGGGCGGCATGGTCGACGATTCCTATATGCGCCTGGCAGCCGTGTCCGAGCTCAACATGCACTACGTGAGCACGCACTTTATGCACCCGGACGACCTTTTGGACCCCGATCGCGGAGCCAAGGAGGGCTGGGAGGTCTACAAGGGCGGCCTGGTCGACTACCTGGAGTGGCTTACCAAATCCGCGCCCGACCTGCGGCACCAGACGGCGTCGGAGTGCTCCGGTGCCATCCAGCGCTTTTCGTCGGTTACGGTGAACGTGGATACCAGCGCGGATGCCTGGACGCTTAGTCTGGGCAATTTCCACGACGAGGCGTGGCTCATGTTCCGCGCCAATAATGGCGAGCCGGGTGCGGTGACGGGTGGCGAACTGACGCACCTTACGGGCGATCTGTATCTGCTCAAGGCAAATGATAAGACCGTGACGATCGAGCGCAAGGAGGGTGGCGATAAATGAGAATCTGCTTGGTACTCGAGGGTTGCTACCCCTATGTGCACGGCGGCGTATCTACCTGGATGCATGGCTACATTACGGCCATGCCCGAGCACGAGTTTGTGCTGTGGGTGATCGGCGCGCATGCTGCCGACCGTGGCAAGTTTGTCTACGAGCTGCCCGGCAACGTGGTCGAGGTGCACGAGGTGTTCCTGGACGATGCCCTGCGGCTTTCGGGCGAGCAACACGAAGCCAGTTTTAACGACCGTGAGCGCGAGGCGCTACGCCGTCTGGTGTCGCTCTCCAATCCGGATTGGGATGTTCTGTTCGATATCTTCCACCGCCGTCGCGTGCATCCGCTCTCGTTTTTGCAGAGCCGCACGTTTATGGATATCTTTCGCGACGTGTGCCTGGCCGAGTATCCCTACACGCCCTTTGCCGATGCATTCCACACCATGCGCTCCATGTTGCTGCCCGTGCTCTACCTGTTGGGCAGCGAGGTGCCGGTGGCCGATGTGTACCATGCCATCTCGACCGGCTACGGTGGCCTGCTCGCCTGCCTGGGCTCAAGCGTTCACCATGCGCCGGTGCTGCTGACCGAGCATGGCATCTATACCCGCGAGCGCGAGGAAGAGATCATTCGCGCCGATTGGGTGGTGCCGTCGTTTAAGGACCGCTGGATTCGCTTTTTCTACCTGCTTTCGGAGGAGATCTACCGCCGCGCCTTCCGTGTGACGAGTTTGTTCCATAACGCCCGCAAGACGCAGATCGATATGGGCTGCGATGCGGACAAATGCCTGGTCATCCCCAACGGCATCCAGTTCGACCGCTTTAAGGACATCCCCTTAAAGCCCGATGACGGCTGGGTGGACATTGGCGCTGTAGTGCGTCTGGCGCCCATCAAGGACGTCAAGACCATGATTTATGCCTTCTTTGAGCTGCACGAGCGCCTGCCCAAGGTGCGCCTGCACATCATGGGCGGCGTGGACGACGAGGAATACGGCGCCGAGTGCCACGTGCTGGTCGAAACCCTGGGCGTGCGCGACCTGATCTTTACCGGCCGCGTCAACGTGGTCGAGTACATGGAAAAGCTCGACTTTACCATTTTGACGAGCATCTCCGAGGGCCAGCCGCTCAGCGTGCTGGAGTCGCTTGCAGCGCGCCGTCCCTGCGTGACGACTGAGGTGGGCTGCTGTCGCGAGCTTCTCGAAGGCGCCCCGGGCGACGACTTTGGCGTGGCGGGGTTTGTGACGCCGCCTATGTATCGCAAGGGCTTGGCCGATGCCATGGAACGCATGTGCGCAAGCCGCGCTCGTCGCATTGAGATGGGGGAGCGCGGCCAGCGTCGCGTTGCCACGTACTTCTTGCACGAGCAGATGCTCGCCAACTATCGCGCGCTGTACGACGAGACGGCGCAAGCGTTTGACCTGTCCAGAGAGGGGGAGTAGCCGGTGGCCGGAATCGGTTTTGAGCTCAAGCGCCTGTTTAGGCGCAAGGGTCTGTTTGCCACGATGCGCGCCTATGGCTACGCTGGCATTGTGTGCACGGGCCCCATGCTGCTGGGCGTGCTGCTCCAGGTGGGTATCTTGGTGCTGTGCGGTTTGTGGGGTGTTGGCCGTGCCAACCAAGATCTGCTGGTGTGCATGGTGACCTATACGCTGCTGGCGTCGCTCACGCTCACGAGTTTTTTCTCTATGCCGGTCACGCGCTTTTTGGCCGATATGCTTTTTGCCGAGCGCGAGGATGAGATCCTACCTTCGTTTTGGGGCTCCAACGCCATTATGCTCGTTGCGGGCACGGTGCTCTACGGCGTCTTTTTGCTGTTCTCGGGCGCCTCGCTGCTGCAGGGGCTGCTGTGCCTGTGGCTGTTCAACATTATGATCGTCAACTGGAACGGCATGAGTTACCTCACGGCCATCAAGGATTACCGCGGTATCCTGTGCAGCTTTGCGGCTGCCATTGGCGTGGCGTGCCTGTGCGCCCTGGCCGCGCTGGCGCTGGGTCTGCCGCCGGTCGAGGGCCTGTTGGCGTCAATTGCTCTGAGCTACGGCGTCATGCTCGCCTGGGACGTGGTGCTGCTGTACCGTTATTTTCCTCAGAGCGACCGCAGCCCCTGGCTCTTTTTGCAGTGGCTCGATCAGTTTATGCCGCTGGCGCTCACGGGCTTGTTTACCAACCTGGGTCTCTTTGCGCACTTGGTGATAATTTGGGCCGGTCCCATTGGCGTGCAGGTCAAGGGCTTGTTTTATGGTGCGCCGTACCACGATGTGCCGGCGCTCATCGCGTTTTTGACGATCCTGGTCACGTCCGTCAACTTTGTGGTCTCGGTCGAGGTCAACTTCTATCCGCGCTACCGCGACTACTACAGCCTGTTCAACGACGGTGGCGTGGTGGGCGACATTGTGGTGGCCGAGGAGGAAATGCTTGCCACGCTCAACAGAGAACTACGGTTTTGTGCGCTCAAGCAGCTGTTTGTGACGGCGGCGGTCATCTCGCTCGAGACCATGGTGCTGTCGGCCCTACCGTTGGGCTTTAACAACCTGATGCACGGGTATTTTCGCACGTTGTGCGTGGGCTACGGCCTGTATGCCGTGGGCAATACGGTGTTGCTGATCTTGCTGTACTTTACCGACTACAAGGGGGCCGTGCTGGCCTCGGGGCTGTTTGCCGGTGTGGCCGGGCTGGCGACTGCCGTTTCTCTGCTCTTGCCGCAGCAGTTTTACGGCTTTGGCTTTTTGTTGGGTGCAGCGGTGTTTTTTATCGTGGCGCTGCTGCGGCTCGATACCTATACCGCCAACTTGCCGTATCGTATCCTGAGCCAGCAGCCTATTGTGGCTACTGACAAGACGGGCTGGTTTACCGAACTTGGCCGGGTGCTCGACCGTGTTGAGCAACGCTACGAGGACAAGCGCGTGGGCGGTGAGCCGCGCAGTGCGTTTGAACGTATGGTGGTTCGCCTGTACCAAAAACATTGGGGAGGTTCTGATGACCGATAGGATGATGTCTCGCCGCCGCCTGTTTGAGGCGGCTGCCGGTGCGCTGTTGCTTTCGGGCTGCTCGGTGCAGGAAGACTCCTCGACCAACAAGGTCAAAAAGCAGGACAAGATTAAAAAGGCCGAGTCCTCGGACGGTACCAAGCACCTGCGCGATAAGGACGAGCTGTACGAGGTCTACGACGACTCGGGCATTGTGACCATGTACCTGACGGTCTCGCGCGGCAACAGTTCCGAGAACACGGACCACAGCTGGGCCGAGATCAACACGTACTCGGTGTATGACTATGCCGACATGGGTGTGACGCGCTATCAGGTTATGGGCCTGCTGCAGCCGGGCGACGAAGAGGGCCCAGTTGCCGGCGAGGTTGGCTATGGCGAGGAAGCGCCCAATGCCACCGTGCAGGTGCGCGGCCAGACGTCGAGCTCCTACACGCAAAAGAATTACAAGGTGGAGCTCAAAAAAGGAAAAGGTACCTGGCGCCAGCAGCGCGCGATTGCGCTCAACAAGCACATGGGCGAGGGGATGCGTTTTCGCAACAAGATGGCCTACGATCTTATCCGCGGGATTCCCCAGATGATGGGCCTGCGCACGCAGTTTGTGCATCTGTGGGTGTGCGACCAGACCGAAAAGTCCAACGATACCTTTGAGGACTACGGCCTGTTTACGCAGGTGGAGCAGCTCAACAAGACGGCGCTTAAGGCACATGGCCTGGATAAGAGCGGGCACCTGTACAAGGTGAACAGCTTTGATTTCCATCGCTACGAGGACACCATTAAGCTTGCCGATGATCCCGACTACAACCAGGCAAGCTTTGAAGGCATGCTCGAGATTAAGGGCGATACGGACCACACCAAGCTCATCGAGATGCTCGATGCGCTCAACGACGAATCGCAAAAGATCGATGACGTGCTCGACACCTACTTTGATACCGAGAATTTGGCCTATTGGCTGGCGTTTCAGATCCTGACGGGCAACTGCGATACGCAGAACCGCAACTGCTATCTGTACAGCCCTCTCAACTCAAATACCTGGTACTTTTTGGATTGGGATAACGACGGCATGCTGCGTAAGCTGGAGCTTTCTCTTACCGGGTTTTCGGACTACGCGAGCTGGGAGCGCGGCGCAAGCAACTACTGGGGCAACGTGCTGTTTAACCGCGCGTTGCGCAGCAAGTCGTTCCGCAGCGAACTCGACCGTGCCGTCAAGGACTTGCGCTCGTATTTGACCGAGACTCGCCTGACCAAGATGATCAAGCACTACCGCGAGGTGACTGAATCCCTGGTCTTCGCTTCGCCCGATATCGATAATCTGCCTGTCACCAAGGATCAATACGAGCAGATCGCCGCGGCGATTCCGGCCGAGATCGAAGAGAACTATAAGAGCTTCCGCGAGAGCTATAAAAAGCCCATGCCGTTCTACATCGGTGTGCCGCAGATCGATAACGGCAAGCTGCGCATTAACTGGGATGCGTCCTACGACTTTGAGGCGCGCGACATTCGCTACACCGTAGAACTTGCGCGCGACTATGCCATAAGCGATGTGGTCTTTAAGGCCGAGGACGTGCTGCTTCCCGAGGTGACCTGTGATGCGCCCGATACCGGCCAGTACTTTGTGCGCGTGCGTGCCACTAACTCCGACGGCTATACGCAAGATGCGTTTGACTATTACGTTACCGACGATGGCAAACAGTACGGCATGAAGTGTTTTTACGTGCAAGACGGCGGTAAGGTCGTGGAGGATACGTATGAGGAGGGCTAGCGCGCTGCTTGAGCGCTTGGCGGCCCCGCCTGTGCGTACTACGCAGGAGCGTTACCGCCACGAGCTCAAATATCTCATTAACGAGCGCGAGCACGCCGCGCTTGCCTGTCGCATGGCGCCGGTGTTTAAGCTGGACAAGCATGCGCGGGCGGGTGGTTACACCATTCGCAGCCTGTATTTTGACGACTACTGCAACTCGGCCTACGAGGAAAAAGACGCCGGCATTCTCATGCGCAAAAAGTATCGCGTGCGCATCTATAACGGCAGCGACAAGGTGATTAAGCTCGAGCGCAAAAAGAAGTACGGCAGCTGGATCCACAAGGAGGACGCGCCGCTTACTCGCGGCGAGTTTGAGCAGATTTTGGCTGGCGACTACGGCTTTTTGCTGAGGAGCCCCTATCCGCTCTGTCGCGAGTTCTACATCGAGTGCATCTGCAACATGATGCGCCCGCGGACCATTGTGGACTACGAGCGCGAGCCGTGGGTGATGGATGAGGGCACCGTGCGCGTTACGTTTGACATGAACGTGCGTGCCGCGGTGGGAAGCTTCGATATCTTTGACGCGACGCTGCCCGCGCTGCCGGTCCTGGAGCCCGGCAAGCTGGTGATGGAGGTCAAGTTTACGGAGTTTTGCCCGCAGCTGGTGCGCGATTTGGTGCCGCCGGGCGCGGCCGAGCTTACGGCGGTCTCCAAGTACTGCCTGTGCTACGACAAGACCGCCTACCTGCGCGGATTTAATTACTGGGAATCGGATTTTGAGAACCGAGGGGATATTTAGACCATGAGCACCAGGGACTTTTTTAAGAACTCCGTCTTGGAGGCGTTTGGCCAGGTCGACCCTGCCAAGATTGGCCTTTCGCTGCTCGTGGCGCTCGCCATGGGCATCCTGATCTATTACGTGTACAAGCGCTTTTTTACCGGCGTGGTGTATTCGCGCAGCTTTGCCGTGACGCTCGTGGGCATGTGCGTGCTCACCTGCATGGTCACGCTCGCGATCTCGACCAACGTGGTCATCTCGCTCGGTATGGTCGGTGCTCTGTCCATCGTCCGCTACCGTACGGCGGTCAAGGACCCGCTCGACCTGCTGTATCTGTTTTGGGCCATTACCACGGGCATTACGGCCGGAGCCGGCATGTATGCGCTCGTGGGGCTCACGGCGGTGGTGATCGTGGTGATGATTGCCGGCTTTGCGAGCCACCAGGACAAGGCGCGCGTGTACATGATGGTCATTCACTACACGGGCCAGACCACCGGCGACGATATCGTGCGTGCATTTGGGCGCACCAAGTTCACCGTTAAGTCCAAGACTATGCGCGGCGACAAGGTCGAAATGGCCGCCGAGGTGTTCTCGGATGGTGTGGATATGCCCTATGCTGACGCCATTCGCGCGCTCGACGGCGTTGAGGACCTCACGCTCATCCAGTACAACGGCGAGTACCACGGCTAACTATGTTCCGGCGTTTTAACAAACGCCGGACCGCTCGACGCTGCGCGGGCATCTGCCGGGCGATCTGCCGCTCAAACCGTCGCTCGCGTACATAAAGTACGCTTCGCTCCTCTTTCGCGGCACCTCGCCACGGCAGCTGCCCGCTCGCTGACGTTTGCTCGACCTGGGTGGGCCGATTTTGTTCGGATGCCGTCTTCACGGGTATCATGGTGAAAGCGATTTCAATGACAGGGGTGCTCGTGGTAAAGATGAAAGATGTGGCCGAGCTGGCCGGCGTTTCGAGCGCCGCCGTCTCTCGCTACCTCAACGGTGGATATATCTCGGCGGACAAGGCCGAGCGCATTAAGAAGGCGATCGAGCTGACCGGATACGTGCGGTCCAGCCAGGCCCGTGCGCTGCGCACCGGCTCCACCAAGCTCATCGGCGTCATCGTGCCCAAGATTAACTCGGAATCCGTGAGCCGCATTACCGCCGGTATTGGCCAGGTGCTCGGTCGCCGTGGCTACCAGATGCTGCTTGCCAATACCGATAACGCCCCCGATCGCGAGCTCGAGTACCTCGATTTATTCCAAAACCACCCGGTCGATGGCATTGTGCTGGTGGCAACTATGATTACCGACGAGCATCGCCGGGCGATTGAGTCGTGCCGCGTGCCCATCGTACTGATCGGCCAGAATGTTGAGGGCGCGGCGTGCGTCTATCACGACGATTACGAGGCCGCTTTTGAGCTGGGCCATGCGCTTGCAGGCCGCGTGGACGGCAAGATCGCCTACATTGGGGTTACCGAGGAGGACCGCGCGGCCGGTTATGACCGCCGTCGCGGTTTTGAGGCCGGATTGCGCGCCGCGGGTAACCCGCTCGATGCCGCCTTGATTCGCCTGGGCTCGTTTACGCTCGACTCGGGCTATGGTGCGGCGCGTGAGCTGCTTTCCGTCGCTCCCGATGTTTCGTTTGTCGCCTGCGCGACCGACACCATGGCGGCGGGCGCGCTGCGTGCCATCGATGAGGTTCGCGGTATGGGCGAGGGCATACACCGCGTGAGCGGTTTTGGCGACAACGCGTTTTTGCGCGCGCTGACGGGCGGCATTCCCACCGTGCATTATGGCTACCTGACCAGTGGCGTCGAGGCGACCAATATGTTGCTCAACACGCTCGATGGCGTGGAGGGGGAGAGTGGTCTAAAGACGCTCAAGCTCGGCCATCAGCTTATGAATGTCTAGGCTTTGGGCACGTCTGCCTGCCTCTGAGCCGCCTCTTTTTGCTTTAAAACTACCTTTCGCCGGCTTTTTCCTACCGTTCACCCTACTGTGAAAACGATTACAGACATATGAAACTGAAAACGATTACAGTGTAAGTGTCAAAGATGGCCGGGTGCAGATGCTCCCGTTGGAGGAAAGGGAAGTCATGGACTACCGCAAATCAGCCCAAGAGGTGCTCGACAATATCGGTGGCGCCGACAACGTCGTCTCTGCCGCACACTGCGCCACGCGTCTGCGCCTTGTGATTGCCGATAACGCCAAGGTCGACAAGGAGGCCCTCGAGAATATCGACGGCGCCAAGGGCGTCTTTGAGGCCCAGGGCCAGCTCCAGATTATTTTTGGCACTGGCACCGTCAACAAGGTCTACGACGAGTTTATTGCGCTCAGCGGCGTCGAGGCTGCCACCAAGGCCGAGGTCAAGGAGGCAGCGGCGCAGCAGCAGAACATCTTTATGCGTGCCATTAAGGTGCTCGGCGACGTCTTTGTCCCCATCATCCCCGCCATCGTGGCTTCGGGCCTGCTGCTGGGCATTATGAGCGCCCTCAACTTTATGGCCTCCAACGGCTTTATCGCGCTCGACACCAATAACTTTATTTATAAGATTGCCGACCTGGTCTCGGGCACGTCTTTTGGCATTCTGCAGATCCTGATCGGTTACTCCGCCGCTAAGGCCTTTGGCGCCAACCCGTACCTGGGTGCCGTCGTCGGCGGTGCGTTTATCAACTCCTCGCTGCAGAGCGCCTACACGGTTGCCTCCGAGGGCGTGCAGACCATGGTAACCGTCGTCCCCGGCGTGTACAGCTTTGAGTGGGTCGGCTATCAGGGTCATGTGATCCCCATCGTCATCGCCTGTGCCATTCTCGCCTTCCTCGAGAAGCGCCTGCACAAGATCGTTCCCGAGATGTTCGACCTCTTTGTGACTCCGCTTGTCTCGGTGTTCGTGACCGTGCTCGTGACTCTCGTTGCCGTCGGCCCCATCTTTGTCTGGGCCGAGAACGCCATCCTCGGTCTGATTCAGGCCCTTCTGACCCTGCCCTTCGGCATCGGTTCCTTTATCGTCGGCCTGTTCTATGCCCCCACGGTCGTTACCGGTATCCACCAGATGTACACCGCCATCGACCTGGGCCAGCTTGCCCAGTACGGCGTGACCTACTGGCTGCCCATCGCCAGTGCTGCCAACATCGCTCAGGGTGGCGCCGCACTCGCCGTTGCCTTTAAGACCCGCGATGCCAAGATCAAGGGTCTGGCGCTTCCTTCGGCCCTGTCCGCCTTCATGGGCATTACCGAGCCTGCCATCTTTGGTGTGAACCTGCGCTTCTTTAAGCCCTTCATCGCCGGCTGCATCGGCGGCGGTTGCGGTGCCCTGGTTTGCGCGCTCACCTCGCTGGCTGCCTCCGGCACGGGCGTTACCGGTATCTTCGGTATCCTGCTGTGCCTGGCCCAACCCGTGCAGTACGCGATCATGTTTGCGGTCGCCGCGCTGGTTTCCTTTGCCGTCTCGTTTGTCCTGTACAAGGACGAGCACAAGGTTTCCGAGCAGGCCTAAGAACTTTTGATTGAGGGGATGCCCGCGGGTCGTATGCTCGCGGGCGTTTCCCGTATCTGGTGCCGATCTCTGGTGCCTTGTTACTTTCGATCCGTTAGGACTTTGATATGTCTAATGCACTTGGTCGCGACCTTGCAAAGCTGGTTGCCGCTGTAGACGCCGCCGCCTCTGAGTGCGGTCATGGCGCGTATGGCCAACGCTTCCATATTATGCCGCCGGCGGGTTGGCTCAACGACCCCAACGGTCTTTGCCAAGCGGGCGGCGTGTTCCATGCCTATTTTCAATATGCGCCGTTTGATGTCGAGGGCGGCGTTAAGGCCTGGGGCCATGCGACGAGCCGCGATCTTATGACGTGGGACTATGTTGGCGCTCCGCTGCTGCCCGACGAACCGTTCGATTGCCATGGCGTGTATTCGGGCTCCGCGCTTGCCGAGGACGGCCGCATACGCGTACTGTACACAGGCAACGTTAAACTTTCCGATGCAGACGGCACGTACGACTACGTCAATACCGGCCGCCGCGCCGATACTGTTTATGTCGAGAGCGTTGATGGCCTTGCCGGTCGGGAGTTCAGCCAAAAGCGCGTGGTGCTGGCGTCCGAGGATTATCCCGAGGATTTGACCTGCCACGTGCGTGACCCCAAGGTGTGGCGCGATGATGATGGGCGTTACCACATGGTGCTGGGCGCGCGTCGTCGCGTGGATGGGCCGCATATCGAGAGCCGTTTTTGTGCGATGCACGGCGAGGGTGCCGGGCGCGATGTGGGCGAGATCCTGGTGTATGGCTCGGCCGATATGCTGAGTTGGGAGCTCGAGAGCCGTGTGTCTACGCCCGAGCGTTTTGGCTTTATGTGGGAGTGCCCGGGATACCTTGAGCTTGAGGCGGATGGCGGTGTACCGGCAAAGTTTCTGTCTTTCTCTCCCCAGGGTCTCGAGGGCGGTCGTTGGGACCGCGGCAACGTGTACGCCGCTGGCTACATGCCTGTAACGGGTGACATTACCGGTGGTGACGGCGCCTATGAACTCGGCGAGTTCCGCCTGTGGGATGCCGGTTTTGACTTCTATGCTCCGCAGGAGTTTACGGCCGAGGATGGTCGCCACATTTTGATCGGCTGGATGGGCATGCCGGATGAGCCGACCTATGGCAACTACCCCACCGTGGCGTGCGGCTGGCAGCACTGCATGACGGTGCCGCGTGAGCTTACAGCCGGTGCCGGTGGCGTGGTGCTGCAGCAGCCGGCGCGCGAGATCGAGCTCCATTATGCCTCGGTGCGTGTGGGGGAGGGCTCGTTGGAGGTTGCTGACGATACCTGTTTTGACGTTGTTATTGACGGTGTCGACGACGCGTTTACCGCGACCGTTGATGGCGAGCTAAAGCTGGCGCTTGTGCCCGCTGGGGACGAACTGCCCTCGCGCTTTGAGATGCGATTTACCGATGAGGGTCGCGCTTCTGCCGGCTGCGGTCGTACCATGCGCTGGGAGCCCATCGACGAGGTTCGTAATGTGCGCATTGTTGGTGATGTCTCGTCGGTCGAGGTGTTTGTGAACGATGGCGCGCTCGTGTTTTCGACGCGCATCTATCCCGAGGCCTATGGCGTGACCGTTGACGCTCCGGGTGCGAGCGTGAACTATCACACGCTCAACATCTAGGCGTTTCGTCGCATATCGGCGCTATACTGCAGCCGTTGCCCACGATGAGGGGAACACCCGCATCGTGGGTTTTTGCTTATGAAGGGGCGATGCCTTGTGGATGTACAGCAGCTAGAAGAGGCCTGGGCTGTAAGGACCGGCGCGCGTGAGGCGCGTCTTGTTGCGGCCCCGCATGTGCCGGCGGCTCTGTCGCTGCTGGGTATTGTGCGTCCCGGTGACCGCCTGGTGGCCTTTGCGGACGACTTTGTCGATGCGTTTGCGCGCGGCTTTGATGGCTGCGATGTCGCGCTGGTGGGCTCGGGGTCCGCCGATGCGTTTGCTGCCGCGTCCGAGGGCTTTGATGCTTCGTTTGATGCCGAGGGGTCGCACCTGTGGTGGTTTGTTAACTCAATCGGTGGGTTTGGTCTGCGTGTGCCCGACCTTCGCGCTCTTGGCCGCGCGGCTCGTGAGGCCCGCGCGCTGCTGGTTGTGGACAACACCGTGGCATCGGCTTTTGGCTGCGATCCGCTGCGGTTGGGTGCTGCGCTGTCGCTTGAGGCGCTCGATCGCGTGTGCGCCGGCAAAGCTCCGCGCAAGCTCGTTGCCGTATCGGTCGCGCGCTCGCAGCTCAAGCGCCATCGTGTGGATGCCGCGGCTGAGTGCGCGCATGCCCTGCTCGAGGGCTGTGGCTTGGCCAAGCTTGATATGCCTGCTGACGAGGCCGGTGTGCTGGAGCGCGGGCTGGACTCGCTCGATGTCCGCATGCAGGCGCATTTCGACCGCGCACGTGCGCTGGCTGAGTATCTGGCCGCCAATGAGATGGTGCGCAACGTGCGCTATCCCGGGCTGAGCTCGCATCCCGACCATGCGGCTGCAACGGGAATCCTCGAGCACGGCTTTGGCCCGGCAGTTGAATTTGACCTTATCGAGCGTAGCGCGGGAGAACTGTTCGACGCTTTGCCGGGAGAGTTTCGTACATCGCCTGCCGGCGGCGCAACGACGCGCCTTTCGGCTCCACGCGGCAAGCAGGGGAGCACCATCCGCCTCTACGCCGGCACCGACGATCCCTTGATCGTGGCCGCCGCCCTAGACAACGCCCTCCGATGATTTTTCTGGGACGGGGATTAAAAAATCATTGTGTACCTAATGATTTTTTTAATCCCCGTCCCAGAATAATCATCTATGATGACCGACCAGCTAAAAAGGCCCCGTCCCAAATTAGCTACTTTTTGATGCTGGCGATGAGGTCGTTTGCTTTGGTGGCGATGACGTTGTTGATGTCGGCCTGCAGCTCCTCGTAGACCGCTATGGCTCGCTCGCCGGCGGGGGTGAGGGTTGATCCGCGGGCGCCGTCGCGCTCGATGAGCTTGCAGCCCAGCTGACCTTCGGCCTCGTTTACAATGCGCCAGGCCTTGGAATACGCCATGCCCATGCTCTTGGCGGCGCGGTTGAGCGAGTGCTCGCGGGCAATACCCTGCAGCAGCAAGACGCAGCCGTGGCCGAACACGCCCGGCAGATCCTTGTCGCACGCTTGAATGACCAACTTTGCCGTCGTCTTGTACTCCATGTGCTCCACGTCTCCCCGCTAAAGTGTTTGCTGGGCAAACGCATAGCCTGCGTCAAACCCTCGTGTGCTCTTCTTAAATCATGCATTGTAGCAGTCAAAGTGCGTTAAGATACTTCCCCAGTATTGGGCGCCCAAGGTTGGGCTGGGTCCTACGAGGCCTGCAGCCGACCGGTCGCATGGAAAAAGGAGAAACATGGCTACGTTCTTTCCCGGTGAGTCCCACACGTTTTCGGAGTATCTGCTGGTCCCTGGTTACTCGTCCTCGCAGTGCATCCCCAACAACGTCTCTCTTAAGACGCCGCTGACCCGCTTTAAGCGCGGTGAGAAGCCGGCAATCACCCTGAACATCCCCATGGTTTCCGCCATCATGCAGTCCGTCTCGGGCGTCGATATGGGTGTCGCGCTCGCTACCGAGGGTGGCCTGTCCTTCATTTACGGTTCCCAGAGCGCCGAGTCCGAGGCCGCTATGGTCAAGGCCGTCAAGGATCACAAGGCCGGTTTCGTTCAGTCCGATTCCACGCTGACCCCCGACATGACCATGGAGCAGGTCATCGAGCTTAAGGAGAAGACCGGCCACTCCACCATGCCGGTCACCGACGACGGCACTCCCAAGGGTAAGCTCCTGGGCATCGTCACCAGCCGTGACTATCGCCCCAGTCGTGATGACCACCAGACGAAGGTCTCCGAGTTCATGACCCCGCGTGAGCAGCTCATCGTGGGCGACAAGAACATCAGCCTCAAGGTTGCCAACGACGTCATCTGGGACAACAAGCTCAACGCCCTGCCGATCGTCGACGACAACGATCACCTTATGGGCATCGTCTTCCGCAAGGACTACGACAGCCACAAGACCAACCCCAACGAGCTGCTCGATAACGACAAGCGCTACATGGTCGGCGCTGGTATCAACACCCGCGACTATGCCGAGCGCGTGCCGCTGCTTATCGAGGCCGGTGCTGACGTTCTGTGCATCGATTCCTCCGAGGGCTTCAGCGAGTGGCAGAAGCGCACCATCGAGTGGATCCGCGCCAACTACGGCGAGGACGTCAAGGTCGGCGCCGGTAACGTCGTCGACGCCGAGGGCTTCCGCTTCCTGGCAGACTGCGGTGCCGACTTCATCAAGGTCGGTATCGGCGGTGGCTCCATCTGCATCACCCGCGAGACCAAGGGTATCGGCCGTGGCCAGGCTACCGCGCTGATCGACGTCTGCCGCGCTCGCGACGAGTACTACGAGGAGACCGGCGTCTACGTGCCCGTGTGCTCCGACGGCGGTATCGTCTACGACTACCACATGACGCTCGCCCTGGCCATGGGTGCAGACTTCATGATGCTGGGCCGCTACTTCGCTCGCTTCGACGAGAGCCCGACCGAGCGCGTCAACGTCAACGGCCAGTACATGAAGGAGTACTGGGGCGAGGGTTCTGCTCGTGCCCGCAACTGGCAGCGCTACGATCTGGGTGGCGCCGCGAAGCTCAGCTTCGTCGAGGGCGTCGACTCCTACGTTCCCTACGCCGGTTCCCTCAAGGACGGCGTGGGCGGCACGCTCTACAAGGTCAAGTCCACGATGTGCAACTGCGGTGCCCTCTCGATTCCCGAGCTCCAGGAAAAGGCACGCCTGACCCTGGTAAGCTCCACCTCCATCGTCGAAGGCGGCGCCCACGACGTTGTGGTCAAGGATTCCCAGCAGAGCGTCAGCTACCGCTAAACGGCTTTCCCAAGCACCGCACCTTGCCGTTCAAACCGTCGCTCGCGTACCAAAGTACGCGTCGCTCCTCTTTCACGGCAATCTGCGGCACTTGGAAAACCCGATCATGCTTGGGCGGGTAACAATTAGCGGTTGATTCACAACCACGTTATTTAGATAAAGCGAGATGCCTGCAAGTTGCAGGCATCTCGCTTGTCGTATTTGCTATCATCAGTCAAGTTAACCTTAGGGTCGGTCGGCTTAGCTTTGTTCGCTACAAGTTCCGCACGCAAAGAAGAGCACTTAATGTGCTCTTCGTCTTGCGCAGGACTGTCCGCAGTAGCGAACAAAGCTAAGCCGACCGACCCCAGCTAAGATTAAAGGAGCTGATATGTGCGATTGCACAGATCATAAGGATGAGATCCCTGTCTATGACGCGCAGGCCATTGAGTCCAAGTGGATGAAGGCCTGGGAGGATTCCAACCTCTTTGCCGTCGACACCGACGACAGCAAGCCCAAGAAGTATGTGCTCGAGATGTTCCCGTATCCGTCGGGCGACCTGCACATGGGCCACGCGCGCAACTACACCATCGGCGATGCCATGGCCCGTCAGGCCCGCATGCGCGGCTACGACGTGCTGCATCCCATCGGCTTCGATGCCTTTGGCCTGCCTGCCGAGAACGCCGCCATCAAGCACAACACGCAGGCTGCCGCCTGGACGTATAAGAACATGGACCAGGCGCTCGCCACGATGAAGCGCATGGGCTTCTCCTACGATCTGGATCGCATGGTCAAGACCTGCAGCCCCGACTACTACCGCTGGGGGCAGTGGATCTTTGAGAAGATGTGGGAAAAGGGCCTGGTCTACCGCAAGAAGAACCCGGTCAACTGGTGCCCCACCTGCAAGACCGTTCTGGCCAACGAGCAGGTCACCGAGGGCAAGTGCTGGCGCTGCGGCACCGAGCCCGAGAAGCGCGACCTTGAGCAGTGGTACTACAAGATCACCGAGTACTCTCAGGAGCTGCTCGACGATCTGGAGAAGCTCCCCGGCTGGCCCGAGCGCGTCAAGCAGATGCAGGCCAACTGGATCGGTCGCTCCGAGGGCGCTGAGGTCGACTTTACCCTGTGCGACCGGGATGGCGAGCCCATCGAGGGCGACGAGGGCAAGATCACCGTCTTCACCACGCGTGCCGATACCCTTTTTGGCGTCTCCTTCTTTGTCCTGGCTCCCGAGTACGCCGGCCTGCACGAGCTCGTCGAGGGCACGGAGTACGAGGAGGCCGTCACCAAGATCGTCGAGGACTCCAAGCATATCTCTGCCGTCGAGCGTGCCCAGGGCAACCTCGAGAAGCACGGTGCCTTCACGGGCCGCTATGTGGTAAACCCTGTCAACGGCGAGAAGGTCCCCGTGTGGGTTGCCGATTATGTCGTTGCCGACTACGGTACCGGTGCCGTCATGGCCGTTCCCTGTGGCGACCAGCGCGACTTTGAGTTTGCCCGTAAGTACGACCTGCCGATCGTGCCGATCATCCTGGACGATGACGATCGCGCTGCCGTCGAGGCCAGCGGCGAGACCATCGATACCTTCCATGCCGAGACCGTCGACTGGGATTGCGCTCACGCTGCCGAGGGCACGCTCGTTCAGTCCGGCAAGTACACTGGCATGCGCGGCGGCAAGCACTCCGAGGGCGAGGCTGCGATCGTGGCCGACCTCGAGGCCATGGGCTGCGGCCGTCGCAAGGTCGAGTTCCGTCTGCGCGACTGGCTCATTTCCCGTCAGCGCTATTGGGGCAACCCCATCCCAGCCATCCACTGCGAGCACTGCGGCATCGTGCCCGTGCCCGAGGATCAGCTGCCGGTGACGCTGCCCGAGAACCTGGACCTGGGCGCCGGCGAAACCCTCGCCGAGTGCAAGGAGTTCTACGAGACCACCTGCCCGGTCTGCGGTCGCCCGGCCAAGCGCGAGACCGATACCATGGACACCTTTACCTGCTCCAGCTGGTATTACCTGCGCTATACCGATCCGCACAACACCGAGCTGCCCTTCTCCCGCGAGGCCGCCGACCGTTGGATGCCCGTCGATAACTACATCGGCGGCATCGAGCACGCCATTCTGCACCTGCTCTACAGCCGCTTCTTTACCAAGGCGCTGCGCGACCTGGGCCTGCTGAGTGTGGACGAGCCCTTCACCAACCTGTTGTGCCAGGGCATGGTCAAGGACGAGAACGGCGACACCATGTCCAAGTCCAAGGGCAATGTCGTGCCCCCGAGCTCGGTCATCGAGCCCTACGGCGCCGACACCATGCGTTTGGCGATCCTGTTTATCGCCCCGCCCGAGAAGGACTTCGACTGGGATCCCAAGGCCGTTGAGGGCGCCAACCGCTTCATCAAGCGCGCCTGGCGTATCGTTTGGCAGCTCGTCCAGTCTGGCGACGCCAACGTGGCCTTCGACAAGTCCGCGCTCGACGAGGTCGCGATGAAGCTCTATCGCGAGCGTCACCGCACCATCGCCAAGTGCACCGAGGACTTCGATCGCGGTCAGTTCAACACCGCCATCTCGGCCGTCATGGAGCTCGTCAACGCGGCGAGCGCCTACCTCAACGCCACCGAGGGTACCGCCCGCGACAAGGCGCTGTGCTACGGCGTGGCTAAGGATATCGTGAGCGTCCTTGCCCCCATCTGCCCGTTCTGGGCCGACGAGCTGTGGCACGAGGCCCTCGGCTGCGAGGGCAACGCCTACACTGCCGCCTGGCCCGAGTTCGACCTGGCCGAGTCCGTTGAGGACACGGTGCAGATTGTGGTCCAGGTGCTCGGCAAGGTCCGCGGCCGCGTCGACGTTGCCCGCGATGCCTCCAATGAGGATATGCAGACTGCCGCCGAGGCCGCCGTCGCCAAGTGGCTCGAGGGCAAGACGGTCGTCAAGGCCATCTGCGTGCCCGGTAAGCTGGTCAACCTGGTGGTCAAGTAAGCGCTGCGCGCTTAACTGGCGCATAAAAGACGAGGGGCGATCCGGTTGGGTCGTCCCTCGTTTTGCATGTATCTGCCTAGGTGCCTTCGGCCAATTGTCCTATTCTTGTGGAGAAGCTGTGCGCATGCTGACCTGCAGATTCGTACTGTGCTTGCACGTTTCCGCAGCTATTGGTATAGTTTGCTTGCAAATGAAGTTGTAATTGAAAGAAGTGGGGTTTCGGCCCCGCTTCTTTTTTGTATGGATGGAGGTGCCGCAATGGTCAAGACCAAGACCGAGCAGGCGATCATCGACGCGCTCGAGGCCGTCGCTCCCCAGCACGATGTCGACATCGTCGACGTCGAGCTCGTGGGCGCCACCAAGGCCCCCTGCGTGCGCGTGCGTATCGAGGGTGCCGAGGGTCAGAGCCTGTCTCTCAACGACGTCACGGCCAACACCAAGTGGGTCGGCGATGTGATTGAGGAGCTCGACCCTATCTCTTCGAGCTATACGCTTGAGGTGTCGAGCCCGGGCATGGCGCGCCCGCTGCGCCGCCCGTGCGACTTTGCCCGCTTTGTTGGCGAGAACTGTGAGCTCACCTCCACCGCTACCGAGGGCCGTCGCAAGTACGCCGGTAAGATTGCCGCTGCGACCGAGACCGACGTGACCCTCGAGCTCGAGGACGGCGAGTCCGTCACCCTCGATTTCTCTGATGTTAAAAAGTGCAAGTTGAAGCCCACCTACGACTTCAAGCCCGCGAAGGAAGGAAAGTAAGATGGCAGCATCCGACATGATGTCCGCCCTGATGGAGCTTTGCCAGGAGAAGCACATCGACCAGCTCTACCTGATCGACCGCCTGGAGCAGTCGCTCGCCAAGAGCTATGCCGAGATCCTGCATCTTGAGTGGGGCGCTAAGGTGACCATCGACCGCACCACCGGCAAGATCTACGTCTACCGCCTGGAGCCGATCGACGATTCCATGGACGAGGAGGGCAACTTCACCGAGTTCGAGGAGATCGACGTCACCCCCAAGAACACGAGCCGCATCGCTGCCCAGCACGCCAAGGCCGAGATCAACGCCATCGTGCGTAACTCCGCCCGCGAGCAGATCTACGAGGAGTTCTCCGGCCGCATCGGTGACCTCATCAGCGGTACCGTGCTGCAGTCCACGCCCGACTTCACGATCGTCAAGATTCGCGAAGGCGTCGAGGCCGAGCTGCCGCACTTCGATCAGCGCCGTTACGAGAACGAGCGCAACGAGCGTCCGATGGGCGAGCGCTACCTGCACAACCAGCATATCAAGGCCGTGATCATCGACGTTCGCGACCCCAACTCCAACCTGCAGCCGGTTCGTGGCGAGCACAGCCGTCCGCCGATTGTCATCTCCCGTACCCACCCCGAGCTCATGCGTCGTCTGTTTGAGCAGGAGGTGCCCGAGATCTATGAGGGCACCGTCCAGATCAAGTCAATCGCCCGCGAGCCCGGCCAGCGTTCCAAGGTTGCCGTCCACTCGCTCGACGACCGCCTGGATCCCGTGGGCGCCTGCGTCGGCCCCAAGGGCAGCCGTGTTCGCGCTGTCGTGGGCGAGCTCCGTGGCGAGCGCGTCGACGTCATCCTGTGGGATGCCGATCCTGCCGTCTACGTCGCCAACGCCCTGTCGCCCGCTAAGGTCACCCGCGTCCTCATTGACGAGGAGAAGGCCTACGCCGGCGTCATCGTCCCCGACGACCAGCTGTCCCTCGCCATCGGCAAGGAGGGCCAGAACGCCCGCCTCGCCGCGCGCCTGACCGGCTGGCACATCGACATCAAGTCCGAGACGCTTGCCGCCGACATCCTCAAGAACGTTCCCGTTCACGAGGAGCCCGCCGCCGACCTGATCGGTGACGAGGAGGACGAGGACGTCCGCCGCTGCGAGTACGTGTCCGAGGACGGCATCCAGTGCCGCAACCAGGCCCGTTCCGGCTCCCGTTTCTGCGGTGTCCACGACACCGACGCCTTCGATGATGCGGAGGACCTGATCTAGCGCGCGGTCGCGCCGGGCAGGTCCCGGCGCATCTCCCACGCTCGTTCAGTCTCTAGGCACCCAAGGTGCCAGAAAGGGTAGGTGAAGTCATATGGCAAAAGTCCGTGTGTCCACCCTGGCCAAAGAGTTCGGCATGACCTCCAAGGAACTGATGGGTCATCTCGCCGATATGAAGATTCCCGCTAAGTCCGCTTCCTCCACCTTGGAGGATGCCTATGTCGCCATGGTCCGCAAGCAGCTCGCCTCGGTGATCGAGGCCCGCGCTCAGGAAGTCGAGGCCGCCAAGCAGGCCGAGGAGCAGGCAGCTGCCGCCGAGGAGGCCGCCCGCGCCGCCGAGGCCGAGCGCGAGCGCATCGCCGCCGAGAAGGCACGCGAGGAGGAGCGCCGCCAGTTTGCCGCAGCCCAGGCTGCCGAGGAGGCTGCCCGCGCGGAGGCCGAGGCCAAGAAGAAGGCCGAGCAGGAGCGCCTTGCTCGCGAGAAGGAGGAGGCTGCCCGCGAGGCCCAGCGCCGCGCCGTTCCCGCTTCCGACTCCGGTTCGCGCTTCCGTTCGCTGCTCGACCAGATCGCCGCACAGGAGACCGTGCTCAAGGAGAAGAAGGACGCCGAGGACAAGGCCAAGGCCGAGCGCGCCGCCGAGCGCGGTAACCGTCGTGGCGGCAACAATGACCGCCGCGGTGGCCGTCGTAACGATCGTAACGCCTCCGACAACAACTCCGAGCGCAACGCCTCCGAGAGTCGTCCGCACAGCCATCGCACCAACGCCAGCAACAACGTCGCTGCTGGCATGGACTTCCCCAATCCCGATAAGCAGGGCAAGGGCAAGAAGCGCAAGGGCGGTCACAACAACGAAGAGGACCACTATAGCCGCATGGCTCGCGAGGCCGAGGAGTACAGCCGCGAGAAGGTGCTCGAGGAGGCTCGTGCTGCCGTCGAGGAGGCCTCTCGTGAGTCCACCGGTCGCCGCAAGAAGCGCAAGGAGAAGCGCGAGCGCGAGGCTGCCAAGGCTCAGGAGGAGCGCAAGATAGAGGAGGCGCTGGCCCAGGGCGTGAACCCCGAGGAGCTCGACGCCATCAAGGTCTCCCAGGGCGTTACCGTCCAGGAGCTCGCCGAGGCTCTCGACGTTCCGGCCAACGACATCATCAAGCGCCTGTTCCTGCTGGGCACGCCGCTCACCATGACGCAGTCCATGTCCGACGACCTCGTCGAGCTCGTTGCCGACGACTTGGGCCGTCAGATCAAGATTATCACCCCCGAGGAGGAGAACACCTTCTCGTTCTACGACGATCCTGCCGACCTTAAGCCGCGCGCCCCGGTCGTCACCGTCATGGGCCACGTCGACCACGGCAAGACGTCGCTGCTCGACGCTATCCGTCACACCGGCGTCGCTGCCGGCGAGGCGGGCGGCATCACGCAGGCCATCGGTGCTTCGCAGGTCATGATCAACGACCGCAAGATCACCTTTATCGATACCCCGGGTCACGCCACGTTTACGGCCATGCGTGCCCGTGGCGCCAAGGTGACCGACATCGTCATTCTGATCGTCGCCGCCGACGACGGCGTCATGCCCCAGACGGTCGAGTCGATCAACCACGCCAAGGCCGCCGGTGTACCCATCGTAGTTGCCGTCAACAAGATCGATAAGCCCGGCGCCAACCCCGACCGTGTGCGCCAGGAGCTCACCGAGTACGGTGTCATCCCCGAGGAGTGGGGCGGACAGAACATGTTCGTCAACATCTCGGCGAAGCAAAAGATCGGTATCGACGACCTTCTGGAGACCGTGCTGCTCCAGGCAGATGTGCTCGAGCTCAAGGCCAACCCGGACACCTTTGCCTCCGGCAACGTCCTCGAGGCCAAGCTCGACAAGGGCCGCGGCTCGGTCGCTACCGTGCTCGTGACCCGCGGTACCCTGCACGTGGGCGATACGCTGGTCGCCGGCCTCACCTACGGCCGCGTCCGCGCCATGCTCGACCCCAAGGGCCGCGCCGTCACCGAGGCCGGTCCCTCCGACGCCGTCGAGATCCTGGGCCTGCAGTCCGTGCCCAACGCCGGTGACGAGTTCCGCGTGTTCGAGGACGAGCGCGAGGCTCGTGCCCTTGCCGACGAGCGTTCGCTCAAGGCCCGTATCGAGGAGCAGAGCCGCGTCAAGCACGTCACGCTCGAGAACCTCTTCGAGACCATTGCCGACGCCGAGGTCAAGGAGCTCAACCTGATCATCAAGGCCGACGTCCAGGGTTCCATCGAGGCCCTTCAGGATTCGCTCGACAAGATGGATCAGTCCGAGGTCCGCATCAACACGATCCACTCCGCCGTTGGTGCCATCAACGAGACCGACGTCGTCCTGGCCGACGCCTCCAACGCCATCATCATCGGCTTTGGCGTCCGTCCCGACGGTAAGGCCCGCTCCGCCGCCGAGCGTGAGGGCGTCGAGATCCGTTGCTACGACGTCATCTACAAGTGCCTCGAGGAACTCGACGCTGCCCGTATCGGCATGCTTAAGCCCACCGAGGTCGAGGTCTCCACGGGTACCGCGACCGTCCTGGACACCTTCAAGGTGCCCAAAGTCGGTATCGCCGCCGGTGTCCGTGTCGAAGAGGGCGAGATCGCCGCGACCGATTCCGTGCGTCTGGTGCGCGACGGCATCGTGGTCTTCAACGGCAAGATCGCCTCGATGCGCCACTACAAGGACGAGGCCAAGAGCCTCAAGAGCGGTTCCGAGGGCGGCATTGGCCTGGAGAACTTCCAGGACATCAAGCCCGGCGACCAGATCGAGGGTTACCGCATCGACCAGGTTGCCCGTACCGAGTAGGGGGTAGCGCTATGAAGCAAACGCAGGCAACCCGCCGTCTGGGCGAGCAGCTTCGCGAGAAGCTTGGTTATATCCTGCTCTTTGAGGTTTCCGATCCGCGTCTCGACCTGGTTACTTTGACCGCGGTCGAGGTCGCGGTGGACCGTTCGTTCGCGCGCGTGTACGTGTCGTGCGATGCGAGCCGCTACGACGAGGTCATGGAGGCGCTCGCAAGTGCCAAGGGCCGTATTCGCAGCCTGTTGGCTCGCTCGCTCGATTGGCGTGTCACGCCCGAGCTCGATTTTCGCATCGATCGCTCGACCGATGAGGCCGAGCGCATCACGCGTGCGCTGGAAAACGTTCCCGCCACGCTTGCGATCGAAAAGGACGAGGACGGCTATCCGATAGCGGATGCCGCCCAGGAGGCAGCTTTAGATGACTAATTCCGCCGACCTCGCCTCGTGCGAGTCTGCAGATATTCAGCGACGCATCCTCGAGCTCATCGAGGGTGCGTCCTCCATTGCGATTTCGGGACACACTTCTCCCGATGGCGACGCCCTGGGCTCCGTGTTGGGTCTGGGCCTCTCGCTTATGAAGTTTTTCCCTAACAAGGACATTGCCCTGCTGCTGGCAGACGATGATCCGGTTCCGCGCATCTACCGCTTTATGGAAGGCTCCGATCGCCTGGTGCCGGCATCTGCGTATACCGGCAATCCGGACCTGTTCATTTCGGTGGACGTACCGGTCGTCGAGCGTCTCAATAATTCCGCCGAGGTGCTTCGTCGCTCCAAGCATGTGGTGTGCTTCGATCACCATCCGGCGCGCGAGGAGTTTGCCGAGCTCAGCCTGAGACGCGTCGAAGCTGCAGCTTGCGCCATGATCATCGACCGTTTCTTGGACAATTGCGGCATTGTCGCACGTGATGGCGTTGCGACCTGCCTGCTGTGCGGCTTGGTTACTGATACCGGCCGTTTCCAGTACCAAAACGCCGATGCCGCCGCGTTCCATGCGGCCTCTCGTCTGGTTGCCCACGGTGCCGATCCGGCGCGTGTGGCACTCGAGGTATACCAGAGCATGCGCGTTGAGTTTTTGCACCTCAAGTCTATCGTCATGGGCCGCATCAAGACGGTGGCCCACGGGCGCGTCGCGTATAGCTACGCGTACCAGAGCGACCTTGAGGCTTGCGGTGTCACCTCAGATGAGTGCGACGGACTGGTCGATGTGGTGCGCTCGGTGATGGGCGTCGAGGTCTGCCTGTTCCTGAAGGGCATTGAGGGCGATACCAAGGTGCGCGGCAACCTGCGCTCCAAGGGCGACCTCAACGTGTCCGAGATTGCTGCTGCCTTTGGCGGAGGCGGACATCCCGCTGCCGCCGGTTTCTCCAACAACGGAACGATTCTCGAGACGCTCACCGTGGCACTTCCCATGCTGGCCGAACTGGTTGGGGAGGATCCCACTTCGGTGACCGTCGAGCTTTAACTTTTTGGATGGTACATGGCTCGTCGTACGCCTTCTCAACTGAATATGCTGCTCGCCGTCGATAAGCCGGTGGGCTGCACGTCCCACGATGTGGTCTCGCAATGCCGACGCGCCCTCCATGAGCGGCGCGTCGGCCATGCCGGCACGCTCGACCCCATGGCATCGGGTGTCATGGTGGTGGGCGTGGGTCAGGCCACCCGTCTGCTGGGCATGCTCACGCTCGATACCAAAAGCTACGTCGCCGACATCTCGTTTGGCGCCGAGACCAATACCGATGATGCGGAGGGCGAGGCCGTCCGCACGGTGCCCGTTGCCCCCGAGCTGCGCGATCTCGCTTACGCCCGTGAGCAGCTAGCCGCTATGCTTGGCCCGCAGATGCAGGTGCCGCCAGCGTTTTCGGCCATCTCGGTCAATGGCGTTCGCGCCTATAAGAGTGCTCGCGAGGGCAATGCGGTTGAGTTGCCCCCGCGCCCCGTCGAGGTCTATGCCGCCGACCTGATCGCCGTGGGCGGCGAGGACGATACGTGCGTCTGGACCGTGGCGTTTTCGGTAAGCAAAGGCACCTACATTCGCGCGCTCGCTCGCGATCTGGGTCGTGCCTGCGATAGTGCTGCACATATTTCCGCGCTGCGCCGTACGGCCTCCGGCGTGGTTTCCATTGGCGCCTGTCATGCGGTAGAGGAGCTCTCTGCCGAGACCGCTGCCGGTTTCGCTCTGGATCCCATCGCCGCCCTAGGTGCCACGCGAGTCGATTTGCCGGGTAATCTTGCAGACGACCTGCTTTGTGGCCGCCGCATTCCCGTTGAACGCGCGCTTGCGGACTTCGATACGGCGAAGGCGCCGTTCGCGCTCGTACTCGATGGGGGATTGAAGGCGCTTGCTCGTATCGAGGGCGGCCGCTTTGTGATGGAGCACGTCTTTCCGCAGGCGATCGGCGGTGTTCGATGATGCTGACGCCCCACGAGCTCGCGCGTATCTTTTTCGCGGGTGAGTTGGATGAGGCCCGTATCGTTTCTGCCGATGCTTTTGATGGGTGCGAGTTCTTGGGTGCCGCGTCGATCGCTATTGGCGTGTTTGATGGCGTGCATCGTGGGCACCAAGAGCTGATCGAAGCGGTTATTCGCGATGCACATGATCACGGCAGCAAAGCGGTCGTGGTCACCTTCGATCCTGATCCGGACGTCGTGGTGAGTCCGTCGCCCGCCCAAAAATTGATGACGACGGCCGACCGCCTGCATGCCCTGGCTCAAACCGGGGTCGATGCGGTGGTGGCCGTTCCCTTTACGCCCGCCGTGGCGGCACTCGACCATGTCGGGTTTCTGGCGCTGTTGTCGCGCGTTGTCGATATTCGCTCCATTCGTGTCGGCAGCGACTTTAGGCTCGGCCGCGGCGGCGCTTCGGGCGTTGCCGAGATGCGCGTCTGGGGCACCGAGCGTGGGGTTGACGTTTACGGTCACGACCTGCTCTGCGTTAACGGGCAGACCATCTGCGCCACGCGTATCCGCCATGAGCTGGGTCAGGGTCATGTGGAGCTGGCCGCAGAGCTTCTCGGCCGTCCCTATATGCTGCGCGGCGTTGTGGCGGCTGGCCGTCACGAGGGCTCCGACATGGGCTTTCCCACGGCAAACATCCAGGTGCCCGACGGCATCCAAGTGCCTGCCGATGGCGTCTATGAGGGTCTGGTGCTGGTCGACGATACCGTATGGCCTGCTGCCGTTAACGTCGGCCTGCCGCCGACCTATGCCGATGATGCCGCCTCGGCGCATCTCGAGGCCAACTTGATCGGCTATGCGGGCGACCTGTATGGCGCCTCGGTGTCGCTGGCGTTTACGCGCTGGCTGCGTCCGTCTCGCGTGTTCGATTCCCTGGACGAGTTGATCGCGACCGTCGAGGGTAATATCGACGATATCCGTCATAACTTGGGTGAGCAGGGGGTGAGTATCCGTGATTAGCGATGAGGAAAAAGATCAGGTACGCGCGGCGTCGGACCTGGTTGCCATCGTGCAGGAAACGGTCGAGCTCAAGCCTCGCGGCCATGAGTTTTGGGGATGCTGCCCCTTCCATGGCGAGAAGACGCCGTCCTTCCACATTATCCCCGCCACGCAGGTGTGGCATTGCTTTGGTTGCGGCGAGGGTGGCGACGTTTTCACGTATATCATGAAGCGCGAGAACCTGAGCTTTCCCGAGTCAATCCGTTACTTGGCCGATCGCGCGGGTATTGAGCTGCATGACACCGGAGATCGCCGCGAGCGCGGCACCAAGCGTGCCCGCATCTACGATCTGTGCGCCGAGACCGCCCAGTTCTACCACACCATGCTCATGCGCGGTAAGGACGGCCGTCCGCGCGAGTACTTTGCCAGCCGCGGCATGGGCGGCGACGTCTGCCGCCGCTACTGCCTGGGCTTTGCACCGGGCCGTAACGCGCTGGTGTCGCACCTGTCCCAGGCGGGTTTTACCCCGCAGGAGATGATCGACGCCAACGTTGCCGTGAGTCGCGGGCGCGGGCAGCTTGCCGACCGCTTTTACGACCGCGTGATGTTCCCCATCTTTGACGAGCAGGGTCACAACATTGCCTTTGGCGGTCGCATTATGGGCGACGGCCAGCCTAAGTATCTCAACACCGCCGAGACGAGCGTGTTTCATAAAAAGCGAAACCTCTACGGCTTTAATTGGGCCAAGGAGTTTATCGTCGCGCAGGATACCGCCATCGTGGTAGAGGGCTATACCGATTGCATCGCCTGCTGGGAGGCGGGGATTAAAAACGTTGTCGCCACGCTGGGCACCGCGCTCACGGAGCATCACGTCAAGACGCTCACTCGCTTTGCCAAGCGCATCGTGTATATGTTCGACGGCGATGCAGCGGGCCAGAAGGCCGCCCGTCGCGCGATTCAGTTTATCGAGCAGGATTCCATGGACCTGCGCTGCGTGGTGCTCCCCGACGGCAACGACCCCATGGAGTTCATCACCGCACATGGTGGCGAGGCACTGCAGACGCGCATCGACGCTGCCGAGCCGCTTATGGACTTTGTCTACCGTTCGCTGCAGGAGTCGAGTGACATCACCACGCCGGGCGGTCGCGCTAAGGCGCTGGAAGATGCGCTGACGCTTATCTATCCGTTGCGCAACAGCTATATGATCGACACGTACTTTATCCAGATTGCCGATCTGCTGGGTTTGGATCTGGAGACGGTGCGCGCGAGCTCGGGTCGTGTGTTTCGCGATGTCGCCAAGCGCGAGGATGCGGAACGACGTCGTGAGCAGAACTATGAGCGCCAGCGGGCACAGACTGAGCGGTCCGGTAGCGCGGGCGGTCGGGCGTCGGGTTCTCGCGATGCCGGTCGCGGTGCTTGGGCATCGGGCGCGACGCCGCCGGTGTCCGCGCCGGTCGAAGAAGAGCCGTACGACTACGTCCCGCTCGATGCCTACGGCGCCGCGCCCGTGGAGGTCGTCGACGACCTGCCGCCGATCGATGTGCCTGATGGTATGGGCGCTGTGCCTGTGGCTGACGGTTCGGGCGCACCGGCTGCGGCGGCGCCGATGGTTCTTACCGATCTTGAACGCAAGTCCTTGGCAGGGGAGCGCGAGCTGTTGACGATGCTCACGAGCTACCCCGACCTGTTCCGCACGTATGCCGACCGCATCTGCTCCATCGAGTGGGTTGACCCGCGTCACGAGTCCATTGCATGGGCCGTTCTGGCAACGCCGCCGGGAACCGATCCTGCAGCCTGCATGGATGCGGCGCGCTCAGTGTGTCCCGATGCGGCAACGCTTGTGAGTGCCGGGCGCATCTCCGCGACGAGCAAGCACCCCACCGAGACGAACATCGTGTTTATGCTTGATACGCTCGAGCTCTACACCATCAAGCGTCGCATGCGTGCCGCACAGGCCAAGCTGCGCCAGGACCGTTCACTCGATGATGAGGCCCGTCGCGCGCTGACCGTGCAGGCCGCGCAGGATTCGCAACGTCAACGCGAACTGCAAAAGTCGATCGGCGGCGTGGCGGACCCGTTCCGTTTGATCGGCCTGGAGGCCGCGGGCACCGAACAAGCCTAGATGTTGTGGTCAACCAGCGTATTCTCGCCTATATCCAGTCTTCTTTTTGGGTATAGACGTCAATGTGTGTGCTAAAGTATTGAGTCCTGTGGACTATGAAGGGAGAATCTGTGCCAAAAAAGACTGAGAGCACGGGTACTGGGCTGGAATCCTACGTTGCAAAGCTCATGGGCAACGGCTCAAACAGGACTTCGGTAACCGAGGACGAGATTCAGGTCGCCCTGAAGGATATCGATGTTTCTGACGAGCAGCTCACCGCGGTGTATTCCGCGCTGCGCAACAGCGGCATCCAGATTATCTCCGCGAGCGGTAACGACGACGCCCCCATGGGTGTCGACGATGACGATACCGATACCGATACCGATACCGACGATTTCGATGACGACGACGAGCACGATTCCGGCTCGCTCGACGATCACGAGCTCAAGATGGCCCGTCAGGCCGACGCCGAGATGGGTTCTTCCAAGAGCAAGAAGAAGCGCACCGTGCGCACGTCCCGTTCGCGTTCGCGCGTGCGCGGCATCGATGCCTCCACGGTGATGCTGACCGGCGACCCGGTCCGTATGTACCTCAAGGAGATCGGCAAGGTCGACCTGCTGACCGCCTCCGAAGAGGTCGATCTGGCCATGAAGATCGAGGCCGGTCTTGAGGCCACCGAGAAGCTCGAGGCTGCCGATGCTGGTGAGCTCGAACTCACGCGTGCCGAGATGCGTCGTCTTACGCGCATTGAGAACGTGGGCCTCGAAGCCAAGCAGGCGCTCATCAGCGCAAACCTGCGTCTGGTCGTCTCCATCGCCAAGCGCTATGTCGGCCGCGGCATGCTGTTCCTGGACCTGATCCAGGAGGGCAACCTCGGTCTGATTCGCGCCGTCGAGAAGTTCGACTACCAGAAGGGCTTTAAGTTCTCCACGTATGCCACGTGGTGGATCCGTCAGGCCATCACGCGCGCTATCGCCGACCAGGCCCGTACCATCCGTATTCCCGTGCACATGGTCGAGACCATCAACAAGCTCGTCCGCGTGCAGCGCCAGCTCCTTCAGGACCTGGGTCGCGACCCGACCCCCGAGGAGATCGGTGCCGAGATGGACATGAGTGCCGACCGCGTCCGCGAGATCCAGAAGATTTCGCAGGAGCCCGTTTCGCTCGAGACCCCCATCGGCGAGGAAGAGGATTCCCAACTGGGCGACTTTATCGAGGACTCCCAGGCTATCGTTCCGCCCGATGCGGCCAGCTTCTCCATGCTGCAGGAGCAGCTCACCCAGGTGCTCGACTCGCTTGCCGATCGTGAGCGCAAGGTTATCGAGCTGCGCTTTGGCCTTGTCGACGGACATCCCCGTACGCTCGAGGAAGTCGGCCGCGAGTTTGGCGTCACGCGCGAGCGCATCCGCCAGATCGAGTCCAAGACCCTGGCCAAGCTCCGCCACCCGAGCCGCTCGAGCAAGCTTAAGGACTACATCGAGTCTTAACCTCGCAAGCAAGAATCGCCCTCAAGCACATCCGCTTGAGGGCGCTTTCATGTTGTCGTTGGGGACGTTCTTGAATGACTGGTCGTTTAAGAACGTCCCCAATGACTAGGTCGGAAAATTTCTTAAAAAAGTTCTTGCCCTGAGCTGATTCGTCCGTATAATAAACTTCGTTGCTTGAGAGCACGCACCTATTCCTCGGTAGCTCAATGGTAGAGCACGCGGCTGTTAACCGCGCTGTTGTAGGTTCGAGTCCTACCCGGGGAGCCAGAATTTTCCAGCCCTTCCCGTTGGGCTTTAAATTCCTCGGTAGCTCAATGGTAGAGCACGCGGCTGTTAACCGCGCTGTTGTAGGTTCGAGTCCTACCCGGGGAGCCAGGTTGTAAAACCCGTCGCTTATGCGGCGGGTTTTTTCATGTCGCGATCGCCGGTCGCGAACGTTACCATATCAACATTTCGTGTCGAGGAGGTAATCCCGCGACCCACCACCTCAACATGGCGCGGTCGTTGTAGAATAATGCAATGATTGCTCCCACGACATGGTGCCGCGAGCACCAAGAAAAGGAGATTCTTGTGTCTGAGACCATTAACGGCAGCCTGAGCGTCTCGAACGACGTTATTGCCGATATTGCCGGTTATGCCGCGATGACGTGCTATGGCGTCGTCGGTATGGCTGAGCAGCTTCAGGGCGCCGAGAGCGTGCGCCTGCTTGCCGGTCAGCGCCTCCGCAAGGGCGTGCTTGTCTCCGCCGACGAGAACGGCCTTACGGTCGATCTTCACGTCGTGCTCGAGAACGGCGTCAACATGAAGTCCGTCTGCCACAATCTTTCGAGCTCCGTTGCCTTCACCCTGCAGGAGATCGCCCAGATCGATCCCGCCAGCCTTAAGATCGGCATCCACATCGACGCGCTCAAGAGCCGTCTGAACTAGCATCCGAAAACGGAGATTCAAATACCCATGATTGCAAAGACCATTCGCACCTGTTTTCCGATCGCTGCGGCTGCCGTTTCCGACAAGGCCGAGGAGATCAATAAGCTCAACGTCTTCCCCGTACCCGATGGCGATACCGGCACCAACATGTCGCTCACGCTTGCCTCGGTGACCAAGGAGCTTTCCGCCCTTCCCGCCGACGCCGACATGGAAGCCATCGCCGGCGCCATCACCCACGGCTCCCTGATGGGTGCCCGCGGCAACTCCGGTGTCATCACCTCGCAGATCCTGCGCGGTGTGGCCGAGGGTCTCGTCTCTGCCGATGAGCCCATCACGTCCGCCAACATTGCCTTCGCCTTCCGTCGCGCCGTCAAGGTCGCCTTCCAGGCCGTCCGCAAGCCCATCGAGGGCACGATCCTCACGGTGCTGCGTGATGTCTCGACCAAGGCCGACGAGTGCGAAAAGAAGAAGTTCTCGGCCGAGGACGCGCTCGATGCCATCGTCGTCGAGGCCTACCAGTCCGTCGCCCGCACGCCCGACCTGCTGCCCGTTCTGAAGGAGAACGGCGTGGTCGACTCCGGCGCCTTTGGCTTTGCCATCTTCCTGGAGAACTTTGTTGCCGCCGCGCTTGGTCGCAGCACCGTTGTCGAGAATTTCTCCGCCACGTTTGATTCAGCCGGCTCTGCCCGCGACGCGGCCCTCGGTCGCGTTGAGATCGAGGCCAACGACGACTGGGAGGGCTCGGAGTTCCGCTACTGCAACGAGTTCCTCTTTAAGGCCGACGCCCCGTTTGACGAGGACGAGTGCCTTAAGTTCCTAGGCTCCATGGGCGACTGCGAGCTGCTCGTGGGTGCCTACCCCGACTACAAGATCCATGTGCACTCCAACACCCCCAACTTGGTGCTCGAGCACATGCTGCAGCTTGGCCAGATCTACGAGGTCTTTATCCACAACATGGAGATGGAGGCCCACGACCGTACCGCCAAGATTCATGAGGACCAGGAGAAGGCCGCCGAGCCCGCCAAGGCGTTGGGCTTTGTCGCCGTTGCCGCCGGTTCGGGCGAGGCCGACATCCTTAAGTCCCTCGGCGTTGACGTGATCGTCTCGGGTGGCCAGACCATGAACCCCTCGACCGCCGACCTTCTGGGCGCGGTGGACCAGGTCAACGCGACCTCGGTCATCATCCTGCCCAATAACGGCAACATCCGCATGGCTGCCGAGGCTGCCGCTTCTGCCTGCACCGACAAGAAGGTCGCCGTCGTTCCCACCAAGACCGTCCCGCAGGCGTTCTCCGCGCTGTTCGCAGTCCTGCCCGATTCCGAGCTCGAGGACGCCGTTGCCGCCATGGCCGACGCCATCAGCGAGGTTCGCGATGGCGAGGTCACCCGTGCCGTGCGTGATTCCAGCGCCTCTGACGGCTCTCCGATTCACTCCGGTGACGTCATGGGCATCATTGCCGGCTCCATCGACGTGGTCGGCTCCGATGTGAAGCAGGTCACGCTCGACTGCATTAACCGCATGCAGGAGGAAGAGGAGGGCGACGCGCTGACGATTCTGGCCGGCGAGGAGCTGTCCGATGAGGCCTTCCAGGAGATCGTCGACGCTATCGAGGAGGCTCAGCCCGATCTGGAGATTGACGCCCATCGTGGCGAGCAGCCGCTCTATCCCGTGATCTTCTCGATCGAGTAGGCAACTGCCCATGTCCGAGCTGTGCTCCGTGCCGCGCGTCTCGGAGCGCTTTGCCCAGAGCAATGCGCTCGACGAGGATATCGCGCGACTCAAATATGTTTCGGGTAAACGTGAGGAGGCCCTTCGCCGTCTGGGAATTCGGACGGTGGGGGACCTCCTTCTCCATATCCCTCATCGATACCTCGACTTTACCCGTTCTTGGTCTATCGAGATGGCGCCCATCGGTACCGTGTGCACCATCATCGCCACGGTCGACCGTATCGTCCAAAAGCAGCCGCGTCCGCGCATGCAGGTGACCGAGGTCTCGCTTGTTGACGAGACGGGCGTGCTGCAGGTCGCCTTTTTCCGCCAGCCCTGGATTGCCCAGCAGCTTAAGCAGGGCGACCGCCTGGCCGTGATGGGCAAGGTCGAGTTTGCCTACGGCTTTAAGCAGATGGCCTCGCCGCACTTTGAAAAGCTCGAGGACGGGCGTGCCGCAGGCACCATCCTGCCGGTCCATTACGTGAGTGATGGCGTGAGCCAGGCGTGGATGCGCCGCATCGTAAGCGGCGCGCTCGAGGTCGTCGGCAATCCGTTCGATCCGATTCCCGCGCCGCTGCGCGCAAAGCGGAAGCTCATGAGCAATGCCCGCGCGTTGCGTTCGATCCACTTTCCCTCGAGCATGGCTGAGCGCGACATCGCACGCCGGCGTCTTGCCTACGAGGAGTGCCTCTATCTGCAGCTGGCGCTGCGTCTGCGCAACGACGGCGGTCTGGTCGATGTGGTTCCCTATGCCCACACCGCGGGCGAGCACCTGGCCGCGCTCAAGCAAGCCCTGCCGTTTTCGCTGAGCGACGAGCAGGAGGCCGCGTTCCAGGATATCCTGCGCGATATGTGCGATGGCGGGCGCGTGATGAACCGTCTGCTGCTGGGCGATGTCGGTACCGGCAAGACCGCCGTTGCCGCCTGCGCGCTGGCTGTGGCTGCCGATAGCGGCACGCAAGCCTGCGTTATGGCGCCCACGGGCGTGTTGGCGCGCCAATATGCCGATAAGACCGGCCCTCTGCTCTCGCAGGCCGGCATGTCCTGGGCGCTTCTGACAGGTGCCACGCCGGCCGCAGAGCGCGAGCGTATCCATGCACAGCTGGAATCGGGCGAGCTTAACGTGCTCTTCGGCACCCACGCGGTGCTTTCGGATAACGTTGCGTTCAAGCATCTATCGCTCGTGGTCATCGATGAGCAGCACCGCTTTGGTGTGGGCCAGCGCAACGCCCTACGCGCGAAGGGCCCCGGTGCCGATCTGCTCGTTATGACGGCAACGCCCATCCCGCGTACGCTGGCGCTTTCGGTCTACGGCGATCTGGATACGAGCGTCATCCGTCATCGGCCCGTCCCTGGCGCTGGCGTGTTGACACGCGTGCTCACCGAGTCGAGCCGCGACCTCGCCTATGGCGCCATCCGTGAGGCGCATGAAAAGGGTCAGCAGGCCTACGTGATTTGCCCGCTCGTTGAGCCGAGTGACTCGGCCGATGAGCTGGAAGACGTGCCCGGTATTGCCCGCGACGACGAGGGCCGCGTAACCGTCCCCGTGCCGCTGCACGATACGGCAACCGAGCTCGACCGCCTGCGTCTGGCGTTGCCGGGGCTTGCCATCGAGCGCCTTCACGGCCGCATGCCAGCCGGGGAGAAGGATCGGGTCATCGATGCCTTCAAGCGTGGCGAGATCGACGTGCTCGTCTCGACTACGGTGGTCGAGGTGGGCGTCGACGTGCCTAACGCCACCGTTATGGTCATCGAGAACGGCGAGCGCTTTGGCTTGGCGGCTCTGCACCAGCTGCGCGGCCGCGTGGGCCGTGGCAGCGTGTCGGGCACCTGCCTGGTCATGACGCACTCCAAGGGCAACGGCGGCGCATCGGCGGCGCAAGATCGTCTGCAATCGCTCGAAAAGACCTCGGACGGCTTTACACTCGCCCAGATGGACCTGCGTCTGCGTCACGAGGGCGAAATCCTGGGGTACCGCCAGCACGGCGGCGTGACCCTGCGCTTTGTCGACCTGGATGCCGACGAGGAACTGATCGAGTGGGCCCATTTGGACGCGGTCGAGCTCTTGCGGTATGCTAGCACCCTTGACTCCGTGGCGACGCGCCCCTTGCGCGACGCGGTCGCCATGCGTTATCGACATATCTTTAAGGAGGTCAGCGGAGGATGAGAATCATCGGCGGCGAATGGCGCGGTCGTAAGATCGAGGAGCCCCGTGGTCGCGATGTCACCCGCCCCACGACTGATCGCGTGCGCGAGGCGTGCGCATCTATGGTCATGTCGGCATTCGATTTCGATCTGGACGAGGTCCGTGTGCTGGACGCCTTTGGCGGCTCCGGTGCCTTAGGGTTAGAGATGCTCTCTCGTGGGGCCCGCTCGCTCACGACGTTTGAGATCGATCGCAACGCCGCGCGGCTCATTACCAAGAATATCGAGTCGCTCTGCCGTGACCGTGCGCGTTGGCGCGTGGTCACGGGCGACATGCTGGCGAGTGCCTCGCGCGGTCGTGTACCGGGCGGCCCCTTTGATCTGGTCCTGCTCGACCCGCCCTATGCTTTTGGTGCCGAGCCGGTCGAGGAACTGCTGCAGAACCTGGCTCAGCAGGGTCTGCTTGCACCTGGCGCTTTTGCCCTGTTTGAGCATGCCGCCGCCGATGCGGGCGCGCATCCGGTAGGCTTTGAGACTGTACGTGAGAAGCGCTACGGCATTACCTCGGTCGACCTGCTTCGTTGGGTCGGCGATGAGGACGGTGAGGGCGATAGTGCCGTCACCGATGCTGATAACAACGATGACACGACGTTTCAGGAGGACGCCCATGAATGACACCATCAACCGCGTGATCGTCCCGGGCACCTTTGATCCCATCACGTTTGGCCATATCGATGTGATCCGCCGCGCCCGACGCATCTTTCCCAGCGTGATCGTCGCTGTTGCCGAGTCGCAGGGTAAAAACGGTGTGGGCACCACGTTTATGCTCGATGAGCGCGTGGCGCTGGCCCGCGAGGCGCTCGGTGATATCGACGGCGTCGAGGTCCTGCCCTTTACCGGCCTCTTGGTCGACTTCGCTCGTGAGCAGGGGGCGGGGGCCGTGGTCAAGGGTCTGCGCGCCATGACCGACTTTGAGTATGAGCTGCAGCAGGCCGACCTTAACTATCGCCTGGATAGTGAGCTGGAGTCCATCTTTGTCATGAGTGCTCCGCAGTACGGCTATATCTCGAGCTCGGTCGTTCGCCAGATCGCCTCGCTCGGCAGTGACGTATCGACGTTTGTCCCGTCCAACGTGGTCGAAGCGCTCAAACATCGCTTTTCGTGACGTTTCTTATTGCCTGGTGGCATGTGGTAAACTAGCACGATGATATGTTACCTATGAAAGGAGACCGGATGCCGGGCGAGAATTTTCCTGGCGATAGGATCGTCAGCTTGGTCGATGAGCTCGAAGGGCTGATCGAGGAAGCCAAGCCGCCTTTCGGCAAGAACGCTCAGTTCAAGGTCATCGACGCCGACGTGTTCTTCAACATCCTCGACGAGATCCGCATGAGCTATCCCGAGGAGTGGCAGAAGTCCCGCCGTATCCTTAAGGAGCGCGAGGAGCTTATGGCTTCCGCCGCTGCTCAGGCCGATTCCATCATCGCCGACGCTCAGCAGCAGGCCCTCACCATTGCCGGTGAGCAGGAGATCGTCCGCCTTGCGCAGCAGCAGGCCGACGACATCCGCGATCGTGCCCAGCAGTACGAGCGCGAGACGCGTTATGCTGCCGAGGACTACGCAGAGCAGGTCTTTACGCACCTGGAGGAGAACCTCAAGAGCCTGACCGGCACCGTTACCCGTTGCCGTCAGCAGCTCAACGAGGGTGCCGCCCAGCAGAATGGTCAGTGGTAATGGCTGAGTTCCCGAGCGTTACCGTCGATCTTTCCGAGCAGCTCGAGTTTCCTGGAGATTCGTATCCGCTGACCGGTAAGGTCGATGTCGCCACCTACACGGTGGGCGAGAAGGAGTACCAGCTACAGGACGGCATCGACTACGACGTTGTCTTTACCAATGCCGGTACCGGTGTCTTGCTCACGGGCATGGTTCGCGCGCACGCCACCGGCGAGTGCGACCGTTGCCTGGAGCCCGCCTCGTTTGATATCGCCGGCGAGATCGAGGAGTTCTACCTCTTTGAGGAGCCCGAGGATCCCGAGGCCTACGAGGACGGCTACGAGCTCCTGTGTGAGGACCGCATCGTCGATCTGGGTGAGCCCATCAACGACGCGGTCGTCATGGACACGCCGTTTGTGGTGCTCTGCAAGCCCGATTGCCGCGGTCTGTGCCCCACATGCGGTTGCAATCTCAACGTCGAGCAATGCGATTGCGCCGCCCAGGCAGAGGCAGAATGGGCCGCTGCCACGGAAAATCCATTTGCAGCATTGAAGAATCTCAAGCTTGATGAGTAAAACTGTGGTAGTATCGCTACTTGCGCGTAATCGCCACACTGGATAGTTCATAAGGAAGGTCACTATGCCCGTACCTAAACAAAAGCAGGGTCGTATCCGCACTCACACCCGTCGTTCCGCCAACATGAAGATCTCGGCTGCGGCTCAGTCCACGTGCCCCCGTTGCGGCGCTGTCAAGCTTCCGCACCACGTGTGCCCCAGCTGCGGTTTCTACAAGGACCGCGAGGTTATCGTTACCGAGTAACGGTATACTCTGGATGCGATGCCGTTCCAAATGGAACCACAATGGCCGGCTCAATGAGTCGGCCATTTTTGTATAAGGAGCATGTATATGAGTAACGTTCGCGTTTGTGTAGACGTTGTGGGCGGAGACGAGAAACCTCAGGTTGTTCTCGATGGTATCGAGGCTGCACTTGCCGCCGATCCCGATATCGAGGTCTTGGCAGCTGGCCCCGCCGAAATCGTCAATCCCTTTGCCGCTTCCCATGCACGTGTTGAGGCCCTTGAGGCACCTGACGTTATCGCCATGGATGACGATCCCATTCGCGCCGTGATGACCAAACGCAAGTCGTCGATCGTGCTGTCGTGTCGCGCCATCAAGAAGGGTAATGCGGACGCGTTCTTCTCTGCCGGCTCCACCGGCGCCATGACCGCCGCCGCCACCGCCTATGTGACGCCGTTTAGGTATCAGGCCGAAGGCAAGAAGCAGCCGGTGCGCCCCTGTCTGACCAATGCGCTGCCCAATCGCGCCGGCGGTCTGACGGTGCTGTGCGATATGGGCGCCAACCCCGATGTCGAGGTTGACGATATGGTACGTTTTGCCCAGATGGGTAGCGCCTATGCCCGCGTCGTCCTGGGCATCGAGCATCCCCGCGTGGGCCTGCTTGCCAACGGCACCGAGGACGAGAAGGGCTCCAACTTTACCAAGGCCTGCTTCCCGGCCATGAAAGCCGCCGTTCCCGGCTTTGTTGGTAACTGCGAGGGAACGGACATCACCTCAGGTAACTTCGATGTCGTCGTTGCCGATGGCATGTCGGGCAATATTGCGCTCAAGGCCACCGAGGGCGCTGCCAAGTTTTTACTGCAGGAGCTCAAGGGCGCCTTTATGTCTTCGCTCGGCACCAAGATTGCCGCGCTGCTCATCAAAAAGCAGATGCGCGAGATTAAGGCCAAGCTTTCGGGCGACGCCAAGGGCGGCGCGATTCTTTTGGGCCTGCGTGGCGTGGTCCTGATCGGCCATGGCGCCACCTCGGTCGAGGCTGTCAAAAACGGTACGCTCGCGGCGGCCGAAGCCGTGCGCGCGGGGCTGGTCGAGAATGTCGCCAACTCTATGGACGGTATCGTTTTATAACAGCGGCGTTATGCGCCTCGGGGCGTGCGTCGTGGGGTAGAATCAGAACCGTGTCTTGGTACCGCCCGGGCGGTACCATTCTTTTGGTATTCATGCACTATGAGAGGAAGCGCTATGGACCGCTCCGAAATCTTCGACAAGATCGCCGAGGTCGCTGCTGACGTTCTGGGCGTCGATGTTGCCGAAATTAGCGATGAGACCACCTTTGACGACCTCGATGCCAACTCGCTCGAGCGCCTGCAGCTGGTTACGGCTATCGAGGACGAGTTCAACCTCGAGATCGATGACGAGACCCTGCTCTCGCTCAACTCTGTCGCCGACGCCGTCGACGCTATCGAAGCTGCCAAGGAGGCCTAAGTCTTGGCTTTATCCGAACGACTTACGCGCGCCCAGGAGATTCTGGGCCACGAGTTCAATGACAAGGTGCTGCTGCGCGCGGCCCTCACGCATCCTTCGGCCGTCGAAGGCCAGCCTGTCTCGGCAAGCTACGAGCGCTTGGAGTTTTTGGGCGATTCCATTTTGGGCGCCGTCGTCGCCCGTTCGCTCTTTGAGTCCTATCCCGAGTTTGACGAGGGCAAGCTCACCCGCTTGAAGGTGTCGCTCGTCTCGGGCGCCACGTTGTCGGAAGTCTCCCACGAGCTGGGTATCGACGACATCATCATCTTTGGTGCCTCCGAGACCGGTACCGGTGCGCGCGGCCTGCATTCGGCGCTCGAGAACGTCTACGAGTCGCTCGTGGGCGCACTGTACCTGGATGCCGGCTGGGATGCCGCAGCGGAGTTTATCCATCGTACGCTTAAACCGCATTTGGCTTCCGAGCGTGCCGAGCATCCTGCAAACCCCAAGTCGTTTTTGCAGGAGTGCGTGCAAGCCGACGGTCACGAACCCCCGGCGTATAAGCTCGTTGGCTCCGAGGGCCCAGCGCATGCGCCCACCTTTACCGCCGTGGTTTTGATCGATGGTATTCGCCAGGGTCGCGGTTCCGGCTCCTCAAAGAAAGAAGCCGAGGGAGCCGCCGCGCTCGAAGCGCTCGACCGCATGGGTTACACCACCAACGGCGTGATTCTGAACAAGAAGCACGTGTAAGCGAGGAACCGTGTATCTCAAGTCCCTCACGCTCAAAGGGTTCAAGTCGTTTGCCGACCGCGCCCATATGACGTTTGAGCCGGGCCTGACCGTCATCGTCGGTCCCAACGGCTCGGGAAAATCGAACATCTCTGACTCGATTCTGTGGGTCCTGGGCGAGCAGAGCGCCAAGCAGCTGCGCGGCCAGGCCATGGAGGATGTCATCTTCTCGGGCTCGTCAGCGCGCAAGCCGGTGGGTGTCGCCGAGGTCACGCTGGTGCTCGATAACTCGGACCATATGCTGCCCGTCGATTTTGACGAGGTCGCCATCACCCGTCGCATGTATCGCTCGGGCGAAAGCGAGTACCTCATCAACTCGAGTCCGTGCCGCCTGATGGACATTCAGGACATCCTGCACGATTCGGGCCTGGGCAAGGATACGCATTCCATCATCAGCCAGGGCAAGCTCGACGCCATTTTGCAGAGCCGCCCCGAGGAGCGCCGCGCTCTCATCGAGGAGGCCGCCGGCATCTCCAAGCACAAGCGCCGCAAGGAGCGTGCGCTCAAAAAGATTAAGTCGATGGACGAGCATCTGACGCGTGCTCGCGACATCAATAAGGAAATCGCCCGTCAGCTGCGACCGCTGGAGCGTCAGGTCGATCGCGCGCGCAAGTACAAAGAGCTGTCCTCGCGCGCGAACGAGCTTACGCAGATGCTGGCCGTCGACGAGCTGCGTTCGCTGCAGTCGCAGTGGAACGACCTGGAGAGCCGCTCCAAGGAAGGTGCCGCCGAGCTTGAGCTTGCGCAGTACCGCTTGGGCGAAAAGGAGCGCGAGCTCGAGAAGCTCCAGGTCATGCTCGAGGAAAAGGGCCTGTTTGTGGGCGACCTGGGCGAGCAGCGCCGTCATATGCAAGATGTGGTCGGCCGCATTAACTCCGACATGCGCCTGCTCGAGGAAAAGGGCCACAACATGGTGTCGCGCCTGTCCGACATGCGCGGCCAGATCTCGAGCTCCGAGCATCAGCGTCGTCGCGTGGTCGAGGAGCTCGAGGACGCGCGCGCCCAGCTTGAGGAAGTGACCGGCGCGCACATGCAGGCCCAGGAGGACGTTGACGCCGCCGGTCCTGCCGCTGCTGAGCTCCACGAGCGTCGCGTGGCGCTCGACAATCAGATTTCGCAGCTCACGCGCGAGCAACGCGATGTGCAGCGCGTGGCCGATAATGCCGCGCTTGAGCTCGCCAAGGTGAAGGATTCCTTGAGCAATGCCGAGGTCGAGGACAACATGTATGCCTCGCGCCTGGAGCAGATTGACGAGCAGCTCGAGGAGGTCACGGCCTCGCTCGAGAGCCGTCGCGACCGCGCCGAGGAGCTTGAGGGCGCTCTTGAGGAAGCGCGCCAGGCTCAGGTCGATGCGCGTGAGGCCACCGAGGCGGCACGCGCGGCCCTGAAGGACCTGCGTGCCCGCGAGAGTGAGGCGCGCAACAAGTTATCCGAGGTGCGCTCGGAGCTTGCCAGCCAAAAGAAACTCGATGCCCGCATTGCTGACAGCTCGCCGCTGGTGAGCCGTCTGGTGGGTGCGCTGGGCGATGATGTCTCGGGTCGTCTGGTCGACGTGCTCGAGGCCCCGCGCGAGCTTGAGGGCTTGGTTGAGCAATTGCTCGCCGGCGATATCGATGCACTGCTGTTCGACGATACGTCTGCGCTTGAGCGTGCCGGTCGTGCCTCTCTGGACCAGAAGAAGGCCTCGGGTGAGGCGCTGCTGATGGCGCGCGGCGTGAGTGGCTCTGCTGCCGCCGAGGGCGCTGCCGGTACCCGTCTGGTTGATCGTCTGTCCGTGCGCGCAGGCTACGGACCCGTCGTCGAGGCGCTGCTTGGCGGCTATTACATGGTCGATGACTTGGCTGCCGCGCTGGCCGCGCCTGTCGTTGACGGTGTGACCTACGTGACTCCCGATGGCGCCCGCGTAAGCTGTGGCGGCCTGGTGCGTGTGGGGCTAGATGCCGGCGAGGCGTCGGGCGCTCTGGAGCGCAAGCGTCGCATTCGCGAGCTGGAGGGCCTGGAGCCCGATCTGGCTGCCGTGTTTGAGCATGTGTCGGATCAGGTCGTCGAGGCCAATGCGGCCGTTGAGGAAGCGCGTGCCGCTGAGGGCGATGCCGCCGGCGAGATCGCCCGTCTTGAGGGCGAGCGCCGCTCGCTGCTCTCCGAGATCGGCCGCTTGGAGCAAAGCGCCAACAATGCCGAGGTCGAGCGCGTGCGCATCTCCAAGCGCCGCGAGCAGGCTTCCGAAGCCGTTCGCGCTGCGCGCCCGCGCGTTGACGAGCTCACCCGTTCGCGTGACGAGGCCCGCGCGCAGGCAAGCGATCTGGGCTTGCAGATTGCCGAGGCCAACGACGAACTCGACCGCGTTCGCCGTGACGATTCCGAGGCTGCCGGCAAGCTCGCTGACGCCAAGGTTCGCCTAGCCCAGACGAGCGAACGCCTGCGTTCGCTGAAGGGCCGCGTGCCCGACCTGGAGCATCGTCTTGAGGGCATCGACCGTCGTATCCGCGGAACACGCCAGGCTTCGCGGTCGCTCGAGCTGCTGCGTCTGCGCGTCGACCCCATGCACGAGCGCTATTCGGCCCTGCTGGAGCGCGCGTCGGATTGGGCCGCGCGCCTGCGTGACCAGGCCTCTCTGGAGGAGGCGGACTCCGCTTCGCTCAAGAAGACCATCGAGGATGCCAAGGCAGAGGTTGCCCGCGCTAAGGAGCGAGTCGATACCGCCTCTGCCACGCAAAACGAGTTCAAGGTCGCGCGTGGCAAGCTCGAGGTGCAGGTCGAGGCTGCCATCAAGGCCATTACCGCCGATGGCACGACGGTGCTCGAGGAAGCGCTCATGCTTCCGGCGCCCACGGACCGCGATGCCGCCGAGCGCGAACTCAACCAGCTTGTGCGCCAGATCAACAACCTTGGTCCCGTTAACCAAGTTGCCATGGAGGAGTACGAGCAGCTCAAGCGCCGCGCCGACTACATCGAGGAGCAGCTGGCCGATCTGGAGAGCGCGCGCAAGGCGCTCACCAAGATCACGGTGGCCATTGATCGCAAGATGCGGAAGGCCTTCCTGGTGACGTTTGAGAAGGTCGACGCGAACTTCCGCGAGATCTTCGCCATGCTGTTCCCGGGTGGACAGGCGCATCTGGAGATGACCGACCCCGAGCACCCGGCTGATACGGGTATCGAGGTCGTGGCGCAGCCGCGCGGCAAGCGCATCACCAAGATGATGCTCATGTCGGGTGGCGAGAAGAGCCTGACGGCGCTCGCCCTGCTCTTTGCCGTGTACCGCACGCGTACGGTGCCGTTCTATGTGCTGGACGAGGTCGAGGCGGCGCTCGACGACGCCAACTTGTCCAAGCTCATCGGCGCCCTTGATGTACTGCGTTCCGATACGCAGCTCTTGGTCATTTCGCATCAGCGCCGTACTATGGAGGACGCTGACGTCCTCTATGGCGTCTCTATGCAAGCCGACGGCGTCAGTCGCGTCGTCTCGCAAAAACTCGATCGCGAAACCGGAAAGGTCGTGAATGCATAATGGGATTCTTTGACGCTCTCTCGCGCGGACTTGAGCGCAGTCGCGAGGCCCTCAACGAGGTCTTTTACTTTGGCGGCGAGGTCGACGAGGATTTTTGGGAGGACCTAGAGGACACCCTCGTTATGGGTGACATGGGTGCCGAGGTCGCCATCAAGGTGTCCGATGACCTGCGCGATGCCGCGGCCAAGAAGAACCTCAAGACCGCTCCTCAGCTTCGCCGTGCCCTGGCCGAGCAGCTTGAGCAGCACTTTGTGCCCATCGGGCGCGATCCGTTCTCCGATACGCCGAGCTGCGTGCTGTTTGTGGGCATTAACGGTGCCGGCAAGACCACGACGGTCGGTAAGATCGCGAGCGCCATGGCCGCCCGCGGCAAGAACGTCGTGATCGGTTCGGCCGATACTTTTCGCGCCGCCGCTATCGAGCAGCTTGATGTGTGGGGCCAGCGAGCTGGCGTCCCCGTCATCAAGCGCGACCGCGGCTCCGACCCGGCTAGTGTTTGCTACGACGTGCTCGACGAGGCCGACAAGCGCGGCAGCGACCTGGTGCTCATCGATACCGCCGGTCGTCTGCACACGAGCCCCGAGCTCATGCGCGAGCTTGCCAAGGTGGTTAACGTGACGCGTAAGCGCGCCGCCAATATGGCCGCCGGCCCCATGCCCGTCTCGGTCGTGCTCGTGATCGATGCCGCCACCGGCCAGAACGGTCTGAACCAGGCGCTCGAGTTTAACGAGGCACTGGGCCTGGACGGTATTATCATGACAAAGCTCGACGGAACGGCTAAGGGCGGAATCGCCATGGCCGTGGCCGAGAAGCTCAAGCTCCCGATCCTGCGCGTGGGCGTGGGCGAGCAGGTCGATGACCTGCAGGAGTTCAATGCCAAAGATTTCTGCCGCGCCCTGGTGGGCGAGTCCAATTAAGGAGTGACTAGTGTTTGATTCTCTGAGCGATCGCCTCAACGACACATTTGACCGCCTGCGCGGCAAGGGTAAGCTGACCGAGGCCGATATTACCTCGGCAATGCGCGACATTCGCATGGCGCTGCTCGAGGCCGACGTCAACTTCAAGGTCGTCAAGGAGTTCGTCGCCAAGACCAAGGAGCGCTGCATGACCGCCGAGGTCATGGAGTCGCTGTCGCCGGCGCAAAACGTCGTCAAGATCGTGCTCGACGAGCTCACCGAGATGCTCGGCTCCACCGAGAGCAAGCTCGTCTTTAGCAACCGCATTCCCAATGTCATCATGCTCGTGGGCCTTCAGGGCTCCGGTAAGACCACGGCGGCTGTAAAGCTGGCCTACCTGCTCAAGAAGCAGGGCCGCTCGCCGCTGCTCGCCGCGTGCGACGTCTATCGTCCCGCCGCTGCCGACCAGTTGGCCACACTCGGTGGAGAGATCGGCGTGCCGGTCTTCCGCGGCGACGGCGAGCATCCGGTCGACATCGCCAAGGGCGCCATCCAGGAGGCCGTCGACCACCTGCGCGACGTGGTCATCGTCGATACCGCCGGTCGTCTGCAGATCGATGAGCAGATGATGCAGGAGGCCGTGGACATCAAGAAGGCCGTCAAGCCCGATCAGGTGCTGATGGTCGTCGATGCCATGACCGGCCAGGATATCGTCAACGTCGTCTCGACCTTTGCCGAGCGCACCGACTTTGACGGCGTGATCATCTCCAAGCTCGACGGCGACGCCCGTGGCGGCGGCGCGCTTTCCGTGCGCCAGGTGACCGGTAAGCCCATCAAGTTCGTGAGCATGGGCGAGAAGCCCGATTCGCTGGAGCCGTTCTATCCCGATCGTATGGCCAAGCGCATTCTTGGCATGGGCGACGTTGTCGGCATTATCGAGAAGGCCCAGGAGGCGGCCGACGCCGAGCAGCTCGAGGCTGCCGAGCGCATGCTGCGCGAGGGCTTCACCATGAACGACATGCTCGACCAGATGAAGGCCGTCAAGAAGATGGGCGGCATGAAGGGCATCCTGGGCATGCTCCCCGGCGGCCAGCGTGCGCTCAACCAGATGGGCGGCAACCTGGACGAGGGCATCTTCGACAAGAACGAGGCCATCATCATGTCGATGACCAAGGAGGAGCGTCTGCGTCCTTCCATCATCAACGGCCAGCGCCGTGCCCGCATTGCCAAGGGCGCCGGCGTGACTCCCACAGAGGTCAATAGCCTTATGAAGCAGTGGGGCGAGATGAATAAGATGATGGGCCGCATGCGCACGATGGCCAATCAGGCACAGGCCGGCGGCAAGAAGGGCAAAAAGGGAAAGAAGGGCAAGAGGATGCGCATGCCCAATATCCCTGGCCTGGACGCTATGGGTCTGGGCGGCATGGGCGGCCTGGGTACGGGCGGTCCCAAGTCCGATATGGAGCTGCTGCGCCAGATGGAAGCGCAGATGCGCAATAAGAAGTAACGACTGGTTGAGTCGTGTATGGCGAAGGCCGCCTGGATGGTACTCCAGGCGGCCTTCGCCGTTGTGTGGCTTGTTGCGCGAATGGCACGTCTTGACGCCAGAGCATTTGCCGCTAGTGGCAGCCACAGCCCTCGTGGCCCTCGTTCTCTTGATGGCCGTGGCAACCGCAGGATCCGCCGTGCTCTTGGATGTGCTCGTGGTCGTGGTCGTGGTCGTGGCCGTGGCAGCCACAGGTGGCC